>Ga0315899_10002818_pt1 | contig 19055 bp, 20 predicted proteins | sample LakEriMetagenome_2_FD_203518 | JGI IMG/M metagenome (GOLD analysis project Ga0315899, IMG submission 203518) | Freshwater fungal communities from buoy surface, Lake Erie, Ohio, United States - Buoy 4 MA112 | ecosystem: Environmental > Aquatic > Freshwater > Lake | place: USA: Lake Erie, Ohio... | reverse complement strand
AGGAACGCGGCATGTGATTACCTGCTGCAGCAAGTATCGGAGCAAGGCGCAGTGCAGCTCACGCGCGAGGTTACTCTCCTGCGGGTGGCAGATGGCGCCAACAAGATCCTCGAGATGGAAAGGGCTAAGCTTGATCAGCTTGCCAAACCGCGTGGTGAAGTCAAAGACGAGGAGCGTCTTGCCCAGGAACTCCGCCGGCAGCACCAACTCTGAATCCGGCACAAAGAAGGACTTGAGCGGCTCCGGCCGCGGCTGCAGCGAAGCGTCGACAGGCAACAAGGAGTCCTCAATCGGTGGCATCAGCAGAGGCCGATCCCCGTCAGCAGGCCAGGCGGCGAGAAGCTCCGTCAAGGTCCAATGGGCCACTCTAACATACTCCTGAATGGAGATGTCGTTGCCCACGGTCTCAGCAACACGCACCACGTCGCCCGAGCTCCAGTCGCCATACAGCGCAGCAGCGACGTCATGCACCGTCACCGGTGTCATTGTTTTGTCCTCAGACTTGGCCGCCACCCCCTCTGCGGTCCGTTTGGTATAGGCACTCGTAGCCTCCCAGATTTTCTTCTGCACCACACTCTTGAGCACCGTCTTGACAATCTTAAAGGGATCGCTCAGATTCTTGTCCGACGACTTGCGGCGCCGTTTCTGGGCACGCTCCTCGGCCAGCCCGGGGTCCAGCACTGCCAATTCCTCCTTTTTAATCCTCCCGGTCTTGAAGTCGTTGGCGAGCTTTAGGCGGCGGATGTGAGGAGGCAGCTCAGCCTGAAGCCCGAGCTTCTTCACGACTTCATCCTCGCATATGAACGGCGCCTGCCAGTAGTTCTCACGCGAGCCGACTGTTTTGAGCTTCGATTTGATCGTCATGCGCGATACATTGCGGCCTTTCATGCGGCGCAGGTCGTTGCAGCTCACCTCGAACTCTTCATCCTCTTCTTCCCTACCGCCGGCTTCTCCACCACTTGCGTCACCGCTGCCAGCGAGGGCAAAAGCACCCTCGCCAGCCCCGCCGCTGCCACCGCCGCTGTCCTCGCCAGCGTCGGTGCAACCCTTTTTTTGTTCTGTGGTCTTCTTGCTGAGGGTGGTGACTATGTAGCGCGTCGGCAGCTGCGCCTCGGTGTCGACGTCGATGAAGAAGTCCTCATCGACCTCTACCGGCCGCACGATGCGCACCAGGATCGGGTCCCGCCCGTCTGCCTGCACCCACTCGACGCTCTCACCGTTGCAGAAGCACGCGAGGCGCTTGAATATCGCCTCGATGAGCTCATCCATGCGTCGCTGCGACATGTGAACCATGCGGCATAGCGGTTCGACAAAGATCTCAGGAAACGAGTTGTCGACACGGCGCTGTGCACTCTTCTCGCTCATCTGCGCCTCCTCGTACGTGTACTTGCCCTTGCCCGTAATCGAGCAGGACCACTGCCGCGCCTGATACTGGAAAAGCGCGGCCAGGTACTCCTCGTAGTCCACAAAGAGCTCGCCCGTCGCCCGCATGATGTAGCACTCATCATGCAGACTCTCGATCTGGTCTGCCGACCGCGTCTGGTGCAGCTTGCGCTTCGCGTCGAGCGGCATCCCGCCTTTGCCTTTTTGGGTTCTTTCCCGCCCGCGGTTGGTTGGTGCACGCCCACAGGGGGCTGGCGCGCACACAGGCCCAGCGCCCGCGCCCCCCCCCGCGCGCCCTCACGCGCGGCAAAAACCGCTCGGCACCGCCGGCCCGCCGGCACCGCACGCTCCAGATACGAGCTCCGCCCTCGGGCACTGCGCTCGAGCTTCGCAAGTCGTCACGGCCCCAATTGAGACATATAGGCCGTGCAACATTTGTGAGCGTGAGTGAGTGCAACATTGTGAGCGTGAGTGAGAAGTTGGAGTCGACGTCCTGCGCGACGAGGTCTTTTGAGGAGGCCGTAAAGCGACGTCGGAAGGCACGATACGCGCACACGCGAGGCCGCCCGCCCCGGACGCCCCTGCGAGCAAGCGCGCGCGGATGGCGGCGCCGGCGGACGAAGAGGTCCTCGCGGCCGTCCTCGCTGTCAAGTCTGCGCACCCCGACTATGGCCTGGCGCGCCTGCGCTCGCACATCAAGGAAGCCAACGGCTGGGAGCTCTCGGAGAAGCGCGTGAAAAAGGCGCTCGCCGCGGCGGCCGAGCACAGTGGAGACGGCGGGGCGCTTGCCGCGGGCGCTGCGGGGGCTGAAGGGGCTGCAGGGGCTGCAGGCAACCCCTGCGCCGAAGCTGCGGCCTCGGTGGGTCGCCGAGCGACCCACGCCACGCGGCTACTTTAGCCTCACGGCCGTCCAGCCGGGCGATGGGGCGACGGCGGCAGGCGTGGCCATGTTTGGCGGAGAGGTCTTTGACAACTCCAACAACCTCTTCTACAACCAGCTATTCCTACTGGACATTCCGTCCCGGTGAATTTTCGCGCCGCGCGCCCGCACCCCTGCGCTCTTGTGCACCGCAGCCAGGCACAGGCGCCTGTTTCCGCCACCTCGCCATGGAGGCATGGGTGCAGCATCTGCCGGCGCATCCTCTCATTGCGCACGTAACCATCACCTGACCATCCAATCTCTGACCGCGTGTGGCGCGTGTCCTGCACCAGCGCATGGGCCCGCTTCAGCGGCGGCAACGGCCCCCCAGCGCGCTCCGCGCACCAGGCGTGCGTGTGCGCCGGGTCCTACTGGGTGTTTGGCGGCGAGTACAGCAGCCCTACCGGCAACAAGTTCAAACTGATGGACGACCTCTGGCGCATGCCGCTTTCAGAGACTGGAAGCATGGCTGGAGGCAAGTGGCAGCGAGTTGGGGCTGGAGCGGATGCGCCGGGGCCGCGAAGTGGGCATCGGATGGTGGCTGTGGGCGACAAGCTGGTGCTGTACGGCGGAATGGGCGAGAGCAAGTACTACAGCGACCTGCACGTGTGGGACGTGACAAAGGGCGCATGGATCAGCAAAATGGTCAAGATGCAGCAGAAGAAGCTGGGCTCCGACGCCAAGACGCCAGGGCCCCGCGGCGGTTTCGCCATGTGGGCAGACGGCGACTCCGCCCTCTACATCTGGGGGGGCACCCGCGACAAGGGGCGCAACGACTCTGAGTACCTCGATGACCTTTGGCGCCTTGACGTCGCTACCTGGGCGTGGGAGCGCGTGACACCCGAAGCCGGCACGGGACCCGGCGTGCGCAGCGGCCCCGCGGTGGCAGTCGTCGGCGCCGACAAGCGCAAAGTGGTCTTTTTCGGCGGCGTCACAGACGTGGAAGATGAGGGTGCGCCCAAGCCGCGACAGGTGTTCCTCTCCGACATGCACTGCTACGACATGGACGCACGCTCGTGGTCGACAGCGGGCGGTGCAGGAGCCGAGGCAGCACTGATGGCAGGCAAGACGGGCGCCGCCAAGGCAGCCGGCAAGCCTACGTGCCCCGGGCCCCGCCGCAACGCGCAGGCCGTTTTCGTGCCTTCGTCGTCTTCGCTGCTCGTCGTTGGCGGCCTGCGTGAGGAGCCCACGCAAGGTGAATGCGCCTTTGCTGCTACGGCCCCCTGCCACCCCAGGCGCACCTTTCCAGCGATAGCGCTGTCCGGGGACTGACGAGCATGTGAGTGCCTCGCAGGCGGCAGCAAAGAGAAGGAGGTGACCCTGGACGACGTCTGGGAAGCCAAGGTTGCGCGTGGCGCGAGCGGGGCCTTGGAGGTGGCATCGTGGACATGCTGGCACAGCCCTGTAGGGTGCGATTGGCAAGACAGTTCCAGTGACGAGGAGGATGGTGGGCCCAGCGACGAGGAAGAAGAGAGGAACTTGCTCTAGCGCTGCTCTTGTAAACGCAAGGCACGTCACTTTTAGACAACCGTTATCGTATTTACTGGCAGGCACCGTTTTTTAATTTCCGTACCTCGTATAAAGCAGACCTAAATCGGTGGGAGCACATGAGCGCACCTCCTCGCTGAGAAGCTGCGCTAAAATAGTACGACTTGGGGTAAGACTTAATGGGTCACCTGAAATCGCGTTTACCCGCCCAAATATAGGCAGAAATTCAACTTATTCGCATGGCTATGCTGAGGTGGACACCACCTCACCTTTGCTTGACATGAGGAGATTATAACAGCGTGAGTGTGTGAAAGTATGTGCGTGTTCGTGTGAATCTTGTCATATGCTGGCACTGTCGGTTGCCCTGTGCAGAGGGCATGGCCACTCGTTGCTGATGCCGTGTCCTCCTATCTGCCGCGGTTGGCGCCTGCAGCCTTAGCCTTCGCTTTCGCAGTCTGTGACATACACAACGCAGCCAGGGAAAGACAGGGAGGTCAGAAAGGATGTTCCAGAATTTGATCTGGCACATGACATTTGCCACAAATAACTTGCACTCACGCACAGCCCGAACACATGCAAGAGACCGAGCACCCACCTGTAGAAACGATTGCAGCGCATTGAGCCTGGCGTCGATATCCGAGATCTCGTCGCCCGACTCGCCTTTCTGATGCTGCCCGCGAGGGTACTGGTTCTCCTCGTCATCGCCTCGCCCTCGCTCCACCCGGCGCCCCTCTCCCGGATTGCGATGGTCACCATTTCTGTACTTGTGACCCGGCGAGGATTCAGTGGATGGCGGGCCCCTATTCCGAGACGGATCCGCCAGCGGCTTGCGGTACACTCCAGCTCCATAATCAGCACGGCCTGATGACGGCGAGGCTGCCAGCCCGGGGCTTCTTGAGCGGTCATTCGTCGACCACTGCCGCTCGCGGTCGCGCTCCCCGGCTCGTGTCTGCGGACTGCCGGCTGTGCGTGCGCGAAAGTTGTCCTCTCCTGGGCGCTGACGCTCGGCTGAAGCAGGTCTTGAGGATGTGCGCGATGACGGCTGGGCCGAAGGGCGCACGTTGTTGGCGCCTGAGGGTGAGTACGATCTCTTTGGAAGCTCAGCCCACGGCCTTTGTCGCTCAGTGGAGCTGCAGAGTGTGATGACAGGGACGGTGAGTATATGGTGAGTATATTGCGGTTGCGCACAAAGATTGCAGACATGAGGGTGATTTTAGTGAAATTGCAGATGACAAAGCAGCGACAGAGCAGCTGAAGGCATTTAAGGGTTGTCGTGTAAGGTTTCATGTCTATGCAATCTGTAGCAGACGTTCTATCCGCGAAAGATCTGCATGCATTTCAACACCAGAACCTGGTGCCGACTCCCCTAAAGTCATGCAAACACAGGGTCTGCGTCGTGAATATACAAAACGTCGGGCGAGCATGTGCTAAGCATGATACCGCGACATGCCGCTACTCTTAACGACCACAGGTAAGGGTCTTCCGAGCACACTCGGCAGTTGCTGGTATGCACCACGCATGGGCGCACACATCCGCAAGGACACTGACATGGAGACAAGTGCAAAAGCAGCGCAGTGAGACTAGCAGATGCACAACCTGGGACGACGCGGTCGCTCTACAGAGCTTGGTCTGCTCGACGACACACTATTAGCCGCACTGCCTCCCGCAGAGCTAGGGCGTGATCGTCCACGCGCAGCAGCGGCTGCCGCTGACGGCGGGGCTCCCGGACCCGAGCTCAACGGCCGCTGCCGCTCTGCCGAGCTAGGCCGTGACCGTGTGCGCGACCCAGCCCCACCCGCTGACGAGGGCTGGGGAGGGCGCGGGCTGCTGGAGCGCGCGCGCTGCGTCTTCTCCTTTTCCTTCACGTAGGCCGTGGGGTCGAAGCGCTGGAATGGGCGCGATGGCGACGGGCTTGTGCGGCGGCGCTCGGCTGATGAGGGGCGGGAATTGGGGCTGGCACCATAGATGGCACGCTTGTGGTCCAGGCGCGAATCTGCCTCTAGTTTTGCGCGGCGCACAGCGACGTCAGAGTTCTGACTGACCTCGCGCACTTTGCTCTTCAGGTCCAGGATGGTCTGCTTGCCCGCATCCACCTCGCGCTGCAGAATGACCAGCTGCCGTCGAAGCTCCTCCTGCTCTGCTCGCGCCTCTTCGTGCTCGTTTGCGAGCTCGTTTTCGAGCTCGGTCACGCGGCGGCGTGCCTCCCTGAGCTGCTTAGAATGAGTCTCGCGCTCGAAAGAGTTTCCATTCTGCCGCTCCAAATCTGCCGCCAGCTGGTCGTTGGCGCGAGTCAAGCGCGCCACCTCCGTGCGCATTTTGTCCAGCTCCTTCAGGGCTTGGTCCTTATCCTTCAGGAGTTTGGCATTAAGCTTCACCTCATCCGCGCCAGATTCAGGCGGATGTCCTCGCGAGTGCCCCGACGCCTGCAGCTGCTTGATCTCCTCGCGCAGTCTGCGAATCGTGGCATTGAGCGCGTGCACCGGTGGCTCGTCAACATGTGCGAGCGGGAGCGGGTAGTGCACTCGGTCGAACTCGACGGCGTACGTCAGGATGAGGTACCGCTTGTTGTTGGGGCGGGCTGCTGTGTTCACGGGCTTGCGCGTCTGGCGACTGCGCAGCATCTCGAGGTCCGAGTAGGTGAGGAGATCCGCAAACACTGTCTCCGATCGCTGGTCGCGCGTGAGGGAGGTGCAGAGCATCTTGACAAAGACGCTAAACTTTTTGAAATTTCCCGTCTTCTGCGTGACCTCCTCGATGTAGGACGCGCTAAACTCTCCATGCCACCGCTCGCCGTCCTCCTTCTGCGCATCGCGCCCGCTCGTGAGCGCGCGCACGGGTGGCGCGAGCGGCCCCGCAGCGCGGAGGGCAGTGCGCTGTGCGCTGAACCGGGCGTTACGCGACTCGCACGGCGCTCTCACCTTTTCGACGTCGACGTGCAGCACCTGCCCGTCCGCAACAGAGACGGACAGGATGTACTCGATGCCGTGGAAGGCTAGCTCCTCGCACACCTCCATCGCCGCGCTCCCCGTCGCACCGTTCTGCGCGTGCCGCGCCCGCCCGTCAGCGCACTAGCCGTCACTGCAGCCGCCCGGGCGTGGCGTCGGAAACGCCCGCCGCCGCCCGGGCCCATGCCGTGCACTCCGTGCGCTGGGTGCCGTTTTCGCTGCGCTTGGGGCGGGGGGCGCGCTCCACCGCAGGTGAAGCGCCTTTTTGACGCCCGGCACATCTGCGCAAAGTATCAGCGGCAAGGCCGCTCGTGCGCTGCTCACCATGGTCGACGGTGTCGCCTAAGCCCTCCGTGTCTCAACCGCTTGTAGCGGTCTTTTTCAAATTTTGTATCGTTCGTGTCTGTCTTGATGCGGCGGAGCGTGCTTGCAGCGCTGCTGCTGCTCGCGTGGCACCCCGGCGCAGCGAACGGCGGGGTCGAAGCGCAGGGCGCGGCGCCCGAGAGCTATGACGACGACGGCGCGGGGGCCGGCTCGGAGACGTTTCGCATCGCTTTCCTGCAGCGAGAGCTCGAGTTTGGGCTCACGCAAGACTTTTCGGCGCACGCCGTTGCCGAGCAGTTCTGCCGCCAGCATGGCCTCGATGCGACGCACGTGCGGGCCGTGCGCGAGATTGTCGAAAACGCCATCGCCGAGGCGCTGGGCGACGAGCGCGTGTCCGCGGGCATGCTCGGCCGCGACCTCGAGGCCGGCTGGTTTGTGGCGTCCGTGTGCCGGGACTTTCCCCGTTTGCACCGCATGAACCAGCTGGACGAAGGGCGGCTCTACACGCATGAACTGAAGACACTTGCGGTGCGCAGCGAGCCGCGGCGCATCATCGACGCCTTCCCCTTCTTCAACGAATTGGAGATGCTGCGCGTGCGGCTCGAGGAGCTGTCGCCGGTTGTCGACAAGTTCATCTTGGTCGAGAGCGCCATGACGCACTCGGGCAAGCCCAAAGAGCTCCTCTTCGAGCAGCAACGAGACGAGTTCGAGCCATGGCTTGACAAGATCATCCATGTCGTTATGGACCGGCTGCCGGACTCCAAGGACCACTGGGTCCGCGAGCGCGCGCAGCGCGACGGAATCCACGAGGGCATAGAGCAGGCGGGTGCATACGGCGAGGACATCGTGCTGGTTTCAGACACCGACGAGATCCCGCGGAGATCCACTGTGCGCGCCATGTCGTGGTGCGACGGGATCTCTACGCCCGCGCAGCTGCGATCAGTCTTCTACTACTACTCGCTCCAGCACCGGTGGTCATTCTGGGTGGACAACGTGCTTGAGCCCTTCCAGGCACGGGCTCCCTGCACACGCCTGATGCGCGCGGGCGTTTTTTGCTGCGTCCGATCTGGCTGCGTCGGCTGCGCTTGCCGCTTGCCTCTTGCCTCTTGCCTCTTGCCTCTTGCTGCGTCGGCTGCGCTTGCCTCTTGCCGCCCTCACGCAAGCAGTCGCCCTGTAGACAGCTGCGCTCCTATCCTTGTCTTACCTGTGCGAGCACATGCAGTGGAAGCAGCCGCGGGCGGTGCTGGTGGAGCAGCTGCTCTTTCCGCGTCTGACGGTGAACCACCTACGCTACGACCCTGGCGAACGCAACATGGTTTCTTCCCTGTCCCCGTGTTTGTTTGTGTGTGTACGCTTGTGTGTGTCTGTGTCTGTGTCTGTGTCTGTGTCTGTGTCTGTGTCACTACCTCGAGCCCCGACAAATAATGAAACAAAGTAATCACGCGGAGCCCCGCTATCATTACATTGAGGATATATTACTTTAGGATGATTTAAAACTAAATTGTCCCGACCTTTAATATTAATTTCATTAATCATATTTATACATAATATTAAAGAATATATAGATATAGATATATTATATAATGGCGGACGAAACCAAAATACTTTCTAGAGTCGAAGACTCTACACTTATTGAAATTGATAACGAAATATTTGATGAATTATATAATTTAGCGAAAGCAATACACCCTAATGTTGCAGATTGTCAAAAGACACCTAGTACAGTGTCAAAAGAGACCTAGTTGATGAATTATATAATTTAGCGAAAGCAAGCAATACACCCTAATGTTGCAGATTACTTTATACATTTAATATGTAATGAACAATGTGTTTTTGAGGCATGTCTGTGTCTGTGTCAGTGTCTGTATCGTTGTGTTTGTGTGTGTAATTTGTAGCTCCTCTGTCGGGGTGGGCCAGTCAGGGTGCAGGATGGTTGGGTAGGTGTGGAGGGGTTCTTTTGACACTGTACTAGGTCTCTTTTGACACTGTACTAGGTCTCTTTTGACACTGTGCTGGGTAGATGTGGAGGGGACTATTCAGATGGCATGCGCGCGTGATGCATGCGCGCGTGATACATGGGCGTATAATGTATGGGGGTGTAATGCTTGGGTACATACGTGGGTGTTGATGGTCATGTATGTACGTGTGTTTGATGCATGGGCGTATGCTGCAACTTTGACCATGAAGAAGCACTGGTGTATGCATCGCATCATACATAAGTGCGTCTTCATGGTCAAAGTCGATGGGCAAAGACAAGTTCAAGTTCATGGGTAAAGACAACCGCCCAACACGAGGAGTGAAACCAATAACGTGGGAGAGGTGGGGAGGGAAGGGAGTGGCAAACTAAGCTAGCACGGAGAGGAGAGTGTGGTCTACCCACTGACATGACGCATGCACAACACTTCCACCGTTGCCAGGAGGAAATCAACGACGCAGCGTGGCACTTGAGCTTCTTTGGTGGGGAGGAGCGCATTCGCACAAAGCTCGAAGCCTACGCGCACCAAGAGCACAACGTTCCCGAAATGAAAACCTCGGCGCACATAAAAAGCGCCATCAACCACGGCGTTGACCTCTTTGGTCGAGGCGCCGCCCATGGTATCGTCCGCCCCCCCCTCCCCCTCCCCCTTTCTCATTCTCCTTCCTTCTCACCAGCTCCCGATACAACCCCCTCCCTCCCTCGTTTGCCTTTCCTCGCTGCCTCCCTCCTTTCCCCCTCGCCTTGGCAGGCGAGTTGATGAATACCACACATATCATACGTACGTATAGTTGATGAATACCACACATATCATACATACGTATATACGTACGTACGTACATACAACATAGAAACATAAAATACCATACCGGCAGGCGAGTTGATGAATAGCACCGAGGCTTACGACCTGCCATGCGCCATTCTTGCCGACGCGGGTAAGGGTAACCCCACTCTAACACGTAAACAATACAAAACAAATAAACCACCTCGGACACGTGAGCAAAACACAAGTAATAAAGCACCTCGGATTTAGGGTTCAGGGTTACCCTAAACAAAACTAATAAAGCACCTCGGACACGTAAACAATGCATCTTAAGAGCTACACCTCAACACCCAGTCTGGAATCAGAAACCTGACCCTGGACCCGTAAACCCTAAACACCACACCCTGAACTCCTAAGGTGTTTGGGTTTACTGGAGCCCTAAATCCTAAACCCTATACCCCTAAATCCTTAACTTGATCCCCGCAAAACCAAAGATGGATTCCCGACACCGCATCCCTGAGTTGGCTTTAGTTATCTAAACTAAACCCACATCATCCCCCCACAGTCCGGCCTACCAACAGCTGCACCAGAATAGAAAACCTAACACATTTGGCTTTAGTTAACTGAACTAAACCCACAGCTTACCAACGGCTGCACCAGAATCCAAAACCTAACACCCATAATACCCATAACACCCACTCTCTACACGAGACCCTCAACCTGACACAGTGTCAAAACAGACCTAGTACAGTGTCAAAAGAGACCTAGTACAGTGTCAAAAGAGACCTAGTACAGTGTCAAAAGAGACTTAGTACAGTGTCAAAAGAGACCTAGTACAGTGTCAAAAGAGACCTAGTACAGTGTCAAAAGACCACCCATAATACCCATAACACCCACTCTCTACACGAGACCCTCAACCTGAGCAGCGCGGCATCGCGAATCCCGAACTCTTTTCTAAACCTACGCCTAAACCCTGGGTCCCTCTATATCATTGAATACAAATCCTCCTCCTCCTCCTCTGAAAACGAAACCGCAAACAGCCAAGGGCTTGGGCACATATAGCGAGTGGCTGCCGGACGCGTTTGATCAAGAGGCGTATCGCGGCTCTGGGTTCGTGGGCAGCTCTTTTGCTGCTTTGCCCCGCCAAGAGCTATGATGCATTTCAACCTGTGTGAGAGAGCGCGCACGCGCGCGCGCTTACGCCGACGCCCTCGAGGCGTGTCTGTATATACACAGCATTGTTCCTCAGTGCGCAATGAGTGAGGGGACGCACGACGGCGAAAAAGAGGCTGTGGGAGAAGATGGGGGCAGGGGGAGTTACAGGGTGGAAGGAGCAGGGTGGCGGTGTTTGGGAGCGAGTCAACACTCTTTCGACAGCCGACAGTCTCCACCACCACTGCAAACTTGGCGGAGGGCTCCGCCTCGATCCCCGGCACCAGTGTCTACCGGAGGTCGAAGTGGGGTAGGAAGATCGTCAGACGGCCACAACGAGCGCAGTCGGATTGTCCTACCCCCCGGAGACAGGGGAGCAGCTCTCACTCTCGTCAGGCTTGAATGATGCGCCCTGGCTTAACCGCAGGCGCCCTGGGTCCCTCTATAGTATCATTGAATACGAATAAATACCTCCTCCTCCCCTGGGAACTCTCCACTGGGCAAAAAGAGAGTCATCACGAAGATGATTCAAGAGCAAAAAACGGGAATTCCGATGGAGGGGGTTTAGGAGAATGTCACACATCAGCTGTTGCCTCCTCACCAGCAGGGTAGTGATACTATTGTAGTGTAGTGAGCCGAGCCGGCTTCTCTTGTAGGTGCCCCTCTATAGTAGTATCATTGAATACGAATAAATCTCCTCCTCCTCCTCCCGGTCCACGGTGGCGACTCGGAAGCTTTGCCAGTGTCTGATGATGATGATTTATTGAGTCCTGACCTTAACCGTGACCGAGGTGGACAGGTTTCTGACTGGGAAGAGTCCCAAATGCTTGCGGCTTTAGCCGTTAGTGAGTTACCCGCGGCTTTGCAGTGATGGGGCTCTTCAAACAGCTCATGATATTTGGGAAAACTGGACTGCAGGGGCTTCCCACGCGGGTGACTCTTTTTCTCTGGGCCTTTAGCCGACAAGGGGCTACTGGGGTCCCCCTATTCACAACATGGGATTCTGTAGCAGGCTTGGGGAGAGCCCCAATACCTGGAAATATTTCGGGCCGGAGAGCTGACCCAGGAATAATACTCAGTGTTCTTGTAGCGCAGTTGGTAGGCCGCTTGGGCGGCGATGGATTCTGGAAGCAGGATTACGGGTGGGGGGTCCGGGTACGCCGCCCTTTTGGCGCACGCGGGAGGAGTTCTGTACGTTATGGAACTCGGCTCGGTGACCTTAAAGAGAATTGGTTTCTTTTGTTTTCCGAGTCCAATTAAACACTCAACACACACACCTATCTGAGTCCTGACCTTAATTGAGTCCTGACCTTAACCGTGACCTGCCAGTGTACGGTACGGAACTCGTCTTAAAGAGAATTGGTTTCTTTTGTCACTGGTTTTCCAATAAAGCTTGAACACCGTGTGTGTGTCACGGTTGAGTGTTTAATTGAAAACGTCACGGCGGTGCTTGACACACACTGGCACCTCCGAGTCCCAACCCCCGGGCCTTCAAGTTAACCGTGACCTCCTAAACCCTCGGGTTTGGATGAACACATCTAGTTCGCGCTGCTTTCAAAGAGGGCAGCAAGTTTGCGGGACACTCAAGGCGCGACTCCGCAGACTGCGCTCGTCTGCGACGTCGAACTCGAGGACTTGCCGGAGGATGAGGCGAGCATGGGTGGTCGCAGCCGCCGCCCTCCTCGCCGCCGCGCCGGCGGCCGGCTTCATTGTCCCCGCACTTTCTCCAGCAACGGGGAAGACACCGCACCTGGGTCGCGCCACCCAGGCTATGTCAAGGGACATTGGTAGACTGAAGCTGGCCTGCAGCATGCGCAGCGTCTCTGAGGCGCAGGAGCCGTTGGGCAGGCGCCAGCTGCTGGCAGCAGTGCCCGCCGCCGCTGTTGCTGCCGCCTTGCTACCGTCCATGTTGCGGCCCGCCTCGGCGGGTGCGGGCGACCTTGTGCTCGTGATCGGTGCGACCAGCACGGCGGGCCAGGACCTGTGCAGGGACTTGCTCGCAGCAGGCTTCAAGGTGCGAGGCTTGACACGCCGGGCGGATGATGTCAAGCAGGCCGTGGTCGGCACCGAGCTTGCCAGCGTGGAGTGGGTGAATGGCAACCTCAAGGAGTTCTCCGACCTTGCGCCCGCGATGCGAGGGGTGAAAAAGGTTGGGGACTATCTGCGATACGTGTCCATGCCTTACTTGAGCTTGTGCACTACTTGCATACACATGCACGTCTTAAGCATGTAGGCAGGTATTGTATGTGCGTATGAATGTTTGAAGGTTGCATGATGTTTATGCATGTTGTAGGTGAATTCATGCATGCAAGTATGTATGTGCATGGATGTGTGAATGTAAATGTGCACGTATGTAAGTACGTATGTTGTGGCTGTGCATGTACGTGTGCATATGTGTATGCATGTACGTGTGTACGCAGGTGGTCTTCACTCCCCTCCTGGCGACGAAGGCAGGCTCGGACCCCAACTACTTTCAGTCTGCAGTCTTCCAGGACATCGAGATGAATCGAGTGGTGTATGGGGAAGGTGCGTCCCGAGCCCATGTGCGCTCAGTTCGTGCACCGATAAAGTACTATTATGTGTTCATTGCCGCCGCAGAGAATATATTGATTGATATGTAAAACTTTTTTTTGTTTGCCCGCACAGCCCTGGGAGAGTTGATCAGGCTGGGGAAGGAAGAGGGCGTCGACAAGTTTGTCCTCGTGTCATCGGCGGGCGTAGGGTTGAAGACGCCGTCCACGCTCGCGCTCGACGAAGTCCAAAACAAGAAGGATGAGGCGCGTGGGCGCTGGCGGCCCACACGCCTTGAGCCCGCGATGCTCAACGAAGACTGTGTCAAATGGAAACTGCGTGGCGAAGAGATGCTCAAATCATCGGGCCTGCCCTACACCATTGTCCGGTCGTACTCCCCGCCACCGCGCCCCTGGAATGACCCCAGCCCGAGTGACTTCAACATCGCCATCTTGCAGGGCGGCAGCGAGGGGGTGAGTGGGGTCATTAATCGCAGCGACCTTGGGCGTGTGACAGCACAAGCGCTCATCTCACCCAAGACCACCGGCACAACGTTTGAGGCCATCAACGTCCCCAAGGCCGTGCCCGACGACCAGGTTTTCCTGTCTGTCTGTCTGTCTGTGCGTCAGTCTGTCGGTCTGTTTCGCTGAGCCTCGGCAGCTGGAGCAGCTACCTAACGCGGAGGCCTAGACGCTGCAAACTTGAACGCGCTGACCCTCTGTACCCCCCTTTGCCAGGTGAGCATGGTGAAGCAGATGAACCCGACCTTTCCCAACTGGAAAGAGGCACTTAATACTCTTTCAAAGGACGCGATTTCAAAAGACGCGCCTGTCTCGCTCTCGGCCTCCCCCGCTGCAGGCACCTCCTCGGCGCAGCTTTCTGCGCGCAGAGGGGAACAGGGTGGCAGAAGCACAGGCAGGCAAATTTCGTGGGATGGCGACACTATGGTCTTGAAGTCAGCGATGCCGGAGACTGCTGTGCAGAAGAAGAGGCCTGTAATTTCGTTTCAGTAGCTGTCGTCTTGTTGTATAGATCATCATGTGGGCCTCAGGATAGTTGTCTGCTGTTGTTAAGGTTTCGTGATAGTGTTGCTGAGGTTAAGGTTTCGTGACTCTTCATAGACTGTGCTCTCTTCATAGAATGTGCTCTCTTCATAGTTGTCTGCTGAGGTGTGGAGGTCTCGGGATAGTCACGAAAGGACTCGAGGTCTTAAGACATGGTAGCGACTAGCGGTTTACTCAAGGTCTCATGATGGCAGTGGTCTTGTCGGATGGGCCTCAAGATAGCTATAGACATAGACCAGCGTGCGTGGAGGACACGTTTGAAAAACTACGCACAGCCCACCGTCGGCTTAGCGCGTCAAGAGACTAGCGTGTCAAGAGGTCAAAAGGTTTTCAGGAGGTGTTGGAGTACGAGTGTGTTGGGGTGTAAGATTGAGAGGGTAAGTTTCTTGAGATGAGGTGTGCGCTGAGCTCTGAAGTAATCAAGGTCTTATGATAGGCACTTGAGGTCTGAATGTCTTGTGATTGGCACATGCGGTCTTCCATGAGGCCTGATGGTCTCACACAGTCACATTACACTGTAGTAGGTCTCTTTTGACACTGTATTAGGTCTCTTTTGACACTGTATTAGGTCTCTTTTGACATGAGGCCTGATGGTCTCACACAGTCACATTCCTCTTGAGGTCTCATCAAGTCACATTCTTCTACACATACAGTGCAAGATACTGACACACGCCTGTTACGGTGTGGCCCCACCCCGTAGTGGCGAAACCTTGCTCCTCCTCATGCGAAAGCTTGCTCCGCCTCATATTCCTTTCTCACTTTCACCTCCTCTGCCTCCTCCCTTCTCAACCATCCGACCTTTCCCGATGCCGCGCGCCGCAGACATGCCGCGTGTGATGCAACCATCAATCTCGCAACCCGGAACCAACATCTTCATACGCAGAAGCAAGCAAATCTAAATATATAGGCAGCGAGCTCCTTTGTACATGGCAAGACCATCACGAAACGCAACCTCTGGAGCCTACACCCTGGGAGGGCCGGGGTGTAGGCTCCAGAGGTCGTGGGCATCGTAAAACTCTACACCGGGTCTATGATTCTGCTCTCTACCGGTACCGGGTGCTTCTGTTCTACACCGGTACGCTCAATCTCTTGGTGCTCTCGACTCTCTTTTGGACTCTCTTGACTCTCATGCCGATTCTCCCCAAAGGCAACGGCATGCGGGACACACACACACACACACACACACACACACACACACACACACACACACACACACACACACACACACACACACACACACACACACAGGTCTCGCGTGCTCTGTCCCTCGCAGGCAGCGAAGGTAACGAGGAGGGCGTCTCTGCAGTCTTGATGCACCATGAATTCATTGATGAGCGAGAGACAAAGGAGAGCGAGAGCGAGAGACCTTTGTCTCTCGCTGACGAGCAAGACACCTCCCTCCCCCTCCTTGGTGAGCGAGAGACCTTCCCCTAGGGGGAGGGAGAGGTAAAGACGGGGCAGGCGGTGTCTTCACCGACAGGTCTCTTGCGCACACCGCTCCCGTGGCCCCGCCCGCACCTCCGCCCGCACCTACCGCCAATCCTCCTCCACCCCCGCCCCTCACACCACCCTCCCCGCCTTGTCCATCATGGCGCCCCGCCACAGTCGGCACCGTGCGTGCACCGGGTCTTGGGGTGCTCACTATCGCTCACCCTTTTGGCCCCTCCCTGCGCCTGCCACGCACCAAAATGCGGCGGCGATTCTCGGCTCGTAGCCTTCCCGGGCGCGCACTGCTGCGGGGGCTGCCGTTGTGAAGAGGAAGGAGGAGGAGGCGCAGGCGTCGGAGACCTGTCTCCCGCGCCAGCGGCAGTGGAGGCTGGAAGCGGAGCGGGAGAGGCTTGGGGTGCGGGGTGTGGGAGTGGAGAGGAGGCAGCAAGGAGTGGAGAGGAGGGAGCAATGGCCTGCGCATGCTCAACCAAGAGATGGCACAAGTGTCGCACTGACCCTTCGCCCCCGCCGCGCCCTCCGTCGAGCAGCGGCCTGCACACGAGGCGCACTCTCAGTTCTTTTGCTTCCGGGTGCAAGGTCTGCAATTTCGGCGCCGGGTTTCGAGACTGGGAGCGGGGGGGGGGGTGAGTGTTCAGGGGTTGATACCTGCAGACCGGCAAACAGTTATGGGCATTGACGCCCACACCTGCCAGGAAGCCCGGTAAAGGTCGGTGCTTGTCGCCTACCTGCACTGTGCGCTCGAAGCGCGCACTTATCCGCCGCCATCCTACGCGAGACAGGTTGGAGAGCATCTGTGCTATGACTAGCTCTTTGCTGTCGTTCCCGAACCAAGTGTCATTACTTTTTTTTTTCAGCCTCGCCTGCTCTTCCTCAGACGGCCATGTATCCACCTCCACTTGTGTGTCGTGGATAATATGAGGGTACATGTTGGAGACATTGCTGCGCGTCTTCCAGTCCGGCAGGTTTGACTCGGCAATCATGGCGGTGGGATAAGGGACCAGCAGATCGTTGCAAACGTTTCCGTACAGCACCCGGAACCGGAACGCGCGCAGCGCCGCCAGAAATGGCAGCACCTCGTCACTAGCAAGCTCCACCAACAGTGGCAGCGCCCGCCTACCTCCCGCCCCAGCACCCCCTCCCACACTGTGCGCACCCTCCCTTCTGCCAGCACACTCGTCGCCCGTCGTATTGCCTGAACCACCTTCCCCCCCTCTCCCACCCCCACCCTCCTGACACTGCTTGGCATGTACAGGCGCGCTGGTTGGCTCATGGGTGTTGCTGGTGGGGTGTGGGGTGGTGTGGTGTTGTGTGGTGGTGTGGTGTGGTGTCTCCTCCTCTCCTCCCCTCCCCCTCCCGGCTCCTGCTTCTCCTTCCCCCCTCCCGGCTCTTCCTCCTCCTCCTGGCCCCTCACTCGCGCAATAGGATTGCAGGCACGCTGCTGCTGTTGTCGAAGGTACTCCGGACGAGCCCTGGGGTGCACACGGCAATGGGGGAGTAGCAGGAGTAGTAGAGGGAGTGTCGCCGGGCACAGTAGAAGGCGTGTGGACGGAACTCGATGTGAAGGCAGACTCCGGGGCTCGGCGGTCCCTATAGAGCAGTTGGAGGTCGGTGTCGCTCCTCTGCCGCCTGTGTTGCCGAAATTCTGAAACGTCAGTGCCCTAGTATCTTTACAATATAAAGCATGTGCACGGAGAACTTTTGAGAATTTGTTTTCCCCCCCCAAAATCCTCCGTTTCTCGCCAAGCGTCGCGCTGCCCCTGCTGGTTGCCACCTGCATGTGTGTGCGGGCGCGCGTGAGTGCGTTTTGCGGTGTGTAGGAGCCCGTCCGTATGAGAGCATCCGTGCAAATATAACTTTGACTATACATACACACACACACACACACACACACACACACACACACACACACACACACACACGCACACGCACATATACATATAATTATACATATACATAAAACATACCCACCCACCCCACACAGGGAGCATGCACTTGCCCAACACCCACTCCCAATGCACTCAAGTATCGCCCCCCCCCCCCTCCCCCCCCCCCTTTCCCCTTACGCGCACGGGCGCACTGAACAGACCAAGGGACAGGCGATGATGAAGCTGATGAAGCTGATGAAGCTGATGATGCAGGGCCAGTAGAAGCTCCAGGATCAGCCCCTCGGAGAGTTGGTAGGATCGCAAAGGAAGGTCGCAAGTTGCCGCGAGGGGAGTCCATAGAAGTTCGTAGGCGAGAGGCGTCTAAAGAAGTCGGTGGACGAGAGGAGCCGAAAGGAGTCACTAGCTCCTTAAGCCTGTCCCCGAGGGAGACCTTAGTCTCAGCCTTTTCCCAGGGCCACTGGCCTGGGGTCGACACCCCGGGGGTATTGGGTAGTGACCACCCACCCTTCCCCTGACCACCGGGCTCGTGAGGTAGGTGCTCCGAGCTGGGCGAGGTGCTGTGATGTGTGGTTCCGTTGGCCTCAGTGAAGAGGAGGTTGCCCTGAGAGAGGGCGGGGGGGAGAGTGAGTGAGAGAGAGCGCGCGTGCGCGCGTGCTCGCGCGTCTGGGCTGCAGCTATCTTGAAGACGACAGAATTCTATTTGAAGACAATGGTGCACTTTGGTGCTGTGCAGGCATGTATCCTCCTCCTCATATGACACACTTGCTCCTCCTCATATGACACGCTTGATCACACACTTGAAATACTAGATTCTTTGCTTTCACACTTGCCCGCCGACATACTTACCACTGACACACTGCCGCTCTGTCACGCGCGCACACACAAATGCACCACATTGACATACTCCGAGTATCCCACGCACGCGCACACACTGAAATACATGACAACACTCCCGCACACACCCGCACACACAAATGCACAGCATTGACACACGCATTCACGTACTCTACCGCGCGCACACACTCTGAAATACACCACACCACCACAGCAGAGAGCACAGGAAAAAGGGCAACCAGGCGGGAGGCCTGCGCAGAAAGAGAGAAAAAGAAAGAGAGGGAGGGAGGGAGAGAGAGAGAACCAGGAGGGAGAGAGAGGGAGGGAGGGAGAGAGAGAGAACCAGGAGGGAGAGAGAGGGA
>Ga0315899_10002815_pt1 | contig 19063 bp, 19 predicted proteins | sample LakEriMetagenome_2_FD_203518 | JGI IMG/M metagenome (GOLD analysis project Ga0315899, IMG submission 203518) | Freshwater fungal communities from buoy surface, Lake Erie, Ohio, United States - Buoy 4 MA112 | ecosystem: Environmental > Aquatic > Freshwater > Lake | place: USA: Lake Erie, Ohio... | reverse complement strand
GAAAACTCGTGGCAATCCAGACCGAGGCACGCTGTCTTAAGTCCAACACTTGGTCGACTCCCCCCTCCCAGGGAGACTGCAGCAGGCCTAGCTCGTGTCATGTAGCGGTCATGTTGCTGCTGGACGCAAGCACTATCGCAAGAAATGTCGGACGCGATCTTATATTTGCAACGAGCTGTCGCACGCATTCCGACTTGGGCGGCTGCGCCGACAGCGTTGCAGACGCACTGCCAGCGAGGCAGACCACAAGACTTTGTTGCTGGCACGCGTGTGCCTCGGTCTGGATTGCCACGAGTTTTCGTCCGCGCCCTCGCATGCATAAGCATGCAAATGCTTGGTGGTCGCTGCAGCTGCACACGCTCTGTGCGCTCCACACAGCCAGCCGCCGCCCAGCACTCGCCTCGTGTGCGGCAACCGTTCGACCTGTCTACGTCCAAGTGCAAGAGGGACGCCTTGTGCAACTGGGGCGCCTTGCCGCGGCCGTCCTGGAGGGAGATGTGTGGTGTAGTACACGACCAGACCTGTCGATCCGCCCGCAACCGTCAGAACCACAACCCGCGCAGATGCAGGGGCATGCGAGGCACGCGAGGTGCGGCGAGGACGCGAGACCTGGCGGCTGCGGCGGCTCCCGCACGCGTGTCCGCCCCGGGCATCGCCCTCTGCTCACTCGGATGCATCTCTTTCCACTTCGACTCAGCGCCGCCGCCCACATCGCGAGTCGCATCTACCCACGCAGCCGAGGCGAACTTGAACGCCAGCCGTTTCTGTTTGCAAGGTGGGTCCTGCCGACCCCACCGTCGTACCACCGCCGCCTGCATCACACACAAAGGTGGATGACCGCACGAACCCCTTTGCTCGAGCGATTTTGGTTGCGAAATCCTTGGAATCTTTGAAATTAGTGCCTCATTTTTCGGCTTTCGGAGTTGGGCATGCCTCAATAACACGATTTTGAATAAAAACCTCTCATTTGAAACTATTGAACAAAAGTCATGCCTCAAAACCCGCAAAAATGAATAAAACCCCGCCCATCTGAAATAAACCCTTTAATTTTCCTATCCACTTTGTACTCTTTGGAGGAGGGCCCCAAGCAGCTGGGTGCGCAGGGCTGAGCTCTTCCACATGCTAGCCTCTCTGACAGCAGGTAGCCCGCCCGCTACGCCCCCTGCTCCTCGTTCGAGTACTTGGGGCCGGGGACGACTTTGAAAGGAGGGCCCCAAGCAGCTGGGTGCGCAGGGCTGGGCTCTTCACATGCTAGCCTCTCTATACGTCTCGTTTTCCATTCCTTTTCATCAGTGAGACTGTGGGACGGACCGTGGATCGAACTGCACAGTCAGAATGCAGGACGGCGTGCAGAACGGTATAGCCATGTGCATACGCATGCATGTCTGAGCACGTGCGCGCCGTGCCATCTCCTCCTGTGGGTGCTTTGGTGTTCCGCTCCCCGCGATCCACGCACGCACGCACATACATGATCACATACCAACACTAAGGCGCTCCGTCTCTCACACACACTAAGACACACACGAACACGCGCACACTACATACACACACACGTCCTGGTGGATGGATGGATATGTTCTCTGCCTGGATGCATTGCGCTGGCCGCAGCAGTGCTCTTTGATGCAGACGAAGCTGAAAGTGATGAAGAGGTCCGCCTGGCGATTGAGCACTTGGAGGCCGGTGTCTCTATACATGTTTTTTCAGTGTATGTGTGGTGGGCATACAGGTGCGTGCGTGCGCGCGCGAATGTGCTGTGCTGGTGTGGTAGTGTACCGACACATGGATGCCGGGTGCGTGTAGCGACACATGCACCATGTGTCTTTGTGTGCATGCACACTGCCATGCGCATGTGCGCACGGGAAGAGATGGTGCGACAGGCGCATGCATGTGTATATATGCATGTGTATTTACACGACCTCCATCTGACCCCGGCCCCCGCCCCCCCCCCGTCTGCGCGCGCGCTCTTTCTGTCTTTTCAGGATTTATGAGTAGGTTGACTCGCTTCGTTATGGTTCCCACGAATCCGTTCATGGCCGGCGCCTGTGTACTGGGCAGTGTCGTGGCTGCCCAGACCGCCTACCTCCAGGTTCTTCTCTCGCCCAGGGCATACCTCGTCCGCTGCCACCAACACCCCCCTGAAACCGTCGGAGCACCGTACGTGCCACGGGTATGAATACCGCATGAATACCCCGCGAATGAATGAATACCGAATGAAACACCCATGGCAGAGCACCTACACGCCACTGCCCCCCCCAGCTAGAGAGGTGACCTGCGGGTACGAGGAGTATGAGGGGCCTGACGGCCCCAGCAGCGACTTCTGCCGCATTCTGGTACTTCTTCTCTCCCTGCCCCCCCCTCCCTCCTCCATCACTCTCCAGGAAAACCTGTTTTTCATTTATGAGCGTTGCGAATGTGATAACAATTTGTGTGAGCAAGAGTGTCCTGGCTCATTCAGGCATGTGTGAGCAAAATTCTCTGAATTAGCCATGTCAATTTCATGCACGCTTGTGCACCTGCATTTGTACGTATCCTATCATGCATATGTACATGTTCATGGAATACGTGTGTGCATGTGCTGTACAATATGCATCCAGGGTGGTGTTCTGAAAAGAGAATTTGTGTGTGGGCTTTTGGTGGGTGGGGCAGGTGATTGGAGATTCTTTGGTTCTGAGCATAGGGTGCCACGAAACGCCAGTAATGGCACAATCTATCGCACGTGGCTTGTGTCACAAGAGTAAGGTCCAGACTATCCCTTTCCTCAATCTCCACCATCTTTCTCGACCCGCTCTCTCTCTTCCGGACGCGTGCACACCGCTCGAGTAACAAACTTGCAGAACGTGCACTGCACTGACGCGTTAGCGTTGGGGGACAGGTCAATGTAAGCTGGAGGTCCTTCGGCGTTGACGGCGGCGATGTGGCGACTATCCGCCAACGCTGTCTACCCAACGTCCGGGCGGTGGTGGAGTGTGGGCAACACATGGGGTCGCAGCACCACTGGAGCCCTTCCTTCATGAGCCGTGCTCCTGCCGACCATGCGCCGGGCCAACCTTCGCGCACAGAGAACACCCAGGTCTCACGCCTTGCGCACGTTGCAAGTGTGTATTGGGCGCCATGCGCTTCATGTATGTGTTGGTGGGGGTGAGTGCGTATGGGTGTGAACGAGGAACGAAAAAGACCTGACGTGGAATGATGATCACAGGAATCGTGGCGGAGAGATAGAGCAGCGCGAGCGTGGAGGATGGGCTGCAGCAGCAATGATGGTGCTCCTCATCGAGCCGGGCCTCCGGACGGTATGCACGGAAGCGGGGAGGGGTTTGCGGCGGCCGGGGGGCGGGCTCAGGGACTGGAGAGGGGCAGAGCTGAGGCTGTTGGGCCAGTGAAAGTGGATGCGTGTGTCCTTCTTTGTGGGCTGAATGATTTCAAAAAGGTTTAGTTTCTCATCCAACTTCCTTGCTGTGTTTGCGTGCTTGCGTGTGTGAGCTGGTGCGTGATGCGTGCGTTGGTTCCCTCTTGCGCATCTCTTGCCAAGGAATGCATTCCTTGGCAAGAGATGCGCAAGGAATGCGCTCCTTGGCAGGGAGACAGTTTCTCTCGGACACTCACAGCGCTACTGTGTGTGAGTAGAAAGCAGCATCCAATGCACCACCATTTACTCACGACCAATATTGGATGAACATGAACTCACGTCAAAATGAACACAAACACACACACACATTGTTATAGCTGTGGAAGGGGCGGACAGCAGGAGTCTTCGCGCAGCAGCTCGCCTCACTGATTGGCGATCTCCGCTCTGTCCTTGGCGATCAGTGTCTGATAGGTGTGCTTGAATGCGCGTGCGCTGACCACGTGCTTTATGTGATGGTCGTTTTCGGGTGCAGTTCGCAAGCAGCATCTTGTGTTGCTTGCCTACACTTTCACAAACACGTTCACACGCAGCGCCTGGCCTACGCTCACATACTCCAACCCGGACACACACAGCGCTACCAGGGCTGCCGATGGAACCAACGCGTTTCCCTGAGCCGCTACGCTCCTTTGTCATCTACATCGCTGAGGTATGTGTTTGACCGTAGTCTTTGTTGAGGCATGTGCATGCATATGATATGAGATTGTTGATAGAGGTGCATGTGCGCATGCCTGTACGAACGCGCGTGAGCCAGGTGTTCGACGACGAAAAAGAACGCATCTCTGAAACCAGCTCTCACCCTGTGCTGTACATCCCCAAACCCAGCTGCCGGTTTCTTTTTTTGCGTCATGGATGTTTGGGTGTGCTTCGGAGTGTTTTGAGTGTGGGCGAGTGAGTGCGGGGAATATGCACAACGTCTGTGTACCACGACGCATGCGAGTGCCGGAGGAGAATTATCCTAATCCGCGTTGACCCCTCCTCTCTCTCCCTCCCCCCCCAAACTGCCTTCTTTCACTTGCTCTCTCCCCCTGCCCTCGGCGGCATGTCTCAGATGGTGGAAGCATGTTCATGAAAACTATGGTTCTGTCATCTCCCTTGATGGGATCCACCCCAATGCTGTTGGTTATCAGGTCTGTTTCCGTGTCCCGCTCCTCCACCTTCCGACCTCGCTGATTTCTGTCTCCCGCCCTCGCTACTTCCTGTCTCTCTGCTCTCTCCTCTTCCATGTTCTTCCACTCCCCCCTGTCACCTTTCTTCCCTCCCTCCCTCCTTGATGACACTCAAAAGAACGGAGGGCAGGTTTACGGCGAGTGGCTGGGGTCAGCAGTAGGCCGATATCTTGAACTCATCAGTATGACCTGGTCTGGCTCAAGCTTCGAGGGCCCAGGTGGAGGCTCTTATGATATTGATGGTCTTGAACTTTCAGGCAGGTTTGTAGCTCCGCTTCTTCAAGTCTCATCTTTCTTCCAGCTCTTCTCTCGAGAGGGACAGAACATGTATCGCTCGCTCGCTCGCTCGCTCGAAAGCCTCTCTGTCTGTCTCTCTATCAGGTCGTGTGACCACCAGGCCACACAGACACAATTCCGCAATTGACTCCAACTAATAAATACACACAGAACTGGGCACGGGCTGGCCAACGAGGAGGAGGGGGAGAGAGGAGGGGAGGAAGGAGAAGAAGAAGACGAGAGTCCTGCCTCACATGCATGGCCTTCTTTCGCCTTTTCGCCAACGTCGTTGCAAGGTAGAGGCAAGGAGGGAGTAAGGTAGTTACTGACCATCTTCGTTCTCTCGTCAATCTCTACAGAGAAAAGGAAGAAATTCAGCCTCTTTTCCACACGCGTCCCAGCAGCTCGTTTTCATACGTTTACTGAATGTTAAAAGACCATCTACGTTCTTTACTACCCTGCTCAACTTTCAACAGAGTGCACGTTGTCCCGCGCGCTGTGTGTGTTTGTGAATGTGTGTGTGCGTGTGTACGGGAACATATATATCCTCTCTGCCCATGGCCTTTGGCCTCAGAGCTTAGAGACGCGAGCAGCGCTACAAACGTGAGCAATGTCTTGCATGGCGCGCTCAATGGCGTCGGCAAAGGCCTGGGCACGCTGAGGCCACTTGGCCCCGGGCAGGACGCGGCAAGAGACAAAGAAGGCACTTTCGGCGCGGTTGCAGCTGTATCCGCAGCCAAAGCCCTCAGGCGCCACCTCCCCAAAGCCCCATGTCTCTAGGTGCTCTGAAGGCAGGTGGCTTGTGGAAAGCTCCCAGGTGCCTGACAGTGCGAAAGCCTTGTCGGTGAAGATGGCGGGCATCTTCTCGCCAGGTTTCAGCAAGAGCTTCAGTCCCAGCAAATGCCGATCTATCCCCATGCCGATCGAGGACTCTTGCGAGTAGCTCCGATGCTGATCCGCAGCCTTCTTCAATAGCACTAGCGCCTGTGTTAACGTAGGCATACCATGTCAAACGCGCAGCACGAGAGAAAACTGGGGCTAAATGCAGGCTTTCTCTGGCGCGCATGCCTCTGCCTGCACGGGATGTGCCTCTCTCATCATCCTTGATGGGTCTCTGTCGTAATCTTTCACTCGCAGACACACAAACTACACGCGCACTCATCATGCCTGAGCCGGCGTGGGCGGCGTGTCTGCGGCCATAGCATGGGAGAGGCGGGTAGACTCGATGGAGCACGAGCGGATGGTCTCGGTGCGGCCATGCAGGAAGCGCCGCGTTGCGCATGCCTCGTATGTCGCTGCCACACGCCCGTGCATGCGGCAAAAGGCAACCTGCATCGCGAGCTGGCAGAAGGCGTCTGGTGCCACGCCCAGCTTTTTTATGGCATCACTTCCCAGGCCTTTCAACGCCACGCGGGCTGTCTGGTGCCCAACCACCTGAGCCTCAAATGCTGCGCGCGCCTCGCGCAAGCTCGCACCCACCCGCTCCACGCCTTCCAGCACGATCTCGCGCACACAGTTGGTTGTGTGAGGAAGCAGCGGATGCTGGAGCAGGCCTGCATCTGAGGCGGCGGCGAGAGCATGGCGGGCGGCAGGAAGCACGTCGTTGAACATGCGGAGGGTTGGAGCACCGTCGGCAAGCGAGTGCTCGCCGAGGAAGCCAGCGTTGCCATCGGGCAGCACGATCAACTGCAGCGTCTTGTCGTAGAAGCGATTCACGCCGTCGCCGTGCCACATCTGCCGCGCGCGCTCTCCCGCGCCCGCCTCCCCAACGTGAGCGGGACAGTGGGAATCCAAACAGACCATTAGGGCCGCCCTTTCCAATTCTAGGAATGCCGACGCATTGCTGGGAGAAGTGCATAAGAGTTCACGTGCCGCCGCCCACTCTGCGCGCTTGCCGCTAGTCAGCGCCCCCAATGGCAGCGTGGCATCGCCAGCAGCATCTGCCGCCCGCACCACCGCGCATAGAGCAGCGGCAAGCTCGGGCTGGGTGAGGCGCTGGCCGGCGGCATTGTGGGTCGTCACTGTGTAGAGCCGTCCACGCCGTGCCACCAGGACCCGAGTCTCCGCGCGCGCAACGTGGTGAACCACCACTTTGTCTGAGGGCAACGACGGAATTCGACACGAGTTGAAGAGGAAGGGGTATGCCGACATGCACTGCGGCACACCACCAAGTTTGTCAGGCTCGAGGGAGCCGTCGTCAATCTTGTCCTTGAAGCCAAGCGCTGCATCCACCAGCGCTGCTGCCACGGCACACTGCAAGAGGCCGCCAGCAAGCATCTCCGGGCTCGCCGGCAAAGCGGTGAGGCGTTTGAAGCTGTAGAAGTAGGACACGAAGAAAACCACCGGCCTGGTCCATATGCACAAACGCACATGTCACCCTCCACAGCACACTCCACTCTGCCACTCAGCATCACGTCTGTCTCTCAGAATCGGAGATAATGGACAAAGAGTGTATGTTGTATGGACACGGCATGGGCATTGTACCCGGGGTCGGACAGGTAGGCCAGGTGGTTCCACCAGTCAGCCAGCCAGCTCGATCCACACTTTTCGCCTCGCCGCGCACGCAGGCGCCGCTGCAGCTCCTCGCCCTGTCCCCCGACGGCGAACGCCGCCACCGCCGCCAGCGTCTTCTCAAACTCGGCGTCGTTGAGCAGCGGCCGCACAGAGCGCAGGTAGCGCACGCACGTCTGCCCAAGGTCCGGCACTGGCAGCAGGGGCAGCGCCGCTTGGTGACGCCACATGGCGGCCTCCGGCGGGGGCACTGTCCACTCCCTCCGCTCGGCGGTGCCCAGCGCCACGGCCATTCTTTTTTGGATTTGGCGCCTCTTTCACTCGACGCCCCCGCTCCTCGCGGGCGACTTGGAGCCTGCGCGCTCAGCCTTCTCCGCCTCCATCTTCTCCATCTCCGCCTGCAATTTCTTAGCAAACTCCTCGTCGACCTCGTCGTTGTCCCACTGCACGACCGCACGCGTGTCAGACGCACCCCGCGAGCGCGCGCACCAGCCCCCGCAACGCGCGGGGCCGGCGTGGACCTCGGCGTCCCACAGCGTCGCGTCCTCCTTCTCCGTCACAGGCCAATGCTCGCCCTCGAACTCCTCGAACTCCTCCTCGTCATCGGCTGCCACCACAACAACTCCGGGCGCCGCCATCACTCCCTACAGGCACTCCCTGTGTTTCTAATGCTCCCAGATTTGTTGCCACGAACTTGTCACCGTCCCTTCGCATACTCCTTGTTGCCGGAGGTGGACGCAACGTGATGCGAAGGGCGCTGGCGACTTTCATCGGCCTGGCGGCCGTGGCAGCGGCATGCCTGCTAGTCGCTGGACGCTGGGCGGCGCCCGCGGAGCTGCTGCTCCGCCCCGAGCAGGCACCCTTGGCGCGGGCGCGCCCGGCACGCACGGTGAAGCTGGAGCTCGGCAGCGCCGAGTACGCACCCATACACCCGGGTGCGAGTCAGGCAGCGTGGGCGGCCGCCAACCCGCAGGCGGCCGCTGTCAAGCGCAAGGCGCTGGACCCATACAAGGTCAAGCAGCGGCTGCTGGCTGACCCATACACGGCGCGCCCCGCGGAAGCCGATTATGTAGACAACGCGGCGGCGGGCATCAGCAGCGCAGGACGGCGTGAGGCACGGGTGCAGCTCCTGCGCACCCAGAAGCTGGTCGATGCCGAGACGTCTGGCGAGCTCGGTAAGCAGTTCGACGATGTGTACGCGCAGAAGCACTGGTTCGCCAACGCCGACGCCAACGCCGACGCGGCGCCTGAGATGGACCTCCCGAAGCTCCAGGCCGAGCCCGCAGACGCCGTCCCGACCACGCCCAAGCTGGACGCGATGCAGCAGGATGCGGTCGCCAAAGTGCTTGACCGCGAGGCGGGGCTGGCCCACCCGGTGGTCTCGCGCAAGAGCGGGGGCATGCAAGAGGCGATCCAGATGGCCGCCCAGCAGAATGCTGCTGATGCTGTGCAGGCAGAGAAAGGCACGAGTGTGGACGCAGACGTCCAAGAGGGCCTGAGTCTTCTGAAGGCCGACCCCGCGGACCCGGTTGACCGGGCTGCCGGCGGAGAAGATGTCTCGGCGCCGGCCGTTGAAGGCAAGGCGCAGCGCAACAAGCTCTCAGAGGATGATCTGAAGCTGCTGCAGGATGCGCGCCAGAGACAAGCCCAGGACAACGGGATGCCCGCAGTTGACTTCCCGAGCGTGCAGCAGGTGGGTGCGCTGAAGACAGCGGCGGCGGGGGGCAAGACACCGCAGCTTGCGGTTACGGGTGCAATGCAGCCCGAGGAGCCCCAGCCAAAGGCGGCCGACAATCCGATTGGCATTGCCTCTGCTGCCAAGGTCCTCAAGGATGCCGAGCTGTTTGACGAAGCCAAGAACGGCGATGCGATGGACAAGTGGAAGGACGCGGCAAAGGGCGCGGGCCCGGCGATACTGGATGCCATCAAGGACGACGTGTCTACCTACAGCCCCTTCCCCAAGTCGAGCCTGTCAGAGCGCATGGAGGTACAGGATGTGTGGGACCGTGCGCGCGCCAACACCAAGTCTGCGGGCAAGCTGGATGGGGATGCGAAGGAGACGAAGAACACTGTGGAGAACGCCGAGGCACAGGCTGAGTCGCAGGCCTACTTGGCTGCCAACGAGGCGGCAGCGGTGGACGCCTATGATGTCTCCTTTCCGAACCCGGACATGATGGCCAAGGGCGGAGGCAAAAAGATGTCGGCCCAAGCGCTTGCCAACAAGGGCACGCACGCCATGGCCATGCAAGGTCAGGCACTGGCAGCGCGGGCACACAAACGGCACATGCTCCGCGGCCAGGAAAGAGCAGTCCTCGGCGGTGGACACCGGTCTGCGCGCGCCCCGCAGGCTCTGGCGCGCCGTGTGCAGGTGCACTCGCTTATGGGGCAGGCGCAGGCACGAGGCAGGCATCAAATGCTGCAGTCGCGCGTGCAGGCGCTGGCGGAAGTGGAGGAGGTGGAGGGTCAAGGCGGCAGCCAAGAGCTTAATGCCGTACAGCTTGCCCGCAAGGATGTGCAGAGCGCAAGGCGCAAGGTCCAGCAGCTCCAGGAGAAGGTAGCGGTTGCGAAGGGCGAGGCTAAGGAAGCTGGCAAGCTGCGGGGCTTCGCGAGCAAGACGGCGCAGGCAGCTCGCGCCAAAGTGACGCAGCTGCAGCTCGAGATCCTGAAAGAGGGCGCGGCGGCCGAGGAGGCGCGGCATTTGGCCTCACAATTGGCAGGCGCTGCCATGCACGGCCAGGAGCCTAGGCGTCAGAGGAAAAAGTGGGCTGCGCGGAAGGATGCGCAGAAGGAGGCGGAGGGCGCGGCCTCAGCGGACCGTAGTCGGCGCGCCCTCATCATGCGCCTTGAAGACAAGGCTGCGCGCGTCCGCACAGAGCTGGACATGGCCGAAATGCAGCGCACCGACTCGAGCAGGGGCGGTGGGGACAGAGTAGGCAGCGGGAAGGAGTCGACGCGGTCGTCTCTGAGGCGGATGGTTGACGAAGACGGGGGGAGCGCGGGGGGTTCCGGTCCCTTCGCCGACCAGAAGGTTCCAAAAGGTCAGAACCTTCTCCAGCAGCAGCTGGAGGATGAGGCCGATGGCGATGAGGACGATCGCTTCGACCGCTCGCGCTCCTTCGACGAGCGCGTCAAGGGGAACAACAACCAACTATCCGACATTATCAACGGGGCGCTTGGCGACGGTACCATTCTCCCTCCACCTGTCTCCCTCCACCTGTCTCCCTCCACTTGTCTCCCTCCCTCTTGACCCACGCCCTCTGCCACGTCTGCGTCCACATTGGTGCCTTGCTCTGCAGACAGGGTACAGTACATGCCACCGTAGCTACGTAGTTCATTGTTCGTACATATTCTGTGGCGGGGGGGCTGCGTGGGTGTGGGTTGAATGCTGGGTGTGGGTTGAATGCTGGGTGAGGGTTGAATGCTGGGTGAGGGTTGAATGCTGGGTGTGGGTTGAATGCTGGGTGTGGGTTGAATGCTGGGTGTGGGTTGAATGCTGGGTGATACTCGGGATGCTCTCTTGCTAATACTGGGTGATGGCTCATGCTGCCTGATGCGAGGGATGGCAACTTGCTGATGCGAGGGATGGCAACTTGCTGATGCTGCCGTGCACCGCCTGTCTTGCTCATGCACGTGCACCACCTGCGATTTGAATAGAATCCATGAAGATGCACGACGTGGACGAGCTATCCACCAAGGTCGGCGACTCTTATCTCCATGGAGACTTGTACCCGCCCCTCAACGATAAGGCGACGAGGGACTTGAATCACATGACGGTGAACAATGCGGGGGGTTGGAGTATCAACAACAACATGAACCAGGTCTCCGCCCGCATTCATTCTCCTCATATCCACCCCCCCCACATACAGCCGGAGCTCCTCTTCTGTGGCAACAGGCGAGCGGGGCGCACAACAAGTGCACCTCAGACAAGCGTGCCTGACAAGCGTGCCTGACAAGCGCACCTCAGACAAGCGCACCTCAGACATGCGTGCCTCTGACATGCGTGCAAAAAATCAGGGCGAGGATCCGCTGGAGCCATTTGGTGTGTACGACACACGAACGGCGCAGGAAATCTACCAGCCTGAGGAGGAGGGTGCGGAGGACGAGGAAGAGGCCGCTCGAGACCCGGCGCGCCCGCAGGGTGGCTGGTGGAAAGAGAGGACCAAGGGGGGAGAGCGCAAGGCGGAGGAGGAGGAGGACGAGTAAAGGCAGGCATGGCCGTACCAACAAGTAAAGTCTCAAACCAATCTAGCGGCCCCCGAGGCGAAGCAACGCCGTCCTCCTCACGGCACCCAATCTCGATAGGGAAAAGACTTGAAATCCCTGTCGATCCGACGTCGTTTTTCACTGAAAAAAATCCAATTAGTCGTTCGCAACGGCCGATGCGCCCGAGGCCCTCGGGCGCATCGGCCGCTGCTTCGAGGGCGTAGAGCGCCAATAATGCTCGCGGCAATGCACACAAGTGTCCGGGTTTTGAGGAAGTGGATGGCGGTGAGTGGCCAGTTGTGTGGGTAAGTGAGGGTCGGAGCTACAACGACTTTGCACTCGCACACCGCCATCCTCCACAAAAATCGGACACTTGTGGTATCCTCTTCAAAAATCATGATGACTTAGGCGCGCCGTGCGGCTGCGCCTTTCCTTCAGGGTGACAATATGGACTCCTAATAATGTCGGGAAAACAGATTTGTACGAGTCCATATTGTCACCCTGAAGGAAAGGATTTGACTCCTACTACAACTTGAATCTGTACCGTGACCTTGGTTTCTTTTGTTTTCCAATTAAACACTCAACACTCAACACACCATCCTGGCCCTGGAATGCCGCGGCCCGGGCCACCGCTGCTACGGCCTCTGGCTGTCGCCGCGGCGGATTCCGAGTGTATGTTTATTACTGCAGTACCTATTAACAAGCTGTTCGCGTGGGGGGAGGGGGATAGTGGAGGACATGTGCTACGAGAGACGACGAGCCGAGGCCTGTGTGGACTAGTCTGCCCATCACGCGCTAGCGAACGCGGGGGGGAGGGATATTGTGCGAAAGAAGGAGGGGAGGTAGAAGGGGAGCGCGAGAAGGAGCGTGCACTGGGGCTGCCACTATGCCACAACCCTGGGTATTGAGGTTGATCCTCAACGCCGCCGCTTTGGAGGCGGCGAGGCCGACTTTGCTCTTCAGAGACTGATAGAATGCCGCCAGCGGGCGCTTGAAACGGAACGAGTCCGAGGGGTCGTTTTGCGATGACAGACATTCCAGCGGCAGTGAAGTGCGCCTCGGTCTCCGGGTGAGCCTGTAGAAAAAGAAGACACAAAAACTCGCCGTCCATGCGGCAGCTAGTACTAACTCAATGATTGTGGGGATCTTGGAAAGAAATGTTCTGATTGTCAGCGTATTGTGGCCCATGATCTTACGCTGTGCAGCAACACGCAGCTGGCCGTCAAGGTCCTGGTGGTGTGTGAGGTTGCCATTTTGCAGCACGTGGCTGCTTGACTCAAATCTGTCGTGGGCAATGCTGAGGTCAAAGACCAAGCTCCGGCTTCAGGCTTGATCCCTCGGATAGCTCCGAATCTCCATGGCACTCCACATCGCCGCGCCGTTGGCTTGCGCTTGCCGTCACTCAATGTTGAGTGCGTACAGTGTGTCCGGCTGTGGGACTGTGCGGGACAACGGCCTCAATAAGGACAACATCCAGTCGTGTGCCTTGGTTGCACCTGAGTGTGCAGTGCATCTTCAATGTGGACGTTCGAAGGTCGGTCGTTCGAACCTTTGAACACACTCGAAATGTACGGCTACCACACAGGGAGTGGTCGCCGAACATTTCGAGAGTGTTCGTGGGAAGTTCGTGCAGTGCCGCTCATTCGTTTCGTATTTTCGCTCTCTCTCTCTCTCCTTGACAACAGGTACAGAGATTACGATCAGAGAGAGACGATGTTGTTTATTGGTACTCAATTCAGTAACCTCTACACCTAAGTGCATCCACCAGCCTAGGCCGCGTGAAAAATAAAAGAGGCTGTTTAGGGGGCCTAGCACTGATGATATCAAAAAGTAGGATGGTCCTAGCCGCTCCTACGACGAGGTGATGACGTGTGCGGTAGCGGACTTATGCTGTCGACAGGAAAAGGACGTGTCCGAATTCAACATCACGCAGGTGTTGATGAATAAATCCCACAATCCAAACCCTAAACCTCCACACCCACACCATACACTCCAAGTTTTCGCAGATTCAGCTGCCGTGGCCAGCCATGACCTGGAGATCAACGAGGTGGTGAATTTTTTTTGCGAAACAAGTTTCAGTTGTGCACATGCAGTGGTGTGAAAAACTTTACTCACGAACTACTTGTCATACCCAAGCACTGTTCTATCTGACATCTTCAGACACAGGCAATCACACACCCAGACCGGGCGACGAATGAACGGCAGCGCCGCGGTATCAAGAAACAGCTGCACTCTGCTCTATTGATCATAGTCACAGGATCAGTGTGTCCTCACCCCCCTCCGCGCTTTCTCCCATCTTCGCCCCTACACCTCCCTCCTATCCTCGCCTAATAATTTGCGCCTTGCAGCAGCATGCAGGCAATGCAGAGGCACGTGCACATCAAAAATGATTTCTGTGCGAAGGGTTCCACGTCGCTTATGTTCAATTGTAAACCATTGCATGAATGCACGATGCAAATTCAGAAGTGGTTGTTTTTAGGCGATTACATGAGGTTGGCTTCAGTTTTTTTTTCTGGTTTCATTTTTTGTGCCCCAGGGCGCCGCTTCTCTCCATGGGTTTGAGAATCTGTGCCCGAGCATTCACGTCTGCGCCCGCTGCACACAGCCTGCGCACAGCCTCAACATGTCCGCAGTCGGATGCCATTATCAACGCCGACCAGCCCTCCCCGTCAACCGCATTGACCGACGCACCACCCAATACAAGAGCGCCTATGACAGGTCCATGCCCTACAGTGTCAAAAGAGACCTAATACCGTGTCAAAAGAGACCTAATACAGTGTCAAAAGAGACCTATGACAGGCCCATGCCCTAATGCTTAGTGCCCTAGTGCATTTACTATATAAAAGTGAGTACTTTGTTTTTTTGAGAATTTGTACCCACGTCGAGCGGATCTGCGGTGGCCCGGTGCTGTGCATGTGTGTGCATGTGTGTGTGTGTGTGTGTTTGTTCGCTCGCACTTATGTGTGTCAGGTAGATGCGTGTGTGCGTGCTTGTGTGTGTGTGTGTGTGTGTGTGTGTGAATGTGTGTGTATGTGTGTGTGCGCGTGCTTGTGTGTGCACATGTGTTTTTACGTTCGTTTGCGTGTGCTTGCTTGTGTGTGTATGTGTGTGTGTATGTGTGTGTGCGTGCATGTGTGTGCATGTAAGCCACGCAGAGAGGAGGAGGAGGAGGAGGAGGAGGAGGAGGAGGAGGTGTGCATGTAAGCCACGCAGACCTGTGCAGAAACATTAGCAACACATTAGCAACGCCTTAGCAACACATTAGCAACACATTAGTGTGTGTGCATGTGAGCCCCGCAGACCTGTGCAGAAACATCAAGCTTCCCGAGATCAAACAAATGACGGTGATGCTCTCTTGCTCTTCCCGCTCCCTCTCTGTCTCCCCACTCACACTCTCCTCTGCTCGTTGTCTGGGCAGGCCAAGGTGGGCGAGCTCGTGCGCAGCAAGCAGCTTGACGCCAGATTCGAGCCCGTGCTCATGAACAAGAGTAAGGAACACCTTATGATCCTAGATACAGAGCTAGATCTATGGGCACGCACGCCCGGCTGGGCGCAGGCACGGGCGGGGCGGGGGAAGGGGGCAAGCGGCGGGCGAGGCGGGTGCAGGGCAAGGCCCCGGCGGGTGGACAGGACGACAGGGGATGCCCGTACTTTATGATACCTGGCCAGCTGTGAGCTAGGTCGGCTAGCTCACTTGTGTCGGTCAGCCTAGAGGAGTGCCTGTTCGCCGCACTACCCCTTTTGTTCTCATTGGTACCTAAGATTTTACTTACGTATTGTCTCCAAAAGAGAGCAAGATTAAATGCTAAACCCAATCAGCATCTCACGCTTCGACGCAGGCGCCTGCGAAGGTGTGTCTACCCCTGGTGATGGTGCCCTGTCTGTGATGTACACCACCCCTGTCTCAGCATTTTTTCTAAACCCCGAAAGGATCTAGACCCACACACACACACACACACACAAACACAGTCCACATATTTGTGTGTGTGTGTGTGTGTGTGTATGTGTGTGTGTGTGTATGTCTACATACATATATTTATGTACCTACATACATGTGTGTGTATGTGTGTGTATGTGTGTGTGTGTATGTCTATATACATATATTTATGTAGCTACATACATGTGTGTGTGTGTTTGTGTGTGTGTAGACACACACACACACACACACACACACACACATTCCCTCTCGTCCCCAATCCGTCCCAGGCCTCTCTGGCTCAAACACCATTCTATGGTCTGTTGTTAGCTCCTGTCCTCGCGTCGTCCGTCCATGGACTCGCGCGTGGGTGAGGGCGTCCACGGGCGTGTCCGCCACAACATGCCCAAGCGATCTGCACATCTCAGCAGAGCGTCCTTGGAGCCTGCAGTATTCATTGGACAGGCCGGTTTCGTAACAACAACTTTTCAAACTAAACGCGAAAAGCATGTCGGAGAGGCGCACAACAAAGATAATGGAGGATGTGATCATCGACGAGGAACGCAACTGTGAAGCGACCGCAGCAGCACAAGCCTCCCTAACGCCAGCCTACCCACAGGTCTGGCTCACCAGACGTTGCGTGCCGTGTGCATCGTGCTGGATGACCTCTAGGAACATTTTCGTGTGGGTTCCCTTGGCAAGGAGGGTACGCCGCACGCCGGTGCGGCGTGTCGAAACCCCTCTCATCCGTGATGTCCGCTCGCATCACGCTCGTGCATGTGTCTGCGTCCATCTTCTCACTGATGTTTCACCTGCTGTGTCAGCACACACAGCATCGACAGGCATTGGCGACGGAGGAAGTGCATTTGCGCCTTCTGGACGCGCACAACAAGATCCAGCAGACGATCACGCGGCTTGCGCCTGACGGCGAGTCAGACGACGATGCCTTCATGCTGTTTCGCGGGCAGTCGCTGCAGCAGCACGTCATCGCGGCTTCTGCCACGAAGAAGCGGCAAAACAAGATCCAGAAGACGAGCGCACGGCTTGCGGCGGACGGCGAGTCGGACGACGATGCCTTCATGCAGCTTTCCTGGCAGTCGCGACAACACGTCAGAGAGGCGTCTGCTGCCATGGCCAAGGGCGCTGCGCCGGGAAAGACGCCGACTGCCGAGCCTGGTCGCAACTGCGCTTCGCACGACAACAGCGACAACGAGGGCAGCGACGACGACAGAGACGACCCAGAGGACGGCGCGGACACGCCATTATCTTGGCGCAGGAAAGCCACTGCAATCTACACAGCTCCCTCAAACGAAAGGGTGGAGAACCTGGCCCTTTACGGCGTCTCTCAGCCACGCATGCCTGTGATGGAGCAGCTCATGGAGTTGTGCGCGTGGAGGCTAGGAATCCTGTTCGCAATGGTGCCAGAGGTCATGGTCGCAGCAGGCAAAGGGCTCGCTCATCTCGACAAAGGAATGGCCAACAAAGGAGGGTTGCGAATCGTTCGTAGTTTCATGCGTAACCAAGCAGGCAAGTTCGTCGACAGCGGCCTTGAAAAGCATGCGCCGTTGCTATTCGATCTGGTGAAGATTCTCATGGAGGAGCACGATTTTGACCAGGTTACTCTCCAAAAAATGCTGACTCGGCTGATGCACTGCGACCCGCACTGCAGACATGCCAAGCCTGAGCACGATGAGCAAGAATGCCATGTGCTTTTGACAGTGAACGGAGATCATTTTTCTGAATGAGCACTTCGAGCCATATTCAAACCCTGGAACAGCGCTTCCTCACGTGGAAAGGCAGGTGCTGTGGTGCGAGCAAGATCGAAGAAGGGAACCTCGATGACGTCCTGATCATGCCCCAAAATCGCAAGTGGACGCTTCAAGTGGTTCGCCAATCGCTCCTTGGAGGTTTCGACCCCTTTGCTCGCGAAAGTAACTTGGAGCCTCCCATGATTGCTATTCACGCGGGTGTGCCCCGCGACATCAAGTGTGATTCAGGCGATCCTGAGCATCGTTGGATGACCCCGCAAGAGTTTGGCGAGCTCGTGCTGGCTCGCAAACAAGCTTTTCGAAAGTCAGGAGGCCCTGGCGTTCCAGTGTCCACGTCGCTGCTGACCAATTATTTCGGAAAGGGGACGCTGCGGCAGCTTTGGAGGATGCTGCCACACGTGTGTTGCAGGCGCACGAGAGCAGCCAAGGTAGCACGAGAGTGTCGAAGAATCTTTAGGTGATGTTTCATGCAAGGGACCTTGTCATATTCCAAGAGATGCTGGAACACGGGGAGATTACGACCCTGGATCACAAGCAAAACGACTGTTGGAGCGAAGCGCCGAGGCAACAGCGCTCTGCAGCTAGCGTGAGGGGGGGCGGATGCAAGAAAGGGACCATGACCGGGCCCGAGCTGGACAAGCACACGGACTCTAGTGTGAGGGGGGGCGCATACAAGAAAGGGACCATGACGGGGCCCGAGCTGGACAAGCACACGGCAGGTAGCGTGGGGGGGGGGGCATGCAAGAAAGGGACCATGACGGGGCCCGAGCAGCAACAGCATCGTGCCCTGATGGCCCAAGGCAAAACGGAAAAGCACCACATGATGATGCAACTTTCAAATGGCAAAGCAGAGCAGCAAAACTTTTTGGAGTGTTCCGACTCCAAGAGCGGCACCGCAGTGTTGTATCACTTTTGCGCCGATAACGAGCCTACGATTGACGGCGTGCGTGAATTCGAAAAATACTTGCTCGACGTCCAGAACGGGTATATGCCGGGTAAACTCACCAAAGAAGGCGCGTCGGCACGCATCGCAATGGAGAAACGGCTCGCCAAAGTGGACAGTGTTAATGCTGCGCGCGAGCGCAAAAGAAAGCGGCAGGGAAAGTGAGGGTGTCGTGGGGACAAACTGCAACGAATCGCAGTTGGCAACGCTTCTTTGCCAGCCGATTTATATTTAAGGGACAACTCTCAATCCTCCTGAGATTTTTAGAGATTGTCAAAAGCAGAAGGCTCTCTGACGGCTTTCTCAAGATTCGGCTGACTCAAGATTCGGCTGACCGTGGCTGATTCATCGCTTTTGCTTTGGATCGAGAGACTGCGTGTCAAAGGAGGAGGAGTCGATCCAAAGCAAAAGCAATGAATCAGCCACGGTGGACGCTGCGCGCGGCCGCCGTATCCTTGAATACGAATAAACGGAACTCCTCCTGGAACTCCTCCTCCTTCCCCTTGAGGTAGTGAGTGCTATTTGGCGCAAGGTGACTTTCCTTAAAGGTGACTTTCCTTAAAGGTGACACCCTAGTTCGTGATCGTGACTTTGGACTCGGATCGACACACCACCCCTACTCTCTCCATTGGAACTGATTATTCACATTTCTGGTATCTCCAACAGAGATAGCAGCAAGAAGTTGTCGATCAACAAGACATTAGAGTTAGTTGTTGATCAGCTATAGCTCAAGGACCAGGGTGAAGCGCCTACAGGAGCACCCGCGTTCGACTCCACTATTTCAGAAGGGGAGGCGAAACAGTCCGGAGGAAAAGACTCGGAAAAGCGGAAGAGAGAAGATAAGACGGACATGCATGACCGCAAAAAGAAGAA
>Ga0315899_10002812_pt1 | contig 19071 bp, 17 predicted proteins | sample LakEriMetagenome_2_FD_203518 | JGI IMG/M metagenome (GOLD analysis project Ga0315899, IMG submission 203518) | Freshwater fungal communities from buoy surface, Lake Erie, Ohio, United States - Buoy 4 MA112 | ecosystem: Environmental > Aquatic > Freshwater > Lake | place: USA: Lake Erie, Ohio... | reverse complement strand
AAGATGACCACATTCAGCATCACAAATAAGCACGGGTGTTCGATGTGCCTGATAATTGAACCCGAAGGAATTGAGTTCACTTTGGACCAGGGAAGCAGCGTGACGGTTGTAGCAAAGGGTGGATCGCCAGCTTTTGACTGCAGCTTTTCGAATGACGACGAAGGGATGCCCTGCGTCGCGATATGGCCATGCGAAGGCAGTTTCGACGTGCTTCGAAATGGAGTAAACATTCTGTCTGAACTTGGGTGACCGGCAATTGCCAATTCTTGATTCGCCGCCGCAGGCCCCGCGTGGATGAGGTCGCAGGTTTCACTTCGTTTCGCTGAGCCAACGGGGGGCTGGAGACTGCGGTTGGCAGATGCGGCGTGGTGGTGGATGGGTGGGGTGATGAAATCCGAGATGCAGACATTGGCTGAGAAGTGGCGGGTCCTTGCTGGGGGGACGGTGCGCCGGGTGAATCTGGGGTGGTGGCTGGCTGGGTTTTGTCCGCTGGCGGCGGGGGTGGCGGTGGTGGGATGTGCGGGGGTGCTGTATGCGCGGAGTCGGGGGTGGGAGGTGACGGCGACGGAGGGGTTGTTAGGTGTGATGGGGTTGCTGGTGTTGAGTGGGGTGGTGGCGTGGGTGAGGGCGCGGCGACGGTTTCTGACGATGGAGGAGGCGATGGTGCGATTGGAGAGCCGGTTGGGGATGAACAATGCGTTGAGTGCGGCGATGGCAGGGGTGAGGGGATGGCCGGAGGTTCCGGGGGAGGTGGCGGACGGGTTGCGGTTTGACTGGCGGCGGACCTTGTTGCCGCTGGCGGTGGCGGCTGGGTTGAGTGTGCTGGCGTTCATGGTGCCGGTTTCGGTGGAGGCTGGGGAGCGATTGGCGATGCCGCCGCCGGTGAGTCATGAGGAGATCCGGGCGGCGATTGAGGCATTGAAGGAGACGGTTTCGGAGCAGGCGATTGAGGCGTTGGAGGAACAACTGGCGGCGCTGGAGGCGAAGCCTGCGGGAGAGCAGTACAGTCACGGGAGTCTGGAGGCGGCGGATGCGTTGCGGGACGGCGTGCGGAGTGAGGCTGGGCGGCAGGGTGAGCGACTGGCGAGTGCGGCGAAGCAATTGGAGAAGCTGAGTGCGGCGGAGAGTGCGGCCGGGGCGGAGGAGCAGGCGCGGCAGGCGCAGGAATTTGCGTCGACGCTGAAGGGGCTGGCGGAATCGAAGTTAGGGTTGAGCGAGCGGTTGCGGGAGGCGCTGGAGAAGATTGATCCGGCGTCGGTGCCGAAGATGGATGCGGGGGCGTTGAAGGAATTGAAGGAGCAGCTGGAGGCGGCGGCGGGGCAGTGTGAGAAGGCGGGCGAGGGGGAAGGCGAAGGAGAGGGTGAGGGTGAAGGTGAAGGAGAGGGGAAAGGAAAAGGTAAGGGGAAAGGAAAGGGTAAGGGTGAAGGAGAAGGAGAAGGGGATGGGGAAGGTGAGGGCGAAGGAGAAGGTGAGGGCGATCAAGAGGGGGCTGGGAAGGGAGGCGTGACGCGCGGGCCGGGGACGTCGCCGTTGGGGGGCGGGCCGGAGAGTGCGGCGTTAGGGGAGGGTGCGCTGGAGAATCTGCCTGGGCAGGAGACGCGGGCTCCGTTGCCGGGGGATGTGATCCGGACGGAGGATGCGAAGCATGAGTTGGACCGGACGCCGGTGGGGCCTCAGGCGGGCGGGGCGGCGGGTCGGGGTGAGGGTGGTGCGGCGCTGTGGCAGGAAGCGCTGCTGCCGGCGGAGAAGGCGGTGCTGCAGCGGTACTTCAAGTAGGAGAAGCGCGGCGGCGGCGGGTTGCCTCGGATTTGTCAGGACCCTGACAGATCGGCGATGGTGCGGCGGATGGAGTCGGCCATTTCCGGGCGTTGGAGGGCGAATTCGAGATTGGCTTTGATGAAGCCGGCTGGGTTGCCGATGTCGTGGCGGGTGCCGTTGAACTGGACCCCGAACATGGGTTCGCGGGAGACGAGGAGCCGCATGGCGTCGGTGAGCTGGATTTCGCCGCCGAGGCCTTTGGGGGTAGCGGCGAGGCAATCGAAGATGGCGGGGGAGAAGACGTAGCGGCTGGCGATGGCCATGCGGCTGGGTGCGGATTCGCGCGAGGGTTTTTCGACCCATTGGTGGACGCGCCATGTGCGGTCACCGATGGGTGAGGCGTCGGCGATGCCGTAGCGGGAGACCTTATCTTCGGGGACCTCTTCGAGGGCGACGGCGGAACCGCCGTGGGAGTTGAAGGCGGCGCAGAGTTGGGCGGTGACCGGGTTGGCGGGGTCGGAGCTGGTGACGATGGTGTCGCCGAGGAGGACGGCGCAGGGGTCATTGCCTGCGAAGGTGCGGCCGAGGAGGACGGCGTCGCCGAGGCCTAGCATTTCCTGCTGCCATGTGAAGTGAAGGCGGGCGCGCTGGTTAGGAGCGGAGACGATTTCGAGTTCTGCGGATTTGCCTTTGGAGCGGAGAGCGGCTTCGAGGGATGGGTGGGAGTGGAAGAATTCCTCGATGGCGCGTTTGTCGCGGCTGATGACGATGAGGATGTCGGTGATGCCGCTGGCGGCGGCTTCTTCGACGACGTAGTCGATGACCGGGCGGTCGACGATGGGGAGCATTTCCTTGGGGACCGCTTTGGCGATCGGGAGGAAGCGCGTGCCGAAGCCGGCGGCCGGGATGATGGCTTTGCGGACGGGGGGCATCAGGGATTGCGGAAGTGGTAGAGACCGGTTTCGGTGCGGAGGAAGAGACCGTTGTCGGTGGGGCAGATGCTGGCGAGCGTGCGTTCGCCTTCGAGTTTGTTAGACTGGAGGAGCTTGTAATCGCGGGTGGCGGCGAGGATGGCGCAGGTGCCGAATTCATCGAGGACGAAGAGCTTTCCGTCCCAGAGGATGGGGGAGGCGGAGCAGTCGCGGAGGATGCGTTCGGATTCCCAGAGTTTTTCGCCGGATTTGGCGTCGCGGCAGGCGACGAGGCCGCTGTCGGTGACCATGAAGAGGAGCCCCTTGTCGAGGATCATGGATGGGGTTTTGGGGGCGTACTTGGGTTCGACCCACTTGACGTGGGAGTCGGTGATATCGCCGGAGCCTGAGGGGTCGATGCAGAGGACCTCGGGGGTATCGAAGGCGGTGCTGACGAAGAGGAGACCGTCGGCGAAGACAGGTTTGGGGACGACGGAGTAGCCCTCGTAGCGGACGCGCCAGATTTCCTTGCCGGAGGCTGGGTCGAGGGCATTGACGACGTCAGCGCCTGGGGAGATGATTTGGGGTTTGCCGTTTACGGTGATGAGGGAGCAGGTGCAGAAGGCGAATTTGCGGGTGGCTTCGGTGGGGCGGTCGAATTTCCATGAGACCTTACCGGAGGCGATGTCGAGACCGATGACGAAAGGGTTATCGCGGCCGTCGCAGGAGAAGATGAGATTGTTGGCGGCGATGATGGGGGTAGCGCCGTTGCCGTGCTGGGGGTTGTACTTGATGGAACGGTTTTCCCAGACTTTGGAGCCATCGAGGTTGAGGCAGGCGGTGCCCTGGTGGCCGAAGTGGACGTAGAGACGGCCGTCGTGGAGGATGGGGGACGGGCTGGCGTGACCGTTCTTGGCGTGGATGGAGTCTGGAGCGGAGGCGCCGTCCTGGGTGAAGATTTCCTTGTCCCAGAGGGTTTTGCCGGTGGTGGCGTCGAGGCAGAGGGCGCGGAGCGAGCGGTCGGCTTTGGGGCTGTCTTCCTCGCCCTTGGTGACGACGGCGGTGGTGAGGTAGAGTTTGCCGTTTGAGAGGATGGGGGAGGACCAGCCGCGGCCGGGGAGGGAGACGTGCCATGCGACGTTCTCGGATTTGCTCCATTTGAGGGGAGGGTTGGAGTAGGCGCGGACGTGGCCGTCGCCTTCGGGGCCGCGGAACTGTGGCCAGTCGGCGCGGAGGAGGGCGGGGGAGGCAGCCAGCAGAGTGGCGGCGAGGAAGACGGCGGAGGGGGTCATGGCGCGGGTTTTTTCAGCGATGGTGAGTACCCTTGCAAAAGCTCATTCGCGGGTGCTGGTGGGAGGGAGAAGCAGAAAGCCATGGCGCAGAAACCGATTCCAGCACCTTCCTTGGAGCGACCGCGAGTGGTCAGCGTGTGTGGGACGTGGTTGAAGCCGGAGATGCAGAGTATTTACCGGCAGGTGACTGGGTTGCGGCGGCATGAGAGTGTGGTGTTTACGGAGCAGGTGCAGCATGGCGGGCAGTTTCCGTGGGATCCGGTGGTGACGATGACGAAGCTGAGGCGGCCGCGGCCGCGGGGGAATTTTCTGCTGCGGTTCTGGTACAAGCATGTGGTGAAGCAGTGGCCGCCGCCGCGGGCGATCACGAAGGAGCCGGAGGAGCGGTACTATCCTTACAATCTGCCGGCGCTGCTGCGGATGTGGCAGCCGGCGCTGGTGCATGTGTACTATGGGCACAAGGCGGTGAAGTACCTTGAGATGGTGGAGGAGTGGGGCGGGCGCTGGGTGGTGTCGTTTCACGGAGTGGATGTGGTGAAGTTCACGGAGGATCCGGAATATGTGAGGATGCTGCGGGAGGTGTTTGCGAAGGCGGCGCTGGTGCTGGCGCGGAGTGAGTCGCTGCTGGCGGAATTGAGACTGCTGGGTTGTCCGGAGAGCAAGCTGCGGTTGAACCGGACCCCGGTGCCGGTGGAGCGGTTTCCGGTGGTGGAGCGGCGTGTGCCTGAGGATGGGGCGTGGCGATTGGTGCAGGCGTGCCGGTTGATCGGGAAGAAGGGATTGTACACGACGCTGGAAGCGCTGGTGACGGTGGTGCGGGAGTTTCCGGGGGTGAAGTTTGTGGTGTGCGGGACTGGGCCTGAGAATGACCGGTTGAGGGAGCGGGCTGAGGAGCTAGGGTTGAGTGCGCATCTGGAATTGAAGGGATGGCAGAGCCAGGAGCAGTTGCTGGAGGAATACCGGAGGGGGCATGTGTTTCTGCATCCTAGCGAGCTGACGGCGAATTCGGATCAGGAAGGGATTCCGAATTCGATGCTGGAGGCGATGGCGACGGGGTTACCGGTGGTGGCGACGGAGCATGGGGGGATTCCGGAGGCGGTGACGCACGGGGTGGACGGGTTGCTGGTGCCGGAGAAGTCGCCGGAGTTGCTGGCGGGGGCGATTCTTGAGGTGTTGAGGGATCCGGGGAGGTGGGCGGCGCTGGGTGCGGCGGCGGCGACGACGGTGCGGGAGCGGTTCAGTGATGCGGCGAGTCTGGCGAGCCTGGAGGCGGCGTATGAGGAAGCGCGGGGGGCGGGAGAGGCGGGGGCTGGCTAGTGATTTGGATGTTAGGGTCTTGCGTCGGCGGGTGGGTTGTTGGAGGAGCGGTGGAGGTGCGGACGGGGTTGCGCGGTGGGGTGAGAGGGTTGAGAAAGCGGTGGCCGGCGGATGAGGTGTGCTGATGGAATGTCAGGGCGCTGAGTGGAGCCGGTGGATCAATTCAAAGCGACATTATGATTATTGAGCGGGTGAAGTATATTCTCTGGGCGGCGGATACGGATCGTGCGATTGCGTTTTACGAGACGGTGTGCGGGGCGCGGGTGGTGCGGCGGAATCCGGCGATTGCGGAGCTGGAGATCAACGGGGCGGTGATTGGGATTCACGGTGGGGGGAGCGGGGAGCGGACGTGGACTGGGCTGGCGTTTCAGGTGGCGGACGTGGTGGCGGGTGCTCGTGAGGTGGTGGCGGCGGGAGGGTTGGTGCCGCGGGAGCCGGAGCCTGAGGATGGGGAGCCGCCGCATCTGGCGATGTGTGTGGATCCTGAGGGGAATGAGTTCATGCTGAGCCGGAAGCGTCACTGAGGTGACGGGTTGTGGTCAGCGAGAGAGGAGGGCGAGGCGGTAGTAGCGGGTGCCGGGGGTGGCGGGTTCCGAGTATGTCGCGGAGGAAGAGGAGGCGATGAACGAGTGGACGGGGGACCATGAGAGGAGGTCCGTGGAGGTGTCGATGCGGCAGGATTGGCCTTGGATGAGGGAGGAGGCGGAGAGGGTGACGGAGTTTCCGGAGTGGGAGGGAGTGAGCGTTGGGAGGAGGGGGGCGGAATGGAGCCGCCATGCGATGGCGCAGTCGCGGGCGGTACCCGGGGTGCGGGAGATGCGGAGCCGGTAGCGAGCGGCGGGCAGGTTTTTTTTCCAGACGTGTTCGAGGTTGTAGATCGAGGAAGTGCTCTGGTCGATAGGGATGGCTGGGGCGCTGGAGACGGGGAGGATGTCGAGGGCGAGATTGAAGTCTGCGAGTGGGTCGGGGGAAAGATTGAAGGAACCGCCTGCGGGATCAGTGAGGGTGCGGTGCCAGACGAGGAAGGCGGAGAGTTCGGTGCCGAACGTGCCTGGGGGGATGTCGAGGAGGAAGTCGGCGGTGCCTGAGGCGAGGGAGACGAAGCCCCATGCGGCGTGGGGGCGCGGGGTGGGGAGGTCTGGGGACTGGCGGGTGCCGGAGAGGATGGAGTCGCTGAGGGCGATGTCGAGTTCGCCTGCGCCGAAGGTGGCGTCGAGGGGGACGGTGGCGGATTTGGACCAGCCAGGGAATTCTGATTTGGTGGCGCCTGCGAGGAGGAAGGCCTTGATGGATTCCGGTCTGGAGGCGTTAGGGGTGGCTGAGGCGTTGGCGCGCTGGCGGAGGAGGGCTGAGGCGGAGGCGACGTATGGGGTGGCCCAGCTGGTGGCGTCGAAGGGGGCGACGATTTCGGGTTTGAGGCGGCCGGGGGAATCGACGAAGGAGGAGGTGGGACCGGTGCTGTGGTTGCCGTTGGAGAGGCCGACGGAGAGGGAGTTGAAGGCGGAGGCCATTAGTTCCGGCGTGGCATTTCCGGCGGTGTTATTGACGGCGGTGGTGCAGAGGAAGCCGTCGCGGTGGATGGCGAAGTCGAGACGGCGGAGGAAGTCGTTGTAGGTGGTGGCGGTGGCGGCGGAGGCGTATTCGATCCACGAGTGGTTTTGGATGGAGCGGAGTTCGGTGAGGGGGGCGGCGTTGGAGGGGCCTGGGCGGAGGAAGGCGTTATCGGTCCATGAGTTGGTTTCGTAGCAATCGATGAGGGTGATGCCTGGGGCCATGGTGGCCCAGCCGGAGGCGGAGCTGGTGAACGGGCCGTAGAGGTGATAGCCGACGCGTTCGGCGTGGAGGCTCAGGGAGGATGTGCCGCTTTTGGCGGTGAAGGTGCGGCCTGTGAAGTTGCCGGAGCCAGGGAAGGTGCCGGAACCTGACTGGGGGAGGTAAGCTGGGCCGCTTTCGATGGTGGCGACGGAGATGCCAGAGCCGGTGGGCATGGCTGGGCCGAGGATTTCAGCGAGGCGGGAGAAGCCGCAGTCGGATTCGTAGGCGGCGTGGGAGGGTGTGGTGGAGACGAGCCATGTGACGAGCCAGAGGGCGCGGGAGGGTGCGCGTCTTTTTCCCGATTCCTGTGTTGCTCGTCGGTTGCGAATCCTAGGCGTCATGGCCTTGGGAGAGAATTGTCAGGGGCGCCTGCGGCGCCTGGAGATGGTTAGGAATCCTGCGGAGGTGGTGAGGAGGAGAGAGGCGGCGGCGGCTGGTTCTGGGACGGCGGTGACGGGGGCGTGGAGCTGGGAGACCTAGACCTGCCAGTTGTTGGTGGAGGGGGCGAAGAGCTGGAACGTCCAGAAGTCGGAGGGGTTGACCGGGTCGACGACGGTGGCGGAGTAATCGCCCCAGCGGTTGCGGCCGCTGCCGTCGAGGACCTGATATTGAGCGGAACCGGCTTTGGCCTGGGAGACTGGGCTGAAGGTGGTGGTGCTGCCTGAGGTTTCGCCGAAGGCGTAGTAGGAACTGCCGAAGGTGGAGGCGCCGGAGCCGCTGAAGCCGATGAGGACCTGGTCGAATTCGTTGACGGCGATGGAGGGGAAGAAGAAGGAGAGGGAGGGGTCGGAGATGACGCCGGACTGGATGATGGTGTTGGTGACCGGGTTGATGCGGAGCCACTCGACGGCAGTGCGGCCGCTGACGTTGGTGCTGTGGACGGCCCAGAGGGAACCGTTAGAGATGACGGTATTGACGGCAAAGCGGCGGTCGCCGGTGTTGAAGTTGGCGGCGGTGCCTGGCTGGTCGGCGGTGGGGGGATCGAAGCTGGTGTTGGCGATGGTGGTTGGGGAGCTGAGGGTGGCTCCGGCGCTGCCAGGGTTGAGGATGTTGGTGCGGATGAGGTTTGAGGTATCGACGCTCATGCCGAGGAGTTCGGCTTTGTTGTCTGCGGAGCCGGAGAAGTTGACGGCTGGCTGGATGGCGAAGCCGCGGGAGAGGCCGACGAGCTGGAATTCCGATTTGCTGGCGGCGGAGGGAGTGGGGAGGAGGAGGTCGGCCTTTGGGAGGGACATGATAGTGATATCGACGTCCAGGCCGCTGGTGCCGGTGGCGGGGAACATGTTGGCGGTGAGGTAGACCCCTTGTTTATCGACCCCGAGGGTGGGGAAGTCTGCGAAGCGGGTGTTGGCGGTATCGCTGTCGATTTTGAGGGCTTTCCATGAGCCGGAGGGGTCGCTGGTGGCGGAGACGGCGAGGAGGAAGTTGTTGGCACCTCCTGCGTTGTCTACGGAGACGGCGAACCAGCGGCCGCTGTCTTTATCGTAGATGACGCGTGGGTCGAAGGCGAAGGAGCCTGAGGGGGTGGTGCCGGCGTCGGTCCAGAACTGGTTGAGGGATTTGCCTGAGCCGACGAGGGATCCTGTGGATTTGTTATAGACTGAGGCGCGGCCGTTGAGGAGGACCATGATGTGGTCGGGGCCGACGGCGCCCATGGTATCCGGCGGGATGAAGCTTGAGTTGGCGAGCGTGCTGTCGGAGGCGCTGAAGTTGAGGCCGAGGGAGACGCCTGCGGCCATGCAGGAGCTGTGGAGAGCGACGAGGGCGGCGGCGGAGAGGGTGGAGGGGTGCATGTTGCGCGGGATTGCCGGGATGGATCAGAGGGAGACGGGGACGAGGCGGTAGAAGAGCCTGCGGGAGGAAGCGGGAGCGTTCCATGCGGAGGTGGAAGCGTTTGCGGTGAAGGAGTGGATGGTGGACCACGAGACCATGTCGGAGGAGGCGTGGATTTCGTAGCGGTGGGTGGGGAGGGTGCCGCGGAAGGAGAGTTGAGCGGAGTCACCGACGAGGTTCGTGGAAGGTGCGGGGACGTGGGGTGCGGATTCCATGCGCCCTGCGATGGCGAATTCGCGGGTGGAGCCTGTGCCGCGGGAGACGCGGAGGCGGTAGTTGCCTGCGGGGAGGTTTTTTTTCCAGACGTGTTCGAGATTGTAGATGGAGGAGTTGCTTTGGTCGACGGTGACGGGAGAGGAGCCGTCGGAGGGGAGGAGTTCGAGGGCGAGGTTGAAGTCGACGAGAGGGTCCGGGCTTGGAGCGAAGCTGCCGCCGGAGATGACGCCTGTGACGGTGCGGTTCCAGACGAGGAAGGCGGAGAGTTCTGTGGCGATGGTGCCTGGAGGGATGGAGAGACGGTAGTCGGCGGTGGTGCTGGCTGCGAGGGTGTGGTAGTCCCATGCTTTGTCAGGGCGTGGGGTGGCCTGATTGGGGAGTTGTTCGGTGCCTGAGAGGATGGCCTCGCTGTTGAAGATTTCGAGTTCGCCGGCGCCGAAGATGGAGTCGAGGGGGACGGTGTTGGATTTTGACCAGCCTGGGAATTCTGATTTGGTGGCACCGGCGAGGAGGAAGGCCTTGATGGAGAGGCCGCGTGCGGCGTTGACGCTGGAGAGTTGGGTGGCGCGCTGGCGGAGGATGGCACCTGCGGAGCCGACGTATGGGGTGGCCCAGCTGGTGACGTCGAAGGGGGCGACGATTTCGGGTTTGAGGCGACCGGGGCCGTCGACGAAGGAGGAGGTGGGGCCTCTGCTGTGGTTGCCATTGGTGAGGCCGACGGAGAGGACGTTGTAGGCGGAGGCGACGAGTTCGGGGGTACGGTTGCCTGAGCCGTTGTTTACGCCGACGGTGCAGAGGTAGTTGTCGCGGTGGATGGCGAAGTCGAGGCGGCGGACGACGTCATTGGTACCTGCGGCGGAGTTGGCGTCAGCGGAGCCGACCCATGAGCAGCTTTGGACGCGGCTGTTTTCGGTGAGAGGAGCGGCGTTGAGGGCGGTGGGGCGGAGGAAGCCGTCTTCGAGGAATGCGTTGGCTTCGTAGCAATCGATGAGGGTGATGCCTGGGGCCATGGTGGGTGGGCCGGAGGCTTCGCTGGTGTAAGGTCCGAAGAGGTGATGGGCGGTGCGGTTGGCGTGACCGCTGAAGGCGGAGGTGCCGCTTTTGGCGGTGAAGGTGCGGCCGACGAAAGTGCCTGTGCCTGCGAAGGTGCCTGTGCCGGCCTGGGGTAGGTAGGCTGGACCAACTTCGACGAGGGAGACGGGGACGCCTGCGCCGGTGGGTATGGCTGTGCCGAGGGCGGCCTTGAGGCGGAGGAAGCCGCAATCGGCTTCTGCGGCGGCGCGGGCGCTGGAGGCGACCTGGAGGAGCAGGGCCGGGATGAGGAAGTGGCGAAGCATTGGGATCTGGATACATGAAACGGGGGGCTGATGAAATGAAAATCGGTGCGGGGAAGAGAGCTTGTGCAGCGTGGGCGCGGGTGGCAGATTACGGGTTGAGCCATGAGTGGAATATTTGATCCTGTTTCGCCTGACAGTTATGAGGTGGTATCACGGGCGGTTGGGCCGGTTGGGCGGTTACCGTTGACTGAGGAGATGCTGCGGGAGCGACCGAGCGGGGATTTGTTCGGGTGGACGCAGAATGCGGCGATGGGGTGGCGGCCTGAGGAGATGGCGCGGGCGGAGTGGCTGATTTTGAGCACGCAGGGAGGGATGAAGGATGGGCTGGGGCGGCCGGTGGCGTTGGGGTATCACACGGGGCATTGGGAGATAGCGTTGCAGGTGCGAGCGGCGGCGGAGGAATTGAGGCGGCTTGGGGGGATGCCGTTTGCCGGGTATGTGAGTGATCCGTGTGATGGGAGGACGCAGGGGACGACGGGGATGTTTGACAGTTTGCCTTATCGGAATGATGCGGCGGTGGTGATGCGGCGGTTGGTGCGGAGCCTGCCGGGGCGACGCGGGGTGATTGGGGTGGCGACGTGTGACAAGGGATTGCCTGCGATGATGATGGCGCTGGCGGGGATGAAGGAATTGCCGGGGGTGCTGGTGCCAGGGGGTGTGACCTTGCCTCCGGAGAATGGGGAGGATGCGGGGGCGGTGCAGACGCTTGGGGCGAGGTTTGCGCATGGATTGGTGACGCTGGAGGAGGCGGCGGAGTTGGGTTGCCGGGCGTGTGCGTCGCCGGGTGGGGGGTGTCAGTTTCTGGGGACGGCGGCGACGTCGCAGGTGGTGGCGGAGGCGCTGGGGATGGCGCCTGCGCACAGTGCGCTGGCACCGAGCGGGCAGCCGGTGTGGCTGGAGATTGCGGTGCGTGCGGCGCGGATGGTGAATGCGATGGGGGCGGCGGGGATGCGGATGAGGGATGTGCTGACGGACAAGGCGGTGAGGAATGCGATGACGGTGCATGCGGCATTTGGGGGGTCGACGAATCTGCTGCTGCATGTTCCTGCGGTGGCGCATGCGGCTGGTTTGAGGAGGCCGGTGGTGGAGGACTGGCGGGAGGTGAACCGGCGGACGCCGCGATTGGTGAGTGTGCTGCCGAACGGGCCGGTGCATCATCCGACGGTGCGGGTGTTTCTGGCTGGAGGGGTGCCTGAGGTGATGCTGCATTTACGCGGGCTGGGTCTGCTGGAGACGGATGCGCTGACGGTTTCCGGGGTGACGGTGGGGGAGATGCTTGATGAGTGGGAGGGGAGCGAGCGTCGGTTGGTGTTCCGGGAGAAGTTGCGGGAGCTGGACGGGATTGATCCGGATGATGTGATTCTGCCACCGGAGCGGGCGCGGGCGGCGGGGTTGCGAGGGACAGCGGCGTTTCCGTCGGGGAATCTAGCGCCTGACGGGGCGGTGATTAAGAGCACTTCGATTGATCCGACGGTGTTGTCAGGGGACGGGCATTACCGGCATGAGGGACCGGCGCGGGTGTTTGCGAGTGAGAAGGAGGCGATGCGTGCGATCAAGGAGGGGCGGATCCGGGAGGGTGATGTGATGGTGCTGGCGGGGTGTGGGCCGATGGGGACGGGGATGGAGGAGACGTATCAATTGACGAGTGCGCTGAAGCATCTGCCGTTCGGGAAGCGGGTGGCGCTGCTGACGGATGCGCGGTTCAGCGGGGTGAGTACGGGAGCGTGTGTGGGTCACATCGGGCCGGAGGCGCTGGCTGGGGGGGCGATTGGGAAGTTGCGGGACGGGGACCGGATCCGGCTGTTCATTGACCGGGAGGCGATGAGCGGGACGATTGATTGTGTGGGGACGGAGGAGCGGGAGATGACGGTTGAGGAAGCGGCGGAGATGCTGGCGGGGCGGGAGCGGCATCCTGAGCTGGCGGCGCATCCGGAGTTGCCGGATGACACGAAGTTGTGGGCGGTGCTGCAGGCGGCGAGTGGAGGGACGTGGGGAGGCTGTGTGTACGATGCGGAGGCGATCGCGGCGCGGGTGGGAGGCGGGCGATGAATTCGGGTGGGTGGGGGAAGGCGGAGTGGCGCGGGCATTTCCGCGGGGTGCTGCGTGGGATGAGCGTGGAGGAGCGGGTGGCGGAATCAGAGGCCATCGTGGAGGCGGTGGTAGCGTCGGCGGAGTGGCAGCGGGCTGAGCGAGTGATGTTGTATGCGCCGATGGCGGAGGAGGTGGATCTGCTGGGATTGTTCGGGAGAGCGGGGGGAAGGGAGTTGGTGCTGCCGAGGGTGTCGGAGGATGGGCGGGAGATGCGGGCGCACCGGGTGGAGAGATGGGAGGATGTGGTGATGGGGCGGTGGCGGTTCCACGAGCCTGATCCGGCGAAGTGTCCGGTGGTGGATGCGGGGGGGATTGATCTGGTGCTGGTGCCTGGGTTGGGGTTTGGGCGGGATGGGTCGCGATTGGGGCGCGGGCGTGGGTATTATGACCGGTTTCTGGGGAGTGAGGCGGCGGGGGCGTACCGGGTTGGGGTGGCGTTCGGTTGCCAGGTGACAGAAGCGGTGTCGGTGGATGCGCACGATGTGCGGATGGGGGCGCTCGTGGTGGCTGGGGAGTGGGTGGAGGCGCTGGGCGGGTAGGATTCGGGGACCCTTTAAGGAATTGTGACGGCAAATTTATGCTAAAACGCTGGCATGGTGCCGTCCGGTTTGGTATGGTGCGCCGTATATGAGGCGGTCCGGGTGGCCGCATATCTGCTTTTTCAACACATCAACTACCAAGAATCATGATTTCGCTGACATTCCGTATCCGGTCCACTGTTGCGATGGTGGCGCTCGTTATTCCTTGTGTGTCGGAGGGGGCGACGCTGGTGGCGCTGCCGACTTTTGGTGGGGGTGATGGAACCTTGGTGCCGGTTGATTTTGGCGGGGGGACGGGGAACACGGAGCGGCAGATGGCGTTCAATCCGGCGACGGGGAATATCGCGCTGGTTTCGCGGCAGACGGCGAACCGGGTGGACATCATCAACGGGACGACGGGGGCGCCTGTGAAGACGATGACAGCGCCGTCGGGTGGGTATACGAGTGCGGTGCTGAACATCACGGGAGTGGGGATTTCTCAGGATGGGCAGATTTTCACGTCGAATCTTGCGGATGGGTCGAATGCGACGGCCGCGAACCGTGTGGTGAGTATTTACCGGTGGAGCGGGGAGACGAGTGTGGATCCTGCGGCGGTGAGTTCCTACACGCTGACGACTGGTCTTCGGCTGGGGGATGCGATGGATGCGTATGGGACTGGTGCGAGTGCGTCGGTGATGCTGGGTGTGAACGATACGGCAGCTGGGACGGTTCATCCCGGGGACGATGGGTTTGCGATTCTGAATCCATTCACAAGTGAGTCGTTCACGATGGTGGATGCGGCGAGTGGGTCGGCGAGCAGTGCGTTCCGGTTGACGTCGGCGTTTGTGGATGGGGACACGGCGATTGGGAGTCAGAATGGGGTGACGCGGGTGGCGGAGTTTTCGGCTGGGGCGATCACGTCGATTGCGACGGTGACCGGGCCAGGGACGAGCGAGCGGCATGCGGATGTGGTGACGATTGGCGGGGTGCAGTATCTGGCGACGCTGGCGAGTTTTGATGCGACGGTGCGGAACCGGGTGTCGATCTGGGAGTTGAACGGGACGACGGCGACGCTGCTGACGCAGGCGAATTTGCTTGGGGTGGGGACTGCTGCGAATGGGAACGGGACAGGGGACATTGATTGGGGGAATGTGACTGGGGATTCGGCGACGCTGTATGCGCTGACGACGAACCATGGGATTCAGGCGTTCACGTTCACGGTGCCGGAACCGGGGGTGGCGATGCTCGGGGCGGTGGCTGCGCTGGGGATGGCGGTGCGGCGTCGGCGGGCCTGAGGCGGGCGGGGATTAGAGAAGTTTCATGCCCGGGAGCGATTCCGGAGCGTTTTAGTGTGCAGACAAACCACTGTCATCTTTGATTCATGAAGACATTCCGAATTCTCACGGCTTTTTCGATTGTGTGCGTAGTGACTGCGGAAGCGGGCACGAGACTGGAGCAGGCGTGGACGATTGCGCCGGGTGCTAACTTTATTCCGGATGAGCCGACGTTTGCGCTGAGTGCGACGTCGAATGCGGAGCGTGGGATTGCATACAACCCGGCGACGGGGAACGTGCTGATCACGAGTCGGACGACGGGGAACCGGGTGATTGTGGTGGATGGGGCGACGGGGGCGTTCAAGCATCAGTTGAGCACGTCCGGGGTGAGTGGGGGAGGCGGTGCGGTGCTGAGCATGATTGGGGTGGGGGAAGACGGGGTGGTGTATGCGGCGAATCTGGTGACGGCGGCTGGGCCGAATCTGAAGATTTACCGTTGGGCGAGTGATGCGGCGCCGACGGTGGAGGAGCCGAGGTTGCCGGAGGTAGCGTGGTTGGGTGATCCGGCGGTGGATCCGGCTACGGGTACTAGTGCTGGTGCGCAGCGTTGGGGTGATACGATGGCGGTGCGCGGGGCTGGAGTGAACACGCAGATTGCGGTGGGTTCTGGTGCTTCGCCGGTGGCGATTTTCACGACGGCGGATGGGGTGGCGTTCACGCCGACGTATATCAACGGGGTGACATTGAACGGGCAGTGCCGGGGGATCGCGTTCGGGGCGGGGAATACGCTCTATGTGCGGGGGAGCGGTAATCAAATTCAGGTGCGCCGGGTGGCCTTCAATTTGTCGGTGAATCCCGGGGCGTTTCAGGAATTGAATCAGTTTCCGGTGTTTCCGCTAGTGAATGCGAGTGGGAATCAGTTTCTGGCGTTCACGACGGACGTGGTGAATGGGTGGTTTGCGGGGTTTGATTACACATCATCGACGGCGACGCCGGACACGGTGCGGATTTTTGATATTTCGGGGCCTGCGGTGCCGCCTGTGCCGCTAGCGACGGCGAACATCCCGACGAACAACGCGAATGCGAACGGGGCGGGGAGCACGGCGATGGGCGGGGGGCGTTTGTATGTCTGCGACACGAACAACGGGGTGGTGGCCTATAACATTGTGGTGACGCCGGATGCGGTCGTTCCGACACTTGGGGCGAGTCCGGCGAGTCGTGCGGTGTTTGAGCGTGGATTGACGACGTTCACGGCGACGGTGACCGGGGGGACGCCGCCACTGAGTTACAAGTGGTACAAGGATGACGTGGCGCTGACTGGGGTGGGGAGTGAACAACCATCGCTTACGGTGAATCCGGTGACGGCGACGAGTGTGGGGGCATACAAGTGTGTGGTTTCGAATGTTGCGGGATCGGTGGAGACGACGCCGGCGAATCTGACGGTGACGCCGAGTGTGGACAGCGGGGCATTGACGAAGGTGTGGAGCCTGTTGCCGGGGACGCGCGCCTACCTCGGGGTGGACGACACGAACCGGGGGATGGATTATGCGGCGGCGAGCGACCGGTTGTATCTGGCGGTGCGGACGCCGTCGGTGGGGATCCGGGTGTTGTCAGGGGTGGATGGGGCGGAGATCGGGAGTCTGGACATGACGGGAGTGAGTGGCGGGTTGTTTGCGATCAACATGGTGGCGGTGGCTGACGACGGGAAGATTTACGCGTGCAACCTGACGGATGGGACGACGCCGTTCCGGGTGTATCAGTGGGCGGATGATCAACCGGGAACGGTGCCGGTGGTGGTGTTTGAGGGGAGTGCGGTACCTGGGCGGATGGGGGACTCGCTGGACGTGCGTGGGTCGGGGAACGGGACGCAGATTCTTGCGGGGGCGCGGAGTGCGCCGTCGTTTGCGGTTTTTGAGTTCAGTGAGGCGCTGCAGGCGTTTGAGCCGAAGGCGTTCACGCTTGCGGAATTGGCTCCGACGGCACCGGCGTTCGGGTTGTGTGCGGTGTTTGGGGCAGGGAATACGGTGTGGGGCAAGTCTGGGGGGCAACCGCTGGTGTGTGCGTCGTTTGATGTGGCGACATTGACGGCGGCGCAGGTGGGGACGTATGACGGGACGGTGGTTGCGTCGAATATAGGGGTGGTTGCGGTTGATCCGGCGGCTGGGTTGCTCGGGGCGTTCCAGAATGACAATTCGGACAATGTGCGGCTGTATGGGACGGATGTGCCGTTTGTGGTGGCACCGCCGGCTGGGTTCACGCTGCTGGACATGGAATTTGCGCCGACGGATAACGGGAACGGGAATGGGACGGGGAGTGTGGTGATTGCGGGGAACCGGATGTTTGCGTTGAATACGAACAATGGATTGATGGCCCTGACGATCAGCAAGCCGGTGGCGGAAGTGCCGCCGACGATCGGGGCGGTGACGTATGATGCAGCGGCTGGTACGGTGACGTTCGCGCTGACGGGTACGGTTGGGCGGACGTATGCGATTGAGAGTGCGGCCGAGCTTGTGGTGGCGCCTTGGACGGCGGATGGGACGGTGACATTGACGACGGCGACGCAGGTGGTGACGCGTCCGGCGAGCGGGCCGCGTCGGTTTTACCGGGCGCGGGCGGTGCCCTGAGAGGGCTGGAGAGGTAGGGGAGGGGTTGGGAGGATGGGATATTGGCGAAGGCTGTGGGGCGTTGGCGCGCGTAGGCTGTGGACATGTCTTCCGTCCCTACTGCGATTCACTGGTTCCGGCGCGATCTGCGTCTGAGTGACAATACTGCACTGCACCGCGCGGTCTCCGAGGCGGAGACGGTGGTGCCGGTGTATATTGCGAGTGCTTGGCGAGGGCGACATGGTTGGACGGGACCTGCGAGACAGGAGTTTCTGTGTGGTTGCTTGCGTTCGCTGGAGGCCAACGTGGCGGCGGTGGGGGGCGTGATGGTGTTTCGGCAGGGAGATCCGGTGACTGAGTTGGAACGGCTTTTGGAGGAGACGGGGGCGGGGGCTGTGTACACGAACCGCGACCCGGATCCGCATGGGCGGAAGGTGGAGGGGTTGGTGGCGGCGATGTGCCGGGCGAGGGGCGTGAGTTTTCACGTCTGCAAGGACGCGGCGCTCCATGAGCGCGATGAGGTGATGACGGGGAGCGGAGGGTCGTTCCGGGTGTTCACGCCGTACAACCGGGCGTGGCTGAAGCAACCGAAGGTGCCGGTGCTGCCAGCGGTGAAGCGGTTGGGGGCGGTTCCGGGGCTGAAGTCGCTGCCGTGTCCGACGCTGGAGACGTGGGGGTTGGCGGCGGCAGGGGTGAGATTGCCCGAGGCTGGGGAGCGAGCGGCCCGGGAGCGTTTACGGCGCGCGGTGATGGAGGTTCTGCCGCATTACAGTGAGCGGAGGGACACGCCGGACGGGCAGACGACGTCGCGGTTGTCGCAGGATCTGCGGTTTGGGACGGTATCGATCCGCGAGATTTACCATCGGGCGGTTGGGTCGTGTGAGGGAGCGGAGGCTGGGCACCGTGAGAGTGTGCAGAAGTGGGTCGCAGAATTGGCGTGGCGGGAATTCTACATGCAGGTGCTGTGGCATTTTCCGGAGGTGCTGGAGCATGAGTTTGATGCGAAGTTCCGCGGCTTGCCATGGGAGTGGGACGAAGGGAAATTTGCGCGGTGGAAGGAGGGGACGACGGGGTTTCCGATTGTGGACGCGGGGATGAGGGAATTGTCGGCGACTGGATTCATGCACAACCGGGTGCGGATGATCACGGCGATGTTTCTGACGAAGGATCTGCATCTGGACTGGCGGATGGGAGAGAGGTATTTCATGCAGGTGCTGGCCGATGGGGAGATTGCGAGTAACAACGGCGGCTGGCAGTGGAGTGCGGGGACCGGAGCGGATGCGGCTCCTTATTTTCGGATTCAGAATCCGTGGACGCAGGCGAAGCGGTTTGATCCGGAGGGACGGTATATCCGGCGTTGGGTGCCGGAATTGAGGGATGCGCCCTCAGCGAGTCTGTTTGCACCGCCTGAGGCGAGTGGGTTATTCGGGTCGAGGTATCCGCGGCCGATGGTTGATCACGCGGTGGAGCGGGACCGGACGCTGGCGATTTTTCAGAGGCACAAGGAGGAAACGGGGCGGGTTTTGTGAGACGCTGCGGCGCGAAATTTTTCGTGGAATGAGCAAAAAGTGCATTTCATCCCTTGCCAAGCAGGCTCGCTGTGCTAAACCGCACCTCCTTCTCCGCCCGGACCTGTTCAGGACCGGCGGGAATGACCGTCTCCGGCGATTGGCTATCGAGTTGCTGCGGTGGTTTTCCCTGGTGAAGGTTTCCGTATCTCTCTTTCCTAGATTCCTCCCATGAAAGTCCGTACTTCTGTCAAGAAACTCTGCGAATCCTGCCGCGTGATCCGCCGGGAGGGTGTGGTGCGCATTATTTGCAAGAATCCCCGTCATAAACAGCGTCAGGGCTGATCCAATCATTTCACGAATTTTCCACCATGGCACGACTCCTCGGCGTTGATATCCCTAATGAGAAGCGCATTGAAGCTTCTCTTCCTTACATTTACGGCATTGGTCCGGCGCTTGCCCGCAAGGTGCTTGAGCAGGCCAACATCAATCCCGACACCCGGACGGGTGAGCTTTCCACCGAGCAGGTTGGGGCGATTGTCTCGGTGATTCAGGCGAACAACATCGTCATTGAGGGCGATCTTCGTCGGGATATTCA
>Ga0315899_10002810_pt1 | contig 19093 bp, 28 predicted proteins | sample LakEriMetagenome_2_FD_203518 | JGI IMG/M metagenome (GOLD analysis project Ga0315899, IMG submission 203518) | Freshwater fungal communities from buoy surface, Lake Erie, Ohio, United States - Buoy 4 MA112 | ecosystem: Environmental > Aquatic > Freshwater > Lake | place: USA: Lake Erie, Ohio... | reverse complement strand
ATGGATATCGGTACAGGGCGCCGATTTCTGTAATTGTAAATTACTTGAATGACACAACTGTTGGACAGTATCGGTTGACACTGTAATTGCGCCGATGTGTACTCCTATCGTGGTTTCTCATGCGGCAAGGCCCTAGACGTGCATACGCGATGCTGGCGTTGCTCGTGTGCGGCTACTCGTATGTGCTCGACGCGGTCGGAGATGCGCAGGGCGCGGTGCCTGCGACGCGCACGCCGCCACCCGCCACGCCGCTGCGCCTGCGCGGCGGCAAGCGCGGACGTAACTCGGTGGTTGTCGGCAAGACTGCGCACCAAAAGAAAATGGAGAAGTGGACGCACTTCACCGGCGGCGAAGCCTTTGGCGTTGACGTCGCACTAAGCAGCACCGGCCGCTGGAACCTTAAGCCCTCTGGCGAGGGCCATGGCTTACCTCCCCGAGCAGGTGGGATTCTATCAAGGGCAAAGCTCCAGACGGGGGGCCGAGAAGCGAAGCTACCCAGGCTGCCGCGCACGCACGCACTGCAGCCTGCCGGCCCACTGTATACGCGGGCATGCGAATCCATCCGCCGGCTCGGCGTCAATAGTGTGTGCGAGTTGGGTTGCAGTGATGGACAGCTACTGGAGCGTGCGCTGGCCAGGTCAGCCAATGCGAACACACACACGCACACCCACCCACTCCCTCACTCACTCACTCACACACACACTCTCTTTCTTTCTTTCTTTCTCTCTCTCTCAGACACACCCAGACACATACAGCACGCGCGCACACACTGGTCCTTTGCGTAGGGTTAGTCTATGCGTCCCCATTGGGATCTGGCAGCTTGTGGTGGTGTGTGGAGACAGACGGACAACAGCATGCGATGTCACATAACGGAAACTTGCTGTGCGCCCAAACACATCACCGACGCGAGCATGTTGGATAAACGTGATGTAGGTTTGACTTGATTTTCGTGCATGGGGGGGCAACGGCAGGTGCAGAAATGTGACGCGATACCTCGGCGTCGATGCAGACTTGGTCACCGCCCTTCGTCCTTTGCTGCATCCACTACATATTAAAAAAGAAAGATTTACTTTGTTTGCAAGCGTTTCGCTACCCCTCCTTCTGTCTCGGTGTACAGTAACAACTCAGTGCAGGATCCTTTGGATGCACAGGGGAATCAGAGGGGGGGGCGCGTATGTTGGAAAGAAGGGGAGTGGGAGTACGTGCGAGAGCGAGAGAGAGATCGGGGCGGAGATATCTGACAGTGGGACATTGGCGGGCAGCAAGGGTTGGAGGCGACGAAGGACCGCTTATCAAGACCGCGTGGCTTCAAGGACGTCGTCTGTCCGCGTTCAACCGTCTCTCACTCCCGCTAGCCCAATCATTTGGTGCTCGTGCGCTCGTGCCGTTGCATATCCCTGCGACTGACATGCGCGCACTCCTCCTTTCCTCCGGATGCGCCAGGCGCTTGAGGCGAGTTTGGTGCACGCAACCCTCGACCAGGCGTTAGGCCTCTTGCGCCAGGCGTCTCCTTGTGCACGTGAGCAGCCACTTGCCCGCCCGCCGCACGCGCAAGACGCGCATGCGCTGCACCGCGCATCCCGGGCCCTCTCGAAGCAATACAGCGCCGAGGTGCAGCATCTGATGGCGGCTGGCTTCGACATGTTGGTAGCTGTTATGGATCTTGAGGTCCTACGTATCTCGCCACCGGGACCTGAGTTCGCAAGCATGCTTTTTCAGGTCTTCCCTGCTTGCCCTCTCTCACACTGCTGCGTCTGCGCCCTCCAGGTGTACATCGGCGCCACAGAGACATGACGCCGTGACATTTGCTATGATGCCGTGACGTTTTGAGGCCACAAAACACCGCCAACCCTTGCACACGTGCCAAAGGTGCTTTCGGACGCGAGCGCCGCAGATGCATACTCACGAGCGCTTCTTGGATTGCTGCAGAGCGGGGCAGCTCATGTGCTCATCTTAGTGCCGCCTGCACCGTGTCCACCTCCCGAGGCTGAGGCAGATGCCAGCGGTGACTCCTCGGCAGAGTCAGAAGTGCTAGCATCTGCGCCCGACTGGCTCGCACAGGCGGTGCCAAGCACCGAAAGCGTGTGCACGTGGCTGTCTCACGTCGCCTTCCAGGTCGCGCACCTCTCCTGCCCAGCGATCGCTCCCTCTGTCCGCGGATGACTCCCTCTGTCCGTAGATCAGGTTTCAGGCCATTTGAGGAGGAGGATACACGCATGTCATATGAGGAGGAGGATTAGATGACTCCCTCTGTCCGTAGATCAGGTTTCAGGCCAGCTCGTCGGCAAGATTACACTAACGCTGCAGAGGGTGCAGAACGGCTATGCCAAGGGCTACACTTACCCATCATTTGGAGGCGCAGAAAAGTCTAGAGCAGGAAGGTCTCACGACACGCCAGCCTCCGTCGAACCTACTTGCCCTGCCTCCGATCTGCGTCCCAGTGGACGGGGGCAGGGGGCGCGGGGAAGGAGGATGAAGGTCATCATTACGAATCATCAAAAGTCAAAGCTCCATAGTGCCTTCGTGTAGTAAACACACCAGGGCACTGAGGTTTGAGAATTTGTACAAGAATCAAGAGTGGCTTGCTGTCTTCTCTCGCCCCTGCAACCAATCCTCCAGTGAGGAGTGGGCGCTTGACGAGTCCGCGGGCATCACGAGCATTACCGCAGGAGAGGCTACACGAGGGTCCATGAGTGGGAGCCCAGCCCACGCAGCAACGCCATTTGCCTCATCCCACGCGCCGTCGCCGTCAGAATGGGGCGGGTCAAGGTCGCTAGATGCGGGATTTGGTCAGTTTGCGGCGGCTTGGCCGTTTCTGTTGCCTGTCATCGCCCCATCCGCCATCCCCTTTGCTGTGTCTGCTCGCCATACGACGATGCTGATGTGATGATGGCGGAGCTGCCGTGTGCGTGAGGAAAACTCGCTATGTCCGGAGCTCACGTTGGGCGCGCGCTTGATTCTCGCGGCAGGTGTTAAGGTGGTCTGTAGGTTGAGGCTTTTGGATTACGTGGCTAAGGGCAAGGCCAGCCATGTTTCTTCCAGCTGGGCTTGCTGAATTTATCGCACGAGGCGACTGCTGTAAATATGTCACTCATCAACTGCGCTGCTCGTGGTAGTGTTGCCGATATTTTGTTTTTACAGTGTGCAGTAATTCCCTTTATTGCAAGTTTGCGTTAGCGCCGTGCGATTGGCTGCTGGCGCGGCAGTCACGCGTGCCTCGACGACACGCCGCCCGACTTAGATTGGCGCTTGTCTAGCCTTCTGGAACTCGTCAAAGGTGATCTTGCCGTCTTTGTTCTCGTCATTTTTGTCAAACATCTCGCTGATTTGCAAGTCCGAGTGCCCGAGAGCGAGCGTGCCAAAGGCGTCCTTGAGCTCCTTCCGGTCAATCGCCCCAGATTTGTCCACGTCCCATGCGTCGAAGCGCCATGCGTGCACTCTGTCTGCCGACTCCTTTACTTTGCGCTGCTCCCCGTGCTCCTGCACTATAGCGGCTTCAAGGTGCGCGAGAGAGTCGGCCAGATGTGCCAAACACTCGTGCCGCCCACCTTGCCGCCCGCTTCCAGCACCTATCACCAGTCCGCTCATGGCTTGCCGAAACTGGCGATTGATGTCGACCTTGAGATTCATCCAGTAGTCGGTCACCTGTTGACGTAGAGCCGTCACTTGGTGCGGGCTTATGAGGAGGTCTTGGAGGGCCTCTTGCAGCTCCCCCGCAAAGCTCCTGCTATACGGCATCGGATGTAGCGGGTAGATTATCTCAAAGACTTCGTCGGATTCGAGCACAGGAATGGAGCCGGCTTCAAGTGCCTCCGAGATGCGATACGTCTCGAAGTTGCCGCCCCCTGGGCACAGGGTGAAAGAGCTGTCGGCAAGGACCTGCCGATACGCCGCAGTGTCCATGCCCTTGGCCTCATCGTTCCACATCTGTGTCAACTTGTAGAAGCACGCAGAGAAGAAGTCCCAATGGTCCTGGATGGCACGGATCATGTCGAGGCGCGCCTGCGACGCCAAGGCATTGCCGATGAAGTTGCACAGAAAGTCGCGCGCCACCTCGAGCAGCCGCGAGTCATAGCGGTACTGTCGCCTCCAATCCCCGCTGTGCACCTCGGCGCCGTTCAACACCAGTGGCGAGGACCAGAAGCCCCGTTTGAAGCCCAGCGGGATGCTGCGCACATGTGCGTGCTGCAGTTGCTGCATCGACACATAGGTCTTGAACATGGCGTCGACCTGTGTGTAGATGAAGGGAGGCGCTTGCTGGTACTCATCGCCAAACATCACAGCTGTCAACTTGCAGTGCGCACAGCCGCGGAGCCGGCACACATACTGTCCAATGTCCTCCCAATATGCAACGCTCTGCGGCCACACCGAGTGAAGAACAAGGAGCGTATTGCCGGCAACAAGCGGGTGCGCCCGGAACGCCCGCGGCACATTTGCCTGCACCACCCACGAGCCTGCGTATGCCAGGCGATGTCAGTTGATGCCGTACACCGCAGAGAATGCCCAGCAAGACGCGCAGAGCAGCAAACACACGCTGCCGCATCCCACTGCTCCGCGCGCCGAATCTTGAGAACCACGTAGCACCGTAGAATTGGGGAGGGGGAGGGGGAGGAGGGGTGCCCGAATCTTGAAAAACAGCAACAGCTCCCATAAACAGCAAAACCTCAGTACTCCATTTCTCAAGATTCAGGCACCAACCCCTCCCCCCCTCCCAAATCAGCGATTCCGCTTGTTTCTGAAGATGTGCTTGCATGCGCGCCCGCCGCACAGAACCGCAGGGCAATCTGCGCGCGCTATCGCATGCTTGCACACCGGCTGCAAGGTGTATGAGAGGAGGAGGATACATGACATGTATGCTCCTCCTCATATGGCACACATGCGCGCTATCGCATGCTTGCATACCGGCTGCAAGGTGAAAGAGAGAGAGAACACGTTCTATAGAGAACACATTCATCGCATGCTTGCATACCGGCTGCAAGGTGAAAGAGCCAGTCCTCTTCGAATTGGCCCCCCGCGGGGTAGCGTGTGAGCATCACTGCAGATGCAAGCAGGATTGATGCGATTGTCATGGAAATTCTTGCACATTCACACGCGCACGTGCGCACGCCCCCTACACCCATTCACGTGCGTGCGTGTGTGTGTGCGCGCGCACACGTGCGCACGCACGCACGTGAATGCCGCGCACGCCCCCTACACCCATTCACGTGCGTGCGTGTGTGTGTGTGCGCGCGTGCGCGTGGACGTGCGTGTGTGCGGGATGTGTGTATTCGAGCAGGTGTGTGAGCTGCAGACTCGTGGGCGCTGCACATACACTCGGTGTATGCATGCCACGGAGGAACGTTTCCAAGAAAGAGGGTCTTTGTGTGTGTGTGCATGTATCGTGCAGATTTGTCGGTGCGCAAAGACTCACCGCCACTTCTGCCACGCTCCACGCAGACTTCGCCCTCCTTGCCCCGCGCGGGATAGGGTTGCACAACCCACCGGACGCGCGCAGATGCCAGCAGCTGCTCCACTTGCCCGTTGCTATCGAGCGCATTGTCTTCTCGGTCCTCGTGCCTACTCGCGCTATCCTCCTCTCTAGTCCCTCTGTCCCAACCCTCGTGCCGCTCGTGTCGGAGGTAGAGGTTGACGACCAGGGTGTGCGACCCCGAGCAGAGGAGTGGCGAGAACGTGATTCCCGGCAGCGACAACGATGGCGACGAGAAGAGCTCCACGTCTGCGCGCAGCATCCTCTCCGGGGGTGAGCAGGGCGACTCAATACATTGACATCCACGCGCCGCTTACAAAGGCCACGCGCACGAGCGGGGCAAGTTGGGCTTTAAGAGACGGGTACCCGCCGGCATATGCCGCGTGCAACTCACCATCGAGCGACACCCTCACGACAACGTCGTGCCGTTCGGTCACCAATGCCGCTGGAACGTGCGCCCGCCACACCCTGCCGCACAGACGCACGCGCGGTAGCCGCACACGAATCGGCCCAAGTGACTGCAGCGGGTTAGCGCCGGGTGCGTGCTCTCGCATGCACACGTGCTGGCGCACCAGGACCCCGAGAGCGCGCGCAGCCACTCACAAGGGCACGGAGGTGTCCGCGGGGTAGCTCTGCTCCGGCGCCGGAGACTCCACGTGAATGCTCGCACGGCACTCGCCGAGCACTGCAGCACGCGCCGAGCACTGTCCATGCCCCGCATCGCCCTGCTGGTCGGTGGTCTCTCTCAGTGCGCACTAGCTGAAGAAGGCAGCGAGCCTCCAGCCAGGAGTTAACCTTAGGCAGCAGGAGGCTCTTCTCCTGCATGTGCCAGCTGCACGCGGTGCGGCGCGCGAACACAGCAGCGACGGGCCGCACCAACGCTGGCGCGCCGACGCCCGCCAAGAAGACCCACGCAGCGACCAGGAGAAGCCAAGTCATGGCGCCCAGACGCAGCATAGCATGCTGTGCGCGAACTCCGCAACGTTCGTATACGTTCGCGCATAGCTCGTCACTGATAGCTCGTCATCCCGTCCAAGGAATGGCCTAGCGGAGCAGGTGAGGAGAAGAAGGAGACTGGGACGGTGGAGGGGCGCTATAAGCCATATAGTGAAGCAAGATGGATTGGGCCGAGATGACCGGCGCGAGCAGCTGGAACAAGCTGTACGACCGCTACTACCGCAAGCTTGAGATGTACAAGATGCAGTGGGAAGAGGTCGACCTGGCCAAGATGAAGGTGTCGGGCGCGCCCTTCTCCGGGCCGCTGGCGATGCTGCGCGACGCCTCCAAGATCAGCATGGTCTCGGCAAGCACCGTGCGCAACACGCTGAACATCTACTCGTCGGCGGGCGGGCTGCTGGCAGCGATTCCTTGGCGCAAGGGCAAGGTGGTGGAGATGGGCTGGACCGAGAAGGAGAAGCTCATCGTCGTCCTGGACGACGGTTCCGTGCTGCTCTATACGGCTGAGGGCCGCCTGATCCAGTCGTTCAGCATGGGCGACGAGTTCAAGACGGATCGCGTGATCCTCGTGTGTGTGTGGAAGTCGGGCGTGGTCTGTCTCTCGCGAAACTACTCGCTCGTCTACGTCGACGACCTGGCGGAGCCGGTGCCGCGACGCATGCCGCAGCTGTCTGACCACCTTGACACGCCGCCCACGTGCATGGCCATGATCCCTCCCGAGCTGGCAGCCTCAAAGGGCCTCGAGGTGCTGCTGGCGGTCGGCAAGACCATCATCTCTGTCGACATGGCCGGGGTGCAGGACCAGAAGCTGACGGCGGGGCCCCTGCGGTGCATGAGCGTGTGCCCCAACGGCAAGATGCTGGCGTGCTTTACGCACGACGGCTTCGTGTGGGTGATTACGACCGACTTTTCAAAGAACCTGTCCGAGTTCCCCACCAAGAGCCAGGTGCCGCCGCACCAGCTAGTGTGGTGCGGCACAGACTCGGTCGTGCTCTACTGGGACAAGATGGTGCTCATGGTCGGCCCCTACGGCGACTGGGTCAAGTACTCATACGACCAGCCAGTTTGGCTGCTGCCAGAGCCAGACGGGGTGCGCATCATCTCAAACAGCCTCTGCGAATTCCTGCACCGCGTGCCTGACGCCACAGTGGAGATCTTCAAGATCGGCTCCTGCACCGCCGGGGCCATGCTTGTCGACGCCTTGGAACTGCTAGAACGCAACGACGGGCGCGCGCACGACACGATCCGCGCGATCCGGGAGAGCGACGGGCTGGCATTGGCGGTTGAGACGTGCCTCAACGCGGCGGCGCACGAGTACCACACGCCACTGCAGCAGCTCCTCCTCAAGGCTGCCGCGTACGGCGCCTCCTTTATGCACCTACGCTCGCCGCTGCTGATGGAGAAGACGATACGGCAGCTGCGGGCGCTGAATGCCGTGCGCGCGCCCCAAGTCGGCCTGCCCATGACCAAGCCGCAACTTGTTCGTCTCACGCCCGCGGCCTTGACCCTCCGCCTCGCTCACCGAAACCTCCACTACCTCGCCCTCCAGGTCTTTAGGCTTTCCCCTTTTTCCCTCCCCCACCCGCTCACATTCCACACACGCACACGGTAGTGCCGCGGGGGGCAGTGACAGTGACGACGAGCAGGTGTGCAAACTGATGGAGGAGGATCCGCGGCCTGTCGTTGTGCACTGGGCCTGCCAGCGCATTGTTTCTGCGACCTCTACCGACATCACTGACAAAGCCCTGCATGAGGAAATCTCACTGCGCCTCCAGGACATGGGCATGGTGTCTGTGTGTGTGTGTGTGTGTGTGTGTGTGTGTATGTGTGTTTGTGCGTGCGTGTGTGTGTGTGTGTGTGTGTGTGTGAGCGCCTGCGTGTGAGTGTGCGCTTGCGCGCGCGCGGAAGCTGTCGACATGTGTCCATGCTTGTCTTTCTCTTTCTGCTCTCGGGGCCGCTTGCACTCTACGCGTTTGACACTGTACTAGGTCTCTTTTGACACTGTACTAGGTCTCTTTTGACATTGTACTAGGCAAGCGTAGAGTGCTGTTGGTTGCGCATGCGCTCAGAAAGTGACAGAAGGCGTGGAACAATGGGGGCTACAGCTGGGGCTGGAGGCGAGCAAGTCTTGTGGGGCCTCGGTGTCGCGCGCCGAGATGGCAGCAACGGCGCTGCAGGAGGGGCGGGCAGACCTGGCCACGATGCTCCTGGATGACGAGCCCAACCCCGCAGATCAAGTGCCTCTGCTAATGAGCATGGAACATCATCATCGCGCGCTCGAAAAGGCCCTCGCGAGCCAGGACCCCGACCTCATTTTCCTGGCCCTGCTGCACCTGCTGAAGAAAAAGGGGCCGCAGGAGGTGTTCAAGGTGGCGATGCAGGAGCCGACAGCGCGGGAGCTCTTGGTCTCGTATAGCGGGGAGCAAGACGAAAAGTTGCTGCGGGAGCTGTGCGAAACATGCGACACGCCCATGACGTTGTGCGCGCACTCGCTGCCAAAAGCCTTCAAGATGCCGGACCTGCAGCGGCGCGTGAAGGCGCTGCAGGCCGTGCACAAGATAGCCTCTCAGTCGCAGCAGCTCAACGCCAAGTTCATGTCCAAGGCCATTGACGAGCAGATCCGCCTCCAGGAAGCGCAGACAGAGCTGGAGAAGCTGACGGGTAAGGAGTTCGTGGACACGTCTGCCGCGCAGACGGTGCAGCAGTGCTTCGCGCTGAATCAATACAGCAAGGGCGTCCGGCTGGCCAAGGACCTCAACATGTCCGAGAAGCTTCTCTGGTCGCTCAAGGTCAACGGACTCGCTGAGGGGCATGACTGGAGGGAGCTCGAAAAGCTGTCCAAAGAGAAGAAGGTCCCTATGCGCTCCTACCAGCTCCGCTCCCCCTCTTGCCTGCTCGCACTCGAGTGCACAGTACTGAAGGTGTGAACATGCGGAGGACAGGTGCCGCCGATAGGGCTGGAGGCGTTTGTCGAGGCGTGCATCGCGCACGACCGGATGGATGAGGCTGCCAACTACTGCGCCCGGCTCACAGGTGCCCTTCCCCGTACGCATCCTGCATCATACTGTTAGTGTTCATATTGCGTTTGTATCCGCCCCGCCGCATGACGTCGCGAGACGCGCGCTGGCGTGTTCGATCCGCCCGCTGGTGCTGCCGTCTGGTTGTGTAGAGGGTGATGATGTGTGGTACACGGCAGACATGAGGCGCAAAGCTGAGCTGTACCTGCGGATAGGCCTCTTCCGAAAGGCTGCCGAGGCCGCAATAGCAGCGCAAGACCTCGAGATTCTTGCCGGTATACGCCACAAGTGCACGAACCCCGCGGACATGGCCGTCATCGACAACCTCATCTCACAGTCGGGCCTTACTTAGAGCCTGCCATACGAGAAGATGATCGATTTCTCTTTATTATGATACTCAATTGCCTCAGCTGTGTTCTGTACCCACATGCCTCGCCACATGCACCCAGAGCACGAGACGCTCTGCGCAGCCGTTGCTTTCATTCAGTGCGGCATTCAAGCACCTCGTGGCCCGAGGCAGACACAACATGGCGCTTAAGCGTTTGGATAGCGGTTGGATCGCTGCCGGCCAGTGTGCTATGCTTTCACCGTGCCTTTTTTCAGTGTCCTCCCCCGGCGCCTCCCGCACCGAAGCAAAAGGCTGTGTGAGGGGGTAGGATGCAGGCAAAGCGGAAGTAGCATGGACAAAGACATGGAACAGGGTACCGTCGAAGTAGGGGGAGGGAGAAAAGCGGGAGCAGGCGTACATAGGACGCGATGCGTCAGCGAACGACTTGCAAACAAGGAAGGCTGCGGGCAGGGAGCAGCATGAGCAAGGAGGCAAGAGAGAGCATGCGAGGGCGAGGTGCGAGGGTGGCTATGTGTGTGTGTGTGTGTGCGCGCGCGCGTGTGTCCACATGTGTGTGAGAGGAGTCCAAGACGCAGCGCCAGCCGGAGGCGAGACCGAGAATCACGTTCATCAACGTCGAGAGCCACAATGCCATGTTGCGCGTAGCAGGGTCACTGGGCCGGTCGACGGAGTTTTTCCGGAAGAGCTTGGAGCCGGCGGCACCGGGACCCCCGGTGATGAGCTCCCAGGGAAACACCTGCCCGTATAGATGTATTACACACACACACACACACACACACACATAAACACACACTCACACATACACACACTCACACACACACACACACACACACACACACACACACACACACACACACACACACATTGATCATCATGAGTGCATCTGCGCTGGGGGGTTACCTCTCTACTTGCATGCATCGCCTAATGCACCCCACATCCATATCCTAATGCACCAAAAAGGCACCCTTGCATGCATCGCCTAATGCACCAAAAAGGGGGCGGCGAAATTTCTCACATAGCAGATGGGGACTGTGATCATCATGAGAGGAAACATGAACTTCAGGGTGTCCACAGCGGCAGAAATGACGGTGATGGGCGTCATAAAGACTTTGGCGAGCGTGCCTCCTGCGCAGCACAAAAAAATAAAATAAAGACTTTGACTAGCGTGCCTCCAGCGGCGCACGCGCACTCGCACACGCACCCGCACACGCACACCAACACGCGCACGCACACGCACATGCACACGCACACGCATGTCGTTTCACTCGACGCCATGGGGCGAGCGAGAGAGAGAGCAACCGGCAGATTCATGGTTGGCGCGTGCATGTTGCGCATCTTGTTCTCTCTTCATCTCTAGTAGCTGGGGGATGGGGGGGTCCAGTCCATTAAAGCACACTAATATAAGCAGGGCGTTTCATGTGCGCAGGTGCACGTGGGTGCACCGTGAATGACACGGCTAGATAACTTACAATACGCCTCTATGTCACGGCCCCATCCCATGTCCCGTGTGTCATAGCACTTGCTTAGAAACCTCTTTCCAGTGCCCTCGCTCGTCGCGTCTCTCTCCATTCCTAGAGCTCTGGCTCGTGGCGCCTCTCAGTGTTAATCCTCTTCTTAACTTGCGCCTTTGCAAGCACACACACGCACCGGACACAAAAGAACCCCGCCCCCCCCCACCTCCCCACCCCTGACCCCACCCACGCACACAGGAACCTGCTTGCGGGTGATGGGATTCCAACCAGGCCAAGGGTCCCCCGACGTCCCAGACGCATCTGCGCCTTGCTGCTCCACGTGCGCCTGCGCCGCTGATTGCAAGCTGGCCACTAGCACCACTCTGTGGAGCCCCGTTTAGTGTTTAGGAATTAGGGTTTAGGGTTTAGGGTTTGGGGTTTAGGGTTTAGGGTTTGCCACTATCACAACCCTAAAACATACATACACGCCCCATTTGAGTCATATAACGCATGTATACAAATACATAAATTTGCAGGTGTGCTGCCCACTCGCTAAGCATGTGTGCCCGCATTGCGTGGTGTCAAGCGACGGTGCAGCACCTGCGTCCTGCGGCGCTAGTAGACGCTTGCGAGGATAGCACCGACTGCTCAGCCTCCGACAACAACGCGCCCGCCTGCCCGCGCACCCACAACAGCTAAACGCCGTGGAACGCGTGCTACGAAAAAGACCTCTGCTCCCGCCTTGGCATGCAATGTGTGTGTGTGTGTGTGTGTGTGGTGTGGCGTGGCTTGCGAGTCTAAAACCCATATATGTATGTGTGTTTTGTGTAATCTCCTCTCTCTTTTCACTTTCTCTCTCCCCCCATGAACTCCTGTGTGTGTGCATGTGTCGCCTGCGTGTGATGGCATGTGTGCGTGCGCGCGTGTGTGATCGTGTGTGCGTGCATACATGTGTGTGTGTGTGTGTGTGTGCGTTCCGCGTCTGAAGCGTCTAGCATGCGCGCGCGGGCACGCGCACCTTCGCCTGCAAAGGCGCAAAAGCGAAGAGGGTGGATGCAATCACGGCCATCTGCACCACCAGCCTGCCCAGACTGGAGCGAATTTCCCGCGACACCCCGGCCTGCCGCTGCGATGCGGCCGCGCAGCCGCGCGCCACAGCGATCCCGCTCGCGCGCTGGTGTCTCGCTTGGCTGCCTATGGAAGAAGAGGGGTGGCGACCGAGCAACGCCCCCGAAGCGCGCGACGGGCACAGCGACGGGCCACGCAGGCCGAGCGCACAGGGGACGCCCGATGTAAAGCACACTGCCGGGCCGGCCCACATGGCCAACAGCATGAGGCGTACTGGTGCCCCCACCGCCCCCGAAGTCATTTCTTCTCCTTAAATGTTCGTGCAATTTCCCATAGAGAGCCTGTGGTGAGGGGTGAGGCCTCTGGCGGAGGCCATAGAGGCCATATGGCCTCCGCCAAGAAGGATGCCGCAGCGGAGGCGGCCTTTGTTGGGTGGCTGGGGCGGGGCGGCGCCGCGTTCCCGAAGCTCGAGTGGCCCGTGTACGAGTGGCCCGGGCAGCCGCACGATGGGGAGCGCGGTGTGCGCTGCACGCGCGACATCGCGCCCGGCGAGGAGATGTTCAGCATCCCAGGCAGGATGCTATTCAACCGTGCCGCATGCCTGGCCTCCCCCATCGCCGGCGTCTTCCAGCAGCACTGCGACGTGCTCTTTTCGGAGCGCGACGAGCTCGCGCTCACGCTCCTGCTGCTGTACGAGAAGCTCGAGCGCGGCGACGCATCACCGTGGATGCCCATGATCCACGTGCTACCGTCGGACCCCGGGGCGGCGTCCCTGTGGGCCGAGCACGATCTGGCGCTTTTGCAGGACGACGCCCTGCGCGCGGAGGCGCTCATCAAGGCGGCGCAGATCGAGCATGTCTACAAGGCGGTTTTCCTGCCGATAGTGCAGGGGCACAAGGTGCTGGCGTCGCACGTGCAACGGTACACACTCGCTGAGTTCCGCTGGGCGCTCCTCTGCGTCGAGTCGCGCACGTTTGGCCGCTTCCTTCCCATGCCCTCCCTGGTGCCCTTTGCCGACCTCCTCAACCACGTCAACGTCAACACCTCGTATCGCTGGGACGCAGAGCGCGCCTGCGCGGTCTACTCGTGCGATGCCTCGGGCCTGTTCCCCCACCTGCAGGGCACCGAGGCGTACATGAGCTACGGCCCGCGCTGCAATGCCGAGCTGCTTCTGCACTATGGCTTCGCGCTCCGGCACAACCGGTACGAGAAGGTATCCGTGCAGGTGCGCCTCAACATGCCGCACCACTCCAAGGGCACTCGCTGCGTCAAGACCCTCACCTCCTCCCTCCGTCCGGGCCTCCTCAATATGGATCTCATCTGCCTATTCCGGCGCCTGGTGACAGAATGCTCATGGGACGCCGCCTCCTCGGGTGTGCATAGCGGCAGCACAACCACGGCTTCCCTGCTCGCCGCTCCACGCTGGTTGGATGCTACTGTGGAGGCCAAAAGTTTGGTGTGGCTGCGCGCTTGTCTCGCGCACGCCCTTGCCAGCAACTTTCCCACGACCATTGAAGAAGACGAGGCCCTCATTATGCATGCTTCCTTTCGTGCCCGCCAGGTTTCCTCCTCCTCACGTAGCCCCTTATCGACTTCCCCCCTCCATCTCCCCTCCCTTCTCAACTCTCTGAAAAGGCTCTGGGGACATACATGTGTGTGTGTGTGTGTGTGTGTGTGCGTGCGTGTGTGTGTGTGTGTGTGTGTGTGTGTGCGTGTGTGAGTGTGTGTGTGCGTGGTGGTGTATGCATGTGTTCGAGTGATACGCACCACGAGATCGAGGGGAGAGGTCGATAAGGGGCTACGTGAGGAGGAGGAAACCGTTGTCGAGCCTCTCACCTCGCATCTGCGCACCTACGCGCGCTGTTGCAGGCGATTCTGTATCGATTGACACGGAAGCAAGTCATTGGCTCCTTCCTCACCTATCTCACCCTAGCCTTGGAGAACCTGCGTTTGCGTTGTCCCACTCTATCTATTTCTGGGGCCTGGACACCCAGTGGAGCTGCAGGGTCGCCAGGAAATTCAGTTGCTGGTGGTGAGGGCGGGGGGCAGGAGGGGCAAGACAAGTCGGGGGATGGGGAGGGCCAGTCTGCGGCGGCGTCTGGCAATTCCCTTGTCTCCTCTCTCGCAGTCCTATCTGTCGAGCATACTGGCCACGATGGAGGAGCACAGGCAATAAGTGGCCGGGGCGAGGGAGGGCATGTGAGTGTCGGTGAGAGGGAGCGTGTGCGTGGCGGCGATGAAGCGCATGCGCGTGTCGATGCCAAGCATCTCTTTGTCGACGCCCAGTATCTCTTGGACGCGAATGCGCAGTGGCTCGAGGAGGTGGGGCGTGACTTCCCAAAGCCATCACGAACTTCAGCTCCTTCAGCTCCTGCGGCGGCGGAGCGGGGCAGCACATGTGTGCAGGGTGACGCAGAGGAGCAGGTAGTTAGATGGACTTTGGAAGATGCTGTTGCACGCCGCCTGGAGAAGAAAAAGGACAAGAAAGGCGAGCAGGCGATGCGCGTGGCAGACGCAGAGGAGATCAGCCTTCAAGGCCTCAGCGTTCCTCCTGGGTGCGGAAGAGCGGCTCCAGGTCCGGCAACCCCCGTCGCCGAGCCGTGCGCCGTGCATTGCGGACACGATTACTCGGCCATCATCACCTCTGCGGGGCAGCTCTTGACATTTGGCGACAACTCCTCAGGCAAGCTGGGGCACGCGCGAACTGAATTCGACTGCGGGCCCTCAGTCACGGGGCATGAGGCGTATCTGCAGCCGGGCCTCGTGACGCGCCTCCTGCATACACGCATCGTGGCGGTGGGGTGCGGCGACGCGCACATGGCTGCTGTTGATGCGAATGGGTCGGTGTATTGCTGGGGCCGCAACTCGTGCGGCCAATGCGGCCTCCTCCACGCCTCCCAACAAATCCTGAGCCCCTCTCGTGTCAGGAGCTTTGGCAGTAGTGGTGGCGGCGATGGCGTTGGGGGGCTGAAGGATGAGGTGGATGGGCACGGGGATGGCGACGGCGGTGTTGGAGGCCATGCTGTTGCTGTAGCGTGTGGCGACGAGTTTACGATTGTGCTGTGTGAGGGAGGGGCTGTCTACGCGTGGGGACGCAATCATGAGGGGCAATGTGGCATTGGCGTTACCGGACCTGCAGTTGGATGCCTCTCCTCGCCCCGCCGCGTCATGTCCTCGCCCCACATCACCTGCCCCAGAGAAAATGCAAGGTCAAAGTGTAAGGCTGGCAAGGGCAAGGGCGAAGGCGGCGCGAAAGGCAAGAAAGGCTCGGAAAAAACTTCGGAGAAATATGGACCTGCCTTCACGAGTGCGTCTGATATTGCCAGGGGACAGAGTGCGGGTAAGGGGGACGGGGGACTGGTGCCACTTATCAACGTGGTGCGTATCGCTGCTGCCGCCCAGCAGGCGTGTGCTATTGTTGGTGACGGACAGGAGGCAGGGGAGGCTGGTGAGCTCGTGTGCTGGGGGTGTGCTGAAGGGGGACGGCTCGGGGTGCGTTATGTGTGACGGCCTTCTTGCGTTTTGTGTTGCCGCCTCCTCCTCAAACACTAGGGGCGTTAACGTGCTGTGTCCCGTTCTTGTGTGTGTGCCTGCTTAAGCGCGCTCCGATATTTTTTTTTCAATTTTAATTTTTGCGTCTTCTTCCTTCCCCGTTGCCCCTCACAGACCTGCTTACACACATGCGCTCGCACCTGGCACGAACTGGCACGAACTGGCACGAACATGCTCTACCACCCTCAGCGCGGTGTCATGCGACGGAAAACAAAACAGATACACAGACAGACCGAGAGAGACGGACCACCGACGCACACGCACACGCACACGCACACGCACACGCACACGCACACGCACACGCACACGAAGCACAGACAATCTCGCACATACCACACACACTCGCCTTCTCTCTATCACACACACACACACTCTCTCTGTTTCTCGTGCACCGGCAGGTGGGAGAAATAGACAAGTTTGCAGCGGACGTGGATGGGTACCCACATTCTCCGGTGGCCATCCCCGCAGTAGCCTCGGCGGGGGGTCGGGAGGGGCGGGTTATGGCGCGAGGTGTGGCCATGTCGCGGCACTTTATCGCAGCCCTTTCCCCCCGCTCAGGGTAATCTCTCTAAATGTCAGATCTTCTGTGAAGGTTGTGCGTACGTGCGTGCGTGCATGTGCGTGCGTGCGTGCGTGCGTGCGCACACGCGCGCGTATGTGCGCGCGTGCGTGCATGCATGCATGCGTGTTAGACGTGGGTCCACCGCAAGAAGGCGGAAAGTGTATGTGTGAGTGTTGGTGAGTGTTTGTGTGTGTGTGTGTGTGTGTGTGTGTGTGTGTGTGTGTGTGTGTGTGTGTGTTTGTGGTGGAAGGAGGAGATGCAGTGATGACAAGGAAGATGATGATTTTTTTTTTTGGTTGACAGGCACGAGAAGCGGACGCGGCACGGCAAGTCTGCGCTCATGTGCGCGGGCAGTTGGGATGGGATGGCGCCGGGTGAGGAGGAGGCAGCGTGCACATCACCCGCGTTTGTCGAGGTTGAGATTCTTTCTCGCGCGGAGGCTGGTTCATTCAAGGAGTTGCCCGCAGTGGAGGTGGTGGAGGAGGAGGTAATGGGAGTGGTTTGTGATGGGGGGGGGGGGGGACACATGCTAGTGTCTCTAACCGACGGTTCTCTCAAAGAGACTGGTGTTGGTGTGTGGGGGGCGGGCGGGGGGGGCTTTCGGGATGGAGGGCGGCGGTTGGGAATGTGGTTTCAGACAGTTGGCGCAGGTGCAGGGAGGCATAGGTGGGGCGGCGTGGTTAGTATGGCGTGTGGTGCCAGCCATGCCCTCGTCATCCCCAGCGCATCTCCGTGCGCCCGTGACAGCTCTCTGGCGAAAGTGGATGGACAGCGGGTGTATGGGGTGGGAACACAGCGGGTGTATGGGTGGGGAACACTGGAGCGCGGCGAGCTCGGCTTCAAGTTTGGATTTGGAGCGGTGAGCTGTCTGTCTTGCTGTGTCGCACACACGCGCACACGCGTGCGCACACACACGCACAAGCGTGCGCGCACACGCGCGCAGAGAGACACTTACACCAAGTTGAATACCGATACACACATCGAACACGCGAAGAGAAAAGCAGCGCGCACGAACTCAAAACCCAATGCTGGCACGCCAAAAAAAAAAACAGGTACAAGGGATGTTGGAGCGGCGAGTGGTACCGGCGACGCTAGGCGCCGTGACACACACTGGCACCCACTGCGCCCTCTGTCGCTCTGATAGGTCTGCGACCCGCACTTGCACGCACAGACACCATTTCATGCGTTCAGGCACATACGCACATGTGCACACACAAGGAGAAGGCATGAAAGTGGAGCGTGTGTGTGTGTGTGTGTGTGTGTGTGTGTGTGTGTGTGTGTGTGTGTGTGTGTGTGTGGCAGCATTCGGGGCGTGCGCTTCCTGGCCCTGGGCGCTGCGATAGATTTGTGCGCGGGTTGCATGGACAAGGGCAATGAAAGAGAGAGTCCTCAATTCGTGGGCAATCGCCACGTCACCCTGCTGTGCACCCGAAAGCTACCTAGTTTCCGCCCGCAGGTCTCCTCCACCTACGCCCTTTTTCTCCCCGCCCCCTCCTAGTGCTCTCTCTCGCGAGTGCACGTGCGCATTCTTTTTCTGCTCTCCCTCCCTGCGTCCCTCCCTCACTCCCTCCTTCTCTCAGTCTGTCTCTCTCTGTCGCTCTCTGTTGCGCGCGCTCTCTCTCTTTCTCTCTCTCGCTTTCTCTCTCTCTCTCTCTCTCTCTCTCTCTCTCTCTCTCTTGACATAAAAGGGCATAATCACACAACGCATGCTCCATGCTGTCGGTGCTTGCGCATGCACACAATAGCTATGCGGCGTGGACATGGGAGATTTGATGCAGGCGCTTGAAGAGCCGCCCCATGGCTTGTCCTTCTCTCACTCTGACTCCCAGTGTCAGGTTAGTAAGTCGTAGTTAGGTGAACTAAGCAGAGGAATAGTTGAACTAAACAGAGGAATAAGATCTGTCCTTCTCTCACTCCGACTCCGAGTGTCCGGTTAGTAAGTCGTAGTTAGTTGAACTAAACACATGAATATAATCTGTCCTCCGCGTCTCACTCCGACTGCCAGTGTCGGGTGCGCACGCGCGAGTTTGTGCGCAAGTTTGTGCGCGATTCGTGGGTGCGTGGGCGGAAAGGCGTGAGAGGCCCGCTACCGCTCCGCATGACTGTGTTGCGCAAAGACTGAAGAGAGGCGGTGAAACGCTAAACAGGCCTGTGCCGTGACCCCCATCGTCGGGCTCCGCTTTCTCTGCGCCAACTGTCCTAAAGGTGAGTTGTGTGTGCGTGTGAGGGCACGTTTTCAGGCGCTGCTAAGAGACGCCGTATGGTAGTAGTGGGTGGACATAAATAATAATAACACGGAGGAGAGGATGAGTGCAGATATTATTCGCTTTTCTGCCGCCGCATTCAATCACTTTAATGCCGCCCTTCCTCCTCCCCCGCCCCCGCCCCTCTTCCACATGCGCACGCGACGTATGGCGACAGAGTTCAGCCTGTGCCAAACCTGCCACAGCCAACAGCGGCACGGGCACCTCTCAACGCACCTCTTCCTTCGGCTCCCCCGCCACCTGCCGCAGCTGGTCCGTCGGACCTCAGAATGCTCCCGGCCTCTGTTGCCGCTCCTCTTTCCGCAGCTCACTGTCGATGTCTACGTTCCTTGAGGAGAGGCGGGGCCTGTGGAGCTGCGAGGAGGACCCGGACGCGGGGTGGGTGGAGGGGTATTTTCTGTGCATG
>Ga0315899_10002808_pt1 | contig 19109 bp, 1 predicted proteins | sample LakEriMetagenome_2_FD_203518 | JGI IMG/M metagenome (GOLD analysis project Ga0315899, IMG submission 203518) | Freshwater fungal communities from buoy surface, Lake Erie, Ohio, United States - Buoy 4 MA112 | ecosystem: Environmental > Aquatic > Freshwater > Lake | place: USA: Lake Erie, Ohio... | reverse complement strand
AAGTCTGCAAATGTTTGCCTTCTTGCATTCGTCTTGCTAATCTTATGTATTCCACACGGTTTACAGTATGTGTCGTTCTCGATAAGCCAGATTGCAATAGAGAGTGAGCCTCTTTATTGATACTCTTGATCCTGGGAGATCTTTGGCCTCCTCTAGATATTCCGGGTCTGACTGCTGCTGAAATATTGTGATAGCCATCCCATGATGACAATACTGAAGGACCAGATAGTGACACAGGCTCGCCGGGTCGCGCGAATGCATTCAAATCATTCGACAGCTTGTTCTGAAGCCCGTGACTAAGAGGTGCAAGCACCGGCAAAGATTTGACTCTTTTCGCAAGAGATCGTCGATTCCCACCCTCTGGCCCGTTATTATCATAGCACTCCGATGCACACTTGATCCACTGTAACCTCTTTCCATTTGGACCAGGAGCAACAAAATTTCCAACCTTCCACCACAAGGCTGTTGCTGGTACGTTGGCCGCAGATTGAGTCACAGATGCTACAAACCCTTGGACGCTCTGTCCTCTTTCATCAACACAATCATGACAGAGTACGCTTACAGTCGCAGGAGATTGCGCCACGAGAGCAGGTGTGAAAAAGACGTCTGGCCCCTCCCGGGTGTACAAGTTGACCCAGACCTCAAAAGTCCCCATCTTTATACCCTCGAATCGAATGGTCTCTGGGCCCACATTTCCATCTTCGTCTGGGTTATCTAGGTCCAAGGCGATAGTCGAACCCTCGTGTTCAAATGTTCGTTTATCATCTTCCCAGTTCACAAATGCAACGCTGCCGGAGGCGAATTTTGCATACACCCCCAAATCCAAGTCCTGGATTTGGTCGTAATCCCACGACAACACAATGCGGTCTTGGTTTGTGTCGAGGATTTCGACCATCATCGTGCTTATGGGCATGTCCGTGGTACCTACATAGGATTTCTCGTAGGATTGATAGTAACCTGCCCGACTTACCACGACAAGATAGGTAGACTTGCTCCTAACCAGAATCGATATGTCACCTTCCGCTACCAACGTCCCGCAGCTTGAAGACATTGCACAACCTTGGTATGGCTCGGGGAAATCTTCATAAACTTTCACCGCCACATTTGAAAGATCATCCCCCGTGACCATGTTCACCGCAGATATACCAATAGAGACAATTTCAAATGGCGCCCACCTAGAATAGCACTCAGACTGACAGCCTTTCCACTTGACTTCAAACATGTTGCCTGCTTGTTCAGAAACGAACTCGCCAACCTTCCACCAAGATGCCCGACTGTCTGACAAATCCTCCGCACCCTGCGCAATTGATGTGACCCAGCCTGACTTGCTTTCACCTTTTTCATCCTTGCAGCTGTGACAAAAGACGTCCACAACAGCAAAGGCCTCTTCAATCAGTGCATCGCTAAATACAGCTGAGTCGTCGTCCGAGTATAAGTTGACCCAGACTTCGAATATTCCCGTGCCCAGATTCTCGAAGATCGTGGTTTCTGGGCCGTCCTTGCCGTCTGTATTGTCCAACTGTAACTCAATGGAGCTGGCGATATTGTCGACGCCAGACTCCCATCGATCCTGTTCCCAATTGACCCATTGTGCTGATAACGTATCAGCGTCTCTGAAACTGATGGTCAGGTCAAGATCTATCTCCGAGTCCCAACTTAGCACCACCCGGGTTTGCTTAGCTCCAAGAGTTTCAAACATATTGGTTGACTGTTGGGCGCCTGCTATCCCTGCCATCGCTGTGGAATAGCCAGTGTAGAATCCAGACTTCGTGACAACAACTAGATAATTTCTATCATACAAAACCATTGCTTGACAGGACGAAGAGAATCCACCACAGTCACTTACATCTTCAACTAACGTTCCACAGCTGGAAACTTCACACCCGAGGTAGTCCTCTGGGAAATCTGTGTAAAACCGGAAGCGGGCACTTTCTAGGGCTAATCCTCCATTCAAGGCATCGTTTGCTTGCAAGGAGAATCTTACCGTTCGCGTGCTCGTTTTCTCAAAACAGTTCGATGTGCACATTTGCCATTTGACTGATCCGTCGGCTGTCACATTAAAATGCCCTACCTTCCACCACGCAGCACCATCTTCGGGCAATCCGCTTGTCCATTGGCTGATTTCCCTCCGACTCGTTCCTCCATCGTGGCACCTATTACAGAAGACGTCAACAAGGGCAGGCGATGACTCCACGAGCTCTTTCGTAAAGACACCTGTATCCTTATCGGTGAAAAAATGGATCCAGATCTCAAATATGCCGCGAGCCAGACCCTTTAACATTGTGGTTTCAGGTCCCTTCCTGCCATCCTTACTGTCCAAGTCCAAGGAAATTGTAGTCTGCAACGTTTTAAACATGTCATCACCCCAGTAGATATATGACGCAGAATCCGAAACAGGCATAGCATTTACCCACAAATCATAGTCATGACTGCTATTCCAGTTGAGCACCACCCGACTTTCATCCAACCTTAACACCTGTACCAGGTTGCTATGGACTCTTGCGCCGGAATCACTCACGTAGTATTCAAAGTACTCAGAGTAATAGCCCTCGCAACTCAGCACTACCAGATACGTCTGGCCCGGAATGGCGTGCGCGGCAACGTTTGAGGATCCCTCCGAGACTAAATCTCCACAAGAAGACGTTTCTTCGCATCTATCGAATGGTAGCGAGTATTCAGAATAAACTTTGTACGAGTACTCAGAGATTGCGTCACCAGAGATAATGTCGTCTGCCTGTACAACGATACGACTAGTGCGAGCGCTCCAATAGCAGTGTGCTGTACAAGCCTGCCACTTAACTGATCCATCATACACCACGAACTCACCAACTAACCACCATTCCTGCTGTAAATCACACGCAGATGGTATCACAGACTCCACAAGCCCGTCCTGACTGTCGAGACACCCATTGCACAAAATATCGACAGATATATCCTGCGAAAGGCCAGAACCAAATCCAGAGCCGTCGCCAAAACCGGAATCGGATCCGGCATAATTGTTAACCCAAACCTCAGAGACACCGTCCTTAATGCTAGATAGGCCGTACCATGACATTGCCTCTGGTATGGACCCATCCCTGCTGTCGATGTCCAAGGATATAGTCACACCGCCATTAACACTTGATGGGCTTGTGTAGTCAACAAGCACATTTTCAGTTGACCCTGTGCCAAAATATCCAATAGTGACAAGATCCAGATCCCATTTCTCGCTATGCCATTTCAACACAGCCCGTTGTTGGTCTTGTTCAAGCCTTTTGACCATGTACACATCCAAGTTTTGGGCTGCCAATACAGTGGTCGACATGGTGTATGTATTGTAGAAGCCGGCAAGGCTCACAACAACAAGATACGCTTGATCAACCGCAACCGGTGCCCATTCATCTGCTGACCATGATGCAACCAGCTCCCCGCAGCTTGAGCTCAGCTCACAATTTGCATAGGTGACTGGTTTTCCACCTCCACACATGCAGCAGCGGCAGGATGCCTCTACAGCACTCTCGCAGTACTCCGGATTCAAATCATATTCAGCACATCCATCGCCTTCATCATCGACCCATTCTTCGTCGCTTTGACATTTGGATTCCGGATCCGGAACATACAAATTAAATGTGCCGCCGCCTAGTGCGGGAGTCTGCCGGACAAGCTCGTAAGTCCACAAAGATAAGCGGACTGTTCGTTGCATGTAGCAACCGCTCGCGCAGGTCGTCCACTGCTTCATTCCACCAGATGACAGAGCGACAAACTCACCGACTTTCCACCACGCAGAGCCCGCTATCGGAACATCATCCGTAGATTGTGTTACTGACGTCACCCAGCCCGCTCGCAAGGCTCCCTGGTCATTGATGCAGCGGTGGCAGAACACGTCCACGGTAGCGGGGCATGACCGCACCAGGTCATCTTGGAACTTGCCAGAGTTATCTACTGTGTACAGGTTGACCCAGACTTCGAAGGTGCCCTGAGAGATCGAGTCAAAACTAATGGTTTCAGGACCATGTACGCCATCTGTGTTGTCAAGGTCGAGAGACACAATTGTGCCCATATGCATCGTGTATTTGGATTCCCAATCGATCCAAGCAGAAGAGCTCATGCTGAAAGTGGCATCAACTCCCAAATCAAGGTCGGCACTGCACCCCCAACTCAAGACAACCCGATCTTGGTCAGTGGCCATCCTTTCCACTAGATTGGTGCATTGTCTTGTGCCAAGCTCATCAGCGATTGTCTTGAAGTACCCGGTGTGATAGCCAGACAGCTGCAAAACACCCAGAACCTCGGTGTTGGGCGTGATGTGCAACTCATCATCAGCCGAGGCCTCGGCGACCAATCGTCCACAACTTGCAGTTTCTTCACAACCAATGTAAGGTTCAGGAAACCCAGAAAACAACTTGTATGTTACTCCAGAGAGAATATTCGAAGTCTGCAAGTCGCGAGGTGTGACGAAAACGCGTACCTGTCTATCGTTCGTGTAGCATCCAGCAAAGCACGTTTGCCATTGCAGGCCAGTCTCCTTCATGATATACTGTCCGACCCTCCACCAGCTTGCTCCATCGACAGGCAGGTCCGACACAGTTTGGGTAATTGAAGCGACCCATCCGCTTGAGCGTTCACCTTCGTCATTCAAACAACTCTGACAGAAAATATCGACTGTTGCAGGAGATGAACTGACCACATCTCGCGTGAATGAGGCCGTGTACATGTTGATCCAGACCTCAACAGAGCCAGTTGTCAAGCGTTTCAGTATCATGGTCTCCGGGCCTTTCGTACCATCACCGGAATACTTGTCCAGGTGTATTTCCGAGTCTCCGTGGGTAAATAAGTTTTGCGATGGAATCCATCTCACAAGTCCATGGCCAGTGGAATCAAAGCAATCACCTGAGCCCAGATATGCACTTGCCTCCATGTCCAAGTCTGATTTGTAGTCCCATCTCAAAACAACACGTGACATATTCGTGCTTAGAACTTTGACCATGTTCACATTTAGTGTTGATCCCATTGACTCCACTTCTGTCACCATGTAGCCAGTGTAGTAACCAACCAAATTAACTACCACGAGATAATTCTTGCAGACCGGTACATATACTGGAACCGATCCTGAACCAGTCGCGAGAGCAGTACCACAGCCCATGCTGTTCTCGCAGTTGACATGCGTGTCTGGTCCCCGACCGCCACAGCTACAGCACCGATATGTCGCATCTACCCCATTCACCGCATAGTCAACAGCAGCTTCGCAAAATTCTGGATTTGCGTCATAAAATTCGCAAGAGTCGAGGTCTGCGTCAACCCAGTTAGGGTCACTTTCACATGTAGACCCGGGATAATCGGTATATACTGTGTAAAGGGCGCTTCGCAGGACATCCTGCCGGGTGAGATCATACGGATTTATGTACAGTCGGACCAACCGAGCTGGGTAGCAATTGGATTTGCATGTACGCCACTGCAGCCTCTGGCCACCAGAAGCTGGTGCCTCAAAATGACCAACCTTCCACCAAGCAGCACCCTGGTCCGGCATACCGTGCATCGATTGGGTCACTGTAGTGACCCAGCCTGCTACATCCTTCCCTTGATCGTCAAGGCAGCGATGGCAATATATGTCCAGAGTGGCTGGCGAGTTATCGACAAGATCCGATGTAAAAACGTCGGAACAATCTTCGCTGTACAAATTGACCCAAACCTCGAAAATTCCATTTGCTGCGTTGTTGAAACGGGCGATTTCAGGCCCATACAATCCGTTTTGATTGTCCATGTCCAGGGTGATCGTGGATGCTCCGTTTGTGCCCACTTTTTGCTGATATCCAATATACCGGGCACCGCCAGAACGCCAGACTGCGTCAACCCACAAATCAAGATCTGCTTCGTGGTCCCATGCAAGCACGACCTGGTCTTGATTTACAGGCAGTGACTTCAAGAGACAGGCGCTGACTTCAACAGGTCGCTTGATAGCCGTAACATCCAAAGCAATCCCGGCATACGTAGCCGCCTGAATAACTACAAGGTATTGACCTGGTTCCATCAAATTCACAAGGCTGCTGGTCTGCAAACTTCCGCTATCCACAAGACTTCCACATTGATTTTCATGCAAGCACCTAGCTGCTGACGGCGCCCCAGTGTATATGCGGTACGTTGCAGTTGTCAATGGAATAGATTCGAGGCAATCATGGATGTCAAAAGATAATGGAATGGGATTGGATACGATAAGAAAGTCCATCATCCAATTTGATTCGGCACCGAGAGCATCACGCACACGAGCCTTCAGCGATATTTCTCCGGACGGGAGTGATAGATCGATGCAAGAAGCGGTATTCCAGTCGAAGAGTACCTCGGTAACTTCACCTTCAAAAGAGCCTGAATATCCAAATTGATATTCTAGAGGAGAGTCAGGGTCCGCCCAATTGTCACAGCAGTATTTAAACTTGTCAAAAACCGGAGCACCACTCTTGAGACAGCCTTCTTCTCCAATCAAGCAAGCAGCGCATGATGGACCTTTCGGCGGCGCATTCAACATGATGGTCATTTCGGTGTAACTTGTTGCTTGGGAGCTATCGGTACATCGCAAAGTTACAGTGTACACGTTTCCACTTTCAAAAACACCCATGCTCGACGGCAACAGTATGGTTTGGCTCCGACTTCCAAAAAATTCAAATGCTTCAAGATTGACTGTCGGACTGAATTCCCACCGTAGATCATATGGCTCATTGCTCGTTGTGCATCGACCTTCAAAAACCATGCGATCGTTGACATTGAGTATGCGATAACCATCAGCATGCATCGCCCCACTATCAGACGAGACAGAGACCAGAGGTATTTCCTCTTCGTCCAGATAGACCGGCATTTTTGCTTTCGCCATTGGCTTGTAGCAAGAGTTTGCGAAAGACTTGGAGACTATAACACTGAACAGGTATGGTGCATCGAACGTCGGAAGAAGGGTTTCGCTATCAATGGTAATGGACGGTGTGTTGTCCAGTTCAAGGATTCCACCGTCGGCCCTTAGGCACTGAGTGGAAATTTCTCCTTCTGTCACCGTGCATGACCACTCAAATTGAAGTCCTTGATCAGATCCCACCTCCAAGTCTGGGTCTCTGGATTGATCAGCGTTCAAAGAAAATTGCCGGAGAGCTGAAGCCCTGAGTATACCTCCACCCCAGATTTGAGCAATCAGAGGTCTTGACAGCACTTTGATAGTATAAAATGCTTCAGAAACTTTGGAGGGATCCGTTTCCATGGAGGCTTGAACAACTATTGAGTATTCTTCACATGCGTCCAGCACTCCAGCAGGTAGTCCAAACTGCGATCCCGCCCTGAAGTACTGCGTACTAATTTCAGGTCCGCTGACCTGACTCCATGAAAATGTGATCCTTTCCCTGGGAACAGGGCAATTAGAGAAGGCAGCCCGAACGGACACCACAAACTGTTCGTCTCTGTAGATCGTCAGCGAGGGTGGACTGAACACGAGCAGAGGTCCAGGCCAACCTTTCTTGAGCACCTTGAAGACCATGATCTCGCTCGTAGTTCCCAGGAAGTCGGTCGCCTGGATAGAGATTTGGTATTGTTTGTCCATCTCGGACATTTCTGGAGTTCCCGGGCCAAGATGAAGTGTTGATCCATTCTGACCGCGTATGGCTCGATCCAGCAAATCATCGTTCAGGCATCCCCATCTGAATGTCAATGGGCGAGGGTTTACGTATAGTGCCGAGATAGTCAGCTCAGCACAGGGATCGATACTTTCACTCCCGCTTAGAGTAAACGATGGACGCTTCAAGATTCGAGGAGGGGCTACTAAGACACGGGAAGACGAAGCTTGACACAGCGAATTCAGATTCCTCAAGGTTCCTGATTTTAACGCAATCGGATCTCCTGGGAGTACCGACGCCCCAGAACCCAAATAGATATCCAGAGAAATGTCCGAGGACCACTTGCATTCTGGATCTTGACCAAGCTTCGGAATGGAGACGGGATCTAAAATCATTGAGCACTTAAGATCCGAGGCTGACATTCGTGCTCGATCTGTCCTCTGGTCAAATTTGACATACAACATTGTTCCAGATGGACACATGAGTGCAGATTGTATCGTGGGGGGTGACCAGTATGTGAAATCAGTGGACAGTCTGGCGGCGGGGTCAGATTTTAGCGTGACAGTTAGAGGAATAACTATTTTGCCGTCAACAAACGCGCATGTTGAACAGGGTGGAGCGACGACTGTCAAAGAAGCATTTCTTCCATCGATGGATTGCAGGGACACAGGTGTGGCGTCAGGTGCCGAACCGAAACGCACTGACATTTGCTCTGCTGCTGATACGTCTGGATCAAACTCAACATTTGAAGTTGAAATGTGATGTGACGTGAGCCCATCAGAACACGCCATACAATCTTTGCACGTTATCTGCAGATCCTCATCAAATCTTGTGAGGCGAAATTCTGCTTTGCAAGGAATCAGTCTAGAATGTGGATGAACAGAGAGGGTACTGTCTAAATACGCCGCAGTCGAAACGGGAGGCACGAAAAATTCTAGGACAGTCAAGTCTCCTTCGACAAACGAAACTCTTTGGAATCCAGCAAAACTTGTTCCCAAATTCAGTGACACTCGTGAGGCATCTTCGTCCGAAACCCTTCCATCGACAGCATCGTAGTGCATGAAACATAAATCTCTTGCAAACACAGTGAGCGCTCCTCCATCTGATTTTAGAGGCACCTTGTTCACTAAGGGCAAAGTGAAATCACCACATCTTCCCATTTGAATGCATCGTCTTCCCTCCCAACATGCTGAGCACCATTTTGTCGTTATAATAGCTGGAAGCGGAACAAAAAACGCGAAGCCGATGTTCGCTTTTTTTTCTGAGACGGTAAATGTTGCATGAGGATTCCCCCGACACAGACCTTGCGGAATAGTAACAGCTCCAACGTGTTTGACAGAGAGCACAATGTCGCCAGGAGTGTCATGACTAGGAACAGAGAGGGTTAGGAATACACCGTCCAGCGACAATTCGATTCTCAGGACCCCACAATTTTGTCCGTCGCAGGTTATTTCGCCAAATTTAATAAGTACATCCCTTGGTGACAGTACTTTTGGAAAGTTTCGTATCAGTACCTGCACGCTTCGGCCGTCCAGCGAATTGGTCTTGCCGTTCAAAGTTGCCTTTTGTGTGCTGATTGACATAATCTCTGGCTGTTTGAAGTACTCGAAATTGAATTGCGAAACCATTGCTCTGTTCACAGTTCTAATCTCACAAGATGCAAGACCGGGAGTTTCTGCAGGTGGCGTCCGGACTAGAACACGTACAATCGAGTTACTTCCGGACGAAACAATGCTCAGCAATGAAACGACTTTTCCTTCTTGATTATCAAACGTCACCGTCAAATCTGCTTCACTTGAGACTGCGGCTGTGGCCTCTTTCCAGCCATACACGGTGACAGTAATGATTGATCCGCCTGTCACAGGCCCATCTATTGGCTCCAGGTGAGGCACTGGCGCTTCGAACAGAATTGTGAACGATGCGGACTTGTCTTGACCGCTCAAGTCGGTGGCTGAAATTGCTCCCGACAAGGCACCTGCAAAGCCGAAGGTTGGCGAGATAGCCTCAATGAGCAGCATTCCACCCGTATCCTGGACCAATGTGATGTTGCTCGAACGACGCCCGATAAACACCTCCAAGTTTCCAGCTTCTGCTTCTGCAGCGCATGAGGAAGTCTCATAACAGGTTGCAGACGGGAAATTACGGAGGAAAAAGCTTATTGGTGCAATGCCTTGCTCACAAAGGGTTTGTTTTCTTGGCATCACAAGTTCTAAGGATGGAGAACCCGCTGAAAAGAAAGTAAAACTGAACGATGCGGATATCATTCCCGTAAAAGCGATCGTAATTAATCCTTTCCCGCCTAATTTTTGATCTTCACTATTCAGCGGAGGACATCCCAGCTCAACCTCGATAAGTGAACAGCACTGTCCCGAACAGGCAGATCGTGTGAGGTTTGTAACACTGAAAACATCTATTCTGTACTGCTTATTTGAGCCCATTGCCAGCGAAGCTGTCACAGTTGAAGTTGCAAGACCTAATGGCGTGTGCGCAACCTTGACCCTCACCACGTTTAGCACTTCTGATTTGCCAGAGGTTGGATATACACTAGTGACGCTTGCAACGGGCGGCGAAAACACTGGAATGCTGATCACCGGGGCACCGCCACTTCCCACTTCAGCTGCAAACAATCGTACTAACAGGTTTCCAAGTTGCCATGGCCCCGATGCCCGAACGACTATTGTCGTTTTCGACCGGTCTGATGCAATGACACTGGCCACTGCCTGGTCTTCTCTACCTTGAACTTGCACCCGAATAAGTGAAGTGTTGAACGGCTGAAAAAGCTGAGGCACATTCTGTAGCTCCACAAATAAATCAAGATTATTGGATTGGCACAGCGTGGTCGGACTGTAACTTGAGACAGCCGCAGGTCCAATGATAACAGGGAGGTATTGAAACGAAAAAGAAACCATGATCTCCTCTGAGCACACCCTCGTCTTAATAACAAAAGTCAACAGATCTGAGTCCACAGGGACTGATGGAGTGCGTAGATGCAGCATTCCCTTACTTTCCTCTAAGCTTGACGATGCTTCTTGCAAAAAGAAAGTGATTTGACTTGACATCATTGAAGCACCTGATCCGACCTCAACAACTAAATCTGCAGCACTAAAAACAGGCATACCCGTCATTTCGACAACCACCGTTGTTCCTCCTGCAGTGAATCCTTTTGTAGGTGCAACAGAAACGATTCTGGGTTCCGAAATCTGGGAAGGATTAATGCAGTACCGTACGTCACAGTCAATGGACGGAAACTGCAGGAGCATTCTAATATTGGGAATCATCAATTTTTCCTCGCAGAAATAATCCAGATCGCATGGTGTGACATATTCAACGTCAAAGGTCAATGGCACATCCGAAGATGTATACAGCGCAACTTGCTGGCGTCCAGGGAAATCCAACACCGGGAGTGTGAAAACAATTTGAGTCCGCCTGCAATCACTCTCATCGCCAGCACAGGTTGCAATATCATGCCTACTCACCACATCAGCCATGGCCGCCAGAGTTCCAACCAGAGCATATACCTCCTCATCCTGCGGGATATTTGCAACCACCACCGATATATTGCTAGCTAGAGGCAACGTCTTGCCACAAGCGGTAGTGGCACTGGGGATCTTTGTTGGTGCGAAGCTGGAAATTCGCGGAATATTACATTCGTATACTTCATATTCTAAGCTCGGAAGTTCCAAAACTGTCTCTTGATTTGTGATTTCAATCACCATCACATATAAGCCTGGCATAATTCCTGATGGTTGAGCGATAATCAACGAGGCATCATCTCCAGACAATGACACTAATTCTTTTGCAATCAGGGATCCAGAGTCAGAATAATCATAAAACGATGCTTGAATAACAGTATTTTCATCCACGTGTAGATTCACAAGGCGGATGCCAGGCAGATAATCCTTGCATGCACCGACGATAATACGCTCGAGAGAAGTGAATCTGGGCATAGAAGAATCAATTTTGTCATATGTGAAGCTTGCATGCATGCCAGATGTCCCAGAGCATCCCGGAGTTATGCGAACAGTATAGCGTCCGGCAGGCACAGGCGCAGGACACTTGAAGCTGATGAAAGATTGTTTTGTAGTGCTAGCCGGCCAAACGGAAACTGCTGAAGACGGTAGTTCTATGTGCCCAAAAGTGACAGTTACACTTGACGGGTAGGGAAAGGCGTCTACTGTCAAGAACACTTCTGTGTCGTCGATATCTAATCCAGATGTGGTTTGAACATTTCCGATCCTAGGCTTCAGAGCTTCGTACAAATATGCAAATGTCAACACTAGGTCTGGTCGATCCAAGTGTTTAACTCTGACATCCACCCTTTCTTGCCCAAAACCATCTTCCAAGTTCCACCGAGGTGGAGTGAGCACCAGTTGAACTTGCTGTCGAGTCCAAGACTGCACCTCCAACTGCCCTAGCACTTCATCGGCTCCCCACAGTACAGCGAGTCGGCTGGAAAGGATCGAAGCATCCAGTTCTCTTGATGGTACAGGAAGGTTTATAATTTTTAATCTGAAAGGTTCTCCTCCAGAACTCGGGCCCCGCAGATTGGAGTCGACCACCAGGAGAGTTTTTGCATCGTCATAGTAGTTAAGAGCGAAACAGGCCGTCTTGAAATTAGAGCAAGATGTAGCACACGAGCCCTCCGCACAGCATGCACTGGAACAATCACCCAATGGAGCCCCGAAGACAACTATTCCATCCATAGTCTGCTCAGAGTTCACGATGTAGCTCTCAAACAAGATCGATGCTGTTTGGGCTTGACTGTCAAATGTTGCGCTCTTAATCTGTACTTCGGATTCTCCAATAATGACGGCATAACCGCTGATTGCAGCGGGGTCTGGTGCTCTCTCAATTTTCAGACTGATGTCCACTGGCGTCGTCATTCCGATGGCGAGATGACTGGTCCCTGAGTTGCCCGATCCAGATATTTCTGATATACGAGGCATACCCGAGTTCGCAAAAACAAATCCATGGCACATTGCGGAATTTGCAAGATATTTTCTGTGGAACAGGCGGATCATAGCGGTACCGTCCATCACTCTTGAGCCAGTAGGTGTCAAAACATCGATTTCGATGTCCTGCACCTTTAGATCTGGGAGGGACTTGTCGACCTTCCTCACTGATTCTATTGTTGCTGTAAGGGTGAAACCACCAGACCACTCAAATTGTGCAGTCAACTCAGATTGATCTCTGATGCCTGGAAAATGCTGAAGGGACAATGTAACACGGGACTGAGTCGAAGTATACACCCATGATGGCCTGACTTTCTCGCAAGAAGGATTTGGAGTGTTTAAGTACGTAAAAGTTTCAGGGAAGTTAAGAACTTGTCCAGCAACGAGGAGTCGTGGCAAGAATGTGACAGACGTGTTGAAAGGCGGAATGACAACCCGGACAATAGACTCCGAAAAAGTACTTCCTGAAATACTTGAAGCGGTAACCTGAACGCCTGAGAAGTCGACCTTGATGCCTTGGGCGATCGTTGCGGCAGGCAAATTGTTTACACGAACCATCATTTCCGTCCTACCATGTAAAGTTTCGGCTACAGGCTCGAATGATGTGATTCTGCGTGCCTCACAATCTACAAACGTGAATTCAAGAGGAATCGTCTGACAACTTGTCGCGCCCTGAACGCAAGGGGTATTGAAGCGAAAAGTCCCAACACTTGAAGAGCTAATCTTCAAAGAAAGATCAGAAGTGCCAACACCAATTTCACAGTTTTCAGGTACCGACCTACGGCGCGCTCCTCGAGAAACGGGATGCAAAGAGGCGGATTTTTTTCTAGCAGGCTTCTGAGCAAAGGCTGCATGCGAAAGGGTGCTGGTAGTTTGCGGGGCATTGTCTGCATAGCAAAGAGACGTACAAGATGTCCATTTTGGCGTTGCTGATGACGTCCAGGTAAATTCGCCTACCTTCCACCACTTTTTGCCTGTGGCCGGGATGTCAGCTGCAATCTGGGTCAACGATTTTACATAGCCTGCCTTCTCTTCTGTTTCGCCATCAGCTAGGCACTCAGAGCAGTATACGTCCACGGATGCAGGATAAATACTCACATCTTCCGACGTAAACCTGTCATCGTAGTGATTCACCCAGACCTCGAAGGTTCCAGAGTTCAGGTTCATGAATTGTGTTGTCTCCACACCTGGACCGTCCGTCATGTCCACATCTAGGGTGATAAATCCATCACCATAGCTTTGAGATTGGCCAAGTGTACTCCAGCCCACGGATTTGCTCGAATTATCCCTTTTATACACCCACAAATCGAGGTCCGGAGAGTGCGGCCACCGCAGAACTACGCGGTCTTGACCGCGCTCCAACGTCTGCACCATGAAAAATGATGTGCTGCTACTTTCATGCAAACCAACATATACTGTATAGTAGCTGGTGTAGTAGCCAGCTAACCTTGCCACAATCAGATAGTGTTCATCACCGGGAACATAATTTACTATGTTCCCAATCCCGGACTCAAGGAGGATCCCGCAGCCAGTGTCTTTGCATCCTGTATGATCATCTGGGTATTGGTAGTAAATTTCATATTGTATCCCATATAGCACGGTGCTTGTCAACATGTCCCGCACGAGCATTGAGAGCGGTACCGTCTGCTCCCATGCCATTTGCACTGTAACTGCACCGTTCGAAAATCGGCACGGGAGCACGATTTCCTGTCCCAAATTTTCTACAGAGACCTGAACGTGCGATGGACGTGCATCTTTGCATACAAACGAAGGACATTTGGATATCACTTGAGGGACCATGTAATCTTCGCAATGAAATGTAGCAATGGCTTTCTTTGATCTATCCGAAGCATACCAAACTTCGACGTCAACTTCACCTTTTGCATCAAGACTGGGGACATCAATTAGTAGTTTCGTGCTGAGAGTTGTTGTGTCAGACGACAAAGACGACGCTATTTTTACATCAGAATCAAGAGCCGACAGCAACACGGATCCAAATTTGATTCGAATATCATCATGTGCAGAACAAGATTGTTTCATGCTGGTAAGGATGATCGACACCTTCCCGTCACCACGACACTTTCCTCTCTCCGGAGACAAGGTAATTGACGGAGCCTGCGATGGATTTTCGACGTAGACAATAGAAAACGGTCTCGAAATCTTTCCACAAATAGAAATGGAAGCTTCTGCCACACCGGGGTACGATGGTCCAGACGAAAATGCGAATACTATATGATCTTGTTTATATTCGATAACGCTTATATCCGGCACTGCTATTTTTACACCGGCTGATTCTATCGATATTTCCAGGTCGCTGGCAGCTTCACTTGTACATAAGCTGGGCAAGTTGTACAACTCTGCAGTAATTTCGCACCCTCCATCAGCATAAATCCATGATGGGGAGAAATATCTCACCGAAGGAATGACGTCGTCGACGCACAAGAACCGAAATGTTCCTGTATAATGTTTGTACAATATCTTGACTTCGGTTTCGCCAGGTAGACAAGGGGGAACCTCCACAGATATTCTAGTGTAGGAACAGTCACTGCGAATAAATCTGAGGAGTCGAGCCTCGGCATCACCGAAAATGACGCTCATATTTGAAAAGTCTGAAAGGATAGGAAAATTGTGCAGATCCACAATCAACACCGTGCCACCATCAACACCACCGGACGGTATCTGATCGCCAGTAAGAGCAATTGCGCGAACGGGAAGCTCAGGGTCAGGGCCAAAAACGTTCAAGGTGAATTGAATTGCTGGTGTTGCCTGACCACATTTCAAAATTCGCCCGATTAAGTTTCCTTGATTCAATTGACCAGGCATTTTCAGCACTACCACAATCGCAGAATGCACGCTGTCATCAGTTGCTTTCGAAATAACAGAGGAGTATTCTACAGCAAGAGCTTCGCTTGCATGCGACAATTGTGACGTTTTCCGCATAACATCAGCATACGCCGCGGACCCCACATCTCCCCATTCAGAGGCAGGCACAAGGCCAATTAGCGGGTTGTACGTTTTCCCGTCTAGTTGTACGCAAACATTGTCAATCAGTGTGCTCGCTCCAGAGACACCCAACAAAACAACTGTTCCACCTTTCTGAGAAACACATGCAGGCGCAATATCAATGAGGGCAGGTTTGGAAAAGTCTTTGATACAGATTTTAACATCTCCAATGAAATCCTCTGAGCTATCGCATTCTCCTAAACCGGATAACAACCTCGTTCTGCCTTTGACGGCAAAAGTGTGATCCCCAATCCCCATCTGTCTCGGATTGAAAGTCAATTGCAAATGCACAGTTACACCCCTTACAGAAGACGATAAAGCTTGTTGACGACCATTTGCTGAGACACTGAATGCACAATAATGCGTTCCGTGAATAATCATCAACTCTGTCGTTGAAGAATCCGAAAGATACGACACGCAATCGTCCATTTCATGCCGGATTTCGGGTTCTGGCGGGCTAAGATATTCCCAATCGAAAGAGAGTACCTGAGAACGGCATCCCTCGAATTGAAGCTGCAGTACACCAGCCAGCGACTTATCAAGTTCTGGTGTCGTCACCTCGATCGTAAGTGTTTGAGAAGCGGCATCATAATACGAGGTACTTATGCTGCACGGGTACTTCATATTACCAACTACAAGATTGACCGTGATTGGATCACATGCAGATTCAATGTTGCACAGAACAGCAGTCAATGACGCGCCACCTGTTCCAGCATCAATGACGGCTGCAGGAGGATGCACGGAGCAGACCTTGTCTCCAACATATTGAAATTCTCCGAGCCGCATTTTATCTGAGCAGAATTGTAAAGCCAAATGTGCCACTCCTGCGTCTTTACACGGCGAAGGCGGTATTTCAACCGTAAGGTCAAACAAACTCATTCCCGGAGATGCCAGCGCCACAGAACGCATGCTGGACACTTCAAGTGTGGCAGCTGCGTTGACCTCCACGAAAGACCCGTCATTTTCGCCAGGGTCTGACTGACATTGCACTAGCACCGTAAGTGGATATGAAGGATCTTCGTAGGCGGTCAGCAGGTTATCGGGCAACCTTGCACTGTGCTTTGTGCGGGGACCAGAAAAGTCCGAGAGAAGCATTTTCACCACCGAGCCTTTATTTGGCGGGCCGTCTGAGGGAAAAACGGAGATTACTGAGGGATGTGAGTATGAGAAATACGCAGCTGTGAAGTGAAAGCTTTTTGTTCCTGCGCCGCAGGCGACGGTGGCATAGCATGTTTCCATGCAGTTGCTGGGGGGAAAGCTGACTTGTAATTTGGTCGTGCGTTCAATCGTTGTGCCCCGTTGTGCAGATGTTTGAAGCTGATTTCCGTTCTCAAACGTTATGTCACAGTGTAGATTGTCTCCCTCAAGACCATCTGGCAGGCCCCAGATTTTCAGAGTGAGCCTGTCGTGTGAAAACGTGTCGCCAGTCCAAACGTGGCGATACTCTTGATCTTCGCAGTCTCGACCATTTGAGATCCACACTGGGAAACTCGCTGGCAGTATGATGGTTGGCATAATCATGAAGTCTTGCAAAATGCTGCAGCCAGTAGGCCCAAGCCCAATTTCATTGTAAGAAGTCACCCGGATCCAGTATGAAGTTCCCGGGACAGTCAGAACTGATTTTGTCAGCGTGAATTCTACCTTCTGTTCACCGGAAAAATGCACGATGGAAGATACAAAATAGCAAGCCTCTTGCAAGCGGTTGAAATCCTCACAAAGCGAGGATTCTACCTTATACCCAGCCAACACTACGTCGCCAATTTTGCCAAATTCCAACCCAATCGGAGGGGTCCAGCTCAGCCGCAACCCCTCAATCATCTCTGCTGATTGCAAATCACAAACCTGGCCTGGAAATCCCATAGCTCGTTTAGTCACTTTGCTTGACCAAAGTCCTTTGCAAAGCTCCGTTTCAGAGTTCACTCGCAAAGAGACCTGATCTCCTCGTCTGCATGCAAGACTGAAGCCCGGATAGTCTTCACTCGAAATAATTTCAAACTGCATCGCGACACTGTCCTGGCCAGTCACGTCCTCCCAGTGTGCGTAGAGGTGCAAAGAAGTGACATCTCCTGCCACCGAAAACTCATGCGCTTGACTCGCACAACTAATTTCCACGATGTACTTCAAAATGGGCTCTCTGCTTGCATCTTCTACTTGGGATGCATCACCATGATCTGCTGGTCCGGACCAAGTGAATCGCCATAAAGTAGTTGATAAAGAAGCAAATGTACTTCGATGCTGAATATCGAGAGAACGAGGAGGTGAAGGTGGACCAAGAACAACTACCTTTTGTCCCGTTTCAGGGGTCCAACCCATTCGACTGACCTGGGCTCTGATAGTGCAGAACAGCTGTGTTCCAGGATCAAAGCTCTCAGCAGGAGAAAAGTGGCAAACGAAGTCGATACATACTGCCGTTGTCAAATTTGTCGCCCAATCGAATTCAGCATCAGATGTACACTTGATTTCAAACACGTTGACGAGATTCAAGTATGCGTGAGTCCATGTCATTTGAATCTGACGTCCACTACAGTCTGTCTGTATCAACTCATATGATTCAATTTGGCCTGCGTCTCGGATTTCAGTAAGATCTATGCATGAAGAACGCTCGCAAGGGATGGACTGGCAAGAGAAGCCGCTCTCAATTCTGCAATCTTGTGAGCATCCATCGCCGCTGTCTGCATTCTCATCATCGCATTCTTCAACTCGTGCTCTGATGCCATCACCGCACTCGGCGATGCACTTATCAAGTCCATCAGAAAAAGTGCAAGAGAATCCACATTCCACCTGACAGATGCTTGAGCATCCATCATCAGACAACAAATCTCCATCATCACATGTCTCTGGGCCTACGCGAATGCCATCGCCGCAAATCGTGCGACATATACTTTCGGGGATCTCGCTTTCTGCCCTTGTCGAGTTGCAAGTCCACCCAACTTCTACTACGCAACTACTAGAACATCCATCGAAATTGTCTGTGTTGCCATCGTCGCATTCCTCATCACCAACGACTATGCCATCTCCACATTGAGAAGAACAGTTGTTCTTCGACCTGTACCATCCCATGTTGCAAAGACAGTCGTCAGCTTGTGAACTTCCAGCTTCAGACAACGAGTGTGCAGGGCAGGGATGGACTTGATTTCCTCCTGGACACCAGAAGTTCTGCTCACATACCCTGCAGTTGCGGCCATTTGTCCCTACGAAACCAGGTTCACATATGCAATCCTCAACTTTTGAGCTGCCTTTGGGAGAAGAAGCAAAATTGCCACAAGAAAGGCAATCAGCTTCTGTGACACTCCCTATTTTGGTGGAGTACTTACCCATGCCACACGCCACACATGACAAATTAGACTCTGCACCGATAATGTTCGAGTACGTGCCTGCGACACAGTTGGTGCAGACGGTCGAAGCAGTTGGCGAGTACTTGCCTGCTGTACAGTTGCGGCAGGTGGAGGCTGCAGTGGCGCCCACCGCAGCAGAGAACTTGCCGGCGATACAGTTGGTGCAGACGGTCGAAGCGTTTGCTGCTGAGTACTTGCCGGCTCCACAGTCGGCGCAGGTGGAGGCTGCAGTGGCGCCCACCGCAGCAGAGAAC
>Ga0315899_10002804_pt1 | contig 19118 bp, 16 predicted proteins | sample LakEriMetagenome_2_FD_203518 | JGI IMG/M metagenome (GOLD analysis project Ga0315899, IMG submission 203518) | Freshwater fungal communities from buoy surface, Lake Erie, Ohio, United States - Buoy 4 MA112 | ecosystem: Environmental > Aquatic > Freshwater > Lake | place: USA: Lake Erie, Ohio... | reverse complement strand
AGCCCCCCCACTGCTGGAAGGGCAGCACAAAAAACGCCCCGAAAAAGTCTCTCAGTTCCGAGAGGCCGATTTCCTCCAAGTACTCGCCGCCAAAGCAGGCAAAGTCGCGCTGACGCAACATTTTGGGCGTCCATAGCTTCTCCCACACCGCCCTCGAAGCAGCCTCGGCATCCGTTGGGTGCTTTCGGAGGGCTTCGTCGATGGACTCAGCGGTGGCAGCGGCGAGGTTCATTGTGCGCGAGACCAAGTAGCCCGTGGCCGGATGAACCAGACCCGCCGAGCCACCGAAGCCAATGACACGCTGAGGCAGCGTCACCATGGCCCCGCCCATCGGAATGTAGCAAAACTCCTCCTCGTGCACCGCCTCGACTTTGGTCCCCCAGAGCTCCAGGCGCTTGTATAGACGCCGCTTCAGCTCATCAAAGGGTACAGGGGGGTTGGCAATGAGAGAGGTCTCTTCGAAAAAAACCCGCGTTGAGTTGGTCGGCATGCAGTAGATGAACGTTGGCACCTTCTCTGAGGCCGCAGCTTCGCTGGCTGCGTCCTGCATGTACTCATCGCGGTAGTCCATGAGCAGCATTTCATTTGTCGGAAGCGGGTACGTGCCAGGCACGATGTCGGCCTCGATGCCATACGCCGCCTGCACGCCTTCAGAGACCAAAACAATGTCACTCTCATTGCATCGCGCACTCTGAAACGTGTCTGGGGCGCACACCCATGCGCATTCTCGTGCAGGCACAAGGAGCGCGTGGAAAACACGCAAATCTGTCCAGTCTCTCTGCTCTATGGTATCTGCCAACCGGGTTCTCTGCCCTCGTCGAACTTCACGTACGCCTTGCCGAAGCCCGAGCAGTCCACCAGAAGCTTGCAGCGCACAGAAGTGGCAGCGTCGCCCTCACCGATTACTAGAGTGGTCCCCGCGGCATCGTGCGTTGCATCCTTGGCGGGCGCTGCCTCGAGCCGCACTCCAGATTCTTCGCAGCGCTTGCGCATGTGCTCCTTGAACTTCTTGCGGTCCATGCGCGCGTAGGGCCGGTTGAGCGTGATCTTTTCGTCGCCACTGGGGCCACCCATCAGCACTGTCGCGACGGGCCACTGCGTCATCAGGCAGTCGCGCAACCCGAGAGGCTCGATCTCGTCGAGCCACACGCCGTAGTTTGGAATCCAGGCCTCTTTGTTGATTGTAGGGTCGATGGTGACCACCCTCAGGCCGCGTTCGCCAAGGTGCGCAGACAGCGCCAGGCCTGCCGGACCGGCACCCACGACGGCGACGTCATACAGGTTCACGGCGGACCCGGCAGCCGCCTCGGGCGCAACCTGGAGCTGCGCCGACATGAGCGGGACGGCCCAGCCGCGCACTGGTGCGCGGTGGTCGATTCCCAGACCAGCGTGCACGCCCGCGGCGGCGTGCAGGGCCGGGCTGCCCGCGCTGCGGGACAAGCCCGCAGGGCTGACGACAAATCCGAGCGCGGCCCGCAGCAGCACGAAGCTGCACACGCAGGCGCGTCGCAACATTATCTTTGCTCTCAGGCGGCCGCTTGTTTGTTGTTGTATCTTGAATCTCCCCCACCACTGTTTGTACATTTATCGTCCCCACGAACCATTCTGGTGTTTTAGAACTTGTAGGGCCGTTTTCGAGTTTTTGTGAGTTCACAAGTTTCTCTTGTAGAACTTGTAGGGCCGTCGAAGAGCTATGAGCTAAGGAGTCGCTACGCGCTCGGGGCCCTGCCATGCACACGATCCACGAGGAGGGCGACGAGGACTCACAGCAGCCGTGTCTCACAGCCACGGCGTTGAGGCGCGCACCAACCGTCCCGACCTCTGGTCGGGCCGTGGGAGGCGCGTCGACGCCCAGCACAGGCCTGCACCCGGCCCGGCTGCGGACGCAGCAGCATCCGCGGGCGACAGACGCGAACGAGCTGGACCTGAACGTCACCGGGGCGAAAATCGCAAAGGCGCCTGCGAGCATCCTGCAGAATGCGCAAGAGACAGCGACGCCGCCGGCTGCAGAGGGCCATGAAGCGGGGAGACGCGCGGGTAGCGTGACCAACCGGCGCTCTACCCCTAATGCACGCTCAAGCTCACCCTCGGAAGGAAAGCCGACAGGCGACGACGTCCGGGGGACGCTTGCAGACAAGGAGGCGCTCAAGCAAGCAGTGCTCAAGCGAAAGCGCGCACGCGCGCGCAGGCAAAAAGTGGGTTTTGTGGATGCCTGCGCTGGCACCGACAAGGATCCATTTGACGTTCCAGTGGCGCAGAAATCAGCGGCTATCCCGCCCCCTGCAGTATACTTGCCAGCATACGTGCCAAAGTCAAAGAGCCGCTCGCAACTTCGACATTTTCGTGTGGGCGGCGATTGCAAGGTACCCATGGATTTCGTGTGGGCGCGCGAGGCCTCGTTTGGCGACGGAGAGGAGTTTCTGGCGCTCACTGGCAACAAGCCCTTGACGGCGAGAGAGCCCGACGAGGCCGTCATGGCACAGGACAGCAGCGCTGAGGCGGACGGTGAGGCGCTGAATGTGAGCAAGACGGAGCTTCGTCAGCAAGTCTCGTTCGCCATTCGGCAAATCCGTCCAACAGTATTGAAGCACATCCTGCTCCGCAACAAGCTTGTTGATGGATGTACTCAGCTCAACCTGCTGCCGCAGGCAAACCTTGTTGCAATGGTCATGGGCTCATTCACTGCCACCCGCGAGCTCCTGCGCGGTTCGTATCTGCAGAATGCAGTAGGCGGCAGTCTCGTAATGGACCGCAAGGGCGTGAGTTCTCTCGGAAAATACAAGAAATTTGTCGAGGATGAGGCAACCCCAAGGCCGGTCTCGGACGCATACAATCCGACTGTTGTGGCCGGCCCTGGTCTCTTTCATCGCAACCGGTTTCCACCCGGGGTCACGGCCCTAGAACGTTTGACCTGGTGGGAGAGGGAGGCAGCCAAGATTGCCAAAGATTACGAGCAAGCATTTTCAGCGAAGGAAACAAAACGCGGTAAATTACCACAGCTTGACGGCTGGACAAATCCTGTGGAAGAAGGACAGACAAAGACTTTTGTTATGTTTGACGACCGGTACCGCATGAAGCGCATCAGAGAACGGAGTCCAGAGAAGCTCAAAACTGCACTTGATGGACACAGACAGCAGAGCGGTCATTTAAAACCCTATGAGCAAATAGAGGCTATGAGAGAGGCAATAGAGGCAGAAAGGGAGTTGGCACTAGCCATCGATATGGCAAACACTGCAAGAAACAAATTTTCGCTGGCTCAAGCGCGCTCAAACGTGGCCACACGACCCCAAACCAGTTTGAGCATGGCAGGTCAGCGCATAGACACTGCCATCCGCCACGTTGGCACCCGCTCTTCGTGGCCTCATGCAACAGGGCGCCTGCGCACTAACTCACGAGGTGAAGAAACTGATGACGGAGGGGATGGCATTGAATACGATGCTGCTGAGCAAAATAATGTTGCATCGAGACCTGCGACGGAACGCTACTCTATTCGGCAGCGGTCAGCATCGGTCGATCCAGAAACTATGAGTCGAGGCCCAGATGAGGATGTTCAGCAGTGGGGTGACGGTACAAGGAGTCCGATGAGGTACCGGGTGAAAGATGAGGACCGGCAACATGGAGCACTGTCGCTGAGCAAATTCATTTCGGGCGGCGAATTCTGCCCAGAATACCCGGCAAAAAACACGTTTGCTGGCGGTCGCCGCGCCTTATGTATCAAAGCAGGACTGCCTTATGAGGAACAAACCTTTGACCATCTCAACAGCCTCCTCCTGCAGAAAACTCCTCACGGAGTCGGCAACAGAGAGCAGCCCCAGCTTCCTCCACATCTGCTCGCGCTGAGAAACCTGGGTACAAAGCGCTGGCGTAAAGCTTATGAACGTGGTCTGACCGAATATATTCCTGGGATGGCGCAGGTCAACGAACATCTCATTAAAATCCATCCACGGGATTCAAGGATCTTCGATCTTTGGGGAGCTGACCAGAATCCACTGCCGTCAGAGGCACCGCCTACAGATCCCCCGTACAAGCAAGACCCAAAGCAATCGATTAAGCAGCGACAGATTATGCATACGCTCAGAGAGACGGATGTTCGAGAGAGTGGACTCTACAGTTTCGGATCAGTACTCCATCCACAAAACAATATGGTATCTCTCGTTCGCCCATGCTGTGGTTCATTGCACTGACACTTCCTTTCCTGTATTTCTCCTTTCGCGCCATGACTCTGCCACAGTATGTCTACTAAACAATGGTTGTATCCTCTTAGGCGTCTTAAATCTGCACAATCTAGCACACGTACAAACGAGTATCCTGATATGGACAACTCACTGCCGTACTGTGTTGTGGTCTATGCATGGCAGCAACTCCACGGCCTTTCCAAATAGAAGTGCTGCTTTCAGGGTTGGACAAAGTATCAAGCATGTTTTTCCCCGCGTCCCTCAATCTATTCTCTCAAGACCTTCATGCCTACCTTTCCCTGATTTTTTTGGACTCAATGAATACGATCAAAAATCTTAGATGATAGCATCAACACTTTGCGTGCGTGCCAAAATACAGGGACGCGTCTCTGTGTGCATGCGGCAAACAGCAGCGAAGCTGACAGAGTGAAAGTGTTCTGTCATCATGTGCATCACCTTGTGTTATATATTTATTATCACCAACCATCCTGAATTACCAATTTTCATCCTGCGCTGTTGCCCCCCTGCTATCTACCATCTGTCTTCCCTCCTTTGCTGTTCTGCCCTGAAAAGGTACAGAAGCGAACGAATTGACGACATCATACTTGTATTTGCCGAAACCTGGCGCTTTGAGGCGACATTACATATCCGCCTTGCAGATACGATGACCCTCCTTCACTTTCCTGTCCAGGTGTGTTGGGTGTCGAGTAAGATGCAATTGAGCGAGCTTCGACGCAGAAGAACGAAAGGACGAAGCAGAAGCAGGGCAGAAGAAGCGCTGGTTACACACATGGCTTACCGCAGAGGTCAGATCTCTAGCAGAACTGGCTCCGCCACAACAGTGTGTGAATGCTCGCACCACGCAAGCGACAAATGACACATCCTGCACTTCCGTGAAACCTGTACAGATTGGAAGTTGAGGATTCAGAATCGATCTGTGTGGATCCTCCCTTTGAGCGTACGGGCAGGCGCGTGCATATAATGATATTTTTTCACGTGTTTGCAAATATCTATCAATTTCACGTGTTTGCAAATATCAGTCTTGGGATTGGCCTTTTGCGATGCAGTATTGACACTCCACTCACGATTCACTTCACTTTCCCTCGTCCCGTTTGCCGTCTGTCAGGCAAGCAACGGATTCCTCCACCCTTACACTGGCACGCACCTGTCAACAATGCAGCTTGATATTCACGAAGGCGAACAGATATCATGTAGTAGACCCAGAAGTACAGCGGTGGCAATGTGAAACTTGACATAATGAAGAAGAATGTGTTCCACTCGTTTATACCCTGCGTAAAAGTTAGCGGCTTCATATGAGTCCAAACCAGTGTTTTCTCGTGTCTGCATGCTTTCAGGTGCAATAACCCACCTTGAGCTTCTTGCAAGAGAGCATCTTGATGCCAGAGTCGTGACACATATTCATTGCCTTGCATCCGCCAATCTTTTCCTTCATGTCCTTCATATCTGTGTATACGATGAAAACTCTGTTGGAAGCTTGTACATATACAGTTTGGTGTAGCAGGAATCGACGGCGGGGTCATTTCTCTTTGTACCAGCGCGTGCAAATCAAGGGAGTCCTCTCATGAGAGGGCGCTCTTCATGTGTACGGGCTGGTGCACCCCCAAATGTACTACGGTGTAAGCATGCGCAAACTTTGAAGCGCCTTGAGTTCTCTATCTACACAAGAATTCAGCGAGCGCGTCAAGTTCACCTATCAAGGACACTTGAAGCGGATACAAAGTTGGTGGTTGATTTGTAGCTATGTAAGGTTCAGAAGTGCTTGACGGTACAGGAGTGCTTGACTGTGGTACAGGAGTGTTTGCCAATGGTAGCTGTCGTTGTCGGGGTACAGGAGCGTTTGCCGATGGTACAGGAGTGATTGTTGGTCTAGGAGTTGGTACAGACAACATGAATTAAGCATTGTCAAATCAATTTGTATATTTTTTGCATATTTCAGTACTGGAACGGCAGCAAACTTTCCCTCTTTCATACCCGATGGGTGGTTCGATGGGTGGTTGAGCTGGGTCTGTACCGTAGAAATAGGGTGTGTTGACGGAAGCTATCCCATCGACCTGCCTCCAGTGTTAGTTGCTTAGCGATGGAGAAGCAGTGCAATTGAGAGCAGAAAAACTGAAAAAGGGAGGTAGGGGAGAGAGAGAACGAATAAACCAGCATTGAAAACAAGCCCATGCATATCGTAACACTTGAACACACACCTCCGCGATTTCCTTCCACAGCTCTGGCGACATGCAGATAGGCGTTTCAAGGAGTGGCTTGATGGATTCGACACCTCTTGCCGAAATAATGCCAGCAGCGAGGGCAAAAGATGCTGCCCACACCGTGATGAGAATCGTATAATTGATGCTCCGAGGCATTGTTATCCCGTCCAATGGAGGTTGGATTGGCAAACAGTATCTAATGAAGACGATTGTAATACCAATGACGGGGACCGAGATAGCCCAGGAGGGAAAGCCGAACGGAGCAAAAATGCCCAAGAAAAACGACAGTACAGCCCAGAGGATAATGTAGAATGCAAACCAATGGGTGTATCTGAATGCCATGAGAAGACGTTCCTCCGGCATCTTGATGAGCAATCTCGCCGGGCTCGTCACCTGATATGCTGTGGCTCTCTGACTGTTAACGCTGAGAGGTGAAGAAATGAGATGATTGGATCCGACATCTGGCATCGGAATCTTGCCGTTCGAAGATGCTGCCATGGGTGCTGCGCTGTAACTGCCAATCTTCAAATTATTTAAGTTACTGGGATCACCAACAGGCACAGTATCAGATGCGCCGGCGCCAGAGAACTTCATGTCTAGCGACGGCGAGCGATTTCCACCAAGGCCCTGCAATAGTTGGCTCAGATCTGCGGATGATGAGCCTGCTGATGACATGCCCGAGCGGACGAGGTCAAGCTTCTTGAGGAGATTCGCCGCAGAAGCATTTGCCGCAACTACGTCAGTATTTTGCGCTTCGGATTTGAGGAGGGCTGGCGCAGCAACAGTCTGCGATTCTGTTGGCAATGTCGGCCCGTTGAGGGGTGAGACAGTCTTGGCCTTCATTTCAAGGAGTTTTGATTCTATTTCAGCTTTCTTGGCTTCTAACTCCTGTGGACTGAGTGCATTGAAGCCGGAAAGAACCGCCGGCTTTGGAGGTGACGAGTGTTCAACGTCGGAGGTCCTACCATTAGTTGACGGCTTCTTTTCCAGTTGCGCTTGCTTTTGTGCCATTAGCTCAACAAGCTGCGTTTCTTTCTCTTCCGACAGTTGCTTTAGCTTCAGTGCTATCTGCTCTTTGAGTTGAGCCTTCTTGGCTTCAATCGCCTCCTGCTCGGTGGGGGTGAGTATCGCCTCTCTATTGGATAACGCTGGTGATGCGCTGGCGCCAGCAGAAACGCGTGGTGATGCTTCGAGAAACGCCTGCTGTTGCGCCACCTTTGCCATGAGCAGCTTCTTCTGGGCCATGAGAAGCTGCAAGCGCACTTTCTCCTCTGCTTCCTCCTTGGGGTCGGCTTGCAGAATTTGCTGCATAAAACCACAAAGACTCACTTAGTATCTGAAGCACTCAGGTTTCACACGCCACTTCTTACACACCTTATTCAGTCCTGCCTTTTCGATCCCATTTTGCATTGCTTCAATAAATCGCTGCACGCTCCAGACCCCTTTGGCTTCCTGGAGCGCCTTTGGCATCTCTAGGCGCGGTAAACCCAGGTCCTACGCATTCCATCTCGTGTTATGATCTCAATGTCGCGTGTAAAAATGGGAATTATTGATCAAAATATACATGTGGCATGTTGCAATATAATTGAAGGGACATGCACACACACAGCAGGCTGCTGTGCATGTATGCGAGCGATATTCTTGTGCGATATTCTTGTGAACTTCCATTCGCGTGACAATGCGCATGCACTTACACACAAAAGTGTGTTTATGGGGTCATTTCGCCGACAGTAGCGGGGGGATCCTGTGTTATTCTGCACCATTGATTCTGGCTACTCTAAGCTATTGAACTTCAGCAGGGGCGTCGAGCCGGTCGGCGCAGCCGACATGGGCACGGGGAAGCGCAATGACCTGGCAAATGCCGTTGCATTTATGCGTCTTGATGAATGCCATCATTCCCTCCTTGCCGATGTTGCCTATCCCATAGCCTTTGCCTTCGAGCGAATGCATTTGCGGGTCTGCCCGAAAAAGATATTTGAAGCAATCATTGAGAATAGACTCCAATACGTCAGACCAGACCGCTAGTTGGCAACGAGCAGGGATTGAGCGGAACAGTTGAGCGTCAGAAATAGTTGATCTGGCTTTGCATGTATTTGTCTCTTCGATTTTGCTCTACATGCACGCACCTGTGTAATCAGATCATACATGCACGCACCTGTGTAATCAGATCCGACGCCCTGGATGTCACAGACCAGGACACTGCCGCCGCTGGCAACGAAAGAAAAGTGGCTGAAGGCTTGCGGAACTGGATCCTTGCTCGTGATGTTGCCATCGTTGTCGTTGTGCTTCATAAATCTGGAGTCCGCAGATGGAATTGAGGGGCGTACACGTTAACGTCTTCGGCATCGATGTGGAGAGCGTAACAGCTGCAGGATAGCAGTGGTTGTGAATACGATTGTGTGAGGGAAGGAGTTCACAGAGTGGAACCAACCTGCCCTCAAGAAGAGGCTCTAAATTGATGAGCTTGTTGCCACAGTCAACCAGCACTAAGATTGAGGCGGGCATCATCCGCTGCCAACAGACGAGGAACGTTGCGTTCATGTTGGACAAGACAAAACGCACGCACTCTGAGTGAAGAATACACTCACAAGAAGATGTGGAGCAAAGGACATTTTGAAGTTTCATACAATAGGTGCAATTTGCAGCCGTTTCCTTTTCACTTCCTTATTGAAGAGGTCGGCAAGATGCCGTGCGTGCATTTGCGTCATGGCTTCTGCAAAATAGCTGCACACACACACACACATGCACATGAAACTCAAAACACCGACGCATGAGACACCGCACCCGTTCTTGTCCACATTTCAATCCCTCACACTCTGAAACTTTTCTTCGTTTCTCTTGCTCTCCCCAGCTGTCTTTCTTGCAGCACATGCACCTTTTTGTTTCGTTCCGGTTGCTTTTGAAGACATCGGGCTTGAAAAATTTGCAAACCATCTCCTTCTTTGCACCATCTTTTCCAGCATCGGGTCGCGAGTCCATCATCATTCGAACACACCACCGCATACCCCCCTACAGTTGTGCATTAATTCATATAACACACAGTGGGCTTACGATGTCACTTTCCAGAACATGTTGATATGCATTGGTGCATGTGTTCGGGAAGGGATACCTCATCAAGGGGCTTAGACTCCATATGAACAAGGCACCGATGCGTACTCCATTTGTTAATTTCTGGTTCATATCTCAATTCCAAGGCCCTCTGCTCCACTGTTTTTCCGCCTCCAGGCTGCAACATACGTGACGCTAATCAGCATCTTGCTCATGCACGGTTTTATCTGTCTTATTTCTCCAAATCGGGCTCCCATCCTTCATCCCCACCTCGCTCTCTCCTCTTCTGCCTCGTTAACCTTCCGGTCGGCCCCATTTCGAGTGCAAATGTCAAAGCTCACCCAAGCTTATCTCTCCCGCTTACTCATCCAGTACCAGTTTAGGTTTGTGTGGGTGCGCGCTTGTGTACCAGAAAAATTATGTGGTCGGCCAGGCGCGTCTGTGCGTGCATATATCGCAGCGCAAGGTAGAGAGAAGGCGGAGACAATGATGAGAACGGGTGGACAGAAGCAATTGCAATTCCGACTGAATGCACCTGATAATTACGTATTAGCCCTCTTGCGGCTTCAAACCTCTCTGCTTTCTCTTTTTTCATCGAAGCCAGCTCCGCCTGCTTCTGTTTGAGAATTGCGTTGCGCTCATCGTCGCCTCGCTTACCTCCCCCACTACGGCCGCTTTGCTGGTCGCGGTCGCCTTCTCGGGCTCTGTCGTGACTTTTGTCCCTGCGCTTATCCTTGTCCTTGTCCTTGTCCTTGTCGCCAGGGCGAGCACCGCTCGAGAGTCTGTCCCTGGTGGGATTAAAGAGGGATAGGGCTGCGTCAGCCAAGCCCTGCAGCTTGAGGAGTGAAATGGCAGTGGAAACATCCCGCACGAAAGGGCATGTAGCATTCTCAGCACATTCCCCCCTTCTGACGACAACCCTCACGTGGACCCCATATCACCTCATTGCTGCTGACAAGGATCCTTCTACGCCGGATGGGCTCTCCGCCCCCTTGCCCCTGCGCGTTCGGAGCAAGTAAGCAGGGCAGGAGCGGGGCGTCGGGACGCGGAGGTCGTGTGTGCCGAATGCTGCATTCCGAATGCAGCATTTGGCGCACACGACCCAGAGGCCCAGGCAAAGCACGCGCACAAGGCAAGCACGGCTGTCTGGCCTCGCTCAATCCGGCGGATGCCGTGCATTGCCGAGGGGAAGGTGCCGTGGCATGCAGGGTGCGAGCACGTCCACAAACAGCCAGAGAAATCGGACCTGGCAGCCTCCTTTGCCCGCGGTGGCCTGGGGAGGATACACGCGCGCGGGTCAGGGCCAAAGTGGCAGCACACAGACTAGCGCCCCACGCGCTGGCAAAAACAGATCAAGCGCACCCGACTCGCTGCACACATCACAGCATCAAGCACGCGCACCGCTGCGACGACATGTCTGCGGTCCCGCCCGCCGAGCTACTCAGAACTCAGGACTCGTGGGATGTAACAGATCGGTAGTAAAATACGTATAAAGGGCAACGTCTACGTGGAGCGTGTCCCTCTCTGGACGTCCACGTGAACCGTCGTGCATGCTGCATTTGTCCCGCGTCGTTGCAAGCACCGGCCTGCAGACCACGCGCCCGCTATGGCTTCGTTCGCAACGAAATCCCGGTTGCGGAACTAAGCACGCGAGAGCATGCGCCCGCTGTGACGAGAGCATATCGCTTCGGTGCCCCGCAAACGCTCGCGTGCGTCGCGCCCCTGCTCCCGCTAACGTCTCGACCCGACAGGGTCATGATGAGGCCGCTGTTGATGCGCGCCGGACTGCAAGTGGTTGGGCGGGCAGGATCCTCAAGTTGCTTGGTGGGCGCGCCTCGCGGGCCCGCGCCGCGCTGTGGCGGCCCAACGGGGGCGGAGCAGGGGCAAGGCGGCGAGTGGCGGCGAATCAGCTCGGGGGGGGTGCGCCAGGTAGGCGAAATGCTGCAGCAGCAGGTGGGAGCGCCGCGGACAGAGCCGTTCTGCTCTGCGGACAGCGTGGCGCCCACTCCTGGCGGAGGCGGAGGCAGCCGGGCAGCTTCTGGCTCGCGCGCCATCATCGGCGCCGCGCAGCACAAGACAAATGGCGCAGCCCATGCTGCAAACGGGCACACGAGCAACGGGCACGTGAATTGTGTGAATGGCGTCAGCCACGTCCATGACGTGTCCAGCCTTTGCGGCGGCTGCGCCAAGGAGGCTGCTGCACCGCAAGAACAGCACGAGCATCACCACCACGTTGATCCGCGGCAGCGCGCACGAGAAGTGATTCTTGGGGGCGCCGCAGCGCTACAACGGCTGGCAGCTACAGTCGACGAGACCTTTGATCAGGCGGTTGCCCTTATTGAGGGCCGGGAGAAGGGCTCACGTATCATCGTAGTGGGCATCGGCAAGTCCGGGCACTTGGCTCGAAAGTTGGCCGCCACGCTCTCGTCCACAGGCACGCCAGCGTCACCCCTTTTGTCCCCTGCCTCCCTCTTTTGATCGCAGCTCTGCCTACACCCAACCTGCCTGCCTCCCTTCTGCTCGGTGCCTCTCTCTGGCGTGTGCCCCAGTCACGGTGACAGTCTCGTCCACAGGCACTGCGTCCTTTTTCATGCACGGCACGGAGGCTTTGCACGGAGACTTGGGCGGCGCGCAGGCGGGAGATGTGGCAATCCTCTTGTCCAACAGCGGCGAGACGGAAGAGGTGCTGCAGGCCGCGGAGGGCTTCCGGCGTGCTGGTGTCAGGACGATCGCACTCACCTCCAACGGAAACAACTCCCTCGCCGCGACCTGTGACGTGTATCTCTCTGTGGGTGTTCATCAAGAGCTTGATCATAACGGGTTGGCGCCAACGGCAAGTGCGATAGCCACCATGTCGCTTGGTGATGCCCTTGCCCTCGTCCTTTCTCAGAGGAGCAAGTTCACCACGAGGGACTTCAGCCGCTGTCATCCCGCGGGGCATCTTGGCAAAATTGCCTCACGCCCAGGACGCTGCCTACGCAAGACTGACCCCGAATCTCAGTAGACGCGCGGCGTGGATAGTCCTTATGGGCGGCTGCGGGCGCTGGGTGCTGTGCGCAGTACTTCATCTTTCGTCATCCGAGTGCGCGTGGGGTGGGAGAGCAGTGAGGAGCTACGGGAGGTGGCAAGGAGGGGAAACGTGATGGATGTCGGAGCAGAGTTGCCGCCCTTTTGCTCATTCCCACCACGTCAATTGTGTCGAAGTTGCTTTTCTCCTTGGCTTGCCCAGAGTTGCAGAAAGATGTGAGCATGAGCTCCCGGGGGGGAGGGGTTGATCGACAAACAACGAATGCATGTCGGTCGGTCGGTACAACACGCTGGCGCTCTGCGCAGCCGCGGGGCTTTCGGGCGGCGGAGGAGGAGGGGGAAGAGGAGCAAAAGCAGTTAACATACGTTGAGCGAGCGTAAGTCGACGAGCTTCTCAACCCCAGGAGGAAGTCGAGGTGTCGAGGAAAGGAAAGATGAAGGGCATCAAAAGGAGGACAGGCGGCGGCGGAGGGACAGGACAGGGGAGGGGAGGAGGAGGGTTTATGAGGACGAGGAGGAGGAGGACACAGTAAAGCCCTGCACGACCCTTCTAGGCTCCGAGCGCTTGATAACTAGTCATCCCCTTGCCGATTCGTTGCCAGTGTAGTGCATTCTAAGCGCCATGGCGGGTATGACCAGACGTGGCGAAGACGATCGCGCACGACATCTATTACGAAGAAAAAAGCATACTTGGGTTGCAGACCTTTATTGAATAACCTTGCACACTTAGAGCCTAGGACGCAAAGATCTGCCTTTCTAGGGCACAAAGCTTCGGCGTTGCTAGGTCGGCATCGTCATGGCCAAGACAAAAGCACAACTTTCTCACGCAGTCTTTGAGGTCGCTGACCATATTCAAGCAGTTGTACTGCATATCTTCCACGTTGCGCTGCATTTGCTCACCTGCTCCCATATAACAAACCATACAACAAACCACACATTTCAATCCGCATTCCAAACACGATTGTAAACGGACTAGCTCAGGAAGGAGGCAAGTTGGAAGCCCGACCTTTCCGCGCCGAATTTTCGAGCATTGACGCCCACAGCTCAATGCACTCATCAAGAAGATGCTGCGCAAGCATGTCTCCGTAGCCCACGACTTGTTCCTTGAGGCATGCAAAAAGCTCCGACATGCGCATGCCTGCTTACATGCTTAAAGTCACGCCCACGCCCAAACACTTTGATGCTTTGCAAATTATGAAATATAACGAGCCGGGGATGCTTGCAAATAATGAAATACAACGAGCCATCGCAGCAGCTGGGGGGCAGAGACTATCGCCAAGGACCCCTGTCGGCATGCGCGTCAACGACACATAAAAGACTTTGCGTGTCTCAGCGCATCGAAGCTCGAGCCGTAAGTTGGAGCCAGGCAGATCGTCTCCTCGCAGCAGCCGCTCCACATTGCTCGATTTCACATCCTCGTCGTTGACTTTGAGCAGAATGTCTCCCTTCTTCATTTTTCCACAGTTGAACGCGGGCCCACCCACCTCCATTGCTTCTACTTGCAGCGACATTGGATTATACTTGATCCCGAGGGTCGACCTAGCTCCAGAGTGGGGTGCATTTTCGGGTTCACTCGCCATTTTGACTCGCAGGTGTTCATCCAGCGAGTTGCACAGCGCTCCGCATGATTGAAGCAGAAGAGCCTCGGCCTGCGAGTTCATGCTGCGGGTGCGGTGGCTCGACAATTCAGTTGCTGGCTCCTTGCCTGTTTTCCTCTCAGGGCTTGGCCTTGAAAAGAGATAGGCAGGAAGCGGTTGAATTATGTCGTCTTCTTCTTCGTCAGCTGTGCTACCTAGAGTGTGAATATTGTCAAGCAACTCAGCCAGCTCGCTCGTCCAGCGGGTTGAAACCTGTCGGAACGCAGTCCAAGTACTCAATACTGTTGCTTCATGGTCACCCTGCTGTATCAATTGATCTTCCCACAAATCCATGGTTTCTTGCAGGAAATTGACGGCCTCGTGATCGCGACTTCTCTTGAATTTGTCGTGTAAATACGAGAAATTGTCAAAGATTTTGCGCTTTGCTGCGATTTGAGCTGTTGAAATACGTTTGATGCGAACCTCTTCAAATTCTCCCTGTGAGGCAAACATAGAAATCAGGAAACTGAGCGATGTCGGCCTCTGTCGCAGTCACTAGCATACAAAGGGATCATGCGGATGTCTTGATGTGGTCGTACACATTGGACAATGTTCTCGGAGAGTTAAGCGTACATGTATGCATACATCATGAATACACTACTTACACGCGCAGGCCACGGCAGTGATGAAAGCAAAGGCACACACTGCAGCACACGCTGACAAATATAACCGTGCTGGGTCTATGAACAGTCAAGAGCACACTGGTGCCGGGGATATCTGGGGTTTGCATTGCTTCCAACAATGACGCGCCCAGCAGCGCAGTGCCGTTCACTTTCGCAATCTATTCGATGATAACACAAGAGCATGCGTTAGATTTTCGTGCCACAATCATTACATAGGCCAGCAGGACGGCAGCACTGTGTCCACCAGCCAAGAGCAAGTAAACGAGAGCGGGGGACAACGTGCAACAAACAGGAGGAGACCCGATCGCCCTTGCGAATCTTGCGGCTGGCGTGAGCGGGACCCCCTATCAGCACCGATTCCACTGTGCCCTTGCCATCAAACATGATGCCCACGGTGGACTTTCTAGATTCATCAGAGACCTGCGCCGATGGTTCCACTTGCAGCACGTCTCTCTTAATATTTTCGCTCAAAAGCCTGATAACCTCTTTGCATCGCAAAACATTTTCTAGCAGCTCAGTAGCCCTGAGCTGTTCGACAGCTAGCGGGCGCGATGATGGGCTTGAGTATCTGCTGTTGGAGGTAGATTCCCGAAGAGCTCTCCACGCAGCCTCTTTCTTAGCAGCATCTTCAAGATTTACCACTTGCACTTTCAAATTATCGCATTCCTCCAACGACGATTCCAGGGCCTTGTCAGCAATCGCCTTCTCAACCCGCAACCGCTCATATTGCCGCTGAAGCTCTCGAAGCTCAGATTCCCTTGCCGCAAGGTTGATCGCACTCGATTTACAGGTACTTTTAGCAGATTGAAGCTCTATGGCACTTAATTTCTTGGCGTCGTGCATGCTCTGCAGCTCTTTCTTGACCTCTTCCATCTCCTTTGCATGCTGGTGTGCTCGCAGCAAGGCCTGATCTTGAATATCTCGTATGCTTGTCTTCAACGTTCGAGCCTCGCCCTCCACGAGCTGCATCTCTTCATCCTTTATCTTAAGCTGCTCAGAAAGTTTCTGTTTGGCTTTGTTTATCATTGCGGCATCCTCAGACATTTTCCCAGTCTGATCAAGCTTTTTGCTCAGTGCAGCCAGCTCAGCATCTTTCTGGGCAATTGCCTGCTTGGAATCTTGGAGTGCTTGGTCCTTAGCTGACGCTTGCTCACGGAGCTTTTTGATCGTGGAATCCAAGTCCGCAGATAAGCTGCTATTCTTCCGCGCGTCTTCCTCAAGTGCTTTCAATTTACTCTCTTTGTGTTCCACTTCTTCTCGCAAGTTACCGATCTCAGTTAAGTGTAGATCCAGAAGCTGGCAGGTTTCACGAAGCTTGGTCTCAGAGGCAGCAAGGTCTTTCTCTTTGATTCCCCGTTCCTTGATGAGGAGCTCAATTGTGGCTTCAAGTTCCCTCATGCTGGCGCGGACCCTTTCCAGCTCCGAATCCCGGTCGGCCAGTATCTTGTTACTCTTTTCGGCCAAGCTCTGGGCGGCTTGGAGGGCATGCTCTAATTTCGTCTCCTGCTCATGGAGACGCTGGATTTCTGAATCCGCGTTCAAAGCCTGCGCCTTCAGAGATTTGACCATTTCCAAAGACTCTTGTACTTCTGCCGGCTCCCGCCCTTTCTCTAAGCCGGGATTCGGCGGCGCAGGTGCTGCCGATCGCTGGGCCTTGCCTGCTTCCTTCTTGATAAGAGGAGCAGACTGCTGCTGGTCGTCCAGCTTAGCTGTTGCGGCTTTCAACTGGAGTGCTTTGTCCTTAGCTGACAGTTCCTCACGCAGCTTTTTGATCGTGGAATCCAAGTCCGCAGATAAGCTGGCGGCGGCTTGCAACTGGGACTCAAGTTCTCTGCACTTTTTTGTGCCCTCTTCCCGCTCTGCTTCGATCTGCTTTGCCGCCTCATCTTTACTGCTCTGGAGCTCTGCATCCGCCTTGTCCAGTGCCAACTTTTGCGCCTCGAGCTCGCCCGCCGCCGTCGCCAATTGTTGCGTCTTTCCGTCGAACTCAGCTTTGAGGCTCGCTTGTCCTAGCTCATTTTCTGCAATCGTTGACTCCAATTTCTTGCGTTCCTGGCCATCAGACACTGCACGCTGGGTCAACTCTTCGACCCTTCGTTTCGCAGCGACGAGCTCATCTTGCAACGTTGACAACTCTGTGCGCAGCTTTTTCTCCACATCTGACGCAGCTGACGCAGAGCCTTGTATATTCGAAAACTCAGCTTTCAGACCCTCAATGGTTTCGATCTTGGATTTGAGCTCTAACTCCGTGTCTGCACGTGCACGCTCCATAGCTTTGACAGCATCCTGCACTCTTTTCATTGCTGTTTGCATCTTAGCTATCGAAGCATCTTTTGCTTGCATCACCTCCTGTTGCAACTCAGCTACCTGGTTTTCCAGATATTTGGCCAGGCTTAGGGCTCTGACACCCTCTACGACAAGAACCTGCAAACCGGATACTTCGGATTTCAGGGTTTCAACCGCAGATTCCTTGGTCGTCAGCTCAACACCGCGCGCCTCGCAAACTTGTGCTGTCTGTAACAGTTCTTGCTTCGTCTTGTCGAGATCATCTTTGAGACGCGCTAATAGGGACTCAGACTTGGCAATAGTTTCTTCCGCCTTTTGGCGCTCATTGCCTTGAAATTCTGCACGACGGGTCAGCTCTTCACATTTCTTTCTCGCAGCTGCAAGTTCTGTATCTGACTTTGTCAAGTCTGATCTCAACTTTTCCTCGATATCTGCCGCTGAGCCTTGCAGGTTTGCAATGTCAGCTCTTAGTCTGTCGATGGTGGAATTCTTCACCTGGAACTCAGTTTGGCGAATCTCTTCTTGCTTTTTGGCGGTCTCCTGATCCGCTTTTAGAGAATTCTGTAGTCTCATCGACTCTGCACGGAGCCGTTTCACTTCGGAATCCGTTTCTGTCCTCTTTGCCAGCGATTCATCAGCATCAGACGTCAGTTTTGATATTGTCGCATTAGCATTCTTGAGCTCTTCTTCCCATTTGCGCTTGATCGACACCAGCTCTTGTTTCAAATTGTCCAGCTCAGCGCCCAAGCGATCTCTTTCATCTCGAACCTTAGCGAGATCTGAGGCCAATTTGCGCTGCTCTTGCTCTTTTGCACCATTATTCTTTTCGAGGCTCTGCTTGCTGCTTTCCATCTCCACTTTGAGTTTTACGATTTGAGCCTCAAGCGCTGCTTTCGCTTGAGCCTCCTTCATTGCAGCATCTGTCACCTCATCAAATTTAGCCTGCGCTGTCTGCAAATTCTGGGCCGTTTTGCCCAGCTCACTTGCTTTCTCCTTCAAGTCCGCCAGGAGCGTTTTCGAGGTTTTCTGCTCATTCTCTAAGTCCTTTGACATTTCCTGCAGCTCGCTCTCGTGCGTTTTGCGCGTTTCTGCAAGCGCCTTCTGCAACGTATCCACTTGGGCTTTAAGACTGTCCACACTTTTGCTCTCGGCAAGCATCTTCTGCTGCAGTTCTGTGTCTGAAGCATTCATTTCGGATTTGAGCTGCTCTATGGTGGCGTCCTTCACCTTGAGCTCTGCGTCGGCTCGCTCGCGTTCCTTGGCTGAAAACGCTACCTGCAAGCGCTTCATGCCCTCCTGCAGCTTTGTCTTGACAGCAGATTTCGTCGAATCCATCTCGTTTTGCAGCACAGCCACCTGCGTCTCAAGCAACTTGGCCATTCTCAAAGACCATTCTATCGTGTTTTGCTGCTTTGTAAATCGCCTTTCCATAACAGCGTTCAACTTTGCGCCGGCTTGTTGCATCATGTCGATCTGTTCCATCAGCCGCGATCTGTGCTCAGTCTCCTGCCGCGCGCCCTCAATGGTCGAACGAAGATGTGCCTTTAGATTGTCCAGTTCCGATGACTGCATTTGAAGCTGTTCTGCCAGCTTCTGCTTATGTGCCACTGTTTCGTCAAGCTCGCGCTGCAAACCATCGATGTCCAACGCCCGAGGTGCGGCCCCTTCGGACGGACCATCCTTACTTGCAGGAGGTGCAGTCTGCACCTTAGGCTTTGCCAGTACTTGCGCGTTGCCCGGACGCGGGCTGGTGGCCGGACGCGGGCTGGTGGAGATTGTCACTGCGACGTCTGACTGCCCAATCGAGGGCGTGTCCATGGCTTCCTGGAAATTCCGCAGGCGAGCAGCGGACTGCGTGACCACCTCCTGCAATTTTGCAAGCGTCGCAGACTTCTTCCCCCCTCCAAGCCACCGCGTGCCACCGAACTCCTTCTGCACAGCCTGGACCTGGGGCTCAAGCTCTCGCTGAGCCACGTTCCATGCCTCCATCACGTGCTGGAGCGTCGGTGCGGGGCCTGCGCGCGGCGTGTTAGACATCTGGCCTGACGATGCCGCTGGCCCGCTGCACCACGAAATGACAGGTTCACAAAAATGTTTTTTTTT
>Ga0315899_10002803_pt1 | contig 19128 bp, 20 predicted proteins | sample LakEriMetagenome_2_FD_203518 | JGI IMG/M metagenome (GOLD analysis project Ga0315899, IMG submission 203518) | Freshwater fungal communities from buoy surface, Lake Erie, Ohio, United States - Buoy 4 MA112 | ecosystem: Environmental > Aquatic > Freshwater > Lake | place: USA: Lake Erie, Ohio... | reverse complement strand
GCCGGCTGAGCCAAGCGTTTCCGGCGCCTGGCGCCACCGTTCCAGAAGCTGCACGCCATTGCGTTCGTTGCCATGGGTGCCGGCCACCACCAACACCCGGCAGGCGCTCCCCTGGTTCTCCTCCCCCATCGCCGGGCCTCGCTCCTGTGGCCCAGCCTGCCGCAGAGTTGGAGCAGCCGTTGTGCCTGGATGACGCCCCCTCCCGCCTTGGTGCGCAGCGTTCGGGCCTTTTGGCACTGGCAGTGGCTCCAGCTGATGGGGGGGCTGGGCCCAGCCGATGCCCGCGGCCACTACCGGCGGCCGGAAGGGGCCTACACCAGCCTCCCGCCCTTGCCGAGCGATGCCGCCCACGCGCAGAGCTACGGGTTGATCGTGGGGCGCAGCTGCCCCTGGGCCCATCGGGCCTGGCTGGTGTGGACCCTGCGGGGACTGGAGCCAACCGTGCGGCTGCTGATGGTGGAGCCCGATCCGGCGGCGGGCCGCTGGCGTTTTCCTGAGCCCTTCCTCGGTTGCACCAGCCTGGCGGATCTCTACCGCCGCAGCGGCGGCAACCGCCAGGCCCGGGCCACCGTGCCCCTGCTGGTGCACCTCACCACCGGCCAGATCCTGGTGAATGAGAGTGCCCGTGTGATCGAGCTGCTCAACGGCTGGCCCGCGGCGGCCACCGCGCCCGATCTGGAGCCCGCAGGAGCCCGGGAGGCCATCACAGCCTGGCGGGAGCGGTTTCAGGGGGCCGTCAACGATGGGGTGTATCGCTGCGGCTTTGCCCGCAGCCAGCAGGCCTATGACGACGACCAAGCGGCGCTGTTCGCCGCCCTTGAAGAGGCGGATCAGGCCCTGCACCTTCAGGAGCAGGCCGGCCAGCGCTGGCTCTGCACCGCTGAACTGCCGAGCCTGGCGGATGTGGTGCTGTTCCCCACCCTGATCCGTTGGGAGATGGTGTATGCCCCCCTGTTTGGCTGCAGCCAGCGACCCCTCTGGCAGATGGGGGCCCTTTGGCGCTGGCGGAGCCGCTTTTTCGCCCTGGCGGGCGTGGCGGCCACCTGCGCTGCGGCGCAGTGGCGCCAGGATTACTTCGGCGCCCTTTTTCCCCTCCACCCCTCGGGCCTCATCCCGGCCGGGCCGGATCTGGCCACACTGGTGAACAGCGCCCCACCCACCCTTCCATGAGCAGCAGCGTTTCCGTTCCCCCCGCGCCACCGGGCGATCCCGTGTTTGAAGGCGCCTTTGGGCCCTACACCATCACCGCCGAGGATCGGCGGGAGGTGCTGGCCTACCGCCTGGCCCTCACCAGCGTTGCCGTGGCCCAGCTGGCTCTGGCGCTGCAATGGCGTCAGTGGGGCAGCCAAGGCCTGTGGCCCTGGCTGGTGGTGATGGCGGTGGGGCTGGGATTGGCGCTGCGCTGGATTCACATTTATCTGCGCCCCCTGCATCGGGCCCTCCAGCTCTTTTGGTTGGCTGGCTGCCTGGGCTTGCTGGCCTTGGCCGTCTGGCTGACGCCGGCGGCGATGGTGGCCGAGGCTTGGACGCGCCCCCTGGCCATCCTGGCGGTGGGGCCCTTCTTCGCGGCCCTCACCGGGGTGGGGTTCAAAGAGTTTTTCTGCTTCCGCCGCCCCGAAGCCATCGGGGTGACCCTGCTGCTGCCCCTGGCTCTCCTGGGCCGGCTGACAGGGCTGCTCTCGGTGTCGGCCTGCCAGTGGCTGCTCACCGTTCAGGCGGCGCTCCTGTTGCTGCTCTGCCTGCGCAAATTCCCCATGGCGGCGGCGGCCGATGTGGGCGACAAGAGCGTGTTCACCCATCTGGAGCAGCTGCGGCGTGGGGTGGTTCCTCCGCAAGTGCCAGGGGCCACGCTGTGAATTGGATTCGCCTCGAGGGGGCCTGCAAGGACTTTGGCCTGCGCTCCCTCTTTCGCGATCTGGATCTCACCCTGGTGGCCGGAGACCGGCTGGGCCTGATCGGCCCCAATGGGGCTGGCAAATCCACCCTGTTGCGGGTGTTGGCGGGGGTGGAGCCCCTGCAGCAGGGGCGTCGCCAGTGCCAGGCCCGCTTGGAGGTGGTGTTGCTGGATCAGGAGCCGGCCTTCGATCCAGCGGCCACCGTGCTCGATCAGGTGTTTCAGGGCGGTGGCGAGCGCATGGTGTTGCTGCGGGAGCATGAGCGGCTTGCCCTTGCCCTCAGCGCCGAACCCAACTCTTCGCTGCTCCTCTCCCGTCTGGCGGAGGTGCAGCGCCAGATGGAGGCCAAGCAGGCCTGGGATCTGGAGCGCGATTGCCACACCGTGCTCGACCGGTTGGGGATCGGCTCAAGCCCAGAGGCGCTGGGGCAAATCATGGGGGCGCTGTCCGGCGGCAACCGGCGCCGGGTGGCGCTGGCCGCGGCTCTGGTGGCCCAACCGGATGTGTTGCTGCTCGATGAGCCCACCAACCACCTCGATGCCGAGGGGGTGGAGTGGCTCCAGAGCTGGCTGGATCGCTACCCCGGTGCGGTGGTGCTCGTCACCCACGATCGCTACCTGCTCGATCGGGTGACCCGCCGGATCGTGGCGGTGGAGGGGGGTGTGGCGCGCCACTATGCGGGCAACTACGCCACCTATCTCGAGCAGCGGGCCCAGGAGGAGGTGGTGGCGGCGGCCGCGGCGGCCACCTATCGCTCCACGATGCGGCGGGAGTTGGCCTGGCTGCGGCAGGGTCCCAAGGCTCGCAGCACCAAGCAAAAGGCGCGCTTGCAGCGCATCGCCGCCCTTCAGGACGCCGGCCCGACCAAGGGGCGGGCGCGGCTGGAGATGGCCGCCACGGCCCAGCGCTTGGGCAAACGGGTGATCTGCGCGGAGCAGGTGGCGGTGGCTGTGGAGGGTCGCCCTTTGCTGGCCAACTTCAGCTACGACTTCAGCCCCGAGGACCGGGTGGGCATCATCGGCCCCAACGGAGTGGGCAAATCCACCCTGCTGGAGGTGTTGGCGGGGCGCCGCCCACCCAGCGCCGGGAGGCTGGAGTTGGGGGCGACCGTGCGGTTGGCCAGCTTCGATCAACACAGTGCCGTGCTCCAGGGGGACCCGGATCGCAAAGTGATTGATGTGGTGAAGGAGGCCGCCAGCCGGGTGCAGGTGGACGGCCAGGAGCTCAGCGCCTCCCAGCTGTTGGAGCGGTTTCTCTTCCCGCCAGCCCAGCAACATCAGCCTGTGGCCAAGCTCTCCGGCGGGGAACGGCGCCGCTTGCACCTCTGCCGTCTGCTGATGGAGGCGCCCAACGTGCTCCTGCTCGACGAACCCACCAACGATCTGGATGTGGCCACCCTGTCGGTGCTGGAAGATTTTCTGGAGGATTTCCGCGGTTGCGTGGTGGTGGTCTCCCACGACCGCTGGTTTTTGGATCGCACCGTGGATCGTCTCTTTGTGCTGGCCAATGGCGAAGCGCAGCGGTTTGAGGGCAACTACAGCGCCTATTTGGAGGCACAAAAGCAGCTCCCGCTGGAGATGGCGGTCCCGAAGCCAGCCCACTCCGGCGCAGCTGCCCCTGTCCCCCCAGCCCCCCCCGAGAAGGCTGCTCTGGCGCGGCTCAGTTACAAGGAGTGCCGGGAGTTGGAGGCCCTGGAGAGAGATCTGCCCCTGTGGGAGCTGCAGCGTCGCTCTCTGGAGGAGCGGCTGGCTGGCTCGGGCAGCAGCACCTACAGCGAACTGGAGCAGCTCAGCGAGGAGCTGGCGGAGCTGGTGGAGCGGATTGAAACCGCAGAGGAGCGTTGGCTGCACCTCAGTGAGCGCCCGGCCTAACCGCCACGGCTGTGGTCGTTCCTTTGGCCGATGGATCGCCTAATAGCACCAGGGGGCACCCTTGGCCAGCCCCCGCATTCATCAGCACCAGCGCACATGGGGCAGGCGCTTGGCCGATGGGCCCCGTAAGGTAGGCGCCGTGAACTCCCGCCGGCAACAGCGGCCGTCTGTCATGAAAAGCATCGACGAGCACATCGAGAAGGACAAGGAGGATATTGAGCAGGCCAGGGCCTCAGGCGATCTCGGCAAGGTGCGTCACCTGGAAGAGGAGCTCAAGTCCTTGGAGGAGTACAAATCCCATCACCCGGAAGACAACCACGATCCCACCCCTCTGGAGGTGTTCTGCGATCTGAACCCTGAAGCGCCCGAGTGCCGCGTTTACGACGACTGAGCTGCTTCCAGCTGATGCCAGACGGCCTCCAGAAGTGGCTCCAGGCCCTTGGAGGTTGCGGCAGAAATCACCAGGGGCCGCTTCGCAACCCGGCCGGCTCCACCCCCCCAAGCTTCCACGGCTGCCACCCTTTCGGCCAACCCATCTGCCAGCAAAAGATCGGCCTTGTTGAGCACGACAAGCCGTGGTTTTTGGGTCAACCCGTGGCCGTAGTTCGTCAATTCACGTTCCACCACGGCCAGGTCGGCAACCACATCGTCTGAGTTGGCATCGAGCAGGTGCACCAGCAGCTTTGTGCGCTCGATGTGGCGCAGAAAGTCGTGGCCCAGCCCCGCTCCGGCGGCCGCCCCCTCAATCAGCCCGGGGATATCGGCAAACACCGTGCCATCGCCGCTGGGCCTGCGCACCACTCCCAGATTGGGCACCAGGGTGGTGAAGGGATAGTCGGCGATCTTGGGCCGCGCCGCCGAGAGCACGGAAATCAGCGTGCTCTTGCCCGCATTCGGCAAGCCGATGATGCCCACCTCCGCCAGCAGCTTGAGCTCTAGGAGGAGATCCCAGGTTTCTCCTTCCTTTCCCTCGGTGTGCCTCTCTGGGGCGCGGTTGCGATTGCTCAGGAAATGGGCGTTGCCCAGCCCACCGCGCCCCCCCAGGGCCACCACCAGTTGATCCCCGGCCCGGGTGAGATCGCCGAGCAGGATGCCCGTGCGCGCATCGCGCACCTCGGTGCCGCAGGGAACCCGCACCACCAGGGGGGGGCTGCTGGCGCCAGTGCAACGGTTGGGTCCGCCTCGGCTGCCGTCCCCGGCAGCAAAAAGGCGTTTGTAGTGAAAATCGAGCAGGGTTTGCAGATTGCTCTCGGCGATCAGCACGACATCGCCCCCCTTGCCCCCATCCCCGCCGGAGGGCCCCCCCGCCGGCACGTATTTTTCGCGACGGAAGGCCGTGATCCCGTCCCCACCGTGGCCGCCGCGCACCGTGATGCGGGCCTGATCGATGAACTGCATTGCATCAACCTTAGGATCCGCCCGTCGCAGCGATCGGTTGGCTGAGGTTCGGTTTGAGCAGGTGAGCAAGACCTACCCGCCCAGGCGGGGTGGAGAGCCTGTGACTGTGCTGCATCAGCTGGATCTGGCGATTGCTGACGGAGAGTTTTTGGTGTTGGTGGGGCCCTCCGGCTGCGGCAAGAGCACCCTGTTGCGCTTGTTGGCGGGGCTGGATGGGCCCACCCGCGGCGAGATCTATGTAGGGGATCAGCCGGTGAGTGGCCTTCGGCCTTCCCAGAGAAATCTGGCGATGGTGTTTCAGAGCTACGCGCTCTACCCCCACCTCACGGTGGCCGGCAATCTTGGTTTTGGCTTGCGCCGCCGCCAGCGCCGCTCCTTTCCTCAACAGGTGCAAGACGGCCTCCACCGCCTCAGCCGCCCCTGGCCCCCTTCGTTGCGGATCCCTTCGGCGCGGGAGGCGCGGATTGATGCACGGATCGCCCAGGTGGCCAAGATGCTTGAGCTGGAGCCGCTGCTTGAACGGTTGCCGAAGGAGCTCTCCGGTGGGCAGAAGCAGCGGGTGGCCCTGGGCCGCGCGATCGCGCGCCAACCCGACGTGTTTCTGATGGATGAACCCCTCAGCAATCTGGATGCCAAGTTGCGCACGGGCACCCGCACCCAGATCGTGGAGCTGCAGCGCCAGCTGGGCACCACCACGATCTACGTCACCCACGACCAGGTGGAGGCGATGACCATGGGTCATCGCATCGCCGTGCTCCACCAGGGCCGTTTGCAGCAATTGGGTACGCCATTAGAGCTCTATCGCCAGCCAGCCAATCTTTTTGTAGCCCAATTCATCGGCAGCCCCCCCATGAACCTGTTGCCTGTGGAGGTGGCGGCTGGAGGGATGTTGCAAGTGGCTGGCAAGAGGTTTGCGGTGCCCAGCGCCTTGGAGGCTCTGCTGGTGGGCCGCCAGGGCCAGCGGCTCACGGGAGGCTTGCGGCCGGAGCACCTGCGCCTCGCCCCTGCGGCCAACCGCAACCTGGCGGCGGAGGTGAGCCATGTGGAGGCCTTGGGCAATGAGCAGCTGCTCACGTGTCGCCTGCTGGAGGGCAGCCAGCTGGTGCATGTGCGCACGGCCGCAGAGCAGGATGCCCGGGTGGGGGAGACCGTGCATCTGGAGGTGGAGCAGGCGGGTTGGCGGCTGTTTGACCAGGCCGGAGACGCCCTGCTCCCCCTGCGCCCGCCGGAGCCCGAGGGACTGCCTGGCCGGCGGGAGCCCCAGTTGCCGCGGCTGGGGTGAGGCCCCCTGGCTGATCCTGGCCTCAACTGCGCTGCCCCAGACGCTGACGGGGCTCAGGCAGGGGACAGCACCAGTCTGGAGCTGGCGGGCTTGACATGGATCACCGCATCGCAATGCTCCTGGCGGCTGGGGGTGAGCACGGTGTCCACATGCCACCACTCCACCTGCACGCGCTCGGGAGTGACATCGACGATGTTGTAGCCATGGCCATCGAGATTCACATATTTCACGTGGTTGAGGTGCTGTTTGAGTTCTGCTTCGTAGGCCAGCGATTGGGTGCGGGGCGGCCACTTCATCTTGTCGTCGAAGTTTTGGGCCGTGATGCTGGTGTTCACGAATTCCACGGCGATCGGCTCGGCCTCCAGGTCGTAGGGATCCTTGCGGAGCTCGAGGGCCATGCTCACGTGGATGTCGCCGCTGAGCACGACAAAATTGCCGGGATGGTTCTGGAAGTAGGTGTAGATCATCTCCCGCTCCGCCGGGTAGCCATCCCACTGGTCGAAGTCGGGCCCATCGCCTTGGCTGTTCACCAACTTGGTTTTTTTCAGCGCCGTGAGCACCGTTTCCGGCAGGCCGGGTTTCCAGGTGGTGGCCATCACTGAGGGATTGCCGATTAGCTGCCACTGGGCCTGGCTGTGGTCCAGGGCATCGAAAAGCCACTGGCGTTGGCGCAGGCCCAGCGCGGTGCGCTCGGGGCGGGCCATCTCGGGCCCGGGCACCGGCAGATCGCGGTAGATGCGGGTGGCGGTGAGGTGCAGATCGGCCAGCTTGCCGAAGTGGAGGCTGCGATAGATGCGCCAGGGATCGGCCGGATCCACCGGCCGCACCGGCAGCCATTCGGCTCTGGCCTGGAGGGCGGCGTTCACCCGATCCACCCAGGGGCCATCGCGCTCCTCCTTGTGTTCATCGGCGCCGCCACGCCAGGCGCCATCGGCGAATTCGTGGTCGTCCACCGTGGCGATCAGGGGCAGGGCAGCGTGCATGGCCTGCACATCGGGATCGCGGTGGTATTGGTTGTAGCGGCAGCGGTAATCCGCCAGGGTTTTGCACTCATGCAGCGGCTCAAACGGCCGGCCGATGTCGGCTCCGGGAGTTTGGCCGGCGGGCGGGGTGTTGGAGGCTTCGTAGATGTAATCGCCCAGGTGCAGCAGAAACTGCAGATCGTTGCGGGCGGCCAGGGCGGCGTAGGCATTGAAGAAGCCCGCGTTGAACTTGCAGCACGACACCTGGGCAAAGCGCAGATGGCTCACGCTTGCGCCCGGCAGGGTGCGGCTGCGGCCGGTGGGTGAGGTTTGGCCTTGGGCGTGGAAGCGGTAGTAGTAGCGGGTGTCGGGCGCCAGGCCTGTGGGATCGGCATGCACGGTGTGGTCGGCGCTGGCGTTGGCTTCCAACTCCCCTGTGGCCACGATGGCGTTGAAGCCAGGATCCGTGGCCACTTCATAAGTCACGGGCACGGCGGCCTCCGGGGTGGTGAGCCGGGTCCAGAGAATCACCCGATCTTCGAGGGGATCGCCGCTGGCGACGCCGTGTTGGAAGAGGGGGGAGGGGGCCTGGCTCATGGCTGGGGTGGGTGGCTCCACCAGGATGGCCACGCGGGGGGCAACGGGGTGGGGGGGAGCTTGATCCAGAGGGTCTCTTGCTGGGGAGCTCAGTGGATCGGCGGGCCCCGCCTTGGACGGCATCGGCAGATGGGGGCCAAGCGCCACAATCACGGAATGAACCGTTCCGCATCAATCGTTCCGCCGACTGGCTGAATCAAGCCCGGGCCGATCTGGAGCTGGCGGGGGTGAGCGCCGCCGCTGGGCATCACGAGTGGGCCTGTTTTGCTTGCCATCAGGCCGTGGAGAAGGCCTTCAAGGGCCTGCACTTGCACCACGGCCAGCAAGTGTGGGGCCATGGCCTGGGCCGGTCGTATCGGGATCTGCCGTCTCCGGTCTCCGCCGCCTTGGCCGCCGCCGTGAGCGATCTCGAAGATCGCCTGCGGATCCTCGTTGCTCTCTACATCCCCACCCGCTCCCCCCATAGCCTGCCCGATGGAGCCCCAACCGACCACTTCGGGCGGCTCCAGAGCGACGACGCCCTGCGCCATGCCCGTTCGATGGTCTGCAACGGGTGGGCGTGTTTGGCAGCTACGGCCGCGGCGATGCTGGCGTGGGCAGCGATCTGGACCTGCTGCTGATCGATGGGCGGGCCAGCGGCCCCCAGCCCCTGGCGGAGCTCCCCCTCAGCTGCGATGCCCTTGTGCTCACCCCAGCGGAACACGCCGACCTGCTCGCTGGCGGCTCGGCCATGGCGCACGCGCTCCAGCGCGATTGCCGCTGGCTGTGGGAACAGCGCGGCTGATGATGACGCTTAGCTTTTGCGTCAATGGCACCAGGGGCTGGGGTGGCTCACTTCACCCACACCACGCTGCAGCCCGGCCCGCCATCGCCCTGCTCGGCATCGCTCACCCGCTCCACGTAGGGCACTGTTTCGAGCCAGGCCCGCAGGCCCCGCTTGAGCTTGCCCGTGCCGATGCCGTGGATCACCCAAAGGGGCCCGTTGGCGCCGCGTAGCCGCTCCTCCACCGCCGCCTCGGCTTCATGCACGCGCAGGCCCCGCACATCCACCGTGTTGCGCTCGGTGCGCACCTCCGGGCCGCGGCTGGCGGGGTTGCGGCGGCTGCGGATCGCCACCACCGGCTGACGCGGCTCCGGTGGGGTGGCCTTTTCCCCGTGCAGCCCCTCGATCGCGGGGAGCTCCAGGGTGAGCCGCATCAGGCCGCAGCGCACCGTGAGTTCCCTGTGATCGTCGGACAGAGCGAGCACTTCGCCGGCCTTGCCCAGCGAGAGCACCCGCACCCGCTCGCCCACCTTGGGCAGCCAGCCCTGGTGCTCCCTTCGCTCCGGGCTGGGCCGGTGCGTCTCCTCCAGCTTCCGCAGCCGTTGTCCCACCTGCCGGGCCGCTTCACCCGCCTCCGTGGGCTGGGCTCGGCCTGCCTGGCGCAGGCGGCGGATCAGCCGCCGCACCTCCCCCTGGCCGGCGCGAATCGAGCGCTCTAACTCCTGGCGGCGTTGCTCCTGCAACTCGGCGCTCTGCTCTTTCTGTTGCTGCCAGCGGGCCAACAGCTCCTCATGGAGCAGTTCGGTGCGAGCTAGCAGGGCCGCGGCTTCCTCAGCCGCCTCCTGCTGCCGTTGGCGTTGGCTTTCCAGGCCGGCGATCACGGCGTTCACATCTCCCTCCCCCCGGGGGGCGAGCAGGGCCTCGGCCTCTTGGAGCACGGCGGGCTCCAGGCCCAGTCGGGCAGCGATGGCCAGGGCGTTGCTGCGGCCGGGGATCCCCCACTGCAGGTGGTAGGTGGGAGAGAGGGTGTCGACATCGAAGGCCACTGATGCGTTTTCGAAGCGGGGATCGGCGTATTTGAGGGCCTTGAGCTCGCCGAAGTGGGTGGTGGCGATGGTGAGGTGAGCCCGCTCGGCCAGCTGGCGCAGGAGGGCGATGGCCAGGGCGGTGCCCTCGGTGGGGTCGGTGCCGGCGCCCACCTCATCGAGGAGCACCAGGGAGGCACCAGGCCCAGCCTCCGGAAGGGGCGGGCGACAATCGACTCCACCCACCGGATCCGCCTGGTCGGCGTTGGCCTCATGAGGGGCTGGCGGCCCCTGGTGGTGGGGTGGTGCCGGCGGCTCGTCCTCCGCCCCTGGCAAGGCCGCGAGGATCCGGGCGATGCGGCGGATGTGGCCGCTGAAGGTGGAAAGGTTTTGCTGGAGCGATTGCTCATCGCCGATGTCGGCCAACACCTGGGCGCACCAGGGCAGCTTCGGTGTGGCGCTGCAGGGCAGGAAAAGGCCGGCGCGGGCCATCAGGGCGGCCAGTCCCAACGCTTTGAGCGTCACCGTTTTGCCACCGGTGTTGGGGCCGGTGATGGCCACCACCCGCACCGGTTCGGCCACCCGCACGCTCACCGGCACCACGGGGGGGCCACCCTCCTGGCGCGCTTGCCAGAGGAGCAGCGGGTGGCGCAGGCCTTCAAGGGCCCAGGGGGCCAGGGGATTCGAGGAGAGCTCCGGCCGCAGCGCCCCCAGCCAGGCTCCATAGCGGGCCCGGGCCAGCCCGGCCTCCAGCCGCAGCAGCACCGCCTGCAGATGGTCCAGGGCCTCACGCTCCTCCCCCACCAGGCCGCTCAACTCCTGCAACACCGCCTCCTCCAGCTCCCGCTCCTCCCCTTCCAGCTCCCGGATGCGGTTGCCCAGGGAAATCACGGCCTGGGGTTCGAGAAATACCGTGCTGCCTGAGGCGGAGCTGTCATGCACCAGCCCGGGCAGCTGGGCGGCCGCCCCGGCCTTCACCGCTAGCACCGGACGGCCGTTGCGCTCGGCGATCACCGTGTCCTGCAGGGAGGGCGCCCAGCGGCGCAGCAGGTCCTGCAGCCGCTCTCGCCGCTCGGCCCGCACGCCGGCCAGCTGGCGCCGCAGGCCCTGCAGGGCAGGGCTGGCTCGATCCGCAACCCGGCCGCCCTCCTCGAGGCAGAACTGCAGCCGTTGCTCCAACTCCGGCAAGGTGCGCAGACTGTCGATCAGGGCGGTGGTGGTGGGCCGCAGGGTGGGATCGTCGATTTGACGCCGCAGCCGCCGGGCGGCGGCCAGGGTGGTGGCCACCTCCAGCAGGGACTCCCCGCCGGCGGTGCCCCCTTTGGCGCAAAGGGCCACGGTGCTCGTCAGGTCGGCTACCCCTTGAAAACTCAGGCCCCCCTCGCTGAGGCCGTCGAGGGCTAGTAGCTCGGTGGTTTCCTCCAACAGCTCCTGGCTTGCAGCCGGGGTGAGCGCCAGGGGCAGGGCCTGGCAGAAACGCTTGCCGCTGGTGGTGACAGCGAAGCTGGCCACCTGGCTGCAAAGGCGGGGCCACTCCAGCAGGTCGAGGGCCTCAGCCCCAATCCCCATGCTCACGCTGGGCTGGTGGGATAGGTGAGAGGGATGGGCTCCGCACCGACGTTGGAGGGCAGCCCGGGGGCGGGTTCGTAGAGCATCTCCAGCCAGTTGCCCTCCGGATCCTGCATGTAGAAGGAAGCGGTGCCATCCCGGTGGTCGTGCACGGGGCCGCAGGTGTGCCCCTCGGCTACCAGCTGCTCCCGCACCGCATCCACCTCCGTGCGGCGCTGGAAGTGGAAGGCGAAGTGGGGGCCGGCGGCCGTGTAGCCGGGGCTCAGCAGGGCGATGCCCTCACCCGTCTGGGGCCACTGCAGGTAGCACCAGTCGTCGGCCTCCCAGGTGAGGCGCAGGCCCAGCGTTTCGTAGAAGCGCTTGGCCCGCGCCATGTCCTGCACCCGCAGGGCCACATGGCCGAGGCGATGAACGGCGGCCGGCGCCATGGCGGAGGAGATGACTTGCTGCATTCTCCCGCAAGGAAGGGGGTTGCCGCGGCCTTCGGCTTCAGCCGCCGCCTGTCCAAGCGCACTCAGCAGGCCATAGCGCATCACTTCCCTGAGTGTCAGGGCATCGATCTCCCACACCTCCACCGCCCGCTCTTCCCACCATGTCCTTGAGATCGCCGACAGCTTGCGCCAATGCTCCAGGGGCAAGGCCAAGGACAATGACGGCACTGAAACTGGCATTTGAATTGATATTAACTTCGTTTTTTGCAATGTATTTTTTAACCAAATGAAAAAAGGATATTCGCCAGCCTCTTAGCAGCTAGTGGCTTATTTGTTATTGCGGACATTCACGCAGGAAGGGCTGCGCTTACATACAATGATTACCAATCCCTTGGCAATCTCATTCTTGAGACGAGTGGATCTCTCAATCTGCCTACGACAGTTGGAACTGGGAATTGCGGGGCAACTGGCGCATTGGCCCCCACGATTGGATTTATTTGTACCGGTGCTAATGTAACTCAACTTGTGTATTCGATCTCCGGCCCTTCCACATTTACCGGGTGCAGCTTGCCCCGATGTGCGTCTTCTTTCACCCCTGCTGCAACCAAGCCGCCGCTTCTGTGGCGTGATAAGTGAGGATCAGATCCGCCCCGGCCCGTTTGAAGCAGAGCAGGGTTTCCAGCACCACGGCCCGCTCATCGATCCAGCCCCGCTCCGCGGCCGCCTTCACCATCGCGTATTCGCCGCTCACGTTGTAGGCCGCGATTGGCTGATCGCTTTCCTGGCGCAGGCGATAGATCACATCCAGATAGGCCAGCCCTGGCTTCACCATCAGGATGTCGGCCCCCTCGCCCTCATCGAGCTCCGCTTCAATCAAGGCTTCGCGGCCGTTGGCCGGATCCATTTGATAAGTGCTCTTGTCTTTGGGGATGGGCTTGCCGCTCGAGGGCCGGGGGGCGGAATCGAGGGCTTCGCGAAAGGGGCCGTAGTAGGCGGAGGCGTATTTGGCGGTGTAGCTGATGATGCCTACATCAGTAAATCCCTCCACATCAAGGGATTCACGGATCGCGCTCACCCTGCCATCCATCATGTCGCTGGGGCCAATCAGATCGGCGCCCGCCCTGGCCTGGGCCACCGCTTGGCGGCAGAGAATCTCCACGGTTTCGTCGTTGAGCACCACCCCCTCGGCCGACACGATGCCGTCGTGGCCGTCGCAGGAGTAGGGATCGAGGGCCACGTCGGTCATGATTGCCATGCCGGGGTGGGTTTCCTTCAGGCGGCGGATGGCGCGAGGGATCAGGCCATGCTCGTTGAAGCACTCGGCGCCGTCTTCCGTTTTGAGGCCATCGGCCACCTTGGGGAAGAGCACCACGCAGCGGATACCCAGGTCCCAGGCCCGACCCACCTCCTCCACAAGCCCATCCAGGCTCCAGCGGAAAGCACCGGGCATGGCCCCGATGGGTTCATTGCCCGCGCCTTCATGCACAAAGAGGGGGTAGATGAAATCGGTGGGGGAGAGATGGTGCTCGCGCACAAGGGCCCGAAGGGCTGGTGTGCGCCGCAGCCGGCGGGGGCGGTAAGTGAGCTCCATGCAGGGGCGAGGTTTGGGCGGATCCTACGGACTGCCGCTTTCTGAGCCTCGGCCGGGTGCCGGCCTACAGCCTCGCTGAGGCCAGCCAGCCCTGGCGAGGATCACTGCTGCGGCTGCGGCGCAATTCCTCTAGCAATTCCTTCTCACGAGCGCTCAGGGTGTCTGGCAGCCGCAGCACGGGGGTGAGCAGCAGATCGCCCCGCCCCCCTGCCGCCGTGGGCCAGCCTTTGCCCTTGAGGCGGAGGCTGCGCCCCAGGCTCATGCCAGGAGGCACCTGCACCGTGGCCGTTCCATCGGGGGTGGCCACCTCCAATTGGCCCCCCAGGGCCAATTCATCCAGGCTGAGGGGCAATTCGGCCCGCAGCTGCTCGCCATCGAGCCGCCAAACCGGATGGGGCTGCAGCTCGATTTGAAGGTAAAGATCCCCGCGGCGGCCGGTGCCGGGCTGAAGGTTGCCCTTGCCCTTGAGCCTGAGCCGGCCACCGGGCTTGATTCCCGCAGGAATTCGCACCTGCACACGCTCATCGTTCACAGCCAGGGTGCGCTCGCAGCCGCGGAAGGCATCGCCGTAGGAGAGGCTGAGGGTGGCCTCTGCGTCCAGGTTCACGGGAGTGGAACGCCCGGCACCAGGGAAGCCGGTGCCGAAGCCCCCTGGAAATCCCCCACCGCCAGGGAACCCCCCGCCGCTCGCTCCGCCAAACCGGCCCAGAAGATCGTTGATGAAGTCGTCAAAATTGCCATAGCGGCCGAAATCCACATCAAATCCACCGCTGCTACTGCCGCCACCCATCTGGCTCCAGTACTGGCCGAACTGTTCGTAGCGCCGCCGCTTGTCGGGATCGGAGAGCACCTCATAGGCCTCGCTGATCTCCTTGAAGCGGGCTTCGGCGCCTTTGTCGCCGGGGTTCACATCTGGATGATGTTGGCGGGCCAGCTTGCGAAAGGCCCGTTTGATCGTTTCAGCGTCCGCACCCCGCTCTACCCCCAGCACCTTGAAGTAATCGCGATAGCCGTTGGCAGTCATGGTTTCAGGCTCCTTTGGGAATTCTCTCAGCCCGCATCGGGGAGCAGAGGCGATCACATGGGGGGAAGGCCGTACGTCGGGTCGCTGCACTTAGGCTGACCTTTGATGCCTTGCCCATTCCTGTCTCCATGGTTGTTCGCCGCACCTCGTCGTTGGGCCTTGCGCTTCTGGGATGGCTGGTTTGGGGATTCGGCGTCGGCGTGGTTCCCACCCTTGCCGCCCCTGCCCCCTCAGCCCCCCCCAGCACCACGGCCAGCTTTGGCGAGGCCATGGAGCCCTCCACGGCCGATCAGCTGGCCCTTGTGGAGCACCTGCGCCGGGTGGGGGTGGTTTTTTACGGAGCGTGGTGGTGCCCTGCCTGCTTCAAGCAAAAAAATCTCTTCGGCCAGCAAGCGGGCAACCAGCTGCCCTACATGGAATGCGACAAGACGGACGAACAGCGTCAGCTCTGCCAACAGGCCAGCATCGGGGCCTACCCCACCTGGGTGATGGGAAAGGAAAGACTTGAGGGAGTGCAAACCCTGGAGCGCTTGAGCCAATGGAGTGGCTTTTCACGCCCCCTTGCGCCAGCGGCCTCTCAAGCTGTGAACAACTAGGCCTGTTCCAAGATGTCAAGACTGTGATAGCAATCACTCTTACGAGCGATGCGGGAGAGCATTGTTGAGGAGCTGATCAACAGGTGCTCCATGCAGAAATCTGCGACCGGAGTGGATGTGCTCTCCTTGCTCACATCACCGTTGCAAGACCTTCCCGCCTCCCTGGTGATCACGCTGGTGGCGACCACCCTGATGCTCACCACCCTCACAACCCTTTGGCTCAATCAGTCTCCAGCTTCCCTAGAGCAGAGCATCGCTCGCTCAGAGTTGGCTCACTAACGCTGACCTGTTCATCAGGGTTGCCCCTCGCCTACCACAGCCAGCTTTGATCTGGCCTGCCTCGCTCGCATGCTCTAGGCAAAATGTCTGAACGCTGGGAAGACCCCTGTGGTGTTGGAGGTGGTGGCTGCCTTGGTCGTGGATCTCTCTGAACAGCGGCTGTTGGCTTTCGACCCAGCCGGGGGCCTGATCTATGCCGCGCTGGTCTCCACAGGCCGTGCAGAGACTCCCACGCCGACGGGGTCCTTCCTTGTGGATCGCAAGTACGAAGAAACCTCCATGGTGGGCCGGGGTTACCGCGTGCCGCTCGTGAGGAATGTGATGTGTTTGGCGGGTGGGGGGTTGGCTCCAGATCAAGTGTGCGTGCACCCGGCCCCGTGGCAGGAGAGTGCCCAGGAGCGGTTCGGGGTGCCGCGCAGCCATGGCTGCATACGCACCAGCTCGGCCACGGCCCGCTGGTTGTTTTCCCGCACCCCGGTGGGCACACCGGTGACGGTGCGCCCATGATCGACGACAGAGTGCCGGCTCAACCTTGCTGCTGAAGATTCAGCGAGGTGGTGAGGCCGACCTGTTGAAGCCGACGGTTGAGGTGATGGGCCGCGCTTGGATGGCCGCGAAACACGATGGCGCTGCCCGTGCGCTGCAGCAGGGAATCCAGCCCTTTGGCCTCGCTGGCGGAGAGGGTCTCGATGGCTTCCTGCAACTTTTGGAGCACAGGGCGAAGGTCGTTCAAGATCGAAATGGTGGCCAGCGGCTCAAGGGGAGCACGCTCTTGCACCAGAGGAGGAAGAAGGAAAGCGCGAGCCATGGAGCTTGCGAAGGATTGCTCATCACCCTATGGGGCGCCGGCACCAGGGGGCAGGGGGGGGAGCCCACTGCGGCCCGCTCTTGACAGCCTGCGCGGGTAGGACGCTTTGCAGGGGGTCAGCGCGTCTTGGCTTGCCCCTGTCCTGCCGTCAATAGATCCTGGAGGCCGATCACCTCCAGAGTTGATCCACGTTGCAACAAAAAGGTGGGAGTGCCTTGAAGGTTGAGGCGTTCGGCCAACGCAAGATCTTGGTTGATGGCACGCAGGGAAGCATCACCGCTGCGATCCCGGGCAAACAGTTGCAGATTCAGGCCCAGGGTTTTGGCGATTTCGCTGTACAGGTCTTCTCCAAGTCTTGATTGGTTTTGAAACAGCGCATCGTGGTATTGCCAAAATTTGCCCTGGCGACCAGCGGCCCAGGCAGCTCTAGCGGCGGGCAGCGCTTGCGGATGCATCTGGCTCAACGGGAAGTGTTTGTAGACAACCTGGATGCGGTTCCCCTGCTGCGCCAGAAGCGCTTTCAACCTGCGATGGGCCTCGGCGCAATAGGGGCATTGAAAGTCTGAAAACTCCACGAGCAGGGTGTCTGCTTCGCTGCCTCCACGCCTGGGAGATTCCCCAACGATTTGGGCAGGCACAGGAAAAAGGGATCGGAGCAGCGCAGCCTGCTTCTCGCGTGCCTCGTCTTGTTGCTGCTGCTCGTAGCGATCGAGGGCCTCCAGAATGGCCGCCGGGTGGTTGCGGATCACCTCCAGCACCCGTTCCTCAAACCCTTTCTCCACAGAGCTGGTTTGGGCCGCCAGCGCTGGGCCAGGGAGCTGAAGGAGAAAGGGAAGGCTGACCAGGCCCCACCACATCAGAACCCCCCACCGTTGAAGGCGAAGCGGCTTCCTGCCGGGAGTGTGGCTCGGACGGACTGGAATCAAGGCAGAGCAATCAAGGCACACAAACCTATGGCAGCCCGGCTGTCTTCAGGGGACCGCTGGTGACCAGCCTCGTAGAGAGTGCCGCCCGATGATCCAAGGTTCGATCGGTTGGCCCCCCAAAATGTGGTCCCTCAGGATGCGCTCCACCCGTTCAGGGGTGACGCCCCCGTAGAGGATGCCCTCCGGCCAGATCAGCAGGATCGGCCCCTCCTGGCACACCCTCAGGCAATCGGCCTTCGTGCGCAGCACCACCCCTTGTGGTCGGACAGGATCCTCCAGGCCCAAGCTGCGCACCAACCCTTTCAGCCGCTCCCAGGTGGCCGCACCCAGGGCTGGATCACAGCACAAGGCCTTCTGGGGAGTGGCACACAGCAGTAGATGGTGGGCAATGGTGGTCATGGTGAGTGTGGCTGGCTCCGGGGATCAGCCCATCAGCAGGGGTTGGCCTTGACGACGGGCCGCAGCCTCCAGAGCCGCCTGACGGGCCCAGGCATCCACTGCCAGCACATCCTCCAGGCTGGGTTGGGCCTGCAGATCCCTCTGGTGTTGCTCGCACACCGTTTCGATCAGCCAGGGGATCGCCAAAAAGGGGATCTGCTCTTCGAGAAACAGCGCCACCGCCTGTTCATTGGCAGCGTTCATCACCGCAGGCATCGTGCCCCCCGCCCGGCCTGCGGCGTAGGCCAGCCCCATGCAGGGGTAGCGCACAGGATCGGGTTCCTGGAATGTGAGGGTGCCAATGGCGGCTAGATCCAACCGGCGCCAGGGCGTCTCCATGCGCTCCGGCCAGCTCAGGCAGCAAAGGATCGGCAACTTCATATCGGGCCAGCCCAGCTGAGCCAAAACAGACGTGTCTGCCAGCTCCACCAGGGAGTGGATGATGCTCTGGGGATGGATCACGATCTCGATGGCGTCGTAGGCCACTCCGAAGAGGTAGTGGGCTTCAATCACCTCCAGCCCCTTGTTCATCAAGGTGGCGGAATCCACGGTGATCTTGCGCCCCATGACCCAGTTGGGATGGCTTGTGGCATCGGCCACGGTCACCTTGGTGAAGTCGGCCGGATCCCAGTCGCGGAAGGCACCGCCAGAGGCCGTGAGCAGAATCCGCTTCAGCCCGGGCGGCGGCTGGCCTGTGGACAGACGCGCCTGCTCCGGCCAGGGGATTCCCTGCAGGCACTGGAAAATCGCGGAATGCTCCGAATCGGCCGGCAGCAGGCGCGCACCACTGGCGCGCAGTTCTGGGAGCACCACGGGCCCGGCGGCGATGAGCGTCTCCTTGTTGGCCAGGGCCACATCCTTGCCGGCCCGAATGGCCGCCAGGGTGGGCAACAAACCCGCACAACCTACAATCCCGGCCACCACCAGATCGGCGTCGGCCCAGGCCGCCGCTGCGCAGAGGCCCTCCTGCCCGCCAAGAATCTCGGGCAGGGGAGAAGGGCGCAGAGCTGGCTCCAGCCCGGCAAGGCGCTCCTTCAGGGTGCACACGTCCTCTGGATTGGCCAGAGCGACCGCAGCCGGGTGGTGCCGCAGGATCTGCTCCATCAGCAGATCCAGATTCCGATTGGCGGTGAGGGCCACCACCCGGAAGCGATCGGGGAAGGCCTCGACAATCTCCAGGGTTTGGGTGCCGATGGAACCTGTGGAGCCGAGCACGCTGATGGCCTTCATGAACCCTCTTCGGCACGGATGGCCCCCAGTCTCCCACTGCCTCCAGCCGGCACGCTTCGCCGGTGTGAGGGGTGGCGCAGTTGACTGGGCCCAACGAACGACCTCCCATGGCCTGGATGCAACGCTGGAATTTCATTGCACGCGCTCGCCTGGAGCGAGAGCTCTGGGACGCCTTTGAACGGGGGGAGGACCCTGAGGCGCTGGTGGCCCAGGCCCTTCAGGAGAGCCAGAGCGGGGATGATAACCAGCGCTTCCGCCTGGAGGTGTGGCAGAGCACCCTGACGCGGATTCGAAAAATCGAAGCGCTCATGCGCGATCGGCAGCCACCAGCAGGGCCACCGCCAAGCTCGTCGCCAGTCCCCCCCCCGCCCTCAGCAGATCCAGAGTGAGGTCTTGCAGGATCGCCGGGGTCGGGCGCCCCACCCCCCGCAAGCCCAATCCCA
>Ga0315899_10002802_pt1 | contig 19128 bp, 14 predicted proteins | sample LakEriMetagenome_2_FD_203518 | JGI IMG/M metagenome (GOLD analysis project Ga0315899, IMG submission 203518) | Freshwater fungal communities from buoy surface, Lake Erie, Ohio, United States - Buoy 4 MA112 | ecosystem: Environmental > Aquatic > Freshwater > Lake | place: USA: Lake Erie, Ohio... | reverse complement strand
TATCATCTTCCTCATATGACATGTATCCTCCTCCTCATATGACATGTATCCTCCTCCTAATGCATGTATCATCTTCCTCATATGACATGTATCCTCCTCATCTACATTGCATGGAACAACACGTGAGCGTCAGTTGCATGTCGCGTTGTTTATGAGGAGGAGGATACATGTCATATGTATCCTCTACATGTATTTTCCTCCTCATAAAGGAGGATACGTGAGCGTCGTTTACCTCGCATGCATGCCCTCAAACTCTATGCCCTCAAAGTCGCATGCATGCCCTCAAAGTCGCATGCATGCCCTCAAAGTCGCATGCATGCCCTCAAAGTCGCATGCATGCCTTCAAAGTCGCGTTCGCGTCAGTTACAGTTCGCGTTGTTTACCTTGCATGCTCAGCGCAGTTGCAAGACAGGCGCAAGACGTGTTTTTTCCTTTTTTTCTTTTCCCCCTTTTTTATAGACAAGCGCAAGACAACCTCAGTGGCATGTCGCGTTGCATGTCATGCATGTCGCGTTGTGTATCTTGCATGCATGCCCTTTCGTGTCATATCCGCACGTGTGTCCACCCGCTCGCGTGTGCACGCGAGCGCGCACGCACACACACGAACGCACACGCGCACGCACACAAACGCGCGCGCGCACACACACACACACACAACAGGGGCTAGCGCTGAACTATTCGGTATTCTACTACGAGATAATGTCAATGCCGGAGCAGGCGTGCGCGCTGGCAAAGCAGGCATTTGACGATGCCATCTCCGGTACCCTCTCTCTCTCTCTCTCTCTCTCTCTCTCTCTCTCCCTCCCTCCCTCTCTCTCTCTCTCTCTCTCTCTCTCTCTCTCTGCTCCGAAACTCGGACCCGATGACCGCATTCGCCTCACCCTTTAACACAGTAGGAGGAGGACACATGTCATACATTAGGAGGAGGATACATGGCATATGCCTCACCCTTAGCGGCCCAATCCCCAAATACTTGAGCCAAGATGGATGAGACCCACTGTGTGAACTGTTTTAGCAACACATTAGGAGGAGGATACATGTCATATGACGAGGAGGATACACGTAAGATGGATGAGAGCCGCTGTGTTAACTGTGTGAAACACTGACGACAAGCATGCCTGCAGACCTGGACTCGCTCATCCATCTTGCATGTATCCTCCTCCTCATATGACATGTATCCTCCTCCTAATGTGTGGATGCCTGCAGACCTGGACTCGCTCATCCATCTTACATGTATCCTCCTCCTCATATGACATGTATCCTCCTCCTAATGTGTGGATGTCTGCAGACCTGGGCTCGCTCATCCATCTTACATGTATCCTCCTCCGCACATGACATGTATCCTCCTCCTAATGTGTGGATGCCTGCAGACCTGGACTCGCTCATCCATCTTACATGAATCCTCCTCCTCATATGACATGTATCCTCCTCCTAATGTGTGGATGTCTGCAGACCTGGACTCGCTCAGCGAAGATTCGTACAAGGATGCCACCCTCATCATGCAGCTCCTTCGTGACAACCTCACGTAAGTCGTTAGCAACACATTAGCAACACATTAGCAACACATTAGCAACATGTTAGCAACACATTAGCAACACATTAGCAACGCATTAGCAACACATTACCAACACGTGCTCCTCCGTGACAAACTCTAGTAAGCCCGCCCCCCTCGCCCCCCTCGCCGCCAATCCCAGCCGCGCAACACATCAGCAACGCATCAGCAACACATCAGCAACACATTAGCAACACGCCTCGCCGCCAATCCCAGCCGCACAACTCGTGCTCATACTATGCCACAACAAACCCGAGAGGGCTGCTACACACTAGAGGGCCGCGTGTGTTCTGTGCCTAGATCATATCCATGCAAGGAGGAGGATACATGTCATATGAGGAGGAGGATACATGTAAGGCTACACACAAGAGGGCCGCGTGTGTTCTGTGCCTCGATCATATCCATGCAATCAAACTGCGCCCGTCACTGTCTACCTTTGATGACGTGACACTGTCTCCCTTTTATGACGTGACACTCTATCTTGATCACGTGCCTGTCGATCAAGTTCGCTGCTGAGTGTTGGTGCTGGATGCAACACATACAACAGGCTGTGGACCTCGGACGTGACTGCTCAGCCGCCGCCAACTTGAGTCCCACGCAAGCGCGCCTCCAGGGTGACGACTGCGGGGGCGCGTTTTTAAAAAATGCAATGCGCATGCCATGTTTGGCCAAACATGGCATGCGACATGGCATGCGCATTTCATTTTTTGGCCAAAACCGGCGCGGCCCCACAGTTGCCACACCCTGGAGAGAGAGCGAGAGGGACAGACAGAGAAAGAGCTTTATTTGGAGCTATTGAGAATGGAGTGGATTGGCGAGGCCCCACGGTTGTCACCCTGGATTGTCCAGAGAGCGTGTCACGGGTTTCGTGTCTTAGGCGTGATAAACTGTGAACACGAGAAATACTTTCATTTATTGTGTTTGTTCAGTGATTCCGCAGAATTTTAACGATTCCGATATTATATTATTAGACTACTTTCGCTCTAGGCATCAGGAAACATACCACGAAAAATAACAGACAAGAAATTCAGCGTGGCTTGTATTGTAAGAATTTAAGATTTTGAGGGACGTTTCTATGCTCCCGACGGCTTCGCGACGAGCTTCTCCATTTCCTTCTTGAAGCGGCCTTTGAACATGAGCTTGTTGAAGCCCAGGCCGTCTGGTGCGGGGGCCGTGAAGAGGCTCTCTGCGTCCGGGTCTTGGTAGAGATTGACAAGCGACTGGAAGTTTTTCGCGCCCGATCGTCTGGCCGTCTCGGATTTCGCCTGCTGCGAAGCCCTTGTAGGAAATTCAGCGTTCATGCTTGAATTTGAAAGATTGAGCGCGACGAAGGATGTACGCAGGCACGCCTCTCTCCGAGGTCGGCGGGGCAGACGAAAGCGCATCAAGTCCAGCGGGAGAGGTGCTGGTGTAGGAAGCCCCGGCGGTGGCCAGCGTGGTTTGATGGGCGGCAGGTGCGGAAAGTGGTGGGCTGGAGGATCTGGTGTCCCTTGCAAGCACACTCTTCTGCCCGACCCACTGTTCTGGCTGCTGAGCTCGCAAGGCCGCAGAGCTTGACGCTGCGGCCCAAGCTCTGGACGAGGCCGCTGCCCCCGCACACAACACTTTGGCCCGGCTCTCGCCATCAGCATCGTGCGCAGTGTCGGACAGCCGCAACTCCGCACCCTCTGCAACCTCAGCCACGTTGCGGGTTGAGGCAGCGCCAGCCAATGCGGCCGCTGGCTGGCGGCCGCCCAAGGACTGGACCGCCCAAGCTCTGGATGCGGCCAATGCCTCCGTCCCAGCAGAAGTGCCACCAGCCTCAGCGTCGCCGTGGATGACATGATCGACATGAGCCCTTGCTCCACGCGTGCAGCCGCCGGTTGAGCGGTAAGCAAGCAGGTGCAGGTCGAGAACATGCACAATGCTTTCCTGCTCCTCTTCGCCACGCTCACTGCATCCCCCGCTGTCTGCATCTCGCCTTGCAGAGCCTCGCATGCGAGGCTGGAGTTGTCGCTCGACACGTCGACGGCGTGTAGGTCTGCTCGATGCTCGCGCCTCAGCATTACTCCGGGTGCCACGTCGGCGCACTTCTCGCGGTGTTTCGAGGCCCGCAGCATCTGCTGGCAGAGCAGGTGCGGGTTGGCGCGGGGTGGCATGCGTCAGCAGAAGGTCGTTTGTGCGCGCATCGCGCCCCATTCAGACTAAAAAGCACGTGTGTGGCTTGTGTGTGCGTTCAGATACACTGAGGCTCATATAGGACCTCGAGAGAGGTCTGAGTCCACGGAGACGCAATCCTCATCAGACGGCAAAGTGTCGCGAAACCAGGGCCTCCCGCGCGCATTTTCCTGCCGCTGACGGCGCTGTTGCACGAGGGCGTCGAGAAGGGAGCGCCTGGTCAGCGCCAGCGTGAGTGTCAGCAGAGGTTGACTGCGCGTGCACGCGTGCGCATGCGCGCGTCTTGCGCAGGAACAGCGAGGCCCGTGCCGCGTAACACGCTTGCCTGCTTGAAGAGGAGCCCGCCTCTTTCGCATGGTCCTCTCCCTCGACGCCGCCGACTGCAGGCGCCCGGCGCGCCCGCCTCCGCCCGCGGCCGTATGCCGACGGCGAGGGGAGCGAGACTGCATCGTCGTCCACCTCAATAGTATCGTCTGGCACCACAAAGTCGTCCAGGAACTCGACATAGTCCGCCAGCTCTTCCTCCTCCTCTGCTTCGTCCTCGCCGCTTGCGCTGCTGTCAGAGTTGTCCAACCCCCAGGGGTCCGATAACCCGTCGTCATCGGACTCCTGCGCCCGTTTCTCGTACTGGATCCTCTGGAGCACCTCCCCATCGTCATCGAGCATGCTAACCTCGCCGAACGCGGCCCTGCAGCTCGGGCACGATGTCGCGATTCCCGCCCACTTTGAAATGCACGCGAGGCAAAACACGTGAGAGCAGCCGTCGAGCCTTGCGCGCCTCGCATAGTTGAGCCCGTTGCAGGGTGCGTGCATGGGCTCGACGAGACGCGCAAGTGGCTGCAGGCAGATGCCGCAGTCGCCGTCACCGCCTCCTTCCGCAGGCATTCCCCTGAAAGGCACACAGGGGAATGGGCCCACGAAGTTTGACGGCGGCCTGCGACAGCCGGGGGCCGGGGCATGATGATGAGGCCGTCTACGTTGGCCGCCCTCTCCGTGCTGGCTCTGGGCGACGCAGTCTATGGCTTCGTCAGCGGACCCTCCGCGTTTTCCGCGGGCGCGCGCGCTGCACCGGGGCTGCGTCCAGCGGGCATCAATCCAGGGCTGCGGCCGGGCGCACTCGCAAATAGCAGGCGCCGCAGGCTCGCGGGGTGGCTCGCAATGCAGGGCGACTTTCTCCCGAAGGACAGCCCAGAGGACATTCTGAAGTGGACAAAGAAGCAGGATGAGAAGAAGGAGCGCAAGGCATCAGTCGAGACCAGGCCGTACGGCGAGTGGGACTCGCCCATCGCTTCCAAGGACCTCACCGAGGGGGCTGTGGGGCTGGGGGCGCCGGTGTTCGACGGCGAGGCGCTCTACTGGCTCGAGGCGCGCCCGTCGGAGCAGGGGCGCGTGGTGGTGGTGAGGAAGGATGCCTCGGGCGTCAGCGACATTACGCCGGCAAATTTCAACGTGCGCACGCGCGTGCACGAGTACGGCGGCGGCGATTTCACAGTGTCGTCGGGCATCGTCTACTTCACCAACTTCAAGGACCAGCGTTTGTACGCGCAGCTGGCATTTCCAGGCGCCGAGCCTATCCCGCTTACGCCTGAGGGCAAGCTGCGCTTTGCTGACTTTGCCATTGATGCGCGCCGCGACCGTCTAATTTGTGTCGTGGAAGACCATTCGAAAGAGGGCACGGAGCCCTCAAACTACCTCGCTGCTGTCAGCCTCGAGGGTCCATCAGAGGGTGGCGTCTTCCCGCCCATCCTGACCATCGCCGCGGGGCGCGATTTCTACGCCGCGCCGCGTGTGCGCAAGGACGGCGGAGCGCTGGCTTTCGTGAGCTGGCAGCACCCCAACATGCCTTGGGACTCGACATCCTTGTACGTGGCCGACATGACAGCCGACGGCGGCATCTCAGAGCCGCGCCAGATGGCGGGCGGACCTCAGGAGTCGGTGCTTTCGCCTGTGTGGGACGCGATGGGAGAGCTCTACTTTGTCTCGGACCGCTCCGGTTTCTACAACATTTACCGGCTCGATGCCAATGGCGGCGTAAACGTGAAAGAAATGGCTGCTGAATTTGCAGGGCCTATGTGGCGCCTTGGCGGACAGGCCTTTGCCTTCTTGCCCGACGGCCGGATCCTCTGCAATGTCAAGCAGCCGGGCGTAGTTGGGTCCAAGCTCTCGGTCCTGGAGCCGCTCGATGGCAGCCTCACTCCAGTTGGGGGGGGCTATTCGCAGTTTGGCGGCTTTGCCGTGTCTGATGCCGCCGTAGCCGTTCTGGGAGGATCCTTCAAGCAGCCGATGGAGCTTGCGCTCGTGCCCCTCAGCAAGCTGGAGAAAGGCAAGGGGGATGTCATCAAGGTGTCGACCGATTACCAGGTGCGCTCCCTCTACCTCTCCCAGCCCGAGATGATCGAATTCCCGACAGGGCGCGACGGCGAGACCGCGTGGATGGTCTTTTACCCACCGCAAAACGCAAAATTCGTGCCCAGGCCAGGGACGAGCCCGCCGCTGCTTGTCAAGAGCCATGGAGGGCCGACTGCCTCCACCTCCACCAACTTGGACCTTGCCATCCAGTTTTGGACCAGCCGCGGCTATGCGGTGGCCGACGTGGACTACTCTGGCTCCTCGGGCTACGGCCGCGCATATCGCGAGCGTCTCAAGGGACAGTGGGGGGTCAAGGACGTGGAGGATTGCTGTGCTGCCGCCAGCTATCTGGCCGCCGAGGGGCTGGTCGACGGCAACAAAATGGCCATCGACGGTGGCAGCGCTGGCGGCTACACCACCCTGTCGGCCCTTGCCTTCAAGAACGTCTTCAAGGCTGGATGCTCCAAGTACGGCATCGGCGACCTGAACGCGCTGGCGCGAGATACGCACAAGTTTGAGTCGCGCTACCTCGACTCCCTCATCGGCCCACTCCCCGACTCCGCCGCCCTCTACAAAGAGCGATCGCCCATCAACTCCATTGACAAGTTTGACTGCCCCATCATCTTCTTCCAGGGCGCCGAGGATAAAGTGGTGCCCCTGAACCAAGCGGAAATGATGCACAAGGCCGTCAAAGACAAGGGCGTGCTGACGGCCCTGGTGGTCTTCGAGGGCGAGGCGCATGGGTTCCGGCAAGCCGCCAATATCCAACGCTGCATTGAAGGCGAGCTCTTCTTCTTTAATACGGCGTTTGGGCTCAAGACCAAGCTCCCCGAGGACATGGCGGAGTTTGTGCTCGACAACTACGACCCCATGCTGCCGGGGGAGGCCAGGTGCTACATCAAGATTGACGGTTACGAGCTGGAGGTGGGCGCTGAATCTGGCATCATCAACCTTCTGGGCGAGGGGCCCATCGCTGAGGAGGCTTTCTTCCCCGAGGTGCGGCCAGACAGGCCGACCGGCGGGTCGGTTGATCGCGATCGCGAGGAGAAGTTAGAGGACTTTGTGGAGTGGTTGTGAGAACGCAAACGCACATATTCTCGAAGCCAAAGCTGCTCTCAGTGTACCCTGCCTGCCCTCTCTTTCCTTTATATTTACTCTCAATGAAAGATCTCCTCGTGGAGCGTGCGGCATCAGAGTGTCGCCCCGCCAGGGGCGCACGGCGATGGTCCGGGCGTGGCCTGGGTTTTCTCTATGTTGGGACATTCCCTCCCTTTTCTTCTCTGACTTTTCCCACCTTTTCGTCTGCAATTTTCACATTGTCGTCTCCAAACACGCCTTTGCAGCTCTTGTCCTTGCCCACCGTGGCTTTGCTGCTCCTGCTGCCAGAAGAGCGCGTAGTGCTCGGGGCAACGGAGGCGGACCTCTCTGATGCGATAGAGCGCACGCGGGCAGGAGGTCCTGTTCCGGGGCCTTCCAGCCACTTGTGAAGGTCCCGGCTTTGCTGCAACAGGCTCTCTCGTTGCTCTTCGTGCGTCATTGTGCTCTGCGTAAACGTTGGGGCATGCTGAATGTTGAGAATCTTGGCCATCTTGGCCGACAATTGCATCTTTCCGCTCTCGCGCAAGGCCTGGATGCGAGATTCCAGGATGTGTTGTCGCCTGCGCTCGTGCTCGAATGTTTGTCTCGGATCCAATGAGACCGGGAATTCCGACCGCATCGATTGCGACTGGAGCACGGAGCTGTATGTCTGCGGCGTCGACGCGACACGGTCCGCGATGGGCATCCTCCCGTCTGGGAGCGCCTTGCCCGCATCCTCGTACCACTCTGTCTTTGACCGCGTCACATAAAGCCTCGATCCGGGACGCGGGTTGTAGCACAAGTCCACCGCGCTCGTCCTGCTCGTTCGAGTGGACATGGTTTTGACGCGAACGGGCGACGTCTGCAGCTCACGCGCAATTGTGCCGGTGGTCGAGTCATGTGACTCATTATTGCACACACGCGCGGGGAACCCGCTCATCGGATGGCCATCGGGCAGGAACCGTGCGGCTCTGTTCCACGTCGGACAATGGACGCGCTTTGTGGAACCGAGCACCTCATATGACGGGTCCCGCGCGTCCTCTAGCGGCACGCTCATCGGCCGCTGCGACGCCGGCAATTCCTTGCCCACGTTGTGCGGGTGCGTGCTCGTGGCGTGGAACGCCGAGTACTTGATCGGCGACCGTTCGACCGCAACTGCCAGATCGGGAATCGCGCTGCGCGCAATGTCGTACCAATCCCGGATGTCGCCAGTGGCGTATGTCGGAATGGTGAAGCGCTCCTTGGAGCTCTTTACCGTCATGGCGGAGTAGTTCATCAAGGACGCAGCCTGGCGGCTGACAACGGTGGTTGGGTGCGCGGTGTCGTACTCGGGGCTGCGAAAGTCCATCCTGGCCTGCTTTCGAATCGTGTGATCTTTGAGAGCGGTCTTAAACGTGCTCCCGTACGTCTTGACGGTCTTGGTTGGTTGCGCGCTGTCGTACTCGCCGCCGTTGATCGGAAGCTCAATGTTTTTCGGCCACGCGTACTTGCTCCGGAAGGTGGTGCTGTAGCTCCGCTCATTGTCGGCGCCATTGATCGAGGTGGCCGGCCGGTTCATCGCGTGATTGATGCTGGGCGCGGCGCGAGGCGTTTCCTGGTGCTCAAGATAGCCGGGCGAGGAGACGAGGTGCAGAAAAGAGCCCCGGTCATCGCCAAATCGCTCGCACTTCGACTTGAACGCGACGGCATAGCGTTGCGGGCTCGCGCGCACGGTATGGTACATGCTCGAGTGGAACGAGGCCCGCTCGCCCATGTCCTCGTGACTCGTGACAAGGAGAGGGTCCACGTCGGCGGGCATATGGGGAATAGGGTTGAATCTGGACGAGTTCTTGAACCGCGGCGAGGTGAACTCGCGCGCTCCTCCGCCCTTCGCCACCAGAGACTTAACGAATTCTCGAGAACCTCGCGATGCTGTCGCTTCTGTCGTTGCCCGCTGCGAGGCCGTCGGTGGCACCAGTCGCGACTGGTGCTCGCTCGTGTCGGCGGCTGCCGATGGCGGAGGACCATTGTCCTCCGCCATGACCATGGATCTGGAACCCGGTCTCATTGGTGCTCGCTCGTGTCGGCGGCTGCCAAAGTACGTGGACAATGGTCCATCTCCTCCGTCGCCATGCGTCAGGGCCTACACCCGAAAGGGGCCAAAAAAGGGCCGAAACAGATATCGTTCAGTGTTCCCTCGGTACAAATCTAATATTAATACAAATATGTTCGCGTGCGGTGATTGAGGTTGTGGAGGATGTTGGCGTAGAGAGACTACGCCAACATGTCCTCCACTATCCCCCCCCAACAGGTCCTGGCTTTGAATCGCATAAAGAAGGAGGCGGCGGCGCTGTCGGATGACTCGGACAGTGCCGGGGTGAGCGCCAAGCCGATAAGCGAGGACTTGAAGCGCTGGAAGGGCACCATTAGCGGGCCGAAGGAAACGCCCTGCGACGGCTGCACTTTTGCGATTGATATTGAGCTGACAAACAACTACCCGTTTGAGCCCCCCAAAATGAAGTTTGACACCACAGTGTGGCACCCCAACGTGAGCTCGCGAACGGGCGCTATCTGTCTGAATATCCTGCAAAAGGAGTGGTCGCCTGCGCTCACAATCAAGACCGCGCTGATCACGGTGCAGGCGCTGCTGGCCGAACACCTGGACGAAAACACGAATCTTGAGGCCAAATGCCTCGCCTTTGCGATGCTGTCGCACCGAAGACTCGGCAAAGGCTCTCTGTGGGCAAAAGAAGCAATTGAAGACAGCATCCTTCGCATGGTGTGTGAGGAGCACGTCCTGTTCTCACAAACATGCAAGCACAGGGTGTCGGGCGCGGAGAAGGAGATGTCACGTGTCGCCCAGAGGCAGAAGCCTCTGCGCCAGGCGCAGATGATTGCCGAGGCGTGGCACTGATGCTCGTGATCGGATTGAGCAAACCAAGCGGCTCGTAGCTGAGACGGGAGAGTAGCTGCTGCTGCTGCTGCTGCTGCATCGATGGTTCAGGGGAGTTCGACGTCTGAGCGTTGATTGCAAGCGCCAAGGACGCAATTTTGGCTGCGTGAGGAACGCCAGGGATCGAACTCGATCCCTGGCTATAAGTACCCGCTCAAAGCTTGAAGCGACTCAAATAGTACCTACACATACGTATGCAAGAATAATGGGTGGACTAATTAGGACGTAATATATGTGTGTGTGTGTGTGTATATATATATATAATACATACATACGTATATACATGTATGTTTATGTACATACAGTATATAGAGAGAAAGAGAGAATCTCTCCCTTCCCACTCCCCTCCCCCCCCCCCCCTGGCAGCCCCTCCTCTTCCTCTGGCTCTCGGAGTTGATTTTGAGCCATATTATGACGGGGGGGTGGTTTTCCGCCCCCCCCCCTAAACGCCGCCGCAGTGGCCTGCGTGCCAGTGGATTCTGATTCGGGTCCGGGAGACTCGGGGCCATGGATTACGCCGCTCATCCTGAGCCCAGCACGCTGGCGTCTGCCGGACTGCATACCTTCCCGTGCTTAGTTTCCGTTGTGAAGATAGCGGTAAGATAGTTATCTTGAAACGTAATAGATGCTTGTAGGATGTTTATATCGTTGCAGTTTACCGAACAAAAAATGAAGAAATGTCGAGAGAGCAGATGGGCCCAAAGGCACACATTCCTGCCGCGCGGGCGGGGCACAAGATGAAAAACGAAGCAGCTTTAGATTTGCTCCTTGCAAACGAATCTGAACCCCAACCATCAAACCCTACCAGAGGGCGCACTTCTCTCGCGGATTCATCTTGGAGCCGACCGGGCAGTTGAAATCCTTTTGGAAGTCTAGATTCTGCGACAGCGGGCCGTTGACTCGGAATTTGTCCGGACTGTGCTCGTCCGTCAAAATGGCCATGCGGATCGACTGGTCGCGCTCCTTGTCGCACCAGTTCTGCCCATACGACACCCAAAAAAGCTGCCGCTGGTAATGCTTGGGTTTGGACTGCTTCTGGCAGAGCTCCCAAGTCATTGGCATCTCGCTCTTACTGATCCCCTTGCAGTAGTGGTGCGTGAACCAGTTGAGGTAGGCATGATACGAGGACTTGATGCCGCCAAAGTCGGCGATGTTCTCCCCCAGCGTCAGGTTGCCCTTGACCTTGAGTCCGAGCAAGTCGAAGCCCGAGTACAGCGTCGCGATGCACTGCGCCCGGCTCTCGTACTCGTCCACCGTCTCCTTATCCCACCAGTCGCGGAGGCGACTTTCCTGGTCGTACTTGCGCCCCGTGTTGTCGAACCCATGTGTCAGCTCGTGCCCCATGATGGCCCCCACCCCCCCGAAATTGCGCGCCATGTCGTAGGCACTGCTGAAGAACGGCTTTTGCAGCATCCCCGCCGCTGCGCAGGTGCACAGGGAGGGAAAGCGGGAGGGAGTCGGGGAGGGGAACGAGAAAGAGCGGACGAGCGCGCGCGACAGAGGGCGCGCGAGGGATGTGAGAGAGTGAAAGGCCAAGAAATAGAGAGGGTCAGACTTATTGCCGGTCACAGCAGACACGGCTCACGACAGCGAGGAACACACACGGGAACACACGTAGGAACACACATAGGAACACGGTCACAGCAGACACGGCAAACGACAGCGAGGAGCTGAAAGCGGCAGGGCGGGAAGGCGCGCGTACTGATGAAGAGGCCGTTGACGGCGTTGTCGTAGTAGGAGTTGACCGACATGATGCTCATGCTCCACCGCCGGCGATGCGCGGGCTCCAAGAGGCGCGCAAGCTTTCGCTTCTTCTTTGCCTCGCACGACACGAGTGAGTTGTTGAAGTAGGAGGTAGGGGACACCGCCCAGTCGTCTGACACCCACACGGTCGGGTGGCCACACTCAAAGAATATGTTGTGGAGCTTCTCGAGGGCGGCGGTGCGCGACTCCTCAGACATCCACGGCACAACCTCCAGATTTTGTTTGAAGGCGTCCCGGATGAAGTCCAGCATCGTCAGCGCCACCTGCCGGTCGTCCTCGGAGAAGAAATTTTCGACGAAGAGCTTTTCTGCGGTGGTGGGCAAGGCGCTCTTGGTCGCCGCCACGCACTTGTGCCAACGCTCCGGCTGCTTCGAAATGCCCATCAAGTTGGCGTCCACCTTGAGCGTCGCCTCAAGAAACTCGTGCCCCAGCAGCGGCGACAGGTTGTACGTCAGATGCCACCGCAGGTACGGGATCAAGCTCTTCGCCGAGCGCTTGCCGAAGAAGTCGTTGAGTTTGTGGAAAAACTCGGGCGTCTTGACCACGATGTTGTTGCGCTCCTTGCCTACTGCTTCGTTCCAATCCCAAACCATCACCGAATTGTGTCAGAAGCATCACCACACTACACGAGCAAACCTCAGGGCTCACCCTGTGGTCTCATCTCACATCCTGGCCCTCTCCTTCCAGCATGCTCATGAATGCGAAATGTTCTTTCCACGGCACTAGGCGTCGCCAGCGCTTTTGGAATGCGGCGGGCGGGCTCTTTTAACGCGCCGGCGACACCCTGCCGCCTGCCAAAAGCGACGGCAACGCCCGCGCGAGAGCCCAAGCGCCGGCGAAGTTCCGCGCCACTATGCGGGTGCCCGGAGCGCCGGCGACGCCCAACCCTGCACGCATACGGGCTGCGCACACCACCCATATGTATGCTGGAGACCAAACGTACACTACTCTCGAACCCTGCGAGTCAGCGCACCTCGTGGGGAAACTTTGCCCCTTTTACCACGTCAACGCATAGAGCATTTCATAGCCAGCGTGCGCAGCGCCCCGCTTCAAAAAATACGCACTCAAGCAATCGCACCGTCCTCGATGCCCATTTTGTCGAAGAGCAGCTTGAAGTTGATGTTGGGATTCTGCTTCAAGAACTCGTCGTGAGAAATGTGGACAAAGGACTTCTTGAGTGCCACATAGGGCTCCAGCCGCTGGTATACTGCGAGCTCCGTCTCGATCTCCATGCACACGTCGGCGTCGTGGTTTGCCTCCTCGTCGCTGAGGCCTGCGAGCTTCAGCTGCGTGACAATGAACTCGCGGTACGCCGCTCTGTGCGACTGCATCTCCGCAGAGCCATCGGTGTAGAAAGAGTAGTCTGGGAGAATGAGCCCGCCAGTCCCGAAGTAAAGGTTCATGAGCGAGGGCTCCAGGTTGTCCGCGCCGACCCACCAGTCGAAAAACGCAGGCACATCCCAGAACTGGAACTGCGCCATCACGGCCCACATGTCGTCGTAGTCCTGGATGTCAGCAATCTGCTTCAGATACGGCTGGATGGGCTCGGCGTTCATCTCATTGATGTGGTCGACCATCATGCATGCGCGGTACCAGTCGCCGGCCTTGCCCTTGTCGCTCTCCAGGATCTCGCGCATCTCCTTGTAGATCTTCGCGGAGCCCCCGTCCCACGAGCGCGCAAAGCCACCAAGGTCCTCAGGGATCTTGACGTGCTTCTCGAAGCCGCCGCACGCGTACTGGTAAAAGTCGTTGCACGGGTCCTCGTTCAGGTCCATCTGACGCACCACCGAGGGCGGGAAGACGGAGGCCGCCGCGCGGCCCTTTTGCACGCCCATCGGCGCATTTGAGACTGGGTATACGGGCAGCAGTGCCGCCGGGTCCGCCTGCTGCGCCAGCGCCGCGCGCCTACCCGCCGCACGCTCGGATGTCACCACGACGCACCCTACGAGGCACACCGCGCAGACCGCCGCGGCAAAGCCCACGGCCGCCGCCAGATTCCGGCGGCGGCTCGGATGCTCCCCCGCGTCTGCAATATCCGCCATCCCTGGCCCGCTTCAGCTTCCTTGCATCGCCCTCCTTTGATTGCTCTCTCGTTTTATGAAGGGCCACGTATAAAAATGACCGTGTCGATGTCCGTGTCAGAACTGGCCGTTCGTCGTGATGGGAGAGAGGGAGAGGAGAGGGGCTGGGATGAGGGCGGCGGCGGCGGTGGTCGCCGTGGGTTTCTGCGCAGCGGTCTCAGGCCGCCCCGCCCTCTTGTCAGCGCGCGCATCTGCGCACCGCGTGTTTGCGCTGCGGCGGCGCAGCAGCCAAATGCTTGGCCTGCTCTGCAGGTTGCTGCGGCTGGCTCAGCGATGGCGCCGCGATGGCGTTGGCTATGTGGGAGCTGCTGACAGCGCCCGCAGCTGCGCGTATCCGCTGACCCGTGGGTGCGGCTGGCAGGTGGCCGTTATCGCGGCGGGCCGGGGCCAGCTGTCGCGCGTGGCGCTGGTGGGCAACCGCGACCTGTGGTACTCCAAATACCTTATGCAGCCGGCGTCGGCCTACAGCCTCGCTGATAACGCGCCATACGGCGGCGAGGGTCTCTCGAGCACCTTCCCGTTCAGAGATCCGCCCTATGGCGGGCCCCTGAACCTCCTGCACCAGGTCACGCGCGCAAGCGCTGGCCAGCATATGGTGCGCGAGGGTGCGGCCGCGGCCGTGCCGCAGGAGCTGGCGATGCTGCGCACCGCGCAGCAGCTGTGCGGCCTCGACTCAGGGTGTGAGTACCACAGCGCCAATAACCTGAAAACGGCCATGGACGTGGGGAAGGACTTCAAGTGGGGAAAACTTGAACCGCCAAAGGAGGGTGTTTTGAAGGAGGTCAAGGCTGCGATCGAGGACTACCAGAAGGACCTGGATCTCGAAGTGAAGATCAACCAGGGCACTGCAACCAACTCCTTTGCCGCGAAACCGGGGCAGGCACGCACGCAAATTCTGTGCGGACTCGACGCGGGGTGCGAAGACGAAATGTCGTCTGAGGTGGGGATCGCGCAAAAGGTGGACCAGAAAACCGTTATGGCTGACCTTCCAGACTACCCTGACACCGACACCATCGACGAGGTGTGGAAGGCCGTTGCTGACAAGCGGATGAATGAGGAAGAGAATGACACCAAGAGGAGAGGCTCTGTTTTTGCAGAAGCATAAACCAGTCAAAACGTCGGCCCTCTGTGAGGCGTTGTCACAAGCCGTGAGGCGTAGTCACAAGTCGACCTGTCACTCGAATCACAAGCCAAAGTTGACATGCGCCTCGGCGTGCCCTACAGACATGGGCCCGCTGATAATGTTCGCGCAGCCAGCGCGTGCGCGCCAATAAACACGAAACCCCAGAATGTTTGAGTTCTCTTCTCGGTAGCAGAGACTTGGCCACACTGTCCTTTCCACACGGGTGTGCAAACACGCTCTCGCTACACGGTGTATGCTGTGGCCAGGCGTATTCTGTGGCCAGGTGCCAACACTCCAACCCTCTCACGAATATATCGCGACAGCTGTGGGCCAACGGCCTGTGCGAGCGCGAAGAGCAAATGCTCTCTGATTTCTTTCGGGAGGTGTCTGCAAGGGTACAACGGGCAGCAGGCGACGGTACGTCCACATCCGGGCGCTTGTTTTTGACGAGTCGAAAAAGCGGTGAAAATGCCTCGTGCCCATCAAGGTTCACAGAGGAACATGTGGGTTTATTGTAACTTATATTGGTCGACAACGAGTATGTGGCTGTGGAGCGAGGGGGCTCCCTGGCATCAAAAGCAGAAGCCTTGGCAGAACGTCAGAGTGCAGCAGGCGGTTCGGGCATGATGGTAGCAGCGGTGGTTTCCCAAGTCTCGTGATACTGCTCAAACGAGAGGCCACCAGCCCAGTTCAAGAGCGAGTCGGCGGCATTTTCAAAGGCATCGTCGTCCATGGACGAGATCCCCAGTGGATCGGCAGAGTCTGCAGGACGCTGAGCGGAAGTGGAGGTCAAACCGCGCGAGCGAGAAAGCGGGCTCTTGCTTCGACTGGTCCCGCCGGAGCTGGCCCACCGCTGGCCTGCACCAGTCGCGCCTGACCGCCCGGGCGAACCCGACGCACCCTGAGCTTTGCCCGAATCGTGCGCAGACCGAGCCGGCGTTTGCGCAGACAACGTGGCGGCGTCCTCCTCGGGCCCGGGCTCTGCCCCGCCGACTGCAGCCGACTCCTCTCTCGCGCCCTCGTCGCTCCGCAGGTGCGATGCGTACATGCTGTGCATTTGCCGGCTGCGCGCGCGCGCTTGGCTTGTTTTGATGCGGTCCAGCGTCTCCTTGGAGGCATACTGCTTGTTCAGGGGCACAGTCGACTTCGCGTGCTGCGCCAGCACGTTTTGCTCGAGCGTCTGGAGCATGGCTGCCATCAGCTTGCCGCTCTTGCCGCTCGCCAGGTCTTGCGACGCGTCAAAGCGCAGGATATTTTCGTTGAAAGAATACCGGTCATCGATGAGCATGCGCCAGCCATTGCCCCTTCCCCCCAGCCATATCGGGTGCTGGTCGCCCTGGCCGTGTTCTTTGAGGCGCGCCTGCACGGGGATGTCCTGGGCCTCCGCCAGCCGCGAGTCTGCCAGCGGCGTGCAGTTTTCGATGTCCGCGAGCACCAGATCAAAGTACTTGCGCTCGCCCATGCGGTCGCAAGCGTCCTCGGCCGCCTTGCTCCCGGGCAGGATTTGCGTCGTCCCGGCGACGTACTGCACGTTGGCGTTGACAAAGATCTTGTACAGGATGACGGGCGGGAAGATGCTGCCCCCAAATCGGAAACGCAGCCGCGCGTGCAGTGTCGGGTCGCGCAAGATGAACGCCTCGATCGGTGAGATCTTGCGCAGCACCTGGTGCGTGAGGCTTTCCTCGGCCCGGCACACCGCGTGCCGCAGGTAGGCGAACACGCGGCGGTCGCGGAAGCTCAGCCAAGCCCTCATGACACGGCGTCCTGCGGCCTCCTGGCGCGCGTCCAGCTCCATTTGTGCTTCCCCTTCCTTTATCTTCTCCTCATCACCCAAGCCGAGCCAACGCTCTAAAAACAAAAAAAATCCGATGTCATGGCACGGCGGACACGGCCACAGTTTAGTTTAGCTCGAACAAAACACAAAAATCACGCCACGCAGACGATTACGGATACCTCACGGCTCTATGGCGCCGACGAGGTCCGGGGAGGACCCCTTGCCCGAGGGCACGAGCCCGGGAGAAAGGGATCAGGTTGAGCTCGTTCGGGGGTTTCTCGTCGCGATGAAGGGAGGTGCGCGTCCGCGCGCCCGCCAGCCCCCGTCGTGTGCTTGAGCGCCTGCTGTTTGCGTCTCGTTTCGCGCCACTACGGGCGCCGCTGCCGTGCACAGTGCCGCCGCGCCGCGAGCCAGCCCCCCCGTGCGCGTCCGGCCCCACCCAGCCCGCCGCACCCGCAGGGTCGCTCGAGGCGCATGGGGCTGGCTCGCGCATGCGCCCCCGACTACCTGGCGCGCTCAGTGAACAAAACTCTTTCCGCGCAGAGTCTGCTGGAAAACAGGTCCCCTCGCAGGAGATCTTGAACTGCCTGAGGGAGCACCGCGGCAATACGGAAGAGACCTTCCAGGACCTGGTTGGTCAATTGGACCGTAAGTTGCCTTTGCGCGCGCATCCGGCGGTTGTGCTGTGTGCGGTGCCGCCGCCGCGTTCGCGGTTGAAAAGTGCACTCCGTGCGTGCCCGTGCAGGCTCGACGTGGGAGGTCAAGTCGGACAAGAAGGAGAAGAAAAAGCCGGAGGGCAAGCCGTTTTCCAATCAGGTGCGGCTCCTCACATGCACGGCGCACGGGCGCTGATGAGGGAGGCGCGCGCTACCTGAAACGTTTTTCCTTTCTCCTGTGCGGGAGCTTTCGTAGCGCGGGCTCACACCTGCTTATGTATGCAGCAGGAGCAATCAGCGGGACGTGGTGGTGATGCGGGGGGAATGCGTGGTCGCGGTGCGGCCTTTTCGCGCGGTAAGGAGCTTTTTGCTGAGCTCGAGTGCGGTGACATTGTGCCTATGTGATGCCGAACACTCAAACGGACCGGTGATGAGCAGGGGGTGGTCGTGGTGAAAGCATGCCCGAACGAGGTGGAAGGGGCGGATTCCGCAACGACATGGGGGGCGGTCGGGGTGCGCCTGCGATGCGTGGTGTCATGGCGCCGAAGGGCGGGCGCGGGGGAACGGTGGGCGGTCCCGCAGCCCCGCTCAGGTTGGATGCTGTGCTTCAAGATGCTCCCCCGTCGTCCTCTTATACATGCATGTCGACGTGCTGTAACTTGTCTCTGGTGTGGTGTGTGTGTCAGCAGGGCAGCACCTCCTTTTGCGCCAGCGCAAGTGCAGGCAACTGTCCCGGCAACACCACAGGCGCCAAGCCGTGATGCACCGGTCCCTTCGCAGAACCAGTGGAGCAAGGGGGCCCCTCGCCCTCAGGAACCGCCGCCGAAGCCTGTCGAACCCCCGCAGTTGAGCAGTTGGCAGGATTCTTCCGCCGACATCTCGCAGCAGGTGCCAATTGGCACAGCTGCGCAGATTGACAGCCTGCTTGGTTCGTCAGCGCCCTCGTCGTCAGCCATGCCATCTTCATCTGCAGTCAACGGCGCAACGTCGGGCAACGGGAGCAACGCGTCCAGTGCCACCATGAACCAATCTTCCTACCTCTCGGACAACTCGGGGCTGTCAAATGCATTTGCAGCGGTCAATCTGGAAGACTACGGGGCGGGCAAGAGCGCGCACAAGCCTGCTGAAACGGCGCCGCAGCAGGCACAGGCCACGGCTGCATTCAACAGTTCCTACATTGCCAACCCCAGTCAGCAGCAGTATCAGTATCAGCAACCTGCACAGCAGGCCCAGCGTGCTGCGCCGCCGTCGCCCCAGCAGCCGCCCCAGCAGCAGGCCTCGCAGGCACAGCCAGCGCAGACCGGACAGTCTCAGGTGCAGCAGCAGCAGCAGCCTGCCCAGCAACCCGGTGCAGGCGGAGAGAACGATATGTACATGTTGGGGAACGACATGCAGACACAGATGTATATGCAGCAGATGTCCCGCGCGGCCGGCAATGGTTTGCAGGGTGGCAAAAACATGCAGGGCATGAACATGCAGGAACAAATGACTCCCCAGCAGCTGACTCAGCAGCAGCAGATGCTGGCGGCGGCGTCGGCCTCCTGGGCTCAGCAATCACCCATGATGCCCATGAACTGGGGCCAGATGGGTCAGATGACAGGTTATGGATACAACCCGGCCAGCATGAACATGTTCTCGGGAATGGGTTACCCGGGCGCCATGG
>Ga0315899_10002801_pt1 | contig 19140 bp, 16 predicted proteins | sample LakEriMetagenome_2_FD_203518 | JGI IMG/M metagenome (GOLD analysis project Ga0315899, IMG submission 203518) | Freshwater fungal communities from buoy surface, Lake Erie, Ohio, United States - Buoy 4 MA112 | ecosystem: Environmental > Aquatic > Freshwater > Lake | place: USA: Lake Erie, Ohio... | reverse complement strand
TCCTTCAGGATCAACTTCTCAATCGTCAGATCCGAGACCGCTCTGCGGAGCCGATTGTTCTCAGCCTCAAGCTCTTTCAGGCGCTTCACCTGATCGCCCTTCAGGCCGCCATACTCCGACCGCCACCGGTAATAGGTTACTTCCGTCACGCCTATCGATCGGATCGCTTCCGCCACAGGTCGCCCCTGGGCCGTCAGAACCTCAACTTGTCGCAACTTAGCAACAATCTCTTCCGCCTTATGCCTCTTCTTGCCCATTCTCAGTCCTCCATCGGCTCAAAAGCCATACATCAGGGAGGATCACTTTTCAGGGGGCAGGCCAACCGTCACATCACTGGTACATAACAAGGGGGCTGGACAGTGTTGAATATTCCGATTCTAAAGATGTTTTAATTACGGCATTGGTGATTGATGTATCTCAAAGATTCTACCTACACCGTGAGCTGGTTTGCCGCACATTGATTAAGCTCAAAGAAAAGGGCTTGGCAAAAAGTTTGAATGGGCAATGGCTTTTTGTGGCGAATTGCTTTCGTTAATTTGGGCAGCCTGGATTAACCTAGATATTCTCTATTTTTTAGCTTCCAAAACTCTGAAGATTTTTCGCCAACTCCCCACTTAGCGGCAGGTTTCTCGCATAAAAGCGCTCAATCTGTTCAACAGACGTTCCTGCGTTCTTGGCGAGGTTGAAGATGTTGACTTTACCCTTTGACAGAATGATGCGCATACAGATGGCTGTATGGCGGAGAGAGTAGAGCAAATGCTTCTGTCCCGTAAAGGTGTCGGTCTCAAGTTTGGCGAGTTCTAATAGCCGCTTAAACTGCCTTTGAATGATGCGACTGGCTGTTGAGCGATTAGGGTAGTCAGGCAGAAAGAGGAAGTCTTTTTGCTTAGACTGCTGCTGATGGCGCTTTTTATCAGCTAATAAACGTTAACTGTTGCTGGTTTTCAGTTCGACACCCTACATCTAGTCCTGCTGCCCGGAATGTTCATAAAAGAACGTTTTGGGCTGAATTTACGAAAAGTGAAATACTCGAATTATTTGACTCACAAATTTGCCATACGGTTCAAGCCCACAAGACGGTCGCATATAAAAAGAACAATCACAGTTCCGACAATCAACATACTCGAAATTGCTGCAACTGTCGGATCGGGAAGCGTTTCAAGTTGATTTAGAAGCTGGATTGGCAGTGTTTTTGTGCGGACATCAACCAAAAACATCGAAACAGGGTAGTTATCGAATGATGCGATGAACGCGAATAAGCCGCCGCTCAAAAATCCCGGCATGATATTGGGGAGCAAAACTTTCCACAAAGAACGAGAATAGGAGGATCCCAGAGTTCTTGCTGCGTCAATTAAAGCAAAATCAAATAATGCTAAGCTCGCCAGTACTGTTCTCATAACGAAAGGCATTGTGATGACAACATGAGCAAGTAACAAGTTCACATATGTATCATAAAATCCCAACTGTCGTGACGCATGTAAAAAGGCAATTCCAAGTACAAGTCCCGGCAACATCAACGGCGAAGCCATGAACGTTGCTATAGCCTCACCTCCAGGCACATATTTCTTGGTAATCGCGATGGCACAAAGAGTTCCTATGACAAGAGAAATAAATGTCGATAACGAAGCAATTTGAACAGACAGCCAAATCGATGAAAGGAGTGCGTCCGCTTGCAACGCAGTTTCATACCAACGCAAGGAAAAGCCATCTGGTGGAAAGGCAAAGACACTTGAAGGCGAAAAAGAAACAGCAACAACGATGAAGATAGGTGCAAAAAGAAAGATGAGCACGGAAATGAGCAAAACCCAACAGAGCGTTATAGCGATCTTTGCAGTGATCATGACTTCGCTCTCCTCTGGGCTTGGGCCATGTATGAGGCGATTAGAATGATCGATACGGAAATGCACAGCATGATAACTGCCATTGCCGATCCCAGATTGAAATCACGCAAAAACAAGAAGGCCTTGGCCATAACCTGAGACATCGTCATAAACCGATCGCCCATTAAGAGGCTCGGAGTGACGTAAGCAGCAACAGAGATGGAGAAGACTAAAGAGGTGCCAGCGATGATTCCTGGCACGGTAAGAGGCAAAATGACACGACGAAACACATAGAATGGCGTCGACCCAAGAGATGTCGCAGCTTCTGCCAATCGCCAATCAAGCATTCGGATAGACGAGTAAAGTGGTAAAATCATAAATGGGATAAAGACATTCACCATTGATACATAAAGGCTAAAATCTGTGAACATGATACGCGCGGGGCGATCTACAATACCGAGTGCAATCAGTGTCCAATTGATGATGCCATTGCGACTCATCATGATCGACAAGCCGAATGTTTTGACAATGATACTGACGGTAAGCGGCAGAAATATCAATGAAAACAGAATGATTTGAAGTCGACCCTTGGCTAAAGCTAGCGCAAATGCTGCAGGATAACCAATAATAAGACAAACAGATGTCGTTATGAAAGCCAACTTCAATGTCTTTAAAATGATACCAATATAATAATCGTCATAGAGAACCTTTTTGTAGGCCTCTAATGAAAGGTGGTCAGCAACAACAAAACTACTACCAATCAGTAAGGCGATTGGTAATGCAAATACCACCAACATAAAAAGCAGGCCCGGGCCAGCCATGAAAGCCTTGCGATCCGGAAGAAGAGTAGGCCAGAGTCCAGCCGGATGCGCTTCTGTTATTGGCTTGTCTGTTTTACTCATGAGAATACGATTGTGTTGGCGACTGACCAGCGCAATGTCATTTTTGTTCCAGATGGAGCCGCTTCTAAAAGACGAGGCACTTCGACAACCACCCGATCCTCGACAGATGGCGTTCCAAAATAAAGCATTGTTTTTGAACCTAGATAGACCGCGTCTGCCAAAGCCAAATTTACTTCATTGTCTTCTTCATTTTTTGTCATGTGGTCCGCGACATCAATCAACTCTGGTCGCATTCCAATAGAAACTGTTGTGCCAACAGCCACACTTCCTTGCGCACGGATATCTCCGATACTAGTCGAAGCCGTCATTAACCCATTCGAAGAAGCAATGATTTTTCCTTTGATCTTTGCGGATTGTCCAACAAAGTCGAGAACAAACGGTGTCTTTGGGTGTCGATAGATTTCAGTAGGCGTATCGAATTGCTCAATTCTGCCAGCATTCATAACGGCAATGCGGTCGCTCATCACAAGCGCTTCGTCTTGGTCATGAGTCACAAAGATTGCTGTGATCTGTTGACGACGTAACAAGTCACGAAGCTCGATTTGCATTGTCTCTCGAAGGTTTCGATCCAACGCACTAAAGGGCTCATCCAGGAGAAGTAATGAGGGGCGCACTGCGAGTGCACGTGCAACTGCAATTCGCTGCTGCTGTCCCCCAGAAAGTTCAGATATCCGTCGATTCACGAAGTCCTGCATGCGGACAAGAGAAAGCGCTTCATGAACCCGACGCTTCACATCATCCTTTTGTGCGCCTTGTGCTTCCAATCCAAATGCAACATTTTCCGCGACGTTGAGGTGTGGAAAAAGTGCATAACTTTGAAAAACAACACCAATATTTCTTTTATGTGCAGGCACTTGGTTCAAGTCACGGCCATTGAGCCGGAGCTGCCCTAAATCGGGCGATAAAAGACCGGCAATAAGGCGCAAAAGAGTAGTTTTGCCACACCCAGAGGGTCCAAGAAGAGAAACAAACTCACCCTGGCCGATGGCCGCATTCAATTGATCGAGTACAACGACCGCCCCGTAGCGTTTTGTAAGATTAATGAGCTCGAGATAGCGATTGTCCCGGGCCTGAGCCCGGGACTGCATTGATGAAACTTGATTCATCGAGCGGAAATCTCACGTTCGAAGATTTCGATCATTTGGTTGCGGTTTTCAGCAAAATAACCCCAATCCAGCGGGATCAAATCAGGAAACTTCAAGCTCGCAGGCAGAACAGTTTTGGAATTTGTAGGCCGCGAGAAGAAGCTCTGAGCGATATAGGCCTGCGTTTCTGGGCTCATCATTTCATTCAAGAAGATTCGACCCAACTCTTCATTCGGCCCGCCTTTTACGAGAGCTACACCTGCAGGCATGGCGAAGAGTCCTTCGCGAGGGTAAGCTTGATCGACAGGAGCGCCTTGGGATTTTCTCAACAGCGTGCTGCGTGAGTCAGGGCTCATCAGGATATCGCATTCACCTGTTTCATTGAGCTGTTGTGCTTGTGCGTAATTTGACGAAATTTGCAAGATGTTGGGGCGAAGCGCCTTGAGCTTCGGGATCCCTTCACGCCACAAGGGGAGACATTGAGCGAGGGGAGCGCCAGTAGCCAAATTCGTCGCGGCAAGCAATGGCACGATGGCTTGTGTAATGCGCATCGAGACAAGAACGATACGGTCACGATACTTATCTGACCAAGCATCAGCATAGGACGTTGGCGCCTCTTTAACGGCCTTCGTGTTGTATGCGAAGCTCGCCATTGGCTGGCACCAATTGACCCACATGCCGCCACGAGGCTTTGCCGAATCTGGCACATCAGCAAGATTGGACAAATCACTTGGCAGGCGTTGGATGAGGTTTTCACGATCCGCCATCACAAGAACCGGATCGTCCATCATGACAAGCGTCATATTGGGCCGACTTTTATTGGCCTGCATTTTCTCGAAATTGACGAGTGAATTGGTCCCTTCAAAAAGGACTTTTATATTGTGCTTTTTTTCGATGAGAGGGAACAAGCCGTTCGTTAAGCCCGGGATACCAGGGCCACCGATGAAGATTTCACGCGTTTGCGCCCTCACAATGGACGGCGAAAAGATGATCGCGGCGCCTGCCGCCGCACCTTTGAGTACGTTCCGTCTTGTATGCGATTTCATTTCCATCGTTCAGTCCCTCCTAAAAAATGGCCGGTTTAGCCATTGATATTGTGTAGGCTGCGCGATTGAGCGAAGCCGGTGTTCAAGTTTGATCGAGAAGAGAGGTTTTCCGCGGAGTAAGATAAGGTTTGCGAGATAGATAGCGCCCTATTCCAGGAGCACCTGTTACCGTCTGCCCATCAAAGATCAGTTCACCGCGCAAATAGGTCGCTACGGGATACCCAACACACTCGTAACCCTCGTAGGGTGTATAATCAGAGTTGTGATGCATCATTGCGTTCGTCAGGGTAATTTTCCGCTTCGGGTCAAGGATCACAAAATCCGCGTCGCTGCCGACTGCAATTGTGCCTTTCTGTGGATAGAGACCAAATCGCTTCGCGGGATTGGTTGATATCAATCTCACGAAGTCGGTGATTTCGGTTCGCTTCTTAGAGACGGCCTCGTTAAAAAAGACGGGAAGACGTGCGGCCAGACCGGGAATTCCATTCGGAATTTTGTTGAATGGTGCGTCATCGCCAGCCACCATTTTTCCGTTTTTGTCGTTGTAGCGGAACGGCGAATGATCGGACGAGATTACGTCGATCGTCCCATCCTTAATGTATTTCCATAACGCTTCTCGGTCGGCTTCGGTACGGGCCGGTGGACCGAAGATAAACTTGGCCCCTTCGAATCCGGGGCGGTCGAGATCCTTTGCAGTCAACACAAGGTAGTGCGGACACGTTTCGGCTGTTACGGGACGTCCGTTTTCTTGCGCGCGCGCGATTTCGATCGCACTATCTTCACCTGAAACGTGAAAGATTTGTATGTGGCCACCAGACGCTTCTGCTAATGCGACGACACGTCCGACGGCTTCACGCTCGGCCGCCATGGGCTTTGCTAGCGCGTGATACTTTGGGGCCGTGAGACCGGCATTAATTAACTGCTCTGTCAGCCACTCGATTAATTCGTGATGTTCGGCGTGGACACAGACGAGAGCGCCATGCTTTGCGGCTTGTGCGAGGACATTGAGTATTTCTCGATCCTGGAGGCGAACGCCATCATATGTCATAAAGACTTTGACTGACCGGTCGCCTAAATCGATAAGCTGTGGAAGCTCTTCATGAATGACGGAGTCGGTCGGATCAGTGATGGCAAGATGGAAGGCGAAATCGACGCGTGCACCCTTTTGCGCACGCTGAAGATAATCATCACGGACTTTCCTTAGCGACTGTCCTTTTTCTTGCCACGCGAAACATACGACTGTCGTTGTTCCGCCTGCGGCGGCTGATGCAGTTCCACTTGCGAAATCATCACACATCGCCGCGCCGGGGGCGGGCTGGTCAAGGTGGACATGGGTATCCACGCCGCCCGGAAGAACCATCATTCCCGTACAGTCCTCGTCCCTTTTGCCTGGGGAGAGATGGGCCGCAATGGCGACGATTTGGCCGTCGACGACCCCGATATCAGCCTCAAACGCGTCAACGCCGTTGACAACGAGGCCATTACGAAGAGTAAGATCGTATTCACCCATTCCAGTCTCTCCTTGTATTTCTTATATATTTGAATAGTGGTTCAATATTTGATTTTTACTAAAAAATTGATTGGTTATTACTTTACCGATAAAAGCATACGTTAGGTTTTCGGTCTTGTTAAGTAGGAATGTGCACATTATCTAAAATTTGTGCACATTTGATGATGCTGATCATAAATTAGATAGGTTTCTGAGAATGTTGCTTAGGTTGGGTGCAATCCGACGTGGCCCAAGAGTAGATGTGTTAACAAGAACGTAAATGTTGGAGGCACATGTGAAGGCTGAGGATACCACCCATGAAGCGGTCTATGCACGCATATTAGCTGTTGTTCATAGTGGGCAATTGGCGCCGGGACAGCGTATGCCGGAACCGGCGATCGCGCGCATTTTGGGCGTCAGCAGGGAACGTGTGCGTCGGGCTCTTCACCGGCTGGCGCATGAGGGTTGGCTCGAGCTTGTGCCCAATCGTGGCGCCTGCATTCCAGAGACGAGCGAATATAATCTTATTCAGATTTTTGAAGCACGGATCGCTTTAGAAGGGGCTATCGTCCGCCTTCTTGCGAAGCGGCCCAGCGCCATCCTGATGGATGAAATTAATCAACATTTAGAGGCAGAACGGACCGCGGCAGAGCGCAATGAGCGTTCACGGCAAATTTGTTTATCCGGCGAATTTCACGAAAAACTTTTTTGCTTCATTGGTAATCCTTGGCTTCAAGGGTTCTTCAATCAAGTCATGATCCCCACCGTATCAGCCTACGCACTTTTTACGCCACAGAAGCTCCCAAATTGCGGCGGCCCCCATGAACACGAAGCAATTTTTGATGCCATTCAACGCGGCGACGGCGAAGAAGCAGAACGGTTGATGACCGCCCATCTGCATGAAGCCATCGCTCATATTCTTCGCTCTCGCAAGACGAAGACTGAAGTATCTGTAGAAGCGGCGTTTGCGGCTTTGGGCTCCCTTGATCTAGACACCGTCAATCACGCTGCACCCTGCACACATCACTTGACGGTTTGACGGAATAGATTGTTTATACTCAAGACCAGTCTGATGGAGCGTTGAATGACAAATAGTCATCCTGAAGCCGAGCTTTTTGTCTCATTTGGCGCGCAAAAATATCGGGTCGAGCGCCCGTTTGGCTCTTTCGAGATCGGAGGCGCCTTGGTCAGTGATGTTGCATGCGATAGCCGTGGCCACGTTTTTGTTTTGCTTCGATCCGATTCATTGGTTGATGGACCGCGTGATCCAATTATTGAACTCGATCCGAGCGGCAATCTGGTTCGTCGTTTTGGGGTATCGGACGTCGTCGATGCTCACATGATGGCGATCGACAGTTACGATCGAATTTTTGTTGTTGACCGAGATGCGCATCAAATTGTGATCTTCAACTCATCAGGTGAGGTGATTGGCTCTTTGGGAAATAGAGGTGAGCCCGGTCAGCCCTTTTCACACCCGTCCTCGATCGCTTTCGGTCCCGATGGCTCAATTTATGTTGCCGACGGGTATGCTGCTCATCATGTTCATAGATTTTCGCCCAATGGCGATTGGCTAGGAGCATGGGGCAAGCGTGGTCGCGACGTAGGTCAGTTGAGCACTCCACACGGTGTCTGGGTGCTGAATGACAATCGTGTTTTAGTAGCGGATCGTGAGAACGATCGAGTTCAAGTTTTTTCACAGGCTGGAGAAGTACTCGCTGAATGGCCCCATTTATATCGCGCGATGGATATATGGGCTGACGCTCAAAATCATATCTATGTCACTGACCAAGTACCTCGAGTTACAAGATATGACGATAATGGGAATATTACTGGCTGTGCCCGACCTGTTCTTAATGGCGCTCATGGAATATATGGTGACAAAAATGGCCATATTTTTTTAGCTGAAGTAAGTCCGAGCCGCATTACACGACTAGTTCCAGTGGTAAATTAGCGTCGAAACTAGGTAAGTTAGAATTGTAACGACCTTTCCAAAACTTTGAAAGTTCTTCGCCAACTCAGCACTCAGTGGGAGATTTCTCGCATAGAAGCGTTCAATCTGGTCGACCGATGTTCCTGCGTTTTTGGCTAGGTTAAAGATATTGACCTCACCCTTTGAGAGGATGATGCGCATACAGATGGCTGTATGACGGAGAGAGTAGAGAGAGTGCTTTTGACCTGTAAAGGGGTCAGTCTCAAGTTTGGCGAGTTCTAATAACCGCTTAAACTGCCTTTGAATGATGCGACTGGCTGTTGAGCGATTGGTGTAGTCAGGCAGGAAGAGGAAGTCTGTTGGCTTTGATTGCTGCGGGTAGCGTTCTTTTATTCGCTTATAGACAGCAACAGCCGCACCCATAGAATTTGAGACCCGATACCCTGTCTTGCCATCCCTGATGTTGATGAGGAGACGCTTTGGGTTCTCAGCAATCGTGATGTCCCTGTGGCGAAGAGCATAGAGTTCTGAGGCAATGGGACGGACGAACGTGTGCGTTACAAACATGATGAGGTCATAGAGTTCATCGGTGACAGGTATCCACCTGATGACCTCCTCCTCCTCAGCCATCTTCTGGGCGGTATCGAGGACCAGTTTGTAGGCATCCTCCTTCTTCGGCACGAGAGGATGGAAGCGGAAGAAGGGTCTGGGATTGTCTCTCTGACGGCTACGGGGGTGTCTGGGACCCCATCGATGATGCTGTCCTCTCTGGCGACCTTCAGAACGTTTCTGAACGTGGCAAGGATGGTGTTCTTGGTAGACGGTGCCCAGCTGGGGTTCTGCTCGTCGAGGTAGTCCATGTAGGACCTGAAGTCCCCTGTGGTGATGGTTCTGACGTCCCTGCCCCCGAACCGCTTAATGAGACCCCAGTCCTCGTTGTAGAGGCACCACTTCATTGCCTTGTAGGAACCAACACTCCTATCGCCCTTATTGGTTGCCTGTTCTTCTTTCTTGATGAGGCGCAGCGCATAGGTCTTGAAGGTGAATTCTTTCTCGGTCGGCGTCTTCTTTTTAAGGAGGGATATCGCTAGGTCTTGGGCAACCTTCTTGGCAGCGACAGAGGACGTCTCACCCGTCCCTTTGACCACATATCGCTTCTTATCTCGGTCCCTAACTCGCACATACCAGAATCGGCTATTCTCAACCTTGTAGATTGAGACGCCTGGAAGGACACGAATCGCACCCTCTTGGGATTTCTTTGATTTTTCAGTCACTTAGAAATTCCAAAAAGTTATAAAGCGTGGGTATAAAGCGTATTCTAACCTATTGAAAAATAAAACGACCAAGTTCAATGGCATTGAAGAGGTCGTCGGTTCGATTCCGTCTGGCTCCACCAAATTACCAAATAAATTCAAACAGTTAGAGAACTTCGGGTCGACCTAGTTTGTCGAACGAAAAGTTATAAAGTGTTATAAAGTTTTGGGGGCGAAAACCTTCTTACGATTGTTGCGTCAAAACCCACTTTTCTAGTCACATTCCTATTTTTGAGAAATCTCATTTCAGATTTGGTCATCTGCTCGGAAGCGACGCAACCAAAGGGAAGGTTTGGCATAGAGTTTGCTAGTTTATGCCCAAACACACTGTCTTCGTCGGGCGTTCGAAATGTTCTCCATCATCAATACGGGACTGACGAGTTCGCAGCGCGACCTTTCGGTGACGGCGAACAACCTCGCCAACTCGAATACCGTTGGATTCAAAAAGTCGAAGTCCAACTTCGTTGATATTTTTGCGAACGATCCGACCAGCAATCCTAAGACAGCCGTTGGCTCCGGCACAATGACTGCGACAGTCGATAAAGATATGTCGCAAGGGTCTATGACCTCGACGGGACGCGTCACAGATCTCGCAATCGCAGGCAAGGGATTTTTTACACTTGCCGACAAAAGCATTTCACCTACTAACGCAACTATACCAACATTCTCTGGCGCGGGGCTTAGTGCCGCAAGTTGGCCCGCAATTCCACAGCCGCCAAGCTACCCTACCCTTGGTCCGATTTTAGGAACAGACCTTGCGGAATCGGAGCATCAAAATACAAAAACAGTCAAATCATTCGATGGAAGCACGCTTACAAATATTAGCAATATTCCGTCCACTAACCCAGCTGAAGTTCGTCTGAAGTTAAACAATATCGACGACTCTTACGCCGTCTATATTGATGGCAACAATATAGCTTCGTTCACAAACGTTATTGGTGGCCCAGCCCAAAACCGAGACCTTGATCTTACACCGTATTTTGTTCCCGGCCAGAGTGAAATCAAGCTCGAATTTTCCAATGTCCATGGACCATGGGCATGGGACTACGAATTACTATTTGATGGTGAAGTCGCAAAATCTGGTTCAAATTCGTATTTTGGCTGGGACGCCAATGAACAAGGTTTAATTGAAACAGTAATTTTTGAGGCGCCTGATGAACCTGAAACCGTAACCGGCAATATAGGAAATACCTATAACTGGAGCAATAGCAGCTTCAATGGAACAGCCGAAAACGTATTTTACTATGACGCTCCTGCTGCTGGCAGCCAGTTTAATGATTCACCGTATATACTTTTCGGTGGCAACGGAGCAAAAGGAAGTCGATCACTTACTTTCTCTCAATCTGATCTCACAGATGCAAAAATAGTATCCTTTGACTTAATAAAAGGAAACGATTTTAACGGTGGCGAGCTCTCCGAAAACGGGGAAGCACTATCATTTTTATACTCTACAGATGGCGGCCTTACGTTTTCAGAAATTGAGAGCTTTTCGTCAGCGAATTTTGATAATTTTAGAAATATTTTGATTACGCTACCTTTGGAAGCGCGAACAACAGCGACTATTTTGAAATTTCATCAGAGTGGATCAAGTGGACCCGCGTACGATCATTGGGGAATAAAAAATTTTGAAATGACTTTTGAACCGGATGAACCTGTATCAAGTAATACAACAAATTCAGAGTTGTATAGTTGGTCTGAAAATGGGCTTCAAGGTAAAGCCCAAAACGTAGGCTACTCAAAAACTAATGGAACTGGCAGCTCCGACAATGGCGGCTTTTCAGCTACAACACCATCAATAGTTTTTGGAAATATTGGTGAAAGCGGACCGCGTAGATTTATCATTGAAGATTTAGATCTTCGATATAATGCATCTATAAATTTTGATATCATTGTCGGAAATGACAATAACGGCGGCGAAATGCCTGAAAATGCATTAGAAAATTTGTCCGTTTACTTCTCTATTGATGGAGGGACGACATATAATTTATTACAAACGTTCGAACATAATGACTATTTAACAAATGGATGGACCAACATCTCAAAAACGCTCCCAGTTGGAGCAAAAACAGAATCAGTAACGCTAAAGTTTGAGCAACCCGAAACCAGCGGTAAAGCATATGACCATTGGGCAATATCAAATATAAATTTTTTGAATGCCCCGCCACCACCGGTTGTTGAGCCTGAGACGGTTAGTACACAGAATGGAACATTGTATAGTTGGCCACTCGGTGACAAGACCGGCTCGGCACAAAACGTATTTGTATCCAATCAAGGTCTAGGTATAGGAAATAATATACCGTTTAACGGTCGCCAAACCTATGTAACATTCGGTGGCGGAGGCGTTGCTGGCCAACGGATATTAACCTATCCACCATTAGATTTACGGAGCTGCAGCGCTATTCAATTTGACTTGATTGCAGGAAACAATACCAATGGTGGCGATACGTCTAACGTAGGCGAATTATTTTACCTTGAATATTCAGTTGATGATGGGAAGTCATTTAAACAGCTATCTCAATTTGATAATTTTAATGACTCTTTAAGTACGTGGACTACCAAAAACGTAGCATTGCCAAGCGATGCAAAAATAGAGAACGTAACATTTCGTTTCCGGCAGCCGGGCTCAAGTGGCCCCCAATATGATCATTGGGGTCTTGCTAATGTTAAATTCATCGATTCGTCAAACGGAGATACTGCTGGAGGCAAGCGTGTTTATACGCGAGCGGGTAATTTTCAAATCGACAGGGATGGATATTTAACCTCATCAAACGGACTGCGTGTACTAGGGACCAATCTATCATCAAACAAAGACTTTGAGGCAGTTCGTATTGATTCAAGCTACAACGGCAATACTCTAGCGGGTATTGACATCAACTCTGCCGGCCGCATTACTGCGACCTATGGTGATGGTACAGTACGTTTGCTCTATGACTTGGCTATAGCATCATTCGATAATGACAGCGCTTTGAAACAGATCGGCAATACCCAATTTGCAGCAACTGGGGAGAGTGGCGTCGCTCGATATCTGAAGCCCGGAAGCGGCGTTGGGACAGTGATGGCCGCAAAACTTGAGCAATCAAATACCGATATCACAGGCGAACTAATGCACATGCTAAGAACTCAGCAAGGATACAATGCGAATGCGCGCATGCTTCAGGCCTACGTTGAAGTAGCATCGCGGTTGACTGATAAAATCTAATTTTTCAATTCTATTTTTTCAGCTTTTAAAACTCTTGTGGCCGCTAACCACATGGGTTTTTTCGTTAAATACCACACAGACTTCAACGGTTTACATAGCCGTGGATCTATTTTCCGTAAGTTCCGACAATAAGACATCGGCAAACCACGGAGAATCCGATGTCACTCGATAAGTCTCTCTCGCTTGTTTCTGCGACTAAACCCCAATTGGTAGACCGCAAATTCGCACGTCGTTCCCGCATGACTTCTCGCATCCAGACGCAGATTCAGATTCTGGAGAAGGTGAAGACAGGCGAAGCAGTCACTCGGGAAGAACGCAGATTGCCTAAGTGGTGGTGGATGGAGAATGGGACCTACTTCGTCTCAATATTCTACACCCGCAAACCGATTGAACTCGCCAAGGGTAAATGGGCAATCCATTGCAAGAACATCGATGCGATTATCGAGGCACTGAAGTCAGTCTCAAAGGCAATTGGCGAGGGTGAGTTTGATGCTGCCATGGAGAGCATGGCTGTTAAGGTCAGGCAGAACTTCAAGAAGAGTGCCTGACCGCTCATAGACAAGGCGGCAGGTCTGGGAGTTCCCTGCCGCCTATGCCTCAGTATCACCCCTAAACAGACCCAGAACAACGCTGACCAAACTGCTTGGATTTATCCGAACATTTTGAGACCCAGAGCGAAAACCCCTCTTCACGCCCCCCCCCCCCATTTTGGGTTATTGCTTATTATATGGGCAAATTAATGCCCTTAGGGAAGGTTTAGAAACAGACCCAGTCAAAGTGTAGTAGTAAAATAGAGGTTATTTTATATAGTATTATAATATTAAACAGGGTTTTACTATGCGTTTTTTTATAAAAAAAGAAGTAGGTAGGGTCCCGATACAGGGGGAGTAATAGAATAGAGGTTATTTTATATAATATTATAATTTTTAAACTCGTTTTACTGATGCAGTTTTTTCCAAAAAAGAAGGGTAATTGAACTCAAAGAGACTATGGAACTTCTTGTAATCTGGGTTTCCATACTCTGAAAGACAACCTGCTTCCTGCAGAACCGTAGCATCTGTGATGGGTGTGTAGTGTTTGGCTAACCGCTCCATCCTAGCGAGGAGTTTTGGGGCAATGGCATACACGTGAGACACAGACCCCTTCTGCCTCTGTGTCTTCATCTTTCTGACAGCCAAACCAATCTCAGCGAGTATCGGGTTTAACGTCATCAGGGTGCGTTCTTTGACATCCATCCTTGCGGGTCTTCCTGTAATCTCCCCAATGATGACCCGATTGGTTTCACAGAAAATGGCAAACCTGTCCAAATCCTGTTGAGTAATACGCTTCCTGAAGTTTAAAACACCCTCCTCTAACAATCCCAGAATAACCAAGACAACCTGAATGAATAAATCTTTCCTTAGCAAAGGCAGATATTGATGCTGCAATTCTGATGTTACCTTGTAATTTGATGCCCAGTGCTCCGTTGAGGATAGATGTTCGTCATTCTGAATAAAGTAAAACGCTTCTAACTTTTTTATAAAACGTTTCTCCAATATTTCCTTAATGATGTCTCTTGATAGCGGAATGCTCAGCGCTCTCTCTGTGATTGACTTTTCTAGCAAAATCCGCTCATCACGCTTCATCCGCTTAGCATTCAATCCTTTGCTGTATAACCCAAAGAACTGCTCATCTGACAATTGTGGCATCTGGATGAACCGCTCAACCTCAAGTGCAATTCTTTCCCGCTTTGCACCAGTGAGTTTCTGATTGCCTATATCACTCTGTCTATCATTTTTTGAAACATAGATGATTTCATAGCCTGATAGCTTTTTATGATTGATGAAATTCTCATAGATGTTTGCAGATGATGATGTTCTGTAAGCAATCACCTCTGCATAAATTTGAAGAAGCGGGTCATCATAATCAATCTTATATTGACCATCATCTGTAAAAGTCACAGCATGAGGCGATACATGAGCACGTCCCAGATTTTCAATAATCACATTTAGGTCAGTTTCTGGATAATATTTCCTCTGACTAATAAAGACCTTCACATCACGGGGATGGCGGACACGTGCTAATTGTTGGTCAATATCTGTATGCGTATTCACAAGGGGTTCAAAGAACCCATAGACATTCTCAAATACAATTTCATTATCCGGAAACGTAATATCCACCCCCGTTCCCATTGATGGTGACGCAAGAATAACATCAACCTTCTTAGCTGAAACGGAAATTGTCTTCACAAATTCAACAATATCCTCTTGCTGCGAATTCTCAGAAGTTATCTTCACATATCGTGAACCAACGAGTTTCTTTACCAACCCTTCTAAATCATCAATCATCTTCTTGGAATTACTGGCAATGTAACATTTCTCGCCACGCTCAATAGAGGATAGCATCTCTTTCACCAAATGCCCCTTATTGCGATACATTTTGATGGACCGTTTATTATCAACATCAACGCTCCACTGATTATGGATTATTCTTAATTCTCTTTCCCAATCATTCTTTCTCAGCGCTTTGAGAGCGGTGATTGTGATGGCATCCAAATCTGCATCAAGAGCAATGATTGCTTTTGCTTTTTCAAGATAGAATTTGAGATGCCTGAAGCAAAGGTCGAGTCCGTTTGACCGCTGCATGATTGTATCTGAAACAAGATGGCTGAATACCTGCTCACTCTCGTCAATAATGACGAGGTCATAGGGTGGAACTCCCATTGAGCGATGCAATTTTGTTCCAAGACTATCGAGGCATATTCCATAATAATGAGTGGGAAGAGAGTCGAGGTAACACGTCAACCCTAATTTGTTACATGCTTCCCGTAAGAGTGCTTGGCGATGACCGATTAGCAATATCGATTTTGGTGTATGTGGTAAAATCTTTGAGCGGTTGAGATTCTTGATTCCATGAACCAGACTGCGAAGCGCCGCAGTTTTTCCCGTCCCCTTTGGACTTTTAATAAGCGTAATGCCTTTTAAATATGAGAGGTCAGGAAGATACTTTTCTGAGATACGAATGACTGTCTCTTTTTCTATTTCTCCAATGCCAAGTGGGTCAATCTCATTTGTTTCTATCTTCTTAGTTAGCCTCTCTTTTACCAATTCATCAAATGCAGAAACTTCGTTTTTAATACTCTTCTTTGTCCAATATGTAGTTTGACAAGCGCTGCAATGAACCCCTTTGATACCCTGCTTCGATTCAGTAATGAATGCTGATGGATTATTATCAATATGGATTGGGCAATAGATGCTTGTGGAGCGTGGCAAATCCTTAATAGCTGCCACTTGTCCAAATTTGGTTGTAACAAGTTGCTCGAGGTCTATTGCATCACTTCTTGAATGAGAAGGCGCTGGACCTGAAGACAATGACGGCATCTTACTGAATGCAAGACTTTGGATTTCTTGGTAAGCACCCTCTGAAAGAGTTTTGTTAAATCTCCAGATTTCTGCGGCTGTGTTTCCGTAAAACAACCTGGCACCATCTTTAATCGATGGGTCACCACCAAATTTGCGCCCAACTCCTTGAAGTGCCTTTTTCCATTCATCGACCTTTGTAATAGTTTTTGGCGTGATGAAAACAATACGAAACCTATTTTCCAAATCTGTATGCGATGGTGTTGTGTAGATGAATGATGCATTCTCAATCAGGAATTGATTATTCCTTGCATCCTCTAGCGATAGTCCGTGGTCAATATCAACAGCCACAAAATCAGAGCATATAAAGTTATCCGTCTTTCGCTGATTGTCTTTGTATTGAGCAGAGAAAGCAAAACCTCCCTTTACCAAATCAACAAATTGACTGATATCCACCTCGACAGGAAGAAACCCTTCGGCATAGGGAACCACCGCACCCTTTTCGGGTTTGTTGATGATTCCAGGATTATAAGACAGTTTAATTGAACCGCCCATCTTGCCTCTCGGAAGTGCTTTAATGGAAGAATCAACGCAGTATGACGATTGCTTTGATTGTTCCCTTCCTGCGTTCATAGTCAATCACTTCATTTAGTTTTTGAGTATTTGCTACACGATAGCCAGTGATGGTCTTGGGCGAGTGCGATGAAACATATTCATGAATTTCTGATTTTGTTTTGAGGTCTTTGCTTTCTACAATCATTAAATGCTCCCTAGATTATTAAAAATTAATTGTTTCGTTATTGTCCCATATTGGAACGTCAAATTCCATTTTAGTTTGATACTGATGACGTTTGCTTTCGGATTTTTTATTCACGATTTCTGATAGGTTTTTATTGAGGTCTCGTAGTGAGTTTATTTGCTCGATGATAGGTTGATGGTTGAGTGAAACGTACTCATGCATCAGTTCAATCATTATTTTTGTGCGTGATTGCGATTTGTAGCGACACACAAGGTCGAAGGTATTTTGTAATTCAACAGGCGCTCTAAAATTAATAAGTTTTGTTTCCATACAGTCCTCATTTTTTGTTTTAATTATCATTACTACCTATTTATGCCCTCTTTATACGTGCATCGTCCATCGCTGGACCTTTTTCTTGAAATTTCAGACCGTCAAATACAGACCAACGTTTGTGTTTTAAGAAACGGAATCCTGACGATGAAATATGTGGCGTATTACCGTGTCTCTACAGCAAAGCAGGGCAAGTCTGGTCTTGGACTAGAGGCGCAGAAGGAGACTGTTAGGGCGTTCGTGGAGAAAGAAGGGGAATTGATAGGGGAATATGTGGAGGTTCAGAGCGGTCGTAAGGACAATCGAGAAGAGTTATGGAAGGCAATAAGGGTAGCCAAGAATGAGGGTGCTAGGATAGTGATTGCTAGACTCGACCGTTTTTCTCGAAAGGTCAGTTTTATCTCAGGGATTATGGACCAAGGCGTCTCATTGGTTATTGCTGAGATGCCCCATGCCACTGAGTTTCAACTCCATATCTTTGCTGCACTGGCGCAGGAAGAGCGAAGACTAATCTCTGAGAGGACAAAGGCGGCACTTGCTCAGGCGAAGAAGCGTGGTGTTAGATTGGGGACGAACGGAGCAGTCTTGGCAGTCAGCCGAAAGAGCCATTTTGAGAAAACCCGAGAAACTTACAGGTCACTCGTCCCGCATTGGCAATGCTTTTCACTCTCTGCACTAGCTAATTATCTTAATTTAATGGGCATAAAAACATTATACGGGCGCAAATTTTTTCCTTCATCAGCAAAACGATATTTTATAAATTAATTTTCATATCTTTTAATTGCGATAGTTTTTTATTACAAATCTATGCGTCTATTTTTATTTACAAAACTCAGAAAGTGCAAGATTTTAATTTTATTAAATTTATATATTTCTGATTTACGAGACAATTACTCAATTTGAGTTTTATTCCCGAAAGTTAGACACACTTATTGTTTTTGATGCTTTATACCTATTTTTAATTATGGTTTTTTAAATGCAAGGAACATGAGATGGAATATTCGATTTTTAATTCCGATGCATCGTTTGTGGTTGCAGGTCACTTCAATGATTTTGTTCGCCAATGCAGTGTAACGCCAATTGAATATTTGGTATGGCACGGTTTGGTGATTGCGTGTGTAGATACTACCAACTCAGAAGAATCGATGATTGCCGTTTCTGTTACTGATGTTTCTAATCGTATCAGTCTTCACAGAGAGCAAGTTCGTCGAGCTCTATCAAAACTTAGAGAAAAAGGTTTAGCAAGAAATATGAGTGGTCAATGGGTTTTCACAGACGAAGCTTTTAAGGAGAAATAATGACATTTCTTTTCGAGAAGCAAGCATATTTGCGAAGTCTAATCCCTTATTGACAGTCGATTTCATTATCCCTAATTACGCATAAATTAAACCAATCTGGTATTAAAACAGTCGACGGACATCAATTTTATCCGTTAAACGTATCTCGTTATTTTATGAAATCAAGGCTACTTGATGTCCATGTCATAAGTGACGGTCACGCACCCAGGCTCATTTGTCGCCGTTTTGCCGCATAGTTTGACAGTATACATATCCTTGCCCTTGAAACCTTTTTTAGGCGTGTAACTGAATTCTGTAAGACCTATCTTTTCGATTTTTCCGTTCTTTGCTTGTTTTTCAATATTTGATTTTTCATAGATAATTGTTTTTGAGGTGAAGACGTGTGAGCAGGTCGCGCCATCAGTCACGCCGTTAGTCGTTAGAATTGGATTCGATTCAATCCGAAAACGAAATGGCACGGTCGAACAATCAGCAAGTGCGGTAGATGATTGAGAGCATAGCAAAAGCAAGGTTGCTATGAGGGTGTGACCTGCCCCTGAAGTTTCATCCAGCGGCGATTAGAGCCTTTTCTTGATTTATGCTCTTCCGAGCGGATTGAGCAACAGGCCGAAACGCAGAGCCGTCATGGAGCGCCGCGTGAAGGCCTGTTGC
>Ga0315899_10002800_pt1 | contig 19143 bp, 23 predicted proteins | sample LakEriMetagenome_2_FD_203518 | JGI IMG/M metagenome (GOLD analysis project Ga0315899, IMG submission 203518) | Freshwater fungal communities from buoy surface, Lake Erie, Ohio, United States - Buoy 4 MA112 | ecosystem: Environmental > Aquatic > Freshwater > Lake | place: USA: Lake Erie, Ohio... | reverse complement strand
GTTCTGGTTCTAGTGGTTCTTCTGGATCTAGCGGTTCAAGTGGATCATCGGGTTTAAGCGGTTCCAGCGGCTCTTCTGGATCAAGTGGAAGTTCTGGTTCTAGTGGTTCTTCTGGATCTAGCGGTTCCAGCGGCTCTTCTGGATCAAGTGGAAGTTCTGGTTCTAGTGGTTCTTCTGGATCTAGCGGAACAAAAGGAGAATCAGTTGGGGTTCCATATAAATTCAATAGTTCTTTCGCTGGAGGAAATCCAGGTTCTGGTTATATAGCTTTTAATAGTAATACAGTATCTGCTATTACTAAAATTTATATAAATTCTAGTGATTTAAATGGTGTTGTTAGAAGTGTTTGGATAAATCAATGGGATGATAGCACACAAACTGGTAATAGAGGCTATATATATATAAATAATAAAACTACTGGAACAGATGTAGAATTTTATGTAACTGGAGCAAATGTTACTCAAACTGGTTATATAGAAATAACTGTTGATGATATAAGAGGAACTTTACCAGCAGCAGATGATATTTTATATGTAACTTTTACTAGAAATGGAGATGTTGGAACCAGTGGATCTAGTGGTTCTAGCGGTTCTTCAGGAATCAGTGGGTCAAGCGGCTCTTCTGGATCAAGTGGATCAAGTGGTTCTTCAGGAAGCAGTGGATCAAGTGGATCTTCGGGAACCAGTGGATCTTCAGGAATAAATGGGACCAGTGGATCTTCGGGAACTAGTGGATCTTCAGGAACTAGCGGTGGTATTACTGGTGGTACTAATACTTATGTGGCTAAATGGACAGGGGCTAATTCTTTAAGCACCGCGCAGATTACAGATGATGGTACAAATATAAATATTTTACGCCAAACTGTTTTTGCAGGAATGATTGATGCAGCTTCAAATAATTCTATATCATCAAATGTTGTTACTATAGATTTAAGTACGGCTTCTGTGTACAGAACAACTTTAAATGCTAACATTTCTTCTTTTACAGTTAATAATGCTAATAGTGGTGGCGCAAAAGTAAATACATGGACTATGATTTTTGCTCCAAATGGAACTGCATTTACAATAACTTGGTTATTTAATGTAGGCGCTCAATCAATTACTGCAAAATGGCCGGGAGGAACCGCTCCAACTTTAACAAGCGTAAATAATAAATATGATATATTTACATTTGCATTAGATGGTAATACTAATAATATATATGGCTTTATTGGAGGTCAAAATTTCTAATTTTTAATATTATGCCTATTGGAGCAGCAAGAGCATCAGTTTGGAGAAGAAAAACAACTACATCATCTGTGACTAATTATACGTTAATAAGATACGAAGGTCATACAACGTCTAGTGGAACTACACCTGGATCTAGTAATTCTATTTATGAAATTTATATATTTACAAATGGATATATAGAATTAAGAATTGGTAATTGGCCTGGTACTGGGGGAATAGTTGGTCAATATACTTCTGCTGGTACGGGAGTTGCGTTTCCTAATGCAGGTTCATTTAGCCCGATGACTCAAAACGTAAATTATCTTTGGAATTCTACTGGCACAAGTCCGACTATTTATTTAGATAGTCAGTATGAGAATGGTGCAATTGTAAATGCGTATGGAAGTTTAGCTCCAAGTCTTGGTGCTGGAGCGTATGCTTCTACATGGCCTCCTGCTGGATGGACAAGTTTACAAAATGCACATGCAGATGATCAATTTGTAACAGTTCCAATATCATCAACAACAATTATGGGAACGACTAGAACAAATGCGTATGTTGGAAGTAATTTTTATATAACATTTGGAAGCGGATCTACTAATTATTTATCACTATCAACAACAAATCCAGCATTAGATAAGTTTATGTTCAATGCTGCCGACAGAAGTTATCAAAGAGTAGCTTATAAAACAGGATCAAAATAATATTATTTACATATGAAAGTAGCATTTTTTTTAAACAATTCGTGGGTGGTTGATTCTATTTTTAATTTATATCCACATATATCTTTTCCAGACACTGGTGTGCCAATTGATTTTTTAGAAGAAAATAATTTATATAAAGTAGTTGAATATATCAATCATGACACAATGCAAAAAAAAATAATTACTTTAGATACGCCAAAATTAATAAATGGAAAAATTTATACCGTTGAATTGATAGATAAAACATTACAAGAAATAAATGAAAATAAATGGCAAAAAATAAGATCGATTAGAAACTCTTTGCTTCAGGCTTCTGATATTTATATTTTAACTGACAGATGGGAAAAATACGATCAAAATACAAAAACTATTTGGTCTGATTATAGACAACAATTGAGAGATTTACCAACTACTTTTACTAATCCAGATGAAGTAGTTTGGCCTATAAAACCTGTTTAATTATAATTCGTGTAAACAATATTATGCCAATAACTAGAAATAGAGTAATATACGCTGGAACAGATGTTCTTGTTTCTGATGCTCCATCTTGGAGTGGACAAACGGGAAATAAATCTTTGAAATTATTGAAGAGAGTGCAGTCATCGGCAATATCTATTTCTAATCCAGTATCAAGAGCTAAACAAGTTGGCAGCGCAGATTTTGCATTTGAAAAATATATATCTGCACCAGAAATAACTGTAGATCTATCTTATCTAATAACAGATAATTCAAATGAATTAATATTAGGAATGAATGCTACTGGCAACGAAGGATTTTTAAAAAATCTTTCTGCTACTGGTCAAGATAGAAATTTATTTTTTATACTTACAGATGAAAATGGAGAAGATGCAGATGATTTGACTGATATGGTAGGAAATGATGTTTTTGCGGTTGGAAATGCATTTTTAACAAACTATTCTATAAATGCTGAAGTGGGATCAATACCAAATGTTTCTGTTTCTTTTTCATGTATAAATATGGTTTTCCAAAGTTATAGCGGCACTGGAGCTAATGGAAGTCAAGTCCCAGCAATAACATTATATAACGGTAATAAATCAACTGAAAAATATTTATTAACAGGAGCAAATATGAATCCTGCTAATTATTTATCAAATCAAACTTCCAGAGCAAGTGCTTTGCAACCTGGAGATATAGTTTTACAAATGCCGCAAACACTAATGGGAGGAATAAGATATTCAGGAAATGTACCAGCTACAATCAATTCTTTGCAAATATCAGTACCTATAGAAAGAAAAGATTTGTTGGGTTTTGGAAGTAATTACCCTTACGAGAAAAAGTTATTATATCCTTTGATAGGAACTCTTTCATTCAATGGAACTTTTGATGAAGCTGTAACTGGTGATTTTAGTACGATTTTTGATGATGAAAATAATTATGATTTTACTTTTGGTTTAAAAAAATCAAATGGAACAACAGGTTTAAAAATAGATATTTTAGATGCAAGAGTTGAATCTCAATCTTTTGATTTATCTATAGGAGAGAACATGTCTTTTAGTTCTGAGTTTAGTTTTAAAATATATCCAGAAGATGGAATGAGACTGAGCGGAGCCGCTAGATTAATTTAAAATTCTATTCTAGCATTTTTTGTTTCAATCTTTTTTGGTATATCTTTGAGATGCTTTTTGCCGTTTGTTTTCTTTTTGTATTCATCGAAATACTTGCGTTTAAGAGGATCTTCACCACCAGCAAGAGCGGCGCGTCTATCTGATAGTTCAGAAGAATAGTCTAATAGGTCACCGTATTTGCCTTTCATGTTTCCAGTCTTGTTAACAAACGCCTTATTGTCGAATGGGTCAATAACTTTAGCGTCTCCTAGATTTACTTGAGGCACATCATAGATTCTCTCCCAGAAATCTTCATTGCCGTTTTCACCGCGATATGGCTTATAATCTTTCATAGACATAACGATGTCTACAATTTTGCCATTTTTCTTATTCTTAAATTGATAAACCATATCTATTATATCTTATGTAGAAAAAATTAAAGCGCGACTTTCGCCGCGCTTTGTTTGTTTATTCTATTTCTATTTGTCGTTCCGTTTTTTTAACAATAGGAACGGTTATGGTTAACAATCCATTTTTCATCTTAGCTTTAAGATTATCGAAGTCATACTTCGAACCATAAATAAAATCTTCGTAGCTAATATGATATTTATTATCGTTAACTTTAACAACGATAGAACTATCTTCCTTGAACAGCTTTATATCATCTTTAGACTTTCCAGCCAATTCAATGTTGAAGGTTAATCCGTCGTTATTTACTTGATATCTATATGTTAATGTTTTATACATAGTAACTATGCTATAGCAAGAATCGTGCCAACTTTTTTGTGCGTTTTAAACGTCTAAAAAGGCGTTTTAGGATAATCTTGTCACATAATGCGTCACACTTGACTATTTATGGCACACAGTATTGTCTCAACTGTTTTTTCGTATGTGAATTCTTTTTGAAGCTTGACACCTTCAGGATTGGGTTTCTTTGCATAAGAAATAGACTTGAGAATAGCGTTTTCCATTTCTTCATCAGAAATATTAAAGAATTGACCTTGATTAAAAGCCTGACCTTTCTTAAAAAATACATCATCATAGCAATCTTTAAGTGAAGATGGCTCTATAAGAATACTATTATCACTGGTTGCCCAGTCCTTATGTGCTGTAGAATTCATAACTACGCTCCATTTGCCTAGCGCGGTAGCGTTGAAAGAAGGCAGATTCCAGCCTTCTGCACCACTTAATCCGCCGAGATCAATATCTATACTATTCAAGAAATCATTTACTTCGCTATTTGTTTGCATGTATGGAACGAAGTTTAGATTATTATATTGTTTTCCTTCTAGCGTTTTTAAAAGTTCATTTTGAAATTTAGCCTTATCCAAAAATGGATTTGTAATAGCGCAACTAAGTTGATATTTAGAATTGTTTCCAAATAACTTAAGCCACGCTTTGATGATACGAGCGGTATTCTTTCTGCTTTCGAACTTTCCAAGAAGACCGAAATGAATCTTATCTTCTAGATAAATTTTATCTGTTATATGGAAGTCAGGATCGAATCCAAGAGGCACATAAGTTACATTTTCTACTCCATTTAACTCAAAAATATTTTTGGTATAATTAGAGCTTACGAAAATTCTATCTTGAAGATTTAATAGATTTTTTTCGATAGAAGTCACTTCTGAAACTTCGTGGAATGTGAACAAAGATTGATTTTTAGAGTATCTAGTTTCGCTACCAAAGATATGCCATAACTTTAGAGTAGGAATATCTTTATTGATTTTTTCATATCTGCTATTGGTTGCTGATTGAAGATACTTGACAAAAGATAGATCTATTTTATCGTAAGCTTCTAATTCTGCCTTGTCTCCAATAGGAAAGAATACCAAATCAATATCTTTCTTATGAAGTTCGCGCAAAATGTTTACCGAAACATTTCCGAAAGATAATGCGTTAATTGGAGCGTTGACTAATAATCTCATATTTTGATCTTATATTTTTTGAGATAGAATTCAAAGCGGCATTATGTATATTAATGCATCCTTGAATGCTTAAGTTCATGGCTTTGCTAATTTTTCGCCAAGGTGTTAGCTTCTTGTTTCCTGAATAACGCATAGAGAAGATTTTTTGAATGCGTTTGTCTGGATGCTTGTTTATTTCTTCGTTGAATTCTTTTAGAATTTGATCTTGAAAATTAACTACCGTATGCTCGTATGTATCTTTTATACATTCGAAGTCATAAGTGTTGTCGTTAAGTTCGACGTATTTTTTGTTCTTGTTAGAAGCGTTTAGACATATCCATTTAGCTTCATTGCCAAGAAATGTAGAAAACTTGGTTCCCCTATTTTCATCATACTTCAGAACTGAATTATATATTGCGTATTCTTTATCATTTATAATTTCTTCCCTTAAAGAATCGTTGTTGCAGTTTCTTAAAAAAGAATTTACTATATCAAGATAAATTCCTGAATGTCTATCAATAAGCTCTTGTAGACATTCGTCTACCTTCTTCTTTTTTTTGATGCTTTTGATTAAATCTGAATCACTTAAAGTCTCCATATGTTGACCATCCTTTTGTATAGAATAACTTGCTTAGATGATAATTGCAAGTTTCTTTTTCATCGGTGAATGTTTTCCACTTGATTATATGATCAGCATTACGTTTTACAATTGGATCATTTAATCTTTCTTGAAAATTAGAAGGTTTTTGCCCCATTCTGCTCAGATGAATTAGAAAGCCGCCGTTTTCTTTGATCCACTTAGCTTCGTTTTCATAACGCACATCTGTTATTACAACGATGATTTTGTTGTTTATTGAGGTCTTGACCTGCTTTTCAATCTTCTTGATCCAATAATCAGGATCTATTTTTCTGCAAGTATCTGTTCCCCAGCAAACAAGCATTGGTCTTATAAGATCTTTCTCAGAGTTGTTTTCTGTAAAAGCTGAAATATTAAGTTTATCTTTTAAAAAAGGATCTAGATCTCTTTTCAGTTCCATAGCAAAAGATATGTTCATTGCTGGAAACCCAGACTTGTTGAGCTTGCTGATAAGATGCTTTCCAAGTGTGTCTTTTCCACATCGCGCAACTCCAGCTATTCCAAATATTAATGGCAGTTCTTTTGAAATCATTTTTTTTCTTCTTCTTATTATAAATTTATGAGTCTTATTCATTTCTCTTAGGTTTCGCTCTCTTAGGTATACCTTACCGATTTGTTAAGGTTAACCATACTTTTTATTAAGATATTATTTAAGATATTGCGTATGATTTTCGTAAGATTATTAAACTCTTTCGCTTCGCTCAAGAGTTTAATGAGGATTTTCTCCTTTGTCAAGGAAAAAATCACTCAGAGATTCCAAATCTTTAGCTAATTTAAAATAACCTATATCGTTTAAAATACTAGACGTGTAAAAAACTTGAGTTTCATAATCTTTTTTATCTAAAAAATCTACGCTCATTATAAATGAAAGATTAGTTTCAGACTTTTTTTCTTCAAGAATCTTTTTTAATCCAGAACACGCAGCTTCTTCAAAAGAAGAAGACAAAACTACACATTCTAAATCAGCACATGTTACTAGATAAAAATAATCTTGACTTTCTAAACATCTAATCATAAGATTAGTATATTCTTAATATGCTAGATGTCAATAACAAAATATTATGGTTGGCAGATTATGATTTAGATATTGCTCCTGGAGGCGCACAGCGAAGCGATAAAATAATAATAGATCAAGGTAAACTGCTTGGGTATAATATATTAAAGTTGAATCATGAAACATATAATTCTTCTATAAATATTAACAATTACGATGTGCTTATAACATCTAACCTATGTGCGCTTTCAGCTAAAAATCCAGATTTGATAAATGATATATCTAAACATAGATATCATGTCAGATTAGAACATGACTCTAATGAATATTTAAAACAAGAAGACAGAGTTAAACTTTTTGGATCATGTGTGAAAAGTATTTTTCTAAGCGATTTTCACATTTCTTTTTTTAAAGAAAGATATGGAGATATTTTTAATAATGTAGAAATTGTATACGATCCTATTGATTGCCTTAACTTTTCAAATTCAAATTTAGAAAGAGAAGAAAAAATTTTATATGCAGGATATATGCACCCTTTGAAAGGGTCTTTTGAATTTTTTGATTTTGCTTTATCGAATCCAAATCAACAATTTGTTGTTGCTGGATGGACAGATAATAATATCTTACATCACTTATGCAATTCTATGGAAAACGTAGAATATCTAGGATTAGTTAAATACGAAGAAATGCCAATTATTTATAATAAATATAAGTATATGTTTTACAATCCTAATCTTTATGAACCATTTTGCAGATCAGTTGCAGAAGCGGTTTTGTGTGGAATGTCAATTCTCACTTCTAAAGCAGATAAGATAGGGTGCTTGAATGAAATATCTAAAATAGGAATTCAAGAATTTAAAGAAAAATGCTATAAAGCAGGTTTAACTTTCTGGGAAAAAATATGAATAATGATATATCTGTAATATTTAATTGGTTCAAAAGACCTCATACAGCAAGAATACAATACGAAGCGTTGGCTAATCAGACTTTACAACCTAAAAATATTTTCATTTGGCAAAACAAAGGAGATCTTCAAAATTTTGAACCTTTAGATTCAGATGTTGCTAATAATTGTGCCACTGCTGTTTCTAATGCAAATTTTGGAGTTTGGTCTAGATTTGCATACGCTTTAAACTGTCGTACAAAATATGTATGTATTTTTGATGACGATACTATTCCAGGAAAAAAATGGCTCGAAAATTGTTATAACACGATTCAAAAACATGAAGGATTACTTGGAACTATTGGAGTGATCTTTAAAGATCTTGAATATAAAAATTATGATCGTCATGGATGGGATAATCCAAATGAAGAAACCAAGCAAGTAGATATTGTTGGTCACAGTTGGTTTTTTAAGAGAGACTGGCTTGGAACTTACTGGAGAGAAGCGGAACTTCCACTTCATTACCTTTCTGGAGAAGACGTTCATTTTTCTTACGCAATACAAAAGTATTTAAATTTAAATACATATGTTCCACCTCATCCAACAAATGATCCCGAGATGTGGGGAAGCAAGAGAGACTTAGCCTGGAAACTCGGGGTTGATTCTGTAGGCATTTCATGCAATTATCACGGAACTCATTTTGGAAAGAATTTAGTACATTATAAAAATAAAGGATTTAAATACATAAACGGACTATGAAAATTCTTGCTATTTTTGGAACACGACCTGAATTTCTGAAAATTAAACCTGTTATAATCGCTTCAAATAATCAAATAAAAACTTTATTTGTAAAACAACATACCGACATTATTGATTTTGGTGACAACGATTTTTCTGTAGATATAGAAAATAATTGTTTAAATCGATTAAATAGTATTTTTGAACAGATTTTTAAAAAGACAGAATCTATAATTTCTCAATTCGATGCTATTCTTATTCAAGGAGATACTGCAACCGTAGCTGCAACAGCTATGGTCGCTTATCACTTAAAGAAAAAAATCATATATTTAGAATCAGGTCTTAGAACTTATGATTTAGAAAATCCATTTCCAGAAGAAGGATATAGACAAATTGTTTCAAGAATAGCGGATATTAATTTATGTCCTACAAAACTATCAGCAAAAAATTTAAAAAAAGAGAGAATAAAAGGTCAAATATATATTGTTGGCAATACTTCATTAGATAATTTAATTAAATATAAAAACAATAGCAGTTACAGTAATAAGATCTTAATTACTTTACACAGAAATGAAAATCTACCAATAATAAAAGATTGGCTTTCAGAAATAGATAAAATAGCTGAAAAGAATAAAGATATAGAATTCATATATCCAATTCACCCAAATCCAATCATTAAAACTGAAGCAAATAACTGTAAATATATTAAAAAGATTGACCCTTTACAACATTCTGAATTGATATGTATATTAAAAGATTGTAAATTTGTAATAACAGATTCAGGAGGAATTCAAGAAGAAGCTTGTTTTTTCAACAAAAAGATAATTGTTTGCAGAAAAACCACTGAAAGACCAGAAGGTATATATTCTGGACATATTTATCTGTGCCAAAAACCAGAAGATTTGCAATACCACTTTTTGAAAATCAATAATAATTTTCTAATATCTAAGAAATGTCCATACGGAAACGGTAAAAGTGCAAAAAAAATTTTAACAATACTCAGCAATGAAGAACTTTGAATCAGAAATTTATAGAATATTCGATCTTTTTAAAAAAGGGTCACCTTTTTCTTTTTCTAAGTATGCTGATGGTGAATGGGCTATTGTAAATGATTTTAATTTAAATAATAGAGAATTTGAAAACACGCCGCTAACTCCATCTTTTTTCAAAAATAAACTGATTGAATCTTTTCAATATAAAGATCCCAACTATTATATCGGTGTATCTTGCCCTTGTTGCCAAGGGGGAGAGGCTCAAAAAATGATAGATTTTTCTGGACAAGATTATCAACATTTAACTTTTGCAAACGTATTTGTAAATTCAAATTATCAAATCTACAAAGACACATTCATTAAAGAATATAAAAATTATGATATTCATTTGATAGCAAATGAAAAATCAAAGATCAAAAACTTACCATTTAAAATCGAACAATTCTATCCTATTGGATTTAGTGCTTGGGTAAATAATTACAAATTGATAGAAGAAATAAAACAAAAAAATTTGATCAATAAACTATTTCTTTTTTGCGCTGGACCTTTTGGAAATTTACTAGCTCATCAACTTCATGAAACTAATAAAAATAATATATATTTAGATATAGGATCTACTTTAAATCCTTGGCTTCAATCTGAAGGTTTTCAAAGAGATTATTATTTAAATGGAACTATTTATCAAAGGAGAAGCTGTGTTTGGGTTTAATAAATTTTTTAAAAAATAATATGATTAGCGTCGTTTACACAAATTCAAAATGCAATGATGTTTACAATATTTTTGAAAAACAATATCGTAAGTTCAATCAACTACCTCTTTATAAAATATCAGACACTGAAGCCAATCACGTTTATAACCAAAATGATCCATACTGGAAGCATTGGGTAGATGCATTAGAAAAAATCGAAGATGAATATTTTATATACCACCAAGAAGATTTTATTTTGTACGACAATGTTAATGATTTTGAATTAGAAAGATGTAAAAATATTTTAAAAAACAATAAAGAATATAGTTTTGTGCGACTAATAAAAAGCGGATTCAAATTATCCACAAATGTAGTTGATGATTATGTATATGAAATTGGCAAACAAAGCTTTCCTCTTTATTCAATGCAAGCGACCATTTGGAAGAAACAAGAATTTATAGATTTATATAAAAATACAAAACAAGAAAAATGGTTTGAATGCGAAGAGTATGAAAATGCTTGTAAAAATTTAAATATACAGGGATTATATTATTATTCAGGCGAAAAAGAAAGAGGCGGATGTCATTGCGATTCTTCTATATATCCATATATTGCAACGGCAGTTGTCAAAGGTAAATGGAACTTATCTGAATATAATGAAGAATTACGACCTTTATTAATTAAAAACAACATAAATATCAACATAAGAGGAACCTGTTAAATGAGCAAAGATTTATTAGGATGGAGAGCGAATAGAAAAATGGCTGAAAATTATATTTCATGTATTGAAGAAATCTTGGCAAACGAGCATATATTTTCTAATTTTAGAAATAATATGTTTTATTATAGTCAAATACTTGAACATCTATCTCACAACGATGGATTGATATACGGAAAATATATCTTAGAAAAATATCCACATTTATTAAATTCGCTAAACGAATTCAAACAAAATGACAAAGTTGGATCTCCTATTCTTTATAATTATGATAAATTTGGTGTCATAAATCCAACTACTTTAAGATACATTAAATTTGCTGGCGATATTCAAGCTGCATTTGGAGATTTGAATGGAATGAATTTAATTGAAATAGGTGCTGGATATGGAGGACTTGTTAATGTTTTAAGCAAAATATATAAATTTAACTCTATAACTTTGCACGATTTACCAGAAGCTAAAAAACTACAAAAAAAATATCTTAATCAATTTAATATAAATCCAATTATCGATTGTGAAATAAAAAACACTGTCACCGAAAATTCTATTGTAATAAGCAATTACGCTTGGTGCGAGCTTGATTTTGAAACTAGAAAAATGTATTTAAATAATTTGATTTCAAAATGTAAATATATATTTATGGTTTGCTACGATATAAATGTTAAAGAAGAGCTTTTAACCTTAAACAGAAACAATAAAACAGAAATTGACATACTCAATCCATCTGTGATTTTTTCTTCTAAAAAATGAATAATAAACAAAATTTCTCCCAAAGCGGTCAAGATTTATTTGTATCTTATCTGATAAACAATTCTGAACAACGTTATTTTTTAGATATTGGCTGTTACATGCCATTCGATTTAAATAACACTATTTATTTAGAAAACATTGGATGGAATGGATTATCAATTGATATATTAGATTTGAAAAACGAATGGAAAAAAAGGAAAACAAACTTTAAATCTGTTGATGCATTAAAAATTAATTATGATGAAATTATGAATGAATATAATTTTCCGCAAATAATTGATTATTTAAGTTTAGATATTGAAGGTTTAGGTTTTAGATTCGAAGCTTTGAAAAAAGTTTTTGAATCTAAACGACAATTCAAAGTGATTACAATCGAACACGACTCTTATAGAGGTCAGGAGTTTTTAGAAAAAGAAGCTATACCTCAAAGATCTTTTCTCAAAGAAAAAGGTTTCGTTTTAGTTTGTGAAGATGTTTGTAATTCAAAAAACCCATTTGAAGATTGGTGGATAAATCCTAAGTATATAACTGAATACGAAAAATTTATTTGTAAAAAAACTTCATGGAACAATATAATTTCAAAAATATGAAGTGCATAGCATTAACTTATAATTACGATTTGAATAAACTTTCTTCTATTGGAAGGCATTGGGCAAAAGATGTCTATGGTGGCAAAAATTTTATATTTGAATACTCTGCTGCATCATATGCCACGTTTATCGATAAAAATCCTAAAAGAATTTTAGATATTTATACTGATGATATTTCTTTGCTAAAACAGGAAATAAATAAATATAAAATAAATCAAGACCAAATCAAATATCATGATTTCACAGATCAATTAAAAAAGTATGGAAAGGACTTGAAATATAGTTTCGATATTTTAACTGATTTCATTTATATAGCTAAAAGCGCAAATGATTTTACAGTCAAAATCGATAACGATCTTGTTTTTTATGGGGAATTACCAGAACCTAAAGAAAACGATATTTTCGTATGGAAATATGAAAGAAAAATTTACGAAGGAAATCCTTTAATGGGAGAAATTAAAGTTGCTCAAGAAGCGATTGGAACAACAAATATTAGCATCTATAATTTAGGAGTGTTAGGTATTCCAGCAAATTATCCAGAACAAGAATTAAGGCAAGTTTGTAAAAAGATGGTTGAAGTTGATATTTCTTCAGTTACAGATGTAAATTCAAAAATATGGCATTGTTGTGAGCAAACCGCTAATAATTGGATTTTTCATAAATACAAATATAATATCATTGAAACTTATAACATAGTAGATCATTTATTCGATAGAAAACAAAAGTGCATTGAAGATGCAAAATATCTTTTAAAATAAAACATGAATAATACAATTCTAATAACTGGAGCAGGTGGATTTATTGGAGGTAGTTTAGTAAATCACTTTAGAAATAAAAATCAATTTAAGATTAGAGCCGTTGATAGAAAACCAATAAATAAATGGTATCAAAAATTCGATGATGTTGAAAATCTATCTTTAGACCTGCAAAAAGAAGATGCTTGTAATTTTGTAGCTAAAGATGTAAATACGATTTATAATTTAGCCGCAGATATGGGAGGTATGGGATTTATTGAACATAATAAAGCTCTTTGCATGTTAAGTGTTTTAACAAATACTCATTTATTGCAAGCGGCAAAAAATAATAATGTTCAAAGATTTTTCTTTTCTTCTTCTGCATGTGTTTATAATGGCGACAAGCAAAAAGATCCAAATATAACTTCACTCAAAGAAGAAGATGCTTATCCAGCATTAGCCGAAGACGGTTATGGATGGGAAAAGCTTTTTAGCGAAAGAATGTGCAGACATTTTAGAGAAGACTTTGGCATTGAAACTAGAATTGCCAGATACCACAATGTTTATGGTCCTAATGGAACTTGGAGAGGCGGAAGAGAAAAAGCTCCAGCAGCTATATGTAGAAAAGTTATTGAAGCTAAACTAAGCGGAAAACACGAAATTGAAATTTGGGGCGATGGAAATCAAACCAGATCATTTATGTATATTGATGATTGCGTTCATGGGACTGTTATGTTAACCAACAGCGATTTTGCAGAGCCAATTAATATTGGAAGTTCAGAAAAAGTTTCTATTAATAAATTAGTAGATATTGTCGAAGAGATAGCACAAATCAAACTAAAAAGAAATTACAATTTAAATGCTCCTAAAGGAGTTAACGGAAGAAATTCAGATAATACATTAATAAAATCTGTTTTTAATTGGGAACCCTCAATTCCTTTGAAAAATGGTATAGAAAATACTTATAAATGGATTTATGATCAGATTAAAAATTCTTCAACTCTAGGCTATGATTAAAATATTAATAACTGGTGTATTAGGCCAAGATGGAGCTAACATGGCTGAATACTTGTTAGCAAATACTAATGCTCAGATTTTTGGAATGATGCGGAGAACCGCAAATCCAAATTTTGTAAATTGTATCGGTTTTATCAACAACTCAAGATTTAAATTTATTTATGGAGATTTATCTGATAGTGTCAGTATTGATACTATAGTAAACGATATTAAACCTGATTATTTTATAAACTTTGCAGCGCAAAGTTTTGTTGGATGTAGTTGGGAAATACCTCTTCAAACTTTTGAAGTAAACGCTACTGGCGTAGCTAGATGTTTAGAGGCCATTCGCAGATTTCAACCTAAATGCCGTTTTTATTCTGCTGGGTCTAGCGAAGAATTTGGCAACGTTCAATACAGTCCACAAGATATTAATCACCCAGTTAAACCTAGAAGTCCATATGGAGCAAGCAAGGCTTCTGCTCGTCATTTAGTAAAAGTTTATAGAGAGTCATACAATTTATATGCAGTACACGGAATACTTTTTAATCACGAAGGGACTAAACGCGGAGAAGAATTTGTAACTAGAAAAATTAGCAAAGGTGTAGCTCGCATATATCATGCGATCAAAAATAGACAACCATTCGCACCGATTGAATTAGGTAATTTAGACGCTAAAAGAGATTGGTCTGATAGTGAAGACTTTGTTGATGGAGTATGGAAAATGCTCAATCAAGAAAAACCAAAAGATTATGTTTTATCTAGCAATGAAACTCATACGATAAGAGAATTTATTAATAAATCGTTTCAAATTGCTGGTTTTTATGGAGCTTGGCACGGAAATGGAACCGATGAAGAGTTCAGTATGGCAAATTATTTAATGGAAGAGCGAGAAATCTGTTCATCTGTTTTAGTTAAAATTAACCCTAAATTTTACAGACCTGCTGAAGTCGAACTTCTTTTGGGCGACTCAAATCCAGCCAGAGAAGAATTAGGTTGGAAACCGAAAATTTCCTTTGACAACCTCGTAGAACGTATGGTAAAGTATGACATAGATAATTTTAAAATCTAGTGTATAATACTTTTTACCATGAGTAACGATTTAAATATTCTCTCGCCATCTTTTCTCGCCAAATATAAAAACAAACAACCAAACTGGGGTTTCAACGGTCTTGGATATATAGTATACAAAAGAACGTATGCTCGACTCAAGGAAGATGGAACAACTGAAGAATGGAATGAAACAGTAGAACGTTGTATAAATGGCGCACAAAAGATCGGCGCACAATATACAAAAGAAGAAGCCGAACGTATTTACGATTATGTTTTTAATCTTAAATGCAACTTCGCTGGCCGAATGCTTTGGCAACTTGGCACTTCTACTGTAGATCGTTTTGGCGCAAACTCTCTTCTTAATTGCTGGGCTACAGCAATGCGTGAACCAAAGGCATTTCTTTTTCTTTTTGAAAATCTAATGCTTGGCGGTGGTGTTGGTTATAGCATTCGTCGCGAAGATGTGCATGAGCTTCCAAAGATCAAGAAGAGTGTAACTGTTATTCATGAAGCAACTAAAGACGCTGATTATATTGTGCCAGATAAACGTGAAGGTTGGGTTAATCTACTTTCTAAGGTTCTGGACGCTTTTTACGTCACAGGTAAATCGTTTTCGTATTCAACTATTCTCATCAGAGGTTACGGTGAGCCAATCAAGGGCTTTGGCGGAAAAGCTAGTGGCCCACAAATCCTTATTGATGGAATCGATAAGATCACAAAGATCTTCCAAGCTCGCGAAGGCAAGAAGCTTCGCTCAATTGATGTGCTGGACATCTGCAATATTATTGGCAGCATTGTTGTCGCTGGTAATGTACGTCGTAGCGCAGAAATCGCGCTAGGTGATCCAGACGACATTCTTTATCTTCGCGCCAAGAATTGGGGTTCTGGCAATGTTCCCAACTGGCGAGCCATGAGCAATAACACTATCTATGCAGATAGTTATGATCATGTTCTTGAAGAGATCTGGAAGAACGGTTATGAAATCAACAAGGATTCTGGTTATGCGAATGGCGAGCCTTATGGATTCTTTAATCTTCCTCTTTCTCAAAAGTTTGGACGCATTAAAGATGGGCCTATCTCACAAAATCTTCTTTATCCAACCGATACAGACAATTGCGAAATGACCAATCCATGCGCTGAGATTAGTCTTTCAAATTATGAATGCTGCAATCTTTCAGAACTATATCTAAATAACATCACTTCAAAAGAAGAACTAATTGACTGTGCAAAACTTCTTTACAAGACTCAAAAGGCTATCGCTGCTCTTCCGTTCATTCACGAAGAGACTAACCGAATCGTTCACAAGAATATGCGACTTGGCCTTGGTGTTACTGGTGTGTGCCAGTCTCTTGATAAGCTTGATTGGCTTGATGACTGCTATGTTGCTCTACGCAATTTTGACAAGTCTTGGAGCAAGCATCGTGGCTGGTCTGAAAGCATCAAGCTCACGACTATTAAGCCAAGCGGAACACTAAGTCTACTTGGTGGAGCTACTCCCGGTGTTCATCCAGCCTTCAGTCAGTATTATATGCGTACAGTTCGTATGTCTAGCTCTGACGCTTTGGTTCAAACCTGCAAAGATATGGGATATCATGTCGAGTTCCTTGTTAACTTCGATGGAACAGAAAATCGCGATACCGTCGTCGTTTACTTCCCATGCAAGACTCCCGAAGGATCTATCCTTACAAAGGATATGGATGTAATCAAGCAGCTTGATATGGTTAAGAAGCTACAAACTATTTGGTCAGACAATGCTGTTTCTGTAACCGCTTATTATAAGCCAGAAGAACTTGAATCTCTCAAGCTTTGGTTGAAAGATAATTACGAACACAATATCAAGAGCGTTAGCTTCCTTCTATTTAAGGATCACGGTTTCAAGCAAGCTCCATATCAGGAAATTGATGAAGCCGCTTATCTAGCAGCTAATGCTAAGGTTAAGCCTCTTACAAACATTACAACCAACAGTTCAGAAATGCTAGATATGGCTGAATGCGCTGGTGGTGCGTGTCCAATCAGATAAAAGTTGAAAAACATTTTCACAAATATAACATAAATCACATATACAAATATGAGCAAGACTACAGCCAAGACTACAGTAAAGAACACTTCAAAGACTGCCGCTAAGGTAGTTACAGCTTCAGCCAAGGCCGCAAAGCCAGCAAGCAAGCCAGCCACGCCAGCAAAGCCAAGCGGCGGTAAGAAGAAGTAATATAAAACACAACAACGAGAAAGCCGCCCTAAAAAGCGGCTTTCTTTTTTCTAACACTTAATTATCTTGTGTAATAAATGATATGAATTTAGTATTAGATTTTAGCCAAGAAATAGCTGCGAAGAAAAGACAAGGGCCTAAAAGCTCCGCTCAAACTCCAGCTAAACCAGAAGAGAAAAAGAAAGGTTCAAATATAAATGAACCTGGATCTGCTGGAACAACTCCAGAAGCTAAAGAAAGAGCTAAAGAAGTTCTAAAAAGAAAAGACGAAAAGCAACTTGTCAGCAAAGCTGAAATAACTTTCAGTGAAAAAGTAACAAACGCTTTGAAAGAGAAAGTAAAGAATCATAACGCCAAACATTCTAAAAAAGTAACTTTAGGTCAATTGAAGAAAGTTTATAGAAGAGGCTTGGGAGCTTTCAGTTCAAGTCATCGTCCCGGCAAATCAAGAGCGCAATGGGCAATGGCTCGCGTAAATACATTTTTAAGAATGCAAAGCGGAGGCAAAGTTAAAGACTCTTATCGTCGTGCAGATCAAGATATAGCCAATTAACAATATGAACGATAGAATAGTAGATATATATCATTACGATGATTTTGACGAAGAAGAATTTGTTCAAGCTTTTTCTGATTTAAAAGAATTTGGTGTAAATGAAGATGAACAAAATTTAAATTACAGAGAAGAACTATTCGATTAAAATGAATATCGTTTCCAAACTATTAACATTTCAAAACCAAGTAAAAATATTACATTGGCAAACGACATCTTACTCTGAGCATAAAACTTTAGATGGTTTATATGTAGATCTTTCTGGGCATATTGACGAATTTGTAGAAATATTCATGGGTAAATACGGTAGAATAGTAGCGCAAAATAATTTTAGCCTAGCTCTTCAAAATTATGCCACTCTACCTCCAATGGATTTCATGAATCAAATAGCAGCTTATTTAATTGATGAACTTCCCACTATGCTTGATCCAAGAAAAGATACAGATCTTTTAAATCTTAGAGATGAAATGCTTGGATCTGTAAATAAAACCAAATATCTATTAACTTTAAAGTAAAACAATGAATATATCGGTAAATTTTAGCAACGAGATTCGCGCCGCAAAAGACAAGAAAGCTTTAAACAAGCCTTTCAGAACCTCAAAAGGGCCTAAGAAGTTTTCTGTTTACGTTAAAAATGAAAAAGGTAACGTCGTAAAGGTGAACTTTGGTGATCCAAATATGGAGATCAAGCGCGACGATCCAGCCCGTAGAAAGAGTTTTCGCGCTCGCCATCAATGCGACACTAATCCCGGCCCTCGTTGGAAAGCTAAATATTGGTCCTGCAAAATGTGGGAATCTAAAAAATCAGTTACCGATTATACTACAAAAGGATCTATAGACGACGTTGTTCATCAATGGGATGGTATTACTCTTTGGGAAGAAGCTGATCTTCTTAAAATAGCCCCACATTTATCTCAAGCTCAAGAAATTACTGAAGAAATTGAGAACGAGCCTGAAGAAGGAAATGAAGAAGCTGCTGAAATGGCTATGGCCCAATTGGCTTATATAGCAGATAATTCTAAAGATCTTCTTGAAAAGCTTCGCGCCAATCCATCTATGGCTGAAGAAATTGAACCTTGGGTTCAAAGCAAAATCACATTGATGGAAGATTATCTTTTCGCTGTATACAACTATCTTGTTTATTCTCAAAAAGAAGATGAAAAAGAAATGGAAGTTGAGAATGAAATGGAAGCTGGTATGCGCGTATTAAATATTAACGCTTCTTG
>Ga0315899_10002798_pt1 | contig 19149 bp, 23 predicted proteins | sample LakEriMetagenome_2_FD_203518 | JGI IMG/M metagenome (GOLD analysis project Ga0315899, IMG submission 203518) | Freshwater fungal communities from buoy surface, Lake Erie, Ohio, United States - Buoy 4 MA112 | ecosystem: Environmental > Aquatic > Freshwater > Lake | place: USA: Lake Erie, Ohio... | reverse complement strand
ACAAGAGTATCCGAGAAAGGTTTAAGCATCCCTAGCTATAACTATATTTATTGCAGGCCCGGCAGGAGACTGCCGTTTTTTTATGGGTCACCATCTGTTCCTCAATAGGTGATTTTTCGAGGTGCCCCTCGGTAGCCCGTGCGAACCTGTATTGCTCGCATTTGAAGTCAAGCGTTACGCTTTCATCTAGGTGAAGCAAGCTTTCGAGTTTTACTGTATCCATCTAGATGATTCTATTTTCAAGGGATCTATTAGAGCTCATCTTACAGGGATAACTGGTTTCAAGTCGCCTTCGAACGGCTTGAACGGCTTGGATAGATCGTGCAACGGCTTGGATAGATCGTGCGCAGCCACGATCTATCCAGTGTTGGACAAGCCCCTCAACTCTAGGGCCTCCGCTTACTGAAGAAAGGTCGGCCGGCTTTTCAGGTTTTTGTCATTATTGGCATACGTATTTGTACTCACAAAAGAGGCCACGGGATGACGGATGGTCAATGTGCTTCATTGTATCGGCACGCGGAGGTCACGGAGCCACAATAGTTTGTTTCAATGGCTCAGGATTTGATGGTAAGGAATAGGAATATTTCTTTGGCCTTAGGCTCTATCAACAAAGCAGTGGACTATCTGCACGTAAGCGAACTCCAAGAATGTGCATCAGCGCTCCACATTTTGGGCAGATGATTGGCGTTTTTTCCCTTGGTGGCTTAGGCCATGGCAGGCGCACATTCAGAATCAGTTGCACGATTTGGACTAATCGTTTGGCGTTAGCATGAAGCAAGCCAAAATCGCGAACGCGACGAAAGCGTCTTGGCAGCACATGCAGAAGCAGCATCCACAAAAACTCTCCGCCGGGAAGAGATCGTGTCATTTTTTGTCCCTCGTTATCAACATATTGAAAGGTGACAACGCCATTCGTGTCACTCAATATATTTTTCTCCGGGAGAACGCCACGATAGAGATACTTGCCTAAATAGATCAACGCTTTCTCCCCTCCACCAACAGCCTTGCAATTGACAACCCATTCCTCAGGCAATGTCTCCTTCACACTCAATCCAACTCGTTTCATAGCATCAAACCACTTGCCTCGAAAAACCCTGGCGAGATTCATTTCATTGAATAGATAGTCGCCTTTCTTGGTACTCCAGACACTTGTCTCCGTATTGATTGCCCCAGCCGGAACCAGCATGTGTACGTGAGGATGATAATCAAGTTTCCTGTTATTTGTGTGCAGAACAGCATGGGCACCGATCTTTCCCTTGAGCCTGGGATCACGGCGAGCAAAGCTATCAAGTGTTTGCCATGCTGTTTTCAGCAAAAGGTCATAAGCTACTTTTTGATGAGACCAAAATAATGGTCTCATCTCTGCGGGAATGGTGAATGTGACTAGGAAGTAGGGAACAGGCAACAGTTTCGCTGATTGTCTTTCAATCCACTCCTGGCTGTCATGATGCTGGCAATGGGGGCAGCTGCGATGGCCGCAGGAATGGGGGATTTGCATTGTGGTGCCACAAGGTTGGCATTCAAGAAGCATCTTCTCGCTGGATTGTCGGCGGCAGCGGCGCATGGCCCGCAGGGCCTGACGATGGCTAGGCAGAAGTTGTTCTCCATGAAGTCGCTCCAGCTCTGGCTGGTAGCGCTCAATGAGATGAGACAAGGTGATCATGATTGATCCTCCCAAGACAAGACAAAACCATCTAACAATTCCTCAACTCGTTTGCCGGTATGGTCTCGTGCGACCTTTGTGATATGGGCGTAAATTGCGGTGGTGTTGATATCGCAATGACCCATTTGATCCTGAATCAATCTCATGTCCATGCCCATCTCCAAGAGATGGGTGGCATAGGCATGCCGCAGAGAGCGTATAGACAGTTTCTTCTTGATGCCACACTCAGCTATGGTCGCTCGAAATGCGCCCTGAATTCCGCTCGCATCCATCGGCTTGCTGACGGGTTTCCCCATCAGTTCCCCACCAGCTGGGCTTGGAAACAGCAGCCTGGGATGACGGTGTGTTGCCCAGAATCGCCGCATGACTGAAAGAGTCAGTTGTGGCAAAGTCACATACCTATCTTTTCCGCCCTTGCCGTTGCGAATATGCACTCGATGCAGCTTCCCATCAATATCACCAACTTCGATCCCCAACCCTTCTCTAGTGCGTAACCCTAAGCTATAGACTACAAGCAAGAAAACACGATATCGTCTCCTGCGAACAGAGTTAATCAGCCGATGAACTTCTTCTCTTGATGGAATATCGGGAAGTTGTCGTTTCGTCTGTGGGCGGACGATCTTGAACCACTCCAGCTCACGTTCAAGAACATATCGATGCAGAAAGATCAAGCCAGATAATTCAACACTGACCGTGCTCCATGAGTATTTTTCGAGCATCCATGAAAAATAGTCCTTAAGCTCATCGGCACTTAGGTTGTCAGGGCTGCGTTGAAAATAGGAAGCTACACGCCTCAATGTGCGGCTGTAACTTTCGATGGTTCGATCGCGCAAGCCATGCAGCTGCATGGCTTGCTGGTAAACTTCAAAAAGATGGTTAACCTTGGCCTCTTCGGCTGAATTCATTGGCAGAGCTTCCCCAAGGGAAGACAAGTGGAATTCGACACATCCAATCCCCGTGGGACTTGATGGCGCTTCCTGAGTGTCTTGACCCTTCAGTGGAAGGAGATGCCTGGTGCAAGCAATCTCGTTTAAATCATGCTAAAATTTTGAGGATACATGGATCTGAGACGAGGCGAATGACTATGCCTACTTCTTTTTAATCTGCCGCGTAGCGGCTTGGTCCAACTAAGCATAGAGGGAGGATTAGGGATGAGCTTCGCATTTGCAGCAATGGCTACACATAACGAAGGTACCGCCTCGGGCAGCGTGCTCTTTTCCTGTTGTCGCATCCTCTCGATAATGCGCTTAGCCTTCCCAGCAGCAAATTACGCGGCCACCTCCTTTCCGATTTCGGCAGCAGATTCCGTCGCGGCCTTCGAGTACAAAGCATTCATCTCTGAATCGCGCACGTCGCCCATGGGGACGCTGTACGAGAAATACCGCGGGCAGTAGTCGGGAGAGCAGATCCGCTTGGCCTTTGCCCAGGCAGAGAGCCAGTCGGCCCCGTATCCTCCCCCTCCATAGGCGCTACCGAGTCTCGGGAAAAGGGCCTTGAGGAGCGACTTGATCGCCTCTTGCTCCTCTGCAGGAAGCGAATCGATCATTGGATTCAAAAGCGCGACGGCTCGCGAGCCGTCGTAACCGTGTCGCCGAAAATTCGACTCCACTCCTGAACACGCCGCGTGGTTGGCGCGGATAACTTCATAGATAGGTGGATAGAAAGCGCGCACCGCCTCGATCAGGAGCAAGTCCACGATGTTGACTTCGCCCTTCAGCATCGGCAGTGCGAACATCAACCCGTTCCCGAACCGCTTCGCAGCACGGGGAGTATCAAGCCGAATTGAAATGCCGCGATCGAAGCCCGAAACGAAGGCACCTACGTCCTCCTTGCTCAGCTGGATTTCTGCCCCGATGATCGCCTGATCGACCTGCTGGAAGCACAGCGACCGCAAGTCCTCCGGCATCGCCATTGGCAGCTTGAGGGGGACTTGAATGATCTTCTCAAGGAAAGCCCGGCCGGAAGCCTCGTCGCCCGCGCCGTATCGCTCTCCGAGCGATTTTGCCACGGCCACGTCATCGAATGCAAGCACATAGCAAACATTTGGAGAGTCGGCGCACGCCTTTATAAGCCGGAAAAGTGTGTGAGTTTCGTGTTTATCGAGGCGGTCGATGTCGTCCACGAGGACAACAATTCGACTGTCAGCCTTGGTAAGCGCTTCAGAAAGCCGGATTCGCAACTCTTCGAGGCTTGGCTCGGAATCGGTCCCTGCGGCTTCACCGGCCTTACCGAAGCGCTCGTCAACGACGCTGGCGTAGCGACCAATCTTCTCGATCCAGCGTGCAATGTCCTCGCCTTTGGTGGTCAACTTTGTACGGATGACTCCCGCAAGCACCCGAAAAAATCCAGCGAGCATGGCGGGTTCGTCTGTGAATCGCCACGGGTTGAACTCAACTGTGCCAGTCACACCGTCTGCGTCCAACTCTGCTCGGAGCAAATTCAGCACCGTCGTCTTGCCATCGCCCCACGGCCCATGAATGCCGACGACAAGCCCCGCTCCCTTTGGCAGTTCGCGCAATATCCCCGCCACCCGCTCTGCGAACGGACTGCGATTCAGTTTGTCGTCGGACTTGCACGCCAAAGGGCGATCATTGGAGAACTCTGGAGAGGGAGTTGTCATCATCCGGGTACATTAAGCTATTAGACCGTACATTTGGCTGTCAGCCATCAAGACCGCCGAACTATTTCCTGACCTTGGTTGAAACCCCTTTACATAGACTACCCTCACCGTCAAATGCTGACCACCATCAGCGTAGTTCACGGACCCGATAACCACCTGTACCCAGCGCTACAAGTCATTGGCAGGGCTTGCTTACCCCACAGACCCTCCATGGATCGCACGGGTATAGGTCTGCCCCTGGGTAGCCTCCCCCGCTGACCCACCCCGGCAGCCCCTGCTGCCATGACCCTTCGAACCCCTGGCTCACCACTGAGGAGCTCTGCGCCCAGCTGGCGATCAGCCGCTCCACGCTGTTTGCGAACAAACGCAGCGGCCTGCTCAAGACCGGCCGTCATCTGGTGCCCAAGAACCCCGGCTGCCGCCGCTCGCATCCTGAGAGGCCACAACCGCCAGGTGAATCGCCAGGCGGAACTGCTGCACATTGCCTCTGCCGCCTCGCTTCTGATCCCGCTTGTACAGGGTGACAGACTTGCATTGGACCAAGCCTGGATTGGTGTGTTTCGAGGCGTGCAGCACCGAGTCGGGAGGGTGTGTCCATCGGAGGCATGCTCCAGAGTCAGGTGCCGGGAAATGCGCCCAGCTTTAATGCAGTGGTAATACGGTCGATTTTAACTACCACACAAGCTCCACGGAGGCTCTGGATAACCCTCTCCGTACGGAAGCAGCGATCTGAGTCTGCCTGAACCACAATAGCAGCATCTTTATAGAAGGCAGTTTTCCTGGGCCTCCCTAGCCAACGTGAAAAAATGTGACCGCCATGATCGGCCGAGAAATTCGCTGACAAAATAAATTGAAGCCGATTGCTCACATTAAAGTCATGACCACTCCTTTGTTTCCACTCCGCAAGAGACCCGCTTATAGCCACAAAGATGGAGGCAGGGAATTTGGCGCTTATCGGCCTGGACATCGCCTGCATGCAGGATGTGATCTACTGGCTCCAGAGGGCACCGAAGTTCTCGCCATAGATAATGGAACAGTGATTCAAGGTCCATATCTATTTTTTGATGTTGTCTATGCTATTGAAGTCCAGCACGACAGTGGGATGGTTGTGCGATATACTGAAATCCAGCAGACCTTACCGCGGGGAATCTCAGCGGGTGCCCGTGTTTCCAGAGGGCAGGTGATTGGCTACGTCGGGTTGATGACAAGTGGGTCATCTATGCTGCATTTTGAGATGTATAAAGGAACTGTGAATGGAGAGCTCACAACAGGTTCTGGCCCCTACCGCCGGCGCTCCGATTTGATGGATCCCACGTCCTTCCTGGACACGGCTCCTTTAGGTCTTGTTGCGCCTCCTAGGCCACTTAAACCAGGAGAAGCGCGTGCCAATGAACATGTTTTAACTGTATTAAACCTCAGGAGTAAGCCCGCTATCGAGGCCTCCATCGTGACAACCCTCAGCCCAGGTACAGTGGCCAAGTTGGTACGAAGCGTCACTGGCGATTCATATACAGCGGAGGGGACCAGCCGCAGCGATTGGCTGGAGCTGCAAACCAGTGGTCAAGCAGGGTTTGCTGCGGGGTACTACGTTGAGGTGGGTAAAGACAGCGGCCAGCAGGGCGGCCAGGCGGTCTCCTTAGGGATCGGTAGGGTCAACAATCACGTCACCTCCACGCTCAATCTGCGAAGCGAGGCAAATTCACGGTCGATTGTGGTTGCCAGTCTGAGCCCCGGGATGACAGTCAGCGTAATGGCCAAGGTCGCTGGCGAATCTTACTTGGCGGAAGGTGCCTCGCACACGCATTGGTATCAGCTGCAAAGCGGCAATGACAAAGGCTTTGTAGCAGGATTCTACGTGGATTTAGATAGCCCAGAGCCCAGCCAACCCACTATCAAGGCGCTGGGCACCGTAAACAGTGCCGTGAGTAGTTCCCTAAATGTGCGGGAGCGGCCCGAGCTGCAAGCTCCCATCCTCTTCACTCTTTCCCCAGCGGAGTCCTTTGAGATTCTTGAATCCGTCACGGGAGAGGTGTACGCGGGCGGGCGGAATGATTGGCAACACATTCGCCACCAAGAGGGAACAGGCTATGCCGCCGGTTTCTACATTTCCATCAACCATCAGGATACTCCCAAATCCAAATGGGATGCTGTCTTAGCAAACGTGCCCACCATGGGTGCCTCCGCGACGACCGCATCCCAAGATGGCCTTCCGCCAGGCATTGCCGCCTCCGAAGCCATGGCGCAAGGTGATCTTCAAAGAATCAAACTTCACACCAATCGATTTCTGACAGCTGCTGCGAGGTTTGGCATTCCAGCCGCACTCCTGGCGGGTACGGCAAGCCGCGAATCTAGGGCTACTAATGTCCTGGATGAGCACGGATGGAGCTCCGATGGGAATGGGTTTGGCATTCTTCAAGTTGATAAAAATTTCCACACGATTTTGGGAAGCGAAAGCCCCATCAGTCAAGCCCATATCGAGCAAGCAACTGGAATTCTTGCCGCTAATATCGATGCTGTCCAAGCGGCTCACCCAGATTGGGATGATGTTTATGTTCTCAAGGGCGCTGTTGCTGCTTATAATTTTGGAGCCTCCAATGTGAAAACTATCAACAGCATGGACATTGGAACTACGGGCGACGATTATAGTTCTGATGTGATCGCACGTGCCAGATACTATTTAAGGCATGCTGAGCTCCCGATGTTTCGTCTGTGAATTTTGTTACACGCGTCCTGTCGCTAATGCTGTTGAGCGTGACCTCCGCAGCGGTTCCTCCCCCCTTGAGGAGTGAACCGCTGCCTTCATTGTGCCCGCAGGCAATTCAGCGGTTGGTCAGCGCGATTGCTTCGACCGGGGCGAACACCCCCCGCCAACGCATTATCCCAATCCCAGCAGGCGTCCGCCATCCATTTCTTCCCCACAATTCAGCATTGATCGTCATTCTTGGCGGTGGCGATACCCCATCTGCCAGCGCCAGGGCTCGCCGATCCCTGGATTTGATGCACAGTCCCCAGCTACAGTCCCGGCTGGCCAGCAAGGTGTTGCAAGACTGTGAGGAGATTGTCAAAGTGAGCTTTTTCCTCGAGCGAACAGATTGGAGCGCATCTTATTTTCGTGGTATTGGTGTGCCTGCCATCCCCGCTCGCTGCCTCGATCCAGGACCAAACACGGGCCAGCCGGCCTGGGGTGAAGAGATCTGTCTCTAAACCCCATTCAGCTTCGATCTACGCCGATTACAGACTCAACCGGAAGTTTGATTGGGACACCTGTATGTTTTCTTGTATCAGTGCTTGAAGCTTAAGCCGCTACTCCTACTCCAGCCACACTGGCGATATAATTAGGGACTCCTGAAAAAACAAGTCGCGAGCTGGCTCGATTGCAGCCAAGGATCATGGCGTAGGCAGCTCTTAGGCACGGTTATCCAGTGACCAGGGATTCGTTTGTCTCGAGCAGGCAAATGTTCCTGAGCGCCATCCAGAGGCAGCCTGGCCATTGCCAAGCGCAGACCCAGGCAAAGATAGTGACAAAAAAGATGCGGAGGAGCCTCCGGATCTTCTCTGCACACATAACCAGAAATGCCATGGAGATCGAGGACTCTGCACCTTTAGCCAGCCGAGGCATAATCAACTTCAGAGAATACTTCCGTTTCCCTGATCCAAAGCAACCTTCCACTTCGTTTCGCCTCCGCTGATCTGCGCTGAGCAGCTGCTTGTGGGCAGCATTCACCTCTGGATCCTTGGGAGGCCTCCCTAATCGCTTACCTGATAGCCGTATGTTGCTCCTGGTGCAGAAGTTGCGATTCTTGGTGTTAATATAAATCTGATCGGCGCAGATTCGCTCTGGATAACAGCCGTGTTCTTGCTTGTATTTCTTGGCTTGTGGAATCAGGTCCTCAGCCTCATTGTATGGATCCCAGCTGATCCTGTGCAGGAAGGCAAAGCCATTACGCACGGAGACACTAATCTTGGCGCCAAACTCAAAAGCAGCTCTTGCCTTGCCACGAGCAATGGGACGAACCTGTCTCTGAACCAAGTTGACGATACGGTCGGGCATGCTGCGCGTCTTGGCGTAAAGCAGGATGCTTTGTTGGCGGTGCAGCTCACTGATCACTAAAAGTTTGTGCCACCAATGCGTCGACAGGCCCGAAAGCTCTGCGCCAGATGCGATCAGGGCATCGATGGCATCAAGATTACGCTACAGATAGTCAAGCTGGCGGCGTATTGCGGCTTTTATCTTGCGGCTGCGTGGCTTCTTCTGTTTGGCGACATTGAGGAACGCAGCGCGTGCCCTCCCGCGATCATATCGGGGCCGGTGTATACGAAGATCTGACCGCTGGTAGCAGAGATCATCAATGATCCGTTCTGTGGACTCCCTCGCCTCGTTCAGCAACTTCAGGTCAGTTGGAAAGGTGATATCGGCTGGCGTACAAGAGGCATCGATGGTAAGCGTTCCCCAGTTCTTGCCCTCTGGCCAATCAGCAGGCTTCACAAGTTCGTCGAGTGAGAGCTGCTTCCCAGCATCAGCATCTGGATCGTCAGAGTCGTCATCCTTTGGGAGTGATGCCAGGGCCTCCAGCACCATGTCTGTACCGCGTTCGGCAATGAGTTCGTTGATCCGATTGAGATCCTCTTCTGAGAATCGCTTGCGGAAATGTACCATCATCGATGGGTCGAACGGTGCCTTGCTGGAAAAGCCGGCAAAGCCAAGGAAAAACTGTCGAGTCGCCCGCAGGAACCTCCCCCGCAGGCGCTCACAGAACCGGACGTGACACTCTCGCGTCATCCGGCTCTTGTCACCCAACCGTTGCGTGACCGAGGATCTGCCAGTGAACAAACAACTGTGGATTCTGCTGAGCAATTTTGTTCAGCAGCCGCAGGCTTCGTCCACGGTGTCCGCGCAGATGTTTATGCTTCTGACGCAGCCAGGATCCAAGCCGTTCGTCAAAATAACGGAACAGCATATTCCACATCTCCGTCGGATAGAAGCGGCCGTAATACTGCCACCAGCCCCGAAGGACTGGGTTGAGCATCCTGGCTATATCATCCAACGGCAAATGAGCATGATGGCGCAATCTCCACCCTCGTATGCGATCCCTCATCTTTTTCAAGGATAAGGGGCTTGCCGCTGGTACAAAAGTTGTAAACAACCTTCCCCAGCGGTTCTTGGCACAACGAGGTCGGAAGGCAAACCCCAGAAATTCAAACTGAATCTTTTCAAACGGGCCACGTCTATTAGAATCCCGGCAGTAGACCACATGGGTCTTGTCAGGATGCAGCGTGAGATGGCAGGCCGAGAATCGAGCCTCAAGGCTTTTCTTCAAAGCCTGTGCATCACGCTGACTAGAACAATGGCAGATCACATCATCTGCATAGCGCTCGAACTGGATATCAGGATAATTCCTGCGCATCCAGGTATCAAATGCATAATGCAGAAATAGGTTGGCGAGAAGCGGACTAATTACACCACCTTGGGGTGTTCCGCAGGTTCTAACCTGCAGTTCTCCACTGGGCAGTTGAACAGGTGCTTCAAGCCAACGCCGCAGATAAAGCATCACCCAGCGCTCCTGGATATGAGACTGTAGAGCCTTGAGCAAGAGATGATGATCGATCGAGTCGAAAAATCCCTTGATGTCAAGGTCCAATACCCAGTCCCGTTTCCAGCAACGCTGCCGACACAGATCTACAGCTTGATGGGCAGATCGACCTGGTCGATATCCAAATGAATCCGAATCAAAGATCGGTTCCAATTTGGGTTCGATGATTTGCCTGACCACCATCTGTGCGATGCGATCGGAAACTGTTGGGATGCCCAGTGGTCTCAGCCCTCCCCCCTTGGACTTCGGAATCTCTACACGGCGGACCGGAGGCGGGAAGTAACTTCCTGATGCCAAACGGTTCCAGAGCTTGTAGAGGTTATTCTTTAAGTCCTTAGAGAAATCATCGAGACTCTGAGCATCAACCCCAGCAGCTTTCCCGTTCTTGGAGATAGCCTGATAGGCCTGCCAAACCATCAACTTTGTGATTGGCAACGGCTTGTCTTGATTCATCTGATTCCTCCCAGATCACCTGGTTGATCAAACTCATCAGACCGAGTGACGCAGTTCCTTCGCTCCAAGGCCATTACAGCCTCTTCATCACTACTACGAACTGCTCCGCCCCTGACCTGGTCATCGGTGTTCAGTCTCATGGTTGTGGCCACTCGATCTTTTCCCTTAACATCCCAGACCAGGTTCCCACGTTCCGTATCAAGGCCTGTGATGAGCTCGTGCCGTCTATACACCGGCTGCCATGTGGTCCGTAAGCAGGTGACGCCCACACTGATCCGGGCTGTACATGCCTCAGCCCGTTTTGACAGCAACTGGAACGCATTTCGATGTGTCATCAACGGTTTGCTTGCGCTCACCTTCCCATCACTCACCTGACGGATCAAGTCCGCCTTTTCCCCAACGCTCACCACCACGACTTTTTGACCGCAGCAGCATGGGGTGGTTTGATGCCAGCCCCTGCAGGCAGGCATCGGGAGGCCATACACTCCCATCCTCGATACAGTTGCGGCATAGTTCATGAAGAATCTATGCCTCGTGGCACACGCATGTAAGCGTTTTCTCGGATCTGCTCGACGGTCTCCTCATCGGTCAAGCCAGGCCGCTGCTTGCTAAACAGCGCTCCAAACGCCAGCCTCACTGGCTTCGCAGGGGCGCCAGTCGTGGGGTTGAACTGAGGGGCATATGTTTCTTCCATCTCTTCCCATGGCATCAGCCTGGAGAAGAGCACCCAGCGATTGTCCGGGTCCAACGTGCCGCCAAAAGGCACATGGAATTCTTCGATTGAGAGCTGGCCGTTATGGTGTATTCGGTACATGTGCGCCGTTCCGCAGTTGTAGCAATCGTCAATTGCTCTGTACGCGGCCAGTTTAACGGGTTTCGATCGCTGAAACAAGTTGCGCTGCAGTCGATCTGGCTTTTTCAGGAGTCCCTAATTATTTTGGGTTATAAGTATGGCAAGCCTGGTCAGTCTTGATCGCTACTTCATCTACTTCGCAACGGCGTATGTCATCCTGCGCAGACATCCGATAAACTATCCCCCTGATGCTTAACAGCTCCAGCCAACAGATCAAGTCACGGCTTCAATGAACAACAAGATTAGAGAGGCAGGCAGGATGTTGTTGATCCCAGACTTTAAAACCATCAGTTCCACTCTGCGAATCCGAAGGCTTCGTCAAATTGGACTAAAGCATAGGGCCAACAGCTTTTGGCCCAAAGAGGGATGCGATTGGATTTTTTAGACAAGACTTGTCCTCCAGTGACAGGGTTGATTGTGTCATTAGTTTGGCTATATGTTGTTCTAATTCATCTTTGGTGTTAGGACTGACTGATTTGCCAAAGAGATATACACCGCTTGACAGAGTCTGTAAGAGAAGAAAAAACTGTGGGATCTGAAAAGTCTCTAAGTTCATAATATCTCCCATGAGAAGGTTAAATCCGATTAGGAAACCAAATACAACAAGTTGATAGCGACTTGGATCAAGAACGCCACCATCCATAACGAAGTCTCCCCATTTTGCAACATTCACCGGATCAATATCAACCTCTCTGTTGAGAAAACCTCTCTCAATCAGCCAGTTCCACTTATCCAGGCTTAATCTTTGTTTTCCTGAGCTCAGGCTTTTAGCGAGGATATTAAGAACCCCGGAGATTCCAAGAAGCCCTAATAGGTCAGTCGATGGAGTAAGCAGGCGTCCCATCACCAACCACCCATAGGCCAAGAGCCAAGTGACGATTAAACTAAACCATAAAATTTGGAGATTTGCAAGACTTGCCGCACCATAATCACTGGCTGATATGACAGCTGGATCAAGTATTCTCCATCCGTGATGCTTTGCTCGAGAGGTTTCTCCTTCTTCAGAGTGAGCGTAGAACAAGTGAACACCTCTTGCCAAGAACAGATAAATCACTCCTACAAAACCGGAACTCAATAAGACACAAAGCCATCGATGTGACAGAAACACTGTCCGTACAATCGAGGGAATCAATTCCGGTTTAGAGCTTGTCACTTGTATTTCTATAGGTCTTCTTATTCCAAGAGGGAATGGACCATCAAGGTGAATCCTAAACTGACTGCTTTGTTCGGTATTGTTGGTTTGATCCAACTTAAGAAAATGGTCGCCAAGAGGAAGATTAGCTTTGGTCTTTCTACTAGTCGTATCGTTCCACTCAGCACACAACTGAACCGTCTCATGTGGAGCAGCTCCAGCTTTCGGGTCGTTCGTTTGTGCAGGAGTCCATGATAGCAAAATATCTAAGTTATCTCCATATAAAAAACTTTTACCGGTTTGGTCGTCCCACCTAGAGTTTGATGGGGACTTCATCACGATATTTATACAGTTAGTGAGACGATCCCCAGTCCTCTGACTGTTTGCATCTTGTGCAATAGATATCGAGGGAACAAACAGACAAATAGTTGAAAGGATGAGCAAAAAGATCTTCAAGTTTGATGTCACCTGCGATTTGAGCCATCGGAAACTAGTCTGGAAGTGGCTAAGTAAGGTTTTTGTGGATTTAAACATACTGCACATTAGGTCTAAGACCAGTTTATGCTGGCTTCAGTTTATGAAGCAAACCTCCATTTATTTTGTTAACATACGTCATGAGTCGTTTCGGCATCCTGGGGTGGCTTGGGAATCCATCACAACTCCCATTGTTCTTTCCTTAGACTTGCGACCGCTTCCGAAAGAGGGTTATGCAAATTAAGCAAACGCCGCGACTCTAGGCGCGTGCTCAAGGGGAGGGCGCCAGGGAGGAGATCAGAGGGTGCAACATCCTCTGACATCTTAAATGAAACTGAGGTACGTGAATTTCATGTGAACTAGCGCACTATTGCATTCCTCGCTCCTTATGGATTTGACAAAATCAAAATTTATAACAAGACAAAATGATAAGATTCGTACTACCTGGATTACGATTTGAGAGGCATGCAACTGACCTGACACAAGCAGAATATCTTACTCATGCGCCACTCGACAGAAAATCGGCGGTTATTGCAAAACATTAATGCACCAAACATACCTGAGCGTAAGATTCATTCCGGTGAAAAACTTATAGTACTACAATACCGATGACAACAATACCAGGACCAACTTAGCATGATCAGCGTATGCAGATGCAGAGCACAAATGGTGTCCATGTGATTGGCGTATTGGGAATTGGTGCCCCTGGTCCCAATACTCACAATCGACGATCCATTCGAAGAATAAATATAACTATATTGCGTCCGATAATATAAGTTTTTTTGGGCGGAGGAGCCTATGGGTCTAGATTTTATCCTTATAAGTGACTTGCATCCAGCCTCGGTGACTCTTTAACTCCCACAATCAATGTAATGCATTATGCCCGAAGCCGAAGAAACCCGCCTTGGCCTTCTCAAGCGCGGTGCGGAGCTGGAAGTTGCCTTTAAAAAAATCATGACAGTACTTATGCTTGTATCACCAGCAAGTGCTTCAAACATGATGTTGCGTGAAGGGCCTGTTTCGAGTTTCCTTTTCATTGCATGTCTCTAATAATGGTCCACTGCCATTCTAAATTTAGAAATATTCATTGTCACTACATGCATTGTAGCCGCCATGCTGAACCCATTCGATTACTAATTGTATCGTCATTGACATTCGGATGTGGCTTGCAGACAAAATAAGACTGCATAGCAATGTCAAATCATGTTGTTCAGTCTTAACACCATTAATCCCACTGCTTCATATGACAAGATTTCTTATTATACAGGACTGCCCGTTGGCAATCCTCCGCCACTTGACAACATCAATAGATTGGGACAGGTGACCCACTTCACTTCAACATATATGAGTACATCAGCTGCTATCTTGGCTGGATTTGGTGCTTTTGGCGCATTGGATACAAGTAACCAATATCACGTCTGGTCAAGCGACTATGGGGCATATGCTAATCAGCCCGATAGTGATCCTGCTAATGGTATAGATGGATGGACATATGGAGCAGGATATAGAATTGGCATACTTATGGAAAAGAGTACCGGATCATTAAAAGCAGGACCGCCGGTCTTTGCTGCTGAGGTTACGCTCAACAATTCCATGATGCTCGTGCAGATATTGACATATGGAATGCCTGATGCTCCGCCGATACCGGTCACAGTCCTGTCTAGCTTTGATGTCGACGCCTATGCCAAGTACATTACGTGGCAAAACGAAGTACACAATTATATCGCAACTCATCATGATGCATTGATGCCAGTTCTCACCCATGCTTCACTCTCCACAAATTTCGATAAGTTGATGGAAAGATTCAGGCCCGCCTTCTTTGCTGTCAAAAGAGTAGCAGCCAAGGATACACTTGGCCGTGCCAAACAAATTTGCGTAGAGCGAAACTGGGGTCTTGATTTACAAACGACTCGTCTTGTCTACAATAGGTGCACTGGCGATATCAGATATCTAGATGAATCCACTAACATTGATTCTTTACCCATTTCTGACGCTGCTGCAAATGTTGCTAAATCTATTCTCAATTGGTATAGCTAATCTGCTCCATGGATTTTAGATCTTATAGCTCCTGTAGAATGGGTTTCCTACATAGCGCACCCGTTCCATTATTTCAGGCTCTACGCAAGTAAACGACTCTCTCGGCACGGGATGATCATTTTGCTCTTCTTAGCGTCTGTTGGGATTGCTCTTGGTTCCTTTTTTGGACCTGGTCGTGTCGTCCTTCATGAACAATTGCTTGAGGTAAACAATGCCTTTTGATTGATTAATGTCTCTAGTTTCTTGAATCAGGGATGCCGTAAGTCTGCGTTCAACTACTGTCTAGTCTTCTCCCATTAGTGCTAAGTTGTAGTGAATGCTCGTTCCATTTATATGTCGGATAACTTATATCTTAGCCTTAGCCATTCATCTCTATGTTTGCTGGAGGCTATGGCCAATGGATGGAAGCGGAAATGGAAAGTCATGGCTGCGAATCCATGATCGTCTGGCCTTAAACTTTGTGAAGCGCAAGTCGCTTTTGATCGCCTAGTTTCTCCCGTGAGCAGCTAATATCAAGTGGTAACATCAATGAGCCTTCTTGTGTTGAGATCATCTCCAGTTCAAGCTTCTGTTCATCAGACTGAAGGGCTGTAGGGTTGGCTCTTGCACTCGAGCCACTCGCTTTCAAATTCGCTTAATAGGGCATTGAAATCTTCTGATTCCAATATTGCAATGACTTCTGCTTGGGTCTTACTCATCCTTTTTGCATTTTTGTCAGCCTAACGCTGCCCCTGTGTGGCAGGCTGGGAGCTTTGAGTAGCTCAGCAGTGGACTGGTGGTGACTTGTCTAATCGAGGGGCTTGCTCGAAGGGATTCATCTAAGCAACCCAGACCAAGAGGCCAGCTAACATGAACGATACTAAGATAAGTTTAGTCGCGTGAAAAATACGCAAAGGGAGAGAAGTTAAAGCCACCACCGCCAACGTATATATTACGCCTATGGGTGAAATCCTGATGATCTATAACCCATGCAACTTCTTTGGATGAGACATGCCATTTAGAGAACACATATACGTGACAAGGTATGCCATCATCAGAATCACCATCATCAGTAAACACGATATCGCCAGGTAACAAGTTCTTGGCAAGGTCCGATCTTTTCCAGCCTATATCTTCTAGGTACCCTGAGAGAGCTGCTGTCCAGATAGAAATATTATATCCATAGGCATTGGTCTCAATCGGTACATCATAGCCAATTAGGCGAAGCGCGGTTGAAAAAAAAGCAGTACACCCATTGTTAGTTATTTCGTACCAACTCATGGCATTATCGTAAACAGAATTGTAGTTGTTATCTTTGCAATAAAAGCCATGAAGCCTTCTTGTCGTGTTTCCACTGTTACGATTATTTCTATGATTCTTGGGTATTGTACGCGCTAGTGGATTTATGATAGAGGATAGTGGTGGTACGATTTGCTGCCATCCTGGAAGCTTCTTATGCCTCAGGCCAGCCTTCCATGTCGACAAATCAACATTTTCCGATACGTCTAATCTTTGATCTGTCTGTAAGGTCTTAGTTATAGTTAACTGGATTGTAGCAGCATCGTGATGACCATTTACCATTAATGAGGGCAGATATCTGGACCCATTTAGTAGATGCTGGAACGCTTGAACCGATCCCACTTTGTCTTCATTATGATCCTCCCCAGCTGATGGAGATATGGAGATTAGGTCGTCTTTCTCAAGTGCTTTGAATAAAGCCATACAGCCAACCTGTGCACTAGTGGCTTCCGGGTCAAAAGTCCCGTCGGCGATATACTTTCACTTTTCGTAATGATTCGTTCCTGAGAACAAGTACGCACTGCGTTGGGCTGGTGTTGTTTTCCTGCCGGAGCCTATTCGATATCCCCAACCATTAAACCCTTCTAGTAACCAAGAGAGAGTGGGTAAATTCCAATTTCTTACTCCACAAGCGCCTTCATAGCTTAAGGCATCAATAGCAGAGTCCTCCCATGTAAATAGAGGAGTACCATGCAAAGGCCTGCCTTGAGGAACGTTTTTAGTTCGTGCTTACAATGGGCCTCCATTATGAAGATGCGCACTAAAATCTATACTTGACTCAAGGCTGTGGATTACGGCTATTACATACCAGGGTACACCTGTCTTTACAGAGACTTTCTCATAGAGTTGTCTGCTTTTTTTGATTTTCTGAATAGCCCAGTCCAAGTCGCTTTCATGGCGAGGGTTGATCGTGCAAGTATCCACAGGTTGATGTATTCAGAAGCAAGGGCTGACGTTTGCTCCATAAGTCACCTCAGATGTTTTTGTTCGCGAGAGTTAGTGGCGTGAATTGTGTGCATGAAAAGATTTTAGTTAGAATGGCATAAGCGATTGAGATGGTGGCATATTCTCAGTATTTCTTACCTCATATAAGCCATCTCGCGCTAGAATTTCAAGGATTTCATCCGAGGGCTTGAACATATTGACCGCACTTGCTGTTGGCGCTTCGCCCGATGCATCGGAGGACAATGACGGCCAACCTAAATGACTCTTAATTAACTCAAAAGCATTGCTGACTGACTGGCTCTCGCAATAAAAGTGCCGATCGAGTTTTCCGGGAACTTTCACGAAGAAGAGGCTCATGAATTCACTCCATGAAGTAGGATATTTTAAGTATTGCAATGCAAGACAAGCCAAGCAGCACATCAAGATGAAATAGACATATATCTTTGCGGATGAGATGATCCTTCAAGCCTCCTTCGAACGCTAAAGCTGAGCCGCGAGCGGCGGCTTGCCGACGCGAGTCGGCTCGAGCGACTGGTTAGGCCTCATTCTTTGGTAGTGCGTTGATCGATGGTGGTATAAGTTCGTCCTTCAATGCGAGCACGGACCGCCGACGATCCGCTCTCAGGGCAGGCACAACATAGATTTCGTGCAGGGCTTCTGAGAGCGCCGCCAGGATTACGCGGAGATGCTTAGCCTCCCATCCGTCATATGAATTCTCATGGACCTTTGTACTTGTGACTTGCTGAATTGTCAGCAAGGTATCGAAGAAGGTGGAATCGACGGTGGAATGAATCGACTTCAGTGACTTGATTCGGTCATCGTAGTTCTCGCCGTTCGCACCACTAAGCACGCCAAGTTCATAGACCAGCTTGCGCGCGCATGCTGACGCCCCAGTCAAGAAATTGCTCTTTTGGCACCCTTGGGCTTCAATTAACAGTTCGCGAAGTAGCCTTGGGATTCGCTCGTCAAGTACGAAGAACGATGTTGGTACGGAAAAGAAGAAAGAGTCATCAAGACTGCGTGGTGCAGCACCTTCTTCTTGGTCAGTGAACCTATAGCGGGCAATGCCGTTGATGCTTGCGATTTGGTGATACTCCGGCGGACTGAAGCTCAGATGCATTGACCTGCCTCTACAGGAATTGCAGATCACGAACATGCAAGTGCATTTCTTCTTCTCTGCCCAATCAAACGTCACGTGGTCATAGATGGAATATGAAACATGCCGCCTGTTACAGAACGGACAGTTGTAGACGTGCTCGTCGATGAAGTACCGAGCGTCAAGGTGCGATTGATCAGCCATGGCGGGAATTTTGGGACCTAACGTTCGAGCTAAGCAGCCTGTCATTGGCGCTCCGCCTGAGCGAGGGGTTAGGCCTCACATAGGGGTGCGAGCTCAACACTGATAGCGGTCCTTGATGTAGTCGTTGTAGTAACCGCCCTTGGATGACGCACGCAGCAGCCCGTCGAATACGTTTTGAGGAACACCGCAAAAGTCGTAGGCGTGACCCTGAGTGAAGGCTATTTTCATGCGACGACTTTGTGGATCGTATCCAATGGCAGTGATCGCAGATGAACTGACCCGAATCATTTGCATGGCGAGATCCACTTACGGGTTGGGAGGTGACTTCAATGCACCGTAGGTGGCCCAGTCCGTAACCTGCGACACAACGAGCCTGTCATCAGAGTCAATAAACTGCTTCGAATGGTCCCGGACTTGGGAACAACTTATGTTGCCGTGGTTGAAGGCCCAGAGAGACTCAAGTACTCGAACTGAAGTGAGCGCATTGAGGGCGTCGTAGAGCTTTTGGTAATCCCGTTGCTTGCGAAGATCATAGTCAACAAAGTACAGCGCCACTTGAACCTCCTTGATTAGTAATGGCCACTCAACTGTACTGGATGTAAAACCAGTACGCAACCCTCAAGTGTTGAGCAGGGAAACGCATCAGAAACGCAGGCTGCGCTGGGTGTTGTTGTGAGGCCTAACGCTCGCCATCACCTGGCCGCAGGTAGGAAATAAAACGAAAGACTTTGGGTAGAAGAGCTGGCCGGGGGCGGCTCAGGTGCATGGCGGTGTTAGAGAGTGGAAGGAGTTTCCGGTTCAAG
>Ga0315899_10002797_pt1 | contig 19162 bp, 3 predicted proteins | sample LakEriMetagenome_2_FD_203518 | JGI IMG/M metagenome (GOLD analysis project Ga0315899, IMG submission 203518) | Freshwater fungal communities from buoy surface, Lake Erie, Ohio, United States - Buoy 4 MA112 | ecosystem: Environmental > Aquatic > Freshwater > Lake | place: USA: Lake Erie, Ohio... | reverse complement strand
TCGATCGCATCTGGAATGCCATCGTTGTCGCTATCTTGGTCTAAGTAATCTGGAATGCTATCGTTGTCTGAATTCGTAGGTGTACATGGTGCAATACCCGTACATCCTGCGTCTTCCACGCTGTCCAAAATACCGTCGCCGTCACTGTCTACATCTCTGAAGTTTGGTATACCGTCACCATCTGTGTCCACTGGGGTCGAGCTTGGGCCTTTTTCGATGGCATCTGGAATACCGTCTCCGTCGCTGTCTAGGTCTCTGTAATCTGGGATTCCATCGTTATCGGTATCTGCAACAGCAGTACCCGTTCCCTTTTCAATTGCGTCGCTGATGCCGTCGTTGTCAGAATCCGTTTCTAAATAATCTGGGATCGTATCGTTGTCAGTATCGGCCAGGGTCGCTCCAGTCCCCTTCTCGATTGCATCTAAAATACCATCGCCATCCGAATCTGTATCATATGGATTTGAGTTACCCGTTCCGTCCGTATTCGGAGGAGACAAGCCCCCTGAAGCAGAGGCAGGAATGCCATTGACATCCGGAGCTCCATCCGCTTTCCCATCCCTATCTACATCGGTTCCGCCTGCTTCGGTAACATCCGAAATACCATCCCCATCACTATCTGTGTCAAGGATATTAGGAATGCCATCTCCATTGGTATCACAGGTTGCTGCCGAAGGCGAGCAAGCTGCGGCCTCTACCGTGTCCAAGATGCCGTCGTTGTCGTCATCTGAATCGTCTACATCTGCGAGTCCATCACCGTCACTGTCGGGAGGACAACCGTTGGTGCTGCCTAAACCATTGATTAATGGGCATACATCTACTGCGTCTACTACGCCATCCCCATCTGAATCGAGGTCTAAGTAATTAGGCGTACCGTCGTTATCCGTGTCAACCGTTCCTTCGGATTGATCCGATTTGCCGTCTCCATCCGAATCTAAATCTCGGTAGTCTGGAGTACCATCATTATCCGTATCGACAGGACTCGTTCCTGTTCCTTTTTCAACTGAATCTAAAATCCCATCGTTGTCTGAATCCGTATCACGGTAATCCGGTGTACCGTCGCCATCCGTATCCACTGGCGTAGTGCCTGTTCCTTTTTCAATCGCATCCGAAATGCCATCCGCATCCGAATCTACATCAAGGTAATCGGGGGTCGTATCGCCATCGGTGTCTACCGGAGTGGCTCCGTTAGGTCCTTTTTCAACCGCATCGGTAAGTCCATCGCCATCCGAATCAAGGTCTCTAAAGTTCGGTGTGCCATCGCCATCTGTGTCTGTAGGCGTACAAGGTGCGGTGCCTGTGCAACCCGCGTCCTCTACTGCATCTGGAATGCCATCGCCATCGGTGTCTAAATCTAGGTAATCTGGGGTACCATCACCATCCGTATCGACTGGAACAGATCCTGTTCCTTTTTCGATGCTATCCGGAATGCCGTCGCCGTCACTATCTACATCTATGAAATTTGGAGTGCCATCGCCATCTGAATCCACTGTTCCTTCGATAGCATCCAAAATCCCGTCCCCATCACTGTCTAAATCGCGGAAGTTTGGTATTCCGTCGCTATCGGTATCTGTTGCGGTTTCGGTGCTGTCTAAGATTCCGTCGTTATCTGAATCCAGGTCTTTGTAATCCGGAGTGCCGTCGCCGTCTGTGTCAACTGGTGTTCCAGTAGGTCCTTTTTCGATCAGATCCGAAATTCCATCTCCATCCGAATCTGTATCCAAATAGTTTGGCGTACCGTCCCCATCTGTATCTGTCGTTCCTTCGATCGCGTCGCTGATGCCGTCTCCATCACTATCTAAATCTCGGAAGTTTGGAACTCCATCCGCATCCGTATCCAATGCACCTTCGGTCGCATCTGGAATGCCATCTCCATCCGAATCTAAGTCACGGTAATCTGGGGTTCCATCCAAATCGGTATCTATTGGGGTAGCAGTTGGGCCTTTTTCAACTGAATCCAAAATACCATCGCCATCGCTATCCGTGTCTTGGTAATTGGGAATGCCATCACCATCTGTATCTGTAGTGCCCTCGATTGCATCAGAAATGCCATCTCCATCCGAATCCAGGTCTCGGTAATCTGGGGTCCCGTCGCCGTCTGTGTCCGTAGGGGTACACGGCAAGAAACCGATACATAGCGCGTCTTCTGCAGCATCTGGAATGCCGTCATTGTCACTATCCGTATCTAAATAATCTGGCGTGCCGTCGTTATCCGTGTCTCGAGGAGTCGATCCAGTTCCTTTTTCAGTTGCATCCGGAATACCGTCACCGTCGGCATCGATTGGTGTAATGGTCAAACTTAAGGTAGCGGTGCTCGTAGCGGTACCATCCGTGACGGTATAGGTGATCACTGGCGGGGAGCCCACATAATTCGTCGCTGGGGTGAAGGTGTAGGTTCCATCTGCATTTATCTGCACCGTTCCTACTCCTGCAATCGTGGCTGTAGTCCCTGCTGCGTAGTCTACTCCTCCTATTGTAAATTTGGTGAGGCTCAAGGCAGTTCCTTCTATATCCCGGTCATTCGTCAAGACATTGCCTACAATCGGCGTATTTACCGGTTCAGATTTCGTGTCGTTGGTGACAGTAGGCGCATCATTGACTGCTGCCACCACGACAGTTAGCGTACCATTTGCGAATGCACCTTGTCCATCGCTTACTCGGTATTCAATTGCTGGTACAATGCCATTGTAATTGGCTTCAGGAGTAAAGGTGTAGGTTCCATTCGCATTGATCACAATTGAACCCACATTTGGAATCACCACCGCAGTGGCACCTGGCGTAAATGTTCCAGAAACACCTGCAATGGTAAATTGAGAGATGGTTAACGCACTATTTGCTTGCTCAGGATCCGTATCGTTAGTCAATAAATTTCCTGATGCCGTAGCATCTTCTTGAATGGACAGCGATTCATTCACCACCACAGGAGGATCATTCACTGGGGTTACCGTAATGGCCAAGGTACCATTGGTGGTGCCTCCATTGCCATCCGAAACGGTGTAGGTAAGTGTAAGAACTGTTCCGAAGTAGCCTTGATTTGGGGTAAAGGTGTAGGTACCATCCGCATTTACAATAAGGGTTCCTACGCCAGCCAGTTCCACAATGGATCCCGGAGGATAGGTCACTCCTCCAATGGTAATTTGGGAAATGGAAAGTGTGTTTCCATCTACGTCAGAATCGTCTGTTCCATCAGTGAGTACATTGCCAGTCAATGACGTATTTTCTGGGGTGCTAGGAGTTTCGTTGACTACAGTTGGAGGATCATTTACTGGGGTTACCGTTAAATTCAAGTACGCGGTGTTGGTCCCTACCCCATCTGAAACGGTGTAGGTAATCCTCGGAACGACCCCATTGAAATTTGGATCTGGCGTAAACGTGAATTCGCCTGTGCTGAGTACCGTAAAGGTCCCTTTGCCAGGGATTGTCGCCGTAGTCGTAAAGGTTCCCACGATACCATCAATGGTAAATTGCGTTACCGTCAAGGTTGAACCTGCGTCCAGATCGGAGTCATTCGTCAACACATTTACAGTAACTGGGGTATCCTCTGGCGTTGTTTTATTGTCGTCGTTAACTGCAATTGGGTCGTCATTTACTGCCGTAATTGTAATTGTTAAACCAGCCGTAGCTGTTGCACCATCATTATCTGTAATTACATAATTAATTACAGGAACTACACCATTGTAATTTGCATTTGGTGTAAAAGTGTAGGTTCCGTCGGCATTGACCTTTATAATTCCCACCCCTGAAATAGACGAAGTTGCTCCTGCTGGGTAGGTATATGTTACTCCAGCTACCACAAATGAATATTCTGTAATCACTAGTGGTTTTGCTTCCGGATCAGTGTCATTGCTTAATAAGTTGCCTGTTGCACTCGTATCTTCATTAATTGTTTTGGTATCATTAACGGCCACTGGATTAGCATTAACTGGCGCTACAAAAATATCTAGCTTTGCAGATTTTGTAATTCCTCCATCAGTTATGGTATAGGTAATAATAGGCACATCACCTGAAAAGCCACTTACTGGCACAAAAGTATAATTGCCATCTTCAGCAATTACAATTGTTCCCACATTTGTAATGGTAGCTGTTTGGCCCTTTAAAAACGTAGCTGAAATGCCTGCAATAGTAAATTGGGTTACTGATAAGGTATTGCCTTCTACATCCGTATCATTGATTAATACGTTTCCAGTGGCCGTTGTATTGGCCGTTGTAGTCTTTATATCATCTGATGGCAGTGGTGCATCATTCACATCGGTTACTGTGATTGATAATGTGGCATTGGTAGTGCCTCCTTGAGCATCGCTAATACCATAACCAATAACTGGCACAAGGCCTACATATCCAAAGGCTGGTGTAAAGGTATAATTGCCATTCGCATTCACTACAATAGTTCCAACGCCTGGGATACTAGCACTTTCGCCTGCATTATAAGTTACTCCACCTACAGTAAATGTGATGACACTTAATATATTTCCATCAGCATCCGTATCATTTGTCAAAACATTACCTATTAGTGGCATATCTTGTGGGGTAGAGGTAGTTTCATTGAATGCAACTGGTGCATCATTGACCGGGGTGATCGAAATACTCAAATCCCCGATATCCGAACCTCCATTGGCATCCGTTGCGGTGTAGGAAATAACCGGCACGGTACCGCTGTAATTGGCTACTGGAATAAAGGTGTAGGCTCCAGTGCTCGTGATTTGAATGGTCCCCACATTCGGGATGGATGCCGTTTGTCCTGCGGTAAAGGTACCTGACACTCCCGCTACTGTGAAGTTGGTCAGGGTCAACGTGCCTGCTGGGCTGCCTGAACCGGTATCATTGGTCAAGACATTCCCTGTCACTGGCGTATCCTCCGTTCCTGATGCTGCATCATCAACAATGGAAGGAATGTTGTTCATCGCTATTTTGGCTACAGCGGAAGTTACATTTCCACAGACGTAATTGGACTGGGAGAGCTGGAGTCGATACCGATACCCTTTCATCGCAACGGTTGCATTGCTTACCGTCAGGGTACTAGTCGTAGCCCCTGCATAGGTGGAGGAGTTTGCTACATTCGACCAGTTGGTCCCCCCGTCGGTACTCAATTGCCATTGGTAGGTAGTCGTACCCGAACCAGCAGTGACGGTACTTGCAAATACCACCGTACCTCCCGGTGTAGTGGTCTGATCTGTAGGCTGTGCTGTAATTAAACTTGCCGAACCAACACTCAAATAATTTACATTGGGCGTATTATAGGTAGCGGTAGTGACTTTTCCGGTTGCGTCTACCGTGATTGGGTTGGTGCCAAAAACTTGATTGCCATCGGTGCCCTGAGCAGTGGAACTGTTGTAGGCTTCGTTTGCATCAGAGCAGCCATCGCCGTCGGAGTCAAGATCGAGTTGGTTTGGAATTCCATCTCCATCGAAGTCGCAGATTAAATTTGAATCATCCAATGAATTTCCAATTCCAGTCGCAGCAAATTGGAATCCATTCGCAACATCTACAGGAGACCAAGCTGAGAAACTTGTTAGTGGAGAAACTAAAGAATATTGAACTGTTGCTTGTTCAAATTGGCCACCATCGTGCATCGCAACAGCCATACGTACCCATTTCCCAGCATTGACAACGCTCGTGATAAATGCTCCACCAATATAATTATCAACCGTATTGTACTTGGTTTGAGATACTAGTTTTAAATCGTCTCTATTCGTAGTCAATAGTAAACTACTATTTCCGCCACCTCCTTGTTTAGGAGTTGTGATCGAGGCTCCTTTATGCGAAACATAGAGCATGGCAACATTCCACGTTGTATTCGAATTACCTATTCTAAATGCAATTTGACTTGCATTAGTAAATGCAGCAGTGGCAGGAATTTTTACATAAAATTCGCGGTAGATTACTGTCCCCTGATTCAGAGAAGGAAAATCTAAGGAGGTTAAAGGCTCTTGAATAACCGCAGTAGTAGCTGGCGGAAGCTTTACTTCGCCATAAACCAATTGTGTTGCTTCAGCTCGAACTGCACCAAAACTTCCTCCAGCAAAACTATTCACCGAGCTTTCATCAATTGAAGAAAAAGTCCAACTCTTACGAGAGACCTGCCCAAGGTTGCTAGACGTATTTTCAATCATCAACGCAACATTACATTCCGTCGCATCCAATATCCCATCATTATCATCATCCAAATCGTCAATATCTGGAACCCCATCAAAATCGGAATCTAAACACCCTTTTACTGTAGCATTTGTGGCGCGAGAATAAAGGTTATAATTTCCAGTGTAAATGCCGCTCTCAGAACTTGTTTCAATTGAATTCGCGAAACCGTTGTTCCCATAAGGCCCCGTAACGGTTGATTGCGTGAGTGAAGTCACGGTTTTCGCCTCAACGGCATCAAAGCAACCATCGCCATCAGAGTCTAAATCTAAACGATTTGGAATACCATCGCCATCTGTATCCAATGCATCATTAGAGGACGCTGGCTTACTCGTACATAAGTATCCAGAACCAGCCTCAATGACCATTAAGGATAAATCAGTTGCTAGATCAGCTGTATGCGCAATAGCTATCGTATGCGTCGTAGCAGTAGCCACAAATGACAACGTAACCATTTGTTGCGTGGCTTCAAGCAACTGATCCGGTGCTTGGGAAACCTGCGTTCCATCTCTTAACAAGACAAACCTAGCGGCGGTTGGGGTTGTTTCATAGGACACTGCAGCGTTAACACCCGGACTATGCGTAAATGCCCCTCTAAATGATAAATAATACGTTTGCCCTACCGTCAAGCAGTTTAGCGTTTGCTGGAAGGCTTCACCATACGGCGCCCAGCCTCCAAGTGATCCACTTCCACCTTTACTCATTCCATAAATGAAGAAGGTATTAGCGGTAGCGGCAGGGAATAAGGTCCTAGAAGGGGTGGCTTGTCCATAACTTATTTGCCAATTTCCCTGATTAATATCTACAGAGCCACCATTTCCAAAATTTGTCCAACCTGTAGGCGGGGTTCCTGTTCCAGAAACAGAAGCAGATAAGGAAGCGTTGCTTACACAAGCTGGAGATACCACACAACCAAATGGTCCATTTTCAATGCTATCCAACACCCCATCGTTATCATCATCTAAATCGAATATATCCCGCACCCCATCAGAGTCCGTATCGGTACAAGCATTAATTGCAATTATTAGGGCGTAACTAGCATAGGAAGACGTGTAATTGACCATTCCTGTGGTCCCAGTTTCGTAATTATTTAAAAGCCCATTGCTGTTGGTATCTGTACCAGTTGGAAAAACCGAAGTACTCGTTGCAGTGGTAGAGCTTCCAGCTTCAATGGCATCCGAACAACCATCGCCATCTGAATCTAAGTCTAAGTGATTGGGGGTGCCATCATTATCAGTATCGATGTTGGTACAAACTGATTCTCTGAAGTAAACTTCTTGCGACCAGTTGGCTTGCCCTGTAATACTAATTCCTAAAATACGGTAGGTCCTAAATGCCGAAACATTTTTCGGCATATCAAACTTGATGGAATTGGTCGTGGCAAGTATTGGCGATGAATTTGATACAACTTGTGATGCGACTATATCGACCCATGTGGTTCCCCCGTCATTTGATCCTTGAATTTTGTAGGTTCCACCTGCAATTAATGGCGTCTGGTTATTATTATTTGCCAACTCAATTAAATTCAAAACCTTTTGACTTGGCAAATTGAATTGCAAAATCGTTTTGTTGTTTAAGTTGGTCTCAGAAGGATAAATTTGTTGGATTAGATTTCCATCTAACAAGGAGTTTAACCCTGTTGGGGCATTTTGGAATACCCAGTTGACAGTTGAGCTTATCGTAATTCCTGATTTGGAAAGAACAGCATTTGCGCATGATTGTTCAACTACATCCAACACCCCATCGTTGTCATCATCTAAGTCGACAACATTTTTAATTCCGTCTGAATCTGTATCCAAACAAGCATTTACGGTGTTTGACAATGCGTAATTAGCGTAGGTAGACGTATAATTTACAGTACCAGCAGTTGTGCCTTCGTAGATAGTAAGCAAACCATTCCGATTAGCATCGGCGCCTAATGGGAAAGTAGATGTACTTGTTGCAGTCGTAGAGCTTCCAGCTTCAATGGCATCAGCGCATCCATCGCCATCACTATCCAAATCTAGAGAGTTTATTTTCCCATCATTATCAATGTCCCAACTACAAACATTCTCTTTAAAATAAATCTCTGTTGCCCATCCACCACCAGAAGTAGCCGCAATACCATATATACGGTAATACTTGTAAGCTGTAATATTAGAAGGAAAATTAGCAATGTTTGAATTGTGAGTTGACAAACCGCCACTTGTACTGGTAGCTATGTTATTATAGCTTAGGATTCCTGATACATCGATCCAATTCGTGTTATCTGCACTTCCTTGAATTTTATAAGTAGATCCAGTAGCAAACAATTGCTGCCCAACATAATGTCCAATTTCTAAGTAGCCCAATACCTTTGGCGTTGGAAATTCAAAATTAAACCATGGACTGTTATTCAATGTTCCACTTGGACCGCTTGCCACGTATACATTGGCATCTACTCCATCAATTAAATTAGCAATTGTGTTGCCATTGAAAGTATAATTAATTGTTGCCGGCTTGGTAATGATTAGACCTGTTTTAGATGTTGTGAGTTCTGCACATGCTAATTCTGTGATGTCTAAAACCCCATCGTTGTCATCATCAAGATCCAAAACATCTCCAATACCATCCCCATCTGTATCTAAACAAGCATTGACGGTGTTTACTATTGCGAAATTGGTGTAAGTTGACGTATAATTTACAGTACCAGCGGTGGTGTTACTTTCGTAATTGTTCAACAAGCCATTCCCGTTAGTATCTGTTCCTGTTGGGAAAACTGACGTACTCCTTTCTGTTGTCGAACTACTTGCTTCAATGGCATCAGCGCATCCATCGCCATCACTATCCAAATCAAGGGAGTTTATTCTCCCATCATTATCAGTGTCTAGTACCGTACATTCTTGAAATGGTTCTCCATTTTGAGTCATTTTACCACCTTTCCAGAATCTACTACCAATATTACCAATACGGCTATCGTATCCTAAAGTAATTAGTGTAGAACTGCCAATACCCATGAAACTAACCGTCCGAATACCAGAGCCGTTTAAATAAGTAGTCCCTAATATGACACCTGTAGAAGCATCTATTGCTCTCAAATATGGTTTGGATCCTGTTGTAGGGTCATCCCCAAAAGCACTAATTAGTTCAACTTCGAAAGTATAAGAAAGGCCCGCCGTAGTAGAAAAGCTTTTGACCATCTTACCAGTTATATTAGGGCCTGCATAGGACCCTTGCAAATCAAAATATGGATCAGTACCAGACAAGCCCATATAATCAAAATCTGCTCTATCAACAGCAGTAGGTGATGGATCAAAATCGAATGCATTCCAGCCAGAACAATGGGTGAATATTCCGTAAACAGCTGCTCCCAACTGCTCTGCTGTGCAGTTTCCATTAGTTGACGAAACGAGTGTACAACTCATTTCTTTGATATCTGTCACCCCATCATTATCATCGTCTAAATCAATGAAATCACCTACTCCATCCACATCTGTATCAATGCAGGTATTGATTAAATTAGTACTCGCAAAAAGATAGGTATAGGTACCCTTGTATATTCCGCTAGTAGGGCTTGTTTCTAGGGCATCTGCAAAGCCGTTAGTTCCTGTCGTAGCTGGGTTAAAGAAGCTCGTAGCAGAAAAAGCGGTGGTTCCTATTGGTGCTGTTCCTGCTTCAACGGCATCGCTACAACCATCTCCATCGGAGTCATGGTCTAAATGATTTGGCTTGCTATCGCTGTCGGTATTTTCACTACAAGTAGCTTTAGGGTATACCGTATTTGCGGAGACTGGGATCACAAATCGTGCAGTAAGTACACCTCCATAACTGGATGTGCCTGCCACACCAATTAGTCTGAAGAATTTGAATTTGGCGGTAGTAGCTAAGGCATTACTTATGGTAAGTGTGCCAGTTGTTGCACTAGAACTGATTGCTGTAGACAAATCGGTCCAGCTTTGATTATCAGTTGAACCCTGTAGCTTAAATGTACTGGAACCATTTGCGGAAAGTGCCCAACTTACCAAGTCGAAGGTCATGGCAGTCAGTTGAACATAATCTGCCGCAGTGAATTTAAAAATTTCTTTTCCTACCCAATTTTGACCTGTTGTAAATGCTGATGCAGTTGAAGTATTTGCATCAATTGAGTTTCCAATCACATAGGAAGTTGTGTGTTGAGTTAATTCGGAGCTTACAGCAATAGGGACTTGTAATTCTTGATTCGTAAAGAAACAAGCAGGAGACTCCACATTATCTAAAACCCCATCGTTATCGTCATCCAAATCAACATAATCTACAACACCATCCGAATCAGAATCCAGGCATAGATTAAATGCAGCAGAAAGTGCAAAATCATAAGTAGCATTGTAATTAAGGAATCCAGCAGTGGTTCCTTCGTATTGATTCAGCAAACCGTTTGAATTGGTATCCGTGGTCGTTCCATTGGTAACAGGGAAGACCGTTGTACTAGTAGCAGTAGTAGAGCTTCCCGATTCAATTGCATCGGCACAGCCGTCGCCATCTGAGTCGAGATCTTGGTGATTTAGTTTTTGATCACCATCGGTATCATTGGTACAAATCGCTTTTGGATAGGCTGAAGGATTAAAATCTGAAGCGATATTGAAGGTAATTTCTCCTACCCCACCATACCATGAATCGCCAGCTGCTCCAACAATACGGTAGTGAGTAAATGATTTAGTAGGCTCGAGTGTATTGGCAATTACAAAATTACCGGTATTCAAAGTTGAAGCTACAGCAGCAGATAAGTCTGTCCAGTTGACATTATCCACAGACCCTTGCATTTTAAAGGTATTAGCTGCACCATTGGAAAGAGGCCAACTCACTAAATTGCCCAAGGTAACTCCCGTAATTTTAATGGTGGTTGCTGCAGTTAGTTTGAAAAGCTCCAATCCCACCCAATTGACATTCGGTGCAAAAGCAGATGCAGTTGCAGGATCATTATCAATTGTATTCGCTATTAAATACGTGGAATGCATTGCCAATTGGGTACTTACCGCAATTGGCCTTAGTAATTCTTTGGCAGTTAAAAAGCAGCTTGGTGACTCTATGGCATCTAATACGCCATCGTTGTCGTCGTCCAAGTCAACAATGTCTTTTATCGCGTCATTATCGGTATCGGTACAAGCATTTATTGAAGAGATTAAAGCAAAAGAACTATAAGTGAGGAAATAATTGACTGTTCCAGCTGGAGTGCCCTCATATTGATTCAACAAACCGTTTGAATTGGTATCCGTTCCCGTTGGGAAAACACTAGTATTAGTGGCAGTTGTAGAGCTTCCCCCTTCAATCGCATCGGAACAGCCATCGCTATCCGAATCTAGATCTAAGTGATTGGTTTTCCCGTCATTATCTAGGTCGCTAATACAATCCAATTTTGGGTTCAAACTTGATTGATAATTGGCTGGAACTTCAAAATAAACCTCATTTGAGTACCCATTCGCATTCACTCCACCACCAGAAACCCAATAAATCCGGTAAAACAAATACTTCCCACTATTCTGTGTAACTGAAAACGTATTCGCTGTAAGGGAGCCTGCTAGTCCAGGGACAGAAGTTGACGCTCCATAGCCATTGCCCAAGGTTGTCCAAGATACGTTGTCATTGGAGCCCTCTAAACGCAATACCGTTCCCGTATTGAAATGCGTATTCGCATTGATGTACCCCAGGTAAATCGTTTTGAGTTCGACAGGAACTGGCATCTTAAATGCATAAACCGTTTGTCCAGCTGTGGTTGATGCAATAAAATTAACTGCATAATTTGCAGCAGCCGTTCCATTATTTCCGTCTACTAATTTGTAAGGACTTCCATAAGTGGCATTCATGGCCAAGGTGGTACTCACCGTAATATCTGATCTATTGCCTGATAGCCAGTCTGCTCTTGAGTAAAAACAATTAGGTGATTCTACCGCATCTAATATGCCATCGTTGTCATCATCAATATCAATTACATCAGTAATACTATCCCCATCTGTATCTACACAAGCAGCATAATTTTTTGAAATGGCAAAATCATAGGTAGAGGTGTAATTAATGAGCCCGTTACCTGCGGTTTCTAAACTATTATCTAAACCATTGGCTCCCATGGTGCCCGCAAAGGCATAATTCGCGGTTGTACTAGTTGTGGCACCAGACTCTAAAGCATCTGAACAACCATCCCCGTCTGAATCGAGGTCTAAGCGATTAGGGGTACTATCATTATCTGTATCTTGATCATTACAACCCGCAAATAACCCTACCCAAGAATTCTGCGAACCCGCTGTTTTGTAAATTTCAATCCGTTTAGCTGCAAACGGAATCTCAATTAAAATATTTGATATGGGGTTTGTTGAGCCATCATAAGTTGCCGCACCTGCTGCAGTTAAAAGGATTGATGATCCAGATGGATAAGTTGTATTTACATAAGACCCTTTTTGTGAAATATTGCTTGAATTTAACGGAATCAGATTTCCTAATACATCATATACTTTTAGGGCTATGGACTCACTTTGATCAACATCAGCCACCGCAATCTTTAATTGCTGATAGGTGTCAGTCAATACAATAGCAGCAGAACTCGTCCCTGATAATTGTACTACATTGATATTGGTCTCGTAAAGTGTTGTAGCAATGCTATTTACTGTAGCTCCTCCTAACTTGATAAAGTTCCCCGTATTGTTATCTGAAAAAATGCTTGTTGCACCAGCAGCAGTTGGGGCCACTGCATTTAATGGCGAAGTACAGGACAACTCTGTGGCATCAAGTACTCCATCATTGTCATCGTCTACATCTAGTACATCATTTATCGAATCATTGTCTGAATCAACGCAGGCAGCATAGCCTCTCAACATAGCATAAGCATAGGTAGTGGTATAGTTGATTACCCCGTTATCCGTAGCGGTTTCTAAACTATTCGCAAAACCATTAGCGCCATATATGCCCGCAGCAATCGCATTAGGTAACGTAGTTGTAGAAGTAACGGCGCCGTTAACTCCATTTTTTACAGCACCTGAATTCAAAGTTCCGGTGACGCCCGCCTCTACAGCATCAGTACAACCATCCCCATCAGAATCTAAATCCAATCTATTCGGAATTCCATCATTATCGGTGTCAATATCTGCAGTTCCACAAATGGCGCGGAATTCACCCAAGAACATATTGTAGGCGGCATTTACGGTAAGCCCATCGGTAGACACTTGACCAACACTGTTATTATTAATGTCATACCAGCCGCTTAAAATATTTAAACGGAGTTTGGTTACATTACTTAAGGCTTTGGGGAAATAAAAAGGTTGCGCTCCGGGTAGTGCCCCGCTACTATTGGGCTGTGCAGTCGTGAACACCTGCGAGGTAAATATGCGGCCCCCTTCATAGGTTACCTCTACGGTAAAGTCTTTTGGAGGTCCATCACCACCACCGTAATTAAAGGCGTCTGGAGCCCATAGCGCTACCCCGCCCACGTTAGAACCAGCAGGCATTAAGTATTCGATAAAACCAGATGTTTCGGGTTCTTTCAATAACCAGGCATTCTCCAGTACCGCCGGTGCGCTCGCTAAAGCCGCAAGTCCAGTACCTGTAAATCCTGATCCATCAATGGTTCGAGTGGCGGTGGAGCCACCATATACCGGACTAGAAGTGGCAGAAAATGGGGTTAAAGTGACAGTTGAACAAGATCCAGATTGCTCCGAGGCGTCTAAAATACCATCATTATCATCATCAATGTCTACATAATCCACCACACTATCACCGTCGCTATCTAAACAGGTGAATGATTTTGAATCAATGTTATTCGTATAGGTACATTCATTGATGCCCGTATTAGGTGTCCAGGTACTTAAATTAAATGGCCTTGTCGTAGTGCCTCTGTCATTCACTACAGCGAATACAGTGGTAGAAAGTGATACTAAATTGGCAGTCATGGTTACTGCCTGTGATGCACCAGCTGCAATGCTCGCAGTTGTTTGGAAAGTCCCAATCAAATTAGCGGCACCTGTAGTAGGATTTGCATCGTACATCGCCACAGAAGTACCGGCTGGCAATAAAAAAGAACCTGTATTGCTAATGGTAGCAGTAACAGTAATCCTAGGACAATCCGTTGTAACCGTATTAATGGTAATTCGTGCATCAGGTGCATACGTAAACCCACTTGGCACTCCATTTCCTACCGCATCAGCAAATTGAAACTGCGCTGCGTTGTTATTGTATGCAATAGAACTTGCTGCATTAATTTCTGTTGCAGGGATCGTTAAGTTGCTATTGATGTTTACAATACGGTAGTTACGTTGGTTCCAATAGGTAGGCGCGCCTTTCCAAGGAAAAGTAGCTGGATCACTACCAAAAACCTGAAGCATGTTATTTCCCGTCACGGCAATTTCTGCTTGGCCATCATTGTTCAGATCCGCCACAATGGGATATTCTCCCCAAGTGGAAGAAGCTACATTGGCTGTTGCATAGTTAACAGGGGTAGTTCGGTTACCATTAATAATCCGTAGGGTAGACTGATCACGGTATACAATTTCCCGTAAGCCATTTCCATCAAAATCAAAAGCGGTAATACCCGTGCAACCAGACATATCATTGGTAGCGATAGACCAAATATGCTGCGTTGCAGTTCCTGCAGTCGTATTGTAATTTAGATTATAGGCAGTAACTATTCCTGATGAAGCTCCAGATGAATTGATTATTACTGCTTCTGGTAAATCAGTAGATTTTCCTCCTGTTGTTTTATCATCAAATACATTGGCAATTAAAGGCAAACCTCTGACTCCATAAATGAAACTTGGAGGTATTCTTCTAAACAAAAGGGTATTTGCAGCAGTAGTTCCATTAGGATCCCACATGACCACAAATGATGAACCATTATAAACAATGTCTAATTTACCATCACCATTCATGTCGGCAATAGCGGTGGGTCCATTGTCATTAGCAGCAATCAAACTTGTACCAACGATAGTACTCAGGTCTTTTAAGATGGTGGTTACGCCGGTAGCTAAATTAATCCCATACACTCTTGAACCATAAATCAATTCCTTGCCCGGGTTGGATGAAAGAATGTCTGCAACAATTACATCAACAGGCGTTCCTGTGTTACCTGATGTTGCACCAATATATCCTAATGCAGGTCCTGCAACACGCTTGACCAATGCATTGCCTACAATACCAAATACATCACTTCCTAGTACAATTTCAGCTATTCCATCCTCATCGATATCAACAATATAAGGAGTTACTGTATTGGTATATTGCGAAGCTGTTGTCGATTTGAATAAAAAGTTTGTTTCAGTACCACCTGTACTGGCAAAAATGTAAACAAATCCAGCCGTGTTGACCATAACAACTTCAGGGGCTGATGCTGCGTTTCCAATGATGTTAGCAATGGCGGGTTGAACTGATCTTCCACTCGCTGTAGCTATAACAAAATCTTTGGTAGCAGTAGTTTTATTCGTTCCATCACCCTTGTACACATAATAACCAGTAAAGTTTTCATCAGGCGCAAGTATTTCAGAAATACCATCTCCATTCAGATCTGCAGCTGTAGGAGTTCCCCCATTCCAGATTAACGCATTCGATTGAAATTTTTGTACCATGCCCCAAGAGGTTGCAGGGGTTGGGTTATAAGGTGCTGCGCAGATTTGTGCATGAACAGAAACATACGTGAATTGAATTAAAAAGAATACAGTTAAACAGAACCTAAATAATCTACTCTTTATCATCTAAACCTGACTTTTTTTAATTGTGGCAGAATTTTAAAAGAAAATAACTGCATGAATGCTACATATTGAACCGATGGCTATGCAGGATAGATTGTCGGTTGCCGTAAAAGACCTAACAGAAAAAAGTGACAATAATCCTTTCACATGCACAGCAAAACCATTTATTTTTTTTAGTGTTATTAAGAAATGACTCAAATTCATTTAGTATTTAGCATGAATATTATTACTTATTTTTTAGCGCAATAGTTGAAAAATAACATCCCCCAATAATTAAACAGCATGATTCATCTTGATGTTATTTTTGTTTCAACACAACAGAAATAAACGAAAGTTAATTGGCAACAACTAGCTTAATTAATTGGCAGGGTCGCGAATATGATTTATAACGGTGATAAGTCAAACGGGAAGCTGACCTAGAATTGTCCAATTTTTTATTTGTGAACAAAAAAGCCGGGATGAATTAAAAATTACTCGAATTGTAAGAAAAAATAAGACTGAATTTCTGAATATGAACTAAACTCCGAGAATAAATTAATTTTGAATAATTCGTCAATATAAATTGAGAAATTAATTTTGAATACCCTTTTCGAACAAAAAAATGAAGTTTAAAAAGAGATCAAAAAAGATAGTTGTTTTTACAAATTGGTCTTATTTTACATTAGTGAACTAAAAAGAATTCGTAATGAGAAGAATTTGGAGTCTTTTTGAGAGTTAGAACTTCTTTTATAAAATTGAACTAATTCCAGAGAAAGGTATATGGTGTTTTATTTTGCGCTAACTACAATTATTCTGACGGTGATTTTAACCTTGCATAATTTTAGATTCAATACAAACTGCATCTATTTAGCTGGTTATTTACTGCCAATCAGTCTGTTTGTAATAGCCAACTATTACTTTTTTGAAAGTGATTCAGTTACAGGTGTATCCATTCTATTTGGGCATGCCGCGCCATTTTATCACTTATCAGCACCCATGTTATACTTTTACATTAAAGGAACAATTGATGATAAATGGAAATTTGGCTTATCAGACTATTGGCATTTCATACCCTTTTTACTAGGTACAATAAATATCAGTCCCTATTACTTTGTTGATTTCAGCCAAAAGATTATCTATGCCAAAAAATTGATTGAAGATCCAAACTTTCATCGATCAATAGATATAACCCTTCTTTACCCTAGCTACATACAATCTCTTGGCAGACCATTTCTAATTTTAATCTATTCAATTATCAGTCTTAATTATTTGATTAAGCAAAAAGCTTATTTTCTGAGTTATAAACCCCTTGAAATGAGAAAAACAACCTACCGATGGTTGACATTTTTGACAGTCAATGCAATTTTGATTTCAATTATGTATTTAATCGTTACCTATAATTATTTTTCACTTAATTTACTAACAAGGGACCAAATAACTAATAATGTTTATTCCATTATTGCAAAGATTTTAATTTTTTCAATGCCTGCAATTCTCCTGTTTTATCCTCAGTTAATTTATGGTCATTCAGTAACTATCACAAGTAACATCGGCCTAGGCAAAAAATCTATAAATCAAAATAAGAACAGTCAGAATAAAAACAATTTGCAATTAGCTAAACACATGATGAGTATAATTAATGATGAAAATTTGTACTTAAATCCTGATTTTTCATTAGAGACATTGGCACAAAGATTAGATGTTCCTAAACACCGTTTATACCCCTGCTTCAACACTGTTCTAAAGAAAAAATTTAGTGAATTAAGAACTGAGCTACGAATTAACTATGTTAAAAATTTACTCCTCTCAGAAGAATTGAATGCTGTTTCGATGGAAGGTATTTGGACAAAAGCAGGATTTTCATCAAAAACCAACTTTTTTACCACATTTAAAGAAGAAACAGGATTCACGCCATTAGAATTTATAAAACTGAAAAAAGATAAAAAATAATGACTGTATATTTTGGAATACTCACTATAATTCTGACGCTTATTTTAACTTTTTATAATGCAAGGGTCAACAAATCTATATTCTATCTTTCAGGATTTTTGATATCAGTTACCGTATATGGCCTGGTTCATTATTATTATTTTAGTGATGAGTCTGTATTCATTTTTAGCATCCTAAATATTCACTTTTTGCCATTGTACTATTTATCAGGGCCAATGCTTTTTTTCTATGTAAGAAGTACCTTGAAAGATAATTCACAATTATCAAAAATTGACCTTTTACATTTTATTCCTTTTCTGATTGGCTTAATCTATATTTTGCCTTATTCATTTGAAAGTTTCCAATTTAAAATAGAATTTAATACCAAACTTCTTGCTGATAGTGGGCTTCTAAAATCAGAACATATAAAATCTGTCTACCCAAATTATATAAATCTTATAGCCAGGCCAGTATTTTTATTAACTTATACATTGGGCAGTGGATATCTTATATTTAAATATTTAGGTATTAAAAATCGTAAATATTCACCATTGATTCAAAGAAATAACATCATTAAATGGCTGAAAACTATTGTACTGATTGCCTTTATTTTGAGTTTTTTTTATATCATCATCACCTACAAATATTTATCCACGAACCTGGTTGTTAAACAATTGATCAATGAAATGGAAGTGAGTATACTCGCAGGTATTTGCTACTGCATTATACCTATTTGTATTTTAATATTTCCGAGTGTTTTATATGGCATTCCTAGAGTATCAAAAGGCCCAAGCAAGTATTTAGATGAAATTAATAGACAAGCTATTCTTCAATCAAATGAACCATTGGAAGCAACTGCAAAAGATATTTTAAACTTTTTAAATGAATCTGAAGCATATTTAAATCCTAAATTTAGTATCCAGGACTTGATTAACGGTTTGGGCATTCCTAAGCACCATGTTTATTATTGTTTTAATAATATCATCCAAAATAAATTCACAATCATAAAATCAGAGCTCAGGGTCAATTACGCTAAAAAGTTACTCTTGTCCAGTAAAGCAAAAGAGTTGACTATGGAAGGAATTGGGATGGAATCTGGCTTTGCTTCCAAATCAAATTTCTTTGCTGTTTTTAAAGAATTTACCGGAAAAACTCCCTTAGAATTTATTGAATCTGAGCAAATTGATAAACAATAAAAAAAGCGATCAAAAGATGGTCTAAATAAACTCATCCAAAAATCGAGAATTCATCATTGAAGACTTTTCCCTGTGGTTGGTGTTTTCAGCGCCCATTTGATAGATGGTTTTTGGTACGGTGACATTACCGACCAAAGGGGAATCTAACGACGAAACTCCTTTGTTCAATTTTTATGAAGCTACTAAAGGAAGGGGTTGGATTAAGACCGATCAATTGAATTTAGAATCTAAATAATTGTAAAACAAAATTTTCAATCAGGTGAAATT
>Ga0315899_10002796_pt1 | contig 19162 bp, 13 predicted proteins | sample LakEriMetagenome_2_FD_203518 | JGI IMG/M metagenome (GOLD analysis project Ga0315899, IMG submission 203518) | Freshwater fungal communities from buoy surface, Lake Erie, Ohio, United States - Buoy 4 MA112 | ecosystem: Environmental > Aquatic > Freshwater > Lake | place: USA: Lake Erie, Ohio... | reverse complement strand
AGGTGGATTTTGTCTGCTTTTTCTAAAAAGCCAACGGCGTCTTCGAATGCGAAGGTCTCAAACGCTCGCTTGCCAGCTTCCGTGCAATAGCGCATGGCCTGCTGCGCTAATGGTTGGTCGTCCCACCTTTCACCCCCACAACCTTCGTGGTAGTGGTAAGCCAAATCGAAGACGCGTGGACCAGCCGCTTGATTTCCATCGGCGGGAAGAGTCTTTTCGATATTGCTCGCGATCGAGATATGGAGTTCGCGCCGCGTTTCCACTGGCAAATCGCGTAGGATGGTTTCTCGCACGCGATCGTGATACGTGTCTAAAGTCAACGACTGTTCGTCGCCCACCAGACGCAGCAGTCGCTCGCTACGCATTCGATTGATTGTGGCAAGCGGAACGGTGTCTTGTCCCGCACTTCCCGCCGCCTCGCTGGCAATTAAGGCTTTTCCAGAGACGGAGACTACGTTCAGTAGCTGACGCGCATCCGGAGGCAATTTCTCTAGCTTCCTTTGGATCACGTCATTCAGCTGAACGACCTGATGGTCCGGGTGGCTGGGATCGTAGCATCTGGCTAATTCAGACAGTAGGAAGGGATTCCTCTCCGTCTCCTCGGCGAGCTCGGCGGCACGACTCCGCACTTCCTCTGTGTCTGCTCCAATGATGGCCACGACCAGCTCGATGCACTGCTCTAAAGTAAGCTGCTTGAGTGGAATGTCGGTTTGTTGGAGCCTCGAACCATCAGCGATAGCTCGATTCTTCCAAGCCTGTAGAAAAGCACTCTCCCCGGCCTCGTCGCTTCGGAACGTTGCGAACATTAACAGAGATGGCGACTCAGGGTGTTCGAGCACGTCCAAGAGCAGTTCAGCACTCAGTTGATCTCCCCATTGTAGATCGTCGATAAAGCAAACCACCTTCTTCATTCGGGCAAGCTTAACCAGCAACTCGCGAAGAGCCCCAGCCGCGATCTTCCGCACTTGGACGGGTTCAAAGTTATCCAGACTCACGCTGCCCAGTGCAGCAATGGAGCTGACTCGCTGAAGAACTGGGAACAATTGTGCAAGCACTGCAACATCGGGGGTCAGCATCTTTTTGACGACGTCGCTTTGGAGCGTTAGAAGCCGTCCGCAAAGGGCATCGATCAAATTATCAACGGCCTTAAAGGGTACCGATTCTCGGTCATAGCAACGCCCGGAAAGCACCCAGTAGTCCCGATCCGTCCACATGGGTTTTAAAAAATGATCAACCAGGACGGTTTTGCCTTCCCCAGAGCGGGCGCTGATCATGATCACATGCGGCGGACTGTTGGCCACGAAGTTGGTGACGATTTGGTCAATCTCATCTATTTCTGAATCTCTTCCAGCCAGTCCTTCGGATGTCAATCGAGCGTTGTCGCGAATCGCATATTCAGCCTCAACCCCATTGGATGCCAGTCCGACTACCGTTGCAATCTCGAGGAAACTCGGACGATTGTCCGGTGCTTTTGAGATGAGCCTCTGGCAGAGCATGACAAGATCAGGGCACTCTCGACTGCTCAATTTCGAAAACTGGTCGCTTTTCTTGGCGATATAGATATCTTGGACGGCTCCTGAGAACGGTAGGCGACCGCTGATTGCCTCGTACAGAATCACACCCAACGCATACCAATCCACCGCTGGCGATGCAGCCTGCGATTCAAACTGTTCGGGTGCCATGTAGGGCGGTGTACCAGCGATAACGATTTCATCTTGCGATTTCGAGACTCGGTCTAAGTCGGCGACCAATCCAAAATCCAAAACTAACACATTTCCATCGCTTGTAACCATTACGTTCGATGGCTTCAGATCGCGGTGAATGATACCGTGCTGATGAAGCTCCTGGATTCCCTGAACCAACTGGCACATCGCATCTCTTAGGCGTTGTTCATCTAGCCTATCTTTGGGACGCACGTACTCAAGCAGATTGCATCCCTCAACCAGATCCATGGTAAAGAACCATTGACCGCCGTCCGATTGCAAGCTGTGCAATCCTATCAGATTGGGATGATTGATATCCGCTAAAGTTCGAAACTCCAGTTTGAAGCGATGCAACTCTCCAGCCGAAGTTCCCGGAAGGGTTTTCAGGGCAACTCGCGTGCCTAGTTTGAGGTGCCTAGCCACGAAGACGACCCCCATTCCTCCGCGTCCAAGCTCGGATTCTAGGATGTAGTCACCCAGCTGAAATCCTGGCGGCAAAGTTGGACGATTTTTCGGAGCGGTGGCTTGTGCCGAGAACGAAACGGTATCCGAAGCAAGAGTGTTTTGGATAAAAGTCGAGGCTAGAAAAAAATCGTCCTGAACTAATGACGCTCGTTCCCCCAGAGCTGTAAAATAGTTTTCAGTCGCGGGCGTCTCTCCGAGTAACTGGCGCCGGGCTAAGTCAATCGAAAGCAAGTTCCGCAGCAATGTTTCGTGATGCTCCAACGGGACTTCATCCAATAAACCATTGATCCGCTGCGAAGAATCCGTCGTCCAGGATTCAGCAAATTCGCGACAGATTTCGCCCATCTTGAACAGCGGCACGCACAAGTACGAATCGGTGATCTGATTCCGAACTGATATTCGTTCATTCATTAGGGACCACAACATTAAATCGAATCAGCTTGATATCCCGCTTTCCACCCACTACGGCCACGCGACGACCTGGCCGTCGGCGACGGAAGACAGATGACGGAAAGTCGTCATGTCGATGGAGTCACTCAGGTATTGGATGCTGCCATCGCAAAACCCAAAGTTCGCGCCACCGGTGTGAAAACTGCGAAAGTTCGAGGTGTGATGTGGGCCACCCTGCCAACTTGGGGTCCGATTAAATTTTCCGTTGCCGGTTACGTTAAAGAGCGAATCGGTGACGGGCTTCTTGTTAAGCTTTTCGACAGTGCTCGCGAATGCTCCCGCATAACGGAAGCCAGGATCGTAGAAAGCGGGCAAATTGACACCGCCAACCAACCAACCAAAGACGGCGGTGGACTCTCCAAAAGGTGGTTCGCTGGGTGTGTTGCAGCCGATCCCTTCGCACATTTTGAAACCTGAAGCAGCCTCTCCAATCGCGAACGAATTACTAGTCCCGTCGGTGATGGATCCCAGCTTCATCCAGGAATGAGGAGAAAACACGCCAACATATGTTTCGATGCTGCGGCCCCGAAAGCCTGTTTGAAAACCGATTCCATCGTCGTACCCTACGCTCAGTCCATAGGAACAAGAAGCATACGTATCTCCCGATGGCGCGCCGGCAGCGCCGATAAATGGATACTTGTGGAGCGGCTCAACCGTATCGGACGGGCAGAGGTATATGGGCTCCACGACGCGAACAGCGTTTTGTGATTGCAGATACCAGGGCAATTCCGGATTGATGAGATCGTATGCATTGCTCTGCTCCAGGAATGGCAGGATGGCAATAAAAGCTGACCCCACCGCGTCGATGTCACCACCCCCTTTCGACCAGACTAAACCCGCCGGGAGCTTGCGCATAGCCGCCTCATAGTTGAGCATGGCGAGCATGACTTGCTTCACGTTGTTGCTGCATTGCATTCTGCGTGCGGCTTCGCGTGCGGCTTGTACAGCCGGTAAAAGCAAGCCAATCAAAACGCCGATAATCGCGATAACGACTAGCAATTCGACCAGTGTAAACGCACGCCTAGGCTGGATCTTCACGCCCAGTGGACTGATACCTTGCATTACTGTGGCAGTCATCGCACACTCTTTCCTCATTCTTCCAACGATGCTTTTCATTGATGCAAACGGGCCCAATACCGGCGAAAACCGGTGGCACCAAAGCCTCCTAGCAACAGCAAAATAACACTACCGGGCTCGGGGACGGCGGTTAGGAATCGATTTTTACCGATCACAACGAGTGGGTCGGTTGCCGCATTTCCCATATCCAGAAAGACATTAAATTCCAGTGGTCCTGAGAGAACATCACCGAGTCCGAAGGGGGTACCGGTGATGGAACCGTTGAATGGAAGCGAGTCCTTGGTGTAGAGGCGTAGCCCAGCGAATTCCATTTCCCAAAACATTCGCAGGTCAACAACGTCTCCGCTAATGATGTTGTTGCCTCCATCTCGGACGATATTTTGCAATTCACCAGAATCGAATTGGAATGGCCCCAATTGAGCTCCTTCGAAACCCGCCGGGCCCGTCACGGTAAACCCGCCGGTTACATTGGTAAACGCCATAGTAGTCGGGTCGAGATCGCTTAGGTTAAACGTTAAGGCTCCCAAGGCTGTGAAATTTAACGCGTCGGTGGGCAACCCTAGTACATTTCCCTCTACGGGGGTGAATGTGAAATTCGCTCGTAACTCATTAGTGAAAACCAAATCGGCGTTGGCGGTGGAGTCGAGGACACTAAGCCATGCGACAACCAAAGCAAACAGGAACGATATAAATTTACGCTTCATAAAATAGCTCGTGGGTTTCATCAAAGGCGGGAGCGTGTTCAATACTAAGGCGAGTTTCGAGGGGGGGCACAGTAAATCGCACCGTACGAGATCGGTCTCGTCGATTGAACGTGACGTCTGGTTGTGTGTAGCCGTAGGATGCGAGACGATTTTTCGGTAAATCTTGCCAAATTCGAAACATCGTTGGCGATACTCTGCTAGATTGCAGTTCCGGTGGTTTAAATTTTTTGGGTAGACCAGCCTGAGCATTGGTAGAGTATGCTGCGACAATAGCGATCTCAACGAACACCAAGAGTTCGATGCGATGCCATACTCCCCGGTCAGGAATGTCAAGAATGCGGACAAAGCCCCATGCAAAAGTCAGACTCCGATATCACCCTGCTGATTGGACGGGCTCGCCAAGAAACGGCATCCAAGCTTGGTGATTTACTTGAACAGTTTCGCCCGCGATTGTTGAAGGTCGCCGAAAAATTAGTCAGTTCGCAAATGCAGAGACGGATGTCGACCTCTGATCTCGTTCAAGAAACGATGCTGAGTGCGAGCAATCAATTCTCATCCTTTCGTGGGAACTCAAAAGACGAGCTTCACGGCTGGTTGCTTGGTATATTGCGTTCTCGGCTAGTCGATGGTCTCAGACGTCATCGTATCGCCGAGCGGCGACGACAATCCCAAGAAATTTCCCATGACCAAGCCAATCTGATCGATTTTGGCTTATCCCCTTGTGAACAAGCTGCCGTTAGCGAGCAGGCCCGTCAATTGGCTCAGGCATTACAAGAACTGCCTGAAGAGCAACAACAAATTGTGAGAATGCGGTATCTTGAGGATCGTACATTTGAAGAGATCGCTGAGCGGCTTGGAATCTCGCTTTCTGCCGTATGGCGGCGATGGGCAGATGCGCTTGAGAAACTAAAGTTTCGCCTTCAATAGCCTGAGGCAATCTTCAAGATGCATCAAGAGAATTTACCAAATGCGGAACCAGATCCACCTGCTCCAAGTTCGGAACGTGAGCTTCCGCCGGTGAGTTCGGATTTGGATACCCTCAGCTTGATGGGAAAACTAGCTGCGTACGACGAACGGCTTCGCCAACAACTGCATGATCAACAAGCCGATCAGGCCATCGACTCATTTGACCCATTACTTACCAAAGCAGTTCGGACATTACGAGAAGCGTTAACATTTACTGAAGACTTGGATAACGAAGATTCAGTTGAAGAATGTCGGCTAATATCGGCTGGAGAAATTGGTTTACCAGAACGATTCCAAATTAAAAGTAAGCTGGGTAGCGGTGGGTATGGAATAGTCTATTGCGCTTATGACCATTGGCTACATCGTGAAGTAGCAATCAAAATCCTTAGACCTGAATTACTTGGTAACCGTAAGCTTCGCGCGCGATTTATGCGAGAGTCGAGGGCGGCTGCTCGTTTGAATCATCCATGTATTGTCCGCATCCTGGAGGCGAGTGATACTCAGTCTGCCGCTTGGCAAGTTTGCGAACGGGTGGAAGGCACAACCTTATCGGAGCACATTAAGCATTCCTCAATTTCGCTTAAGTTAGCAGCGAGGTTTGCACGGGATTTAGCAGACGCGATCGCTCACGCACATTCTCAGAAAGTTCTACACCGAGATATTAAACCTGAGAACGTGATGGTCGATGTATTACCAGGTGAGTCACTGGAGTCAGCAAATCTCCGTTTAGCGGATTTTGGCTTAGCCAGATTGACGGATATCGATACAACCCTGTTGAGTTGTTCAGGACTGCTGGTGGGAACACCTCGCTACATGGCGCCAGAACAAGTGATGGGTAAAGTCGATCAACATGGAGATGGAACCGATATTTATGCGGTTGGAATCGTGCTCTATGAAATGTTGACCGGCCAGAACCCGTTTTATCATATGCAGAGTATTCAGGAGCGTCTGTCTAGGGTGACAGAACCTGTGCCTTCGGTCCGGAAATCGTGCCCAGCTGTACCACTAGATTTAGCAACAATCTGCAGCAAATGTCTGGAATTCCGAGCTGAGGACCGCTATCCAACAGCCGTCGAATTGCGAGAAGACATCGATCGATATCTTTTCGGTCTTCCAACCAAAGCCAGACCGCTTCCGATTAATGAGCAATTGTGGAGGTGGGCGGTTCGACATCAGGCTATCGCTGCAACGTTGATGATATTGATTATTTCGGTCGCGATAATCTTTGCACAGTCCGTGCAAAGCAATTTGATCTACCGAAATCAGAACGAGCTCCTGCGTAAATCCAATCTACAGTTATTGGCGGAAGAAAGCCGGGCATTCGAATTAGCTAATGTAGCGGATGGGTTAAAGAGAGAGGCAGAAGCAAAGCAACTTCGGTTCGAGGAGTTAGCTTGGAATAAAGGAATTCGAGAAGCTTATCTTGCATGGCAACACCGTAATTATGCGGAAACCAAAGATTTAATGAACTCCCTACAAGCAACTCACGCGAGTTGGAAATCGCGGGTTGAGTGGCGACTATTGCGCGCTGACGTGGATCGGCACGTGAAGACGCTGTTGGATTTGACCTGTGCCATTCATGAGGTCCGGGCCGTTCCCAACAGCTCATTCGTAGCGGCAGCAGCCGCTAATGGAAATGTCTACGTGATTGACGTAGCAACAGGAGAAACTCAGCTCGTTATTCCGACTGGGATCGACAGTTTGCATGCGTTGGCTGTCAGTCGTGACGGAAAAAGCCTGGCGACAGGGGGAGCAATGCATCCTGATTTAGATTTAGCAATTCCAAAGGTATTCGACATCAAGACGGGGGCTTTACTTCGAGAATTACCTCCCCAGGAAACAACGATCGAATCGCTTGAATTTTCGGCTGACAATCAGTGGTTGGCATGCGGTACTCGCTACAAGGATGTACAGTTTATTGAAATCGAAACCGGCGCTATATCCACCCTTCCAGCTAGTCGTCGCAATAACTGGTTAGCTGCATCACCTGATGGCAAACTAATTGCTGCGCAGGTCTCTCCAAGAAGTGTCTTAATCGCTGACTTTCACCCTCCTTTTTCATGGCGAGAAATAGAATACGAACACGAGTTGGAAGTCTCTGCCTGGCTCACTGGTGGTGCTGAACTCATTCATGCAGCCCGGCCGAACCAAGATACCGATATCTTTGCGTCAAAAGCAAATCCGTTGGAAATCCGATTGAAAGGAACATCTCAATCCCTGGAGTTTCTCTCGATCTCAACCACCGCAGATTACATCGTTGGAAGTCTTAGAAGTGGAGAGATCTTTGTCCTACCAAACTCGGATACGGTCTCTAGCCAATCTCAGTTTATATCTCGAGTATCCAATGCTCCCGTAAGCTCAGTGGCAGTAGTGGGAGATTGGTTATTGGGAGCAACTCACAACGGTGAACTTATCCGTCAACGCATTCCTGTTACAAAAACAACCACAGTGAAGAACCTGACCGATACCGCACGTTATGCATTACCATCAGCTGCTGCATGGTCTCCCCAAGGTGAATTTGCATTGATCGGTAACGAGGCGGGAGAAGTTTTTAAAGTCGATACTGAGTCAAGATTTTTGCCTGAGATCCCGTTGAGCAAATTTGATCCAACGTTGCAAGGACGATTTAACTGGAAAATTGAGGCATCACCTTTTCGTCAACCATCAACAGAAGCTAAGTTTGGTTTAGATGTTGAGATGATCTCAGAAGATACCGGTTTGATTGAGTCACTATCGATAGCACCCGATCATAGCACCTGGGCCAGAGGAACCAGAGGCCATGGATTGACAGTTATGTTCATGGACAGAAATGGCTCGAAGACTCCGCGAACGCAACACATTAAAGCCGATGACTCTGGAGATGACATCGGTTGTATTTGCTTTTCGCCGGACTCGACTAAACTGGCTTGGACAGGTAACAGTAGGAAGCTTTGTGTGGCGAGGTTGCTGTCAAACAGGCTAGAGCATCAGAGTTATGATCTTCCCGGTCCCGGTAGTTGCCTGACTTGGTCAGCAGATGGATCCAGAGTCGCAGTTGGGGGAGATTTCCCGAAATTGCTAGAGTTGGATTTTGCCTCTAGCCAATTGAGCGTTTTGGCAGATTACGGGACATCTACAAAGAGTTTGGTATGCAATGCGAAGGGACAAATCGTTTCGGGGCATCTCGATGGTCAAATTCGCTTGTTCGATCATTCATCAAGATCGATAAGCGTATTGCAGCTTCACCCGGCCGCTGTCAGGCATATAAAAGTTATCGATAGCGGTCGTATTGGACTGAGTGTAGATGTGGAATGCAATGTGGGGGTATGGTTTGCACATAGCGGGGAGCGAATCGGTCTGATTGAGCACGAAACAAAACCCAGCTATGGAATCTTCACGATGTCACCACAGCTTTGGATTGACGCCAACAAACGGCTCGACCTTTTGCATAACAATATAGACGCATCGACATCAGTAGAAACGTGGGACTTGTCCGTTTTACACTAATGGCTTTGGCGCAGTATACAATTTTGTGTTATCCAACCTGTAAAGGCAATTCCCCGGGACTCAGCTCAGCCGACAAATGTCATGCTTCGACAGTATCTTGAGCATGCGATATTGGGCAAGCTAGGAATCGCAGATGGGGGCAAGAAAATGAAGTTGCGACGACATATTCTCGCCCACAACTGATAGCCCCCCTTACAGGTAAGCTTCCCTGGTTTTGTTATCTCGCCCCGTTTTTCGCCTTCGAATTTTGATGTTTTCGAATGTCGATATCGGATGCTGTCGCTGCTCCTTAGATGAATAGCAAGCCGACATTGCAAGGCACGTGCCTGTACCATTGAATTCGGATTTAGAGTTTTCCCGCATCAGTGACGATCTTCAGGTGGAACGAATCGATGAACGAAGACTCATGTCATTGTAAGACAAGCCCTGCCTGTCGCTTTCAAACCCGAAAGAAAATCGAATGATTGGCCTGAAGGGAACGGCCTGTCATTCTATAGATGGCGGTCTATATGGATTGCTATCGACGACTGTCGGCATCACTTTAGGGGAAGGAACAGCCCTATCGGCGACAATTGGACTCGTAGCGTATTTTGAGCGAAACAACTGGATTTTTTGATAAAGATACCACAATGGTAATTGATATTGCTCAAGCAGATTAACGTCCACACCCTCTAATTTAAGCCTGAGGACCTTAGGTTTCCGAACGTTCGGTTTTAGCTCTACTCCCTTCAGTTCACTCCATTTCATCTCGCCACTCAAAGCCTTTGACTGAAGTACGAAACGAGATGGGCTTATCACCAATCCAGCGTATCCTACATGCGATTTTCCCTTTCGAAACAGAGCAATAAATGAGAGCAGACCAATCGCAAAAAGTAAGATAATGAGCGTTACCGCGATGATGATGGAAAATGTCGGATTCTGTGAAAAAACCGCTCCAGCAAAAGAACCAACAGTTACTAGCAACATGGCAAAGTACACGCGAAGCGGGGCTTTGACACCACGGACCATGTCTACCGGTCCGGATGCAAAAACGGAGTCCGTTGGGTGCTTCTGTAATTCTGCAGACAAGATTTTGGCCAACAAGTCATCTAATCTAGGCTCAAGGTTGCTGAATATCTGGTTCCAAGCACGCTGATAAAAGTCTCTCCTTGTATTAGATCCCTCAAACCTAAGTTGAATATCGTGGTCGCCAAAATTCGCATTGAGTCGACCATTACCGACATACGTAGGATCAATTCTATTTCCGTCAATTCTGCAATCTACTAATCGTTCCCAAGGCAACTCTAATCCCGAGTCGGATAGAACTATACCTCTGTCGCTAAAAGAAAAGTCTTGTAATTTGCTTCTCCAAGGGTAAGCAGCGATAGCAGCGAGCGAACAACCAATTCCGACACCAATAAACTCGTTGCGATCCGCGACACTAAGAGCGATGGCGAACAGCACTAGAGCCAGCATAGCGAGCAGAACGGTCAACAAGACAGTTCCTCGCGCTAGACGTTTATGTCTTGAATGACGATTTCTTTTCAACATGATGACCTTCTTCGTCCACGAGCGTCTACCAAAACTGAACGTGAAATCGGTTTCAAGAAAACGGATTGTCCCCCGAACCAGCATTAGAAGCTGTAGTCGTTTGCTTTTCTGCGTTATAGGCGAAGGCGCTTTGCACGCTCTTGAATAAGCCGATGATGATAAAGACTTTGATAACTATACCGCTCGCGAGAGTAGAAGGATCGAGCAATCCAAATCCAATGTTGGCCGCCACATACAAAACCAGGCCCCCAACGGTACACGGTACAGGAAATTGATAGACTAAGATCCCCAAAACAACAAAGATAATCCCAATCGAGGCTCCTACCCCGTTAATAATTTGATTCTCCAGAACAGCACCTGCGACTAAGGATTGATCAACCTGAAGCCCTTGTTGCTGAAGTTTGTTTACCTCGTCATTGACTCTACTCTGTGCAGTTACAAAAAAGAAACCGTTAGCTGCAAGTGACAATATACCTACGACAATCAAGATACCTCGGGCAAGATTGAGTTGCTTGCCGCGAGCTGCTTGCCCCAAGCTACCAAGTTTTACATCATCTGATGAAACGGACATAAGTTGATCCTAGATGGATTGAACAAGTATAGGTTTAAATTCCTCACCTTTTCCCAAGGTTTGGAGAACTATACCTACATCACCAGACGAACGCAAATTTTCTCAACCCGGATCAAAAACACTTGAAAAAACGTGTTGCCATCCGCATACACAAGACTGACAAGATCAGCGACGGAAGACAGAATTACAGAAACGACCTATGTGCAATTCGCTTATTCAATTCCAAATCAACTCAATCCCAGTCGAAAAGCTCGCCCAGCCAGGACTCTCTCTTTTTGGGTTTATGGTACTCAGGGTGTCGCTGATCGTATCGATCACGTTCGCTCGGATAAGGACGCTCAACCTCTGGGCGATATTCGCTTTCCTGCCGATATTCTGTTTGAGTTCGTTCCCGTTCATAGGGTGCTCGTGATGGTCTTGAGTCAGCTCGGTTATTGGTCGAGTCTTCGCGAGGAACCGAGAGGGCAATAAGTTTGTCAAGTTCTCCGCGATCAAGCCAGACGCCTCGGCATTTTGGGCAGTAATCAATCTCGACACCTTGGCGTTCCGTCATCAATAGCGTTGTTTGGCTGCAGACCGGACAAAACATAGACAACCCTTCCAATTCAGAATTATAATTCGGCTCTCGTTTTGACATTCTAGATGCAGCTAGTTTACCGCCAAGTCCCTCAAAAAAAATGCGATGTCGAGATGATTCCGCGTAAAGCAAAACGGTGGACGGAGCCTCATTGCCAGTACAGCATTTCGTTAAAAAAATCAAACCGTCGATTTTTTTCATTCGGCTTGCATCGCCGGAAGACACCCCTAGACTGTTTTGCCCGATGCGGCAGCCCAGTCCAACTCGCAATTACTTAATCGCTTGCTTGCGAAAGCAGCAAAGGGGATTCTTTTGGTTGGGCTAAGCCAAGGAGTGGTTCTAATACTTTTAGTCAACATGCTACCGGCCAGAGAGGATCTTTTAAAGGGCTGGGTAAGCGAGCCATGCTTGTCACTGCGGTCCCGAACTTCTTGTAAAGAGAACGTGCATGGACTGTATCTTGGCAAGAAAATGGGGGCAGGAAAATAAAGAAGCCATAAGACATTGTCGCCCTTAGGTACTTGCCGATATATTGTCATATCATCCCCCCTAGGGAAGTGCTGAGCGGTCGGTCCTCGTTGCCTCGGCCACTACAGGGAGGGCCTCGTTGCCTCGTCCACTACAGGGAGGGACTCGGCGACTAATGAGCTCGTCCTGTCGCCAGACTCACTAAATCCGTTGAAGAATGTATCTGCAGAGCTCGTTGAATTAGATGTCGAATTCAAAACAGGGGCCGCCAATAGACTTTTGATCAAGATTCGAGGAATAGAAATAGTCTATCATATGGAAAAGCAAGAGATCGGACTGGCTGGACATCGAGCGAGTGCTCCTTTAGTGAATCACAAGCAGCGTCTGATCATTCATTGCGATCGAACGGGAATCGAGTTGTTTGCTAGTGAAGGACTCTGTTACATGCCTCAGCCTGTCAACGTTGATCCCACGAATAGGCAACTCGCTGTGGCGACGCAGGGTGGAGAGGCAATCATAACCTCACTCAGGCTCACGAATTGCAGACCGCATGGATCGCGAGATAGGGGCGGTTGGAAATTCAAAACTCGGAGAGAATTGCAGCATGAATTTGACGGACCAAAATGCAAAGCGAATGCTTGCCTCAATGTATCAAGATAGGCTGGTCGCTGACGTGATACCGTTCTGGTTGCGGAATGGTATCGACCGTGAATATGGTGGCTTTCTAACCGCTTTGAATCGAGACGGAACGGTGATCGACACCGATAAATCGATTTGGTTTCAAGGTAGAGGATCGTGGATGTTTGCCACACTCTATAACACCGTGGAAAAGCGATCAGATTGGCTGGATGCTGCTCAAAGCGGAATCGAGTTCTTGCGATGTCATGGAAGCGATTCCTATGGCAAACTCTACTTCACGGTGACGCGTGATGGAAAGCCGCTTCGCATGAGGCGTTATGTCTACAGCGAGTCCTTTGCCTCGATCGCTAATGCAGCCTACGCGCGAGCCGCCAATGATGATAGAGCAGAGAGTGATGCGCTGCTTTATTTCGCCAACTATTTGCGTTACTCATTCGATAGCGAGCTTATACCGGCGAAAATCGATCCGTCCACCAGAGCGATGCGAAGTATTGGGCCACTCATGATTACGATCGCGACTGCCCAAGAATTGCGAGTCAATTTGGGTGATCGCATTGTCAACGATCGAACGTGCACAGAGTGGATCGACTTGGCCATAGACGCGATCGAACGGTACTTTGTAAAAGCCGACTTGGGCGTTGTCATGGAAACGGTCGGGCTCAACGGCGAACTCATCGATCATTTCGATGGACGTCAGCTCAATCCAGGACATGCCATTGAATGTGCGTGGTTTATCATGCACGAAGGTAAACTGCGGAGCGATTCTCGACTGATTAGCCTCGGGTTATGCATGCTGGAATGGATGTGGAATCGCGGCTGGGATGAAGAGTACGGAGGCTTGTTCTATTTTCGTGATGTTCACGGACTTCCGGTGCAAGAGTACTGGCACGATATGAAGTTTTGGTGGCCTCATTGCGAAGCGATTATTGCAACCAGTTTAGCGTGGTCACTAACTAAGGAGGATCGATACGCTCGCTGGCATGAGCTTGTTCATAATTGGAGCTTTGAGCACTTTCCCGATCCAGAATATGGCGAGTGGTATGGATATCTACATCGCGATGGTCGAATCTCAAGTCATCTTAAGGGCAATATGTGGAAAGGCCCTTTCCATTTGCCACGCATGCTTTGGTATAGTTGGCAGTTACTGCAAGGTGACAATACATGATTTCGAGCTCTGGCTATGTGATTGCCTTTATGGAAAGAGATCGATTCTATTTCGACATAGACCTGGGGCTTGAGACGATGAGTGAAAGGGAGCGTCATGATGTTAAACAAAGTGGGCTTTTGTCGTTTTGGAGAGCGTATGTCCACTGTGCTATAGGGATGATAGTGTCGTGGATAATGGGCGTTCAAGTAGCAGGTGCTATCGATTGGCGCGAGATGGCGTCACTTCCGAATACTGAGGGCTTGGCGGGGGCATTCGCAGGTGTTAGTAACGATGTCCTTATCGTTGCAGGAGGAGCAAATTTTCCAGACAAGAAACCGTGGGAGGGGGGCTCCAAGGTTTGGTATGACGAAATCTATGCGTTCGATGGGTCTGATGCAGGCTGGGAGATTGTAGGCAAGCTCCCGCGTCCTCTAGGGTATGGAGTAAGCGTTTCTTACAAGCAAAGCGTCATTTGCGTAGGAGGGAGTAACGCTGAACGACATTATTCGGAGTCTTTTCGATTGACGTTGGTAAAGAACTCGTCGAATGAGAATCAGGTCAGAATCGAGCTGTTACCTTCATTACCGATTACAATCGCTAACGCATGTGGCGCTGTAGTTGGAGATACACTCTATGTCGTTGGCGGACAGGAGCACCCTGATTCCCCGAGAACATTAACAAACGCATGGGTGATGGATTTGTCTTCCTCGGAACCGCAATGGCGAGAGATTGAACCAATACCGACCTGTGGGCGAATGTTGTCTGTGGCTGCGAGCTTTGGCGGAACATTTGTTTTGATGGGGGGTGTCGATCTAAAGACGTCTGATGATGGAAAGGTTGTTCGAGTGTATCTGAGCGATGCGTATCGTTATCAAAATGGACAGGGTTGGCAGCGATTGCCCGATTTGCTACATCCCGTTGCAGCTGCTCCGTCGCCAGCGCCCGCTGACGCATCTGGAATTTATCTTCTTGGTGGAGACGATGGTACGCAGATAGGTGTTGCACCTGATAAGCATAGAGGATTTCGTTCAACAATTTCGTTTTTTGACGCGGGCATGAATCAATGGCGGATTCGGGGTGTTGTTGCTGAGCCACGGGTAACAGTTCCATGCGTCCAGTGGCATGACAGTAATGCCGGTATAGATGTTTGGGTGATTCCAAGCGGCGAGAAACGGCCGGGAGTTCGTTCCCCCAAAGTTTGGCTTATGACAACCGGAACAGAGGGCTAGTCGATGAGAGAATCGGACAAAACACTATCTGGGTTTGCTTGGCTTTTGGTCGTGTTATTAATGCCTGTAGCGCTGCTGAATTATCTCGATCGGCAGATGTTGGCCTCGATGCAATCATCGGTGATGGACTCAATTCCGAGTCTTGGGCAGGCCGAGAATAAAGAGGAACTTTGGGGATTGATGTTGGGGCAATTCAAATGGGTTTACGCAGCGTTTAGCTTAGTCGGTGGTTACATTGCAGACCGTTTCAGTCGTCGGTTTACCATTTGCGGAAGCTTGTTTGTGTGGTCTGCAGTCACTTGGTGGACAGGTCAGGTTAGCACGTATCAAGAGTTGCTGTGGGCACGCTCACTTATGGGAGTAAGCGAGGCGTTTTATATTCCGGCTGCATTAGCATTGATCACAGATTATCACCAAGGGGAAACGCGGTCTCGTGCCATTGGACTTCATCAATTGGCCATTTACCTTGGAGTAATCGCAGGTGGATTTGGTGGCTACGTTGCCGCTAATCCTGATTACGGTTGGAGATTTGCGTTCTCGGTATGTGGAGGAATCGGAATGCTCTATGCGATACCGCTTGTGTCATTACTACGCGATGCACCCAAGTTGGTAGAGGTGGAAAAAAGAGCCGACGTTCTAACTATTGAATCCCGATCGCCGTGGAGCGTTCTAAGGGATTTATTGAGTAATCCTTCGTTCGTTTTGCTAGTTCTGTATTTTACGTTGCCAGCGATGGCAGGTTGGGTTGTTCGCGATTGGATGCCATCGATTCTCAAGAAACAATATAACATCGGACAAGGGCAAGCCGGGGTTGCTGCAACATTGTACTGGCAGGTGGCAGCGATTGTGGGTGTTGTCATTGGTGGTTGGCTCGCGGATCGATGGATGCGTTCGAACCAACGAGGACGGATTTATGTAAGTGCGATCGGCATGGTGTTGATCGTTATTTCGATTTTTGGAGTTGGAGTCGCAGGCACTCTATTTGCATCCATCGGATGCTTGATCGTGTTCGGAATAGGTTGGGGATTCTTTGATTGCAACAACATGCCAATCTTGGCCCAGATCATACGCCCTCAATTTCGGGCATCGGGATATGGGATCATGAACTTTGTAAGCATCAGTGCAGGGGGGATAGCGGACTGGGGATTTGGAGTGATGCGAGATAAGAACATACCGCTTCATTTCATTTTTAGTGGCTTCGCAATGCTCGCAATCATTTCAGTCTTACTCGTTTTATTGATACGACCTAATCCCGAAATAACTCGCGCCGAGCAAGCTGCTCAGGAGTAATCTTTGAATACAACATTATTTGGCATCAAGCTTAAAGGGCTCGTGGCGGCTACTCATACGCCATTCACGCCAACTGGACAATTGAATCTCGGAGGCATCGAGAAACAAGCAGAGTATTTAGGACGAAACGGAGTCAAATCCGTATTTGTTGGAGGTAGTACCGGCGAGAGTCATTCGCTAACGGTTGATGAGCGTTTAGCTTTGGTCAATTGCTGGAGTGAGGTAGTGCGGTCGACACACCAGCACTTGATCGTCCATGTGGGAACCAATTGCTTGTCGGATGCCAAGATCATGGCAGCCCACGCACAAAGCGTAGGGGCAGTTGCGGTTTCCGCATTAGCTCCAAGCTACTTCAAGCCAAAGTCGATGGATACTCTCATCGCATGTTGTGCCGAAATTGCGGGTTCAGCACCACGTCTACCGTTTTACTTTTACGATATTCCTGTTTTGACTGGTGTATCGTTTTCTATGCCTGACTTTTTAGCGTTGGCACCAGAACGAATTTCCAATTTGGTTGGTCTAAAGTTCACGAATCCCGATTTGATGGCTTATCAAAAATGTTTGCGTATTGCCAATGGACGCTACGACATTCCGTGGGGAGTTGATGAGTATTTGTTAGCCGCTTTGGCTTGCGGGGCAATCGGTGGGGTTGGAAGCAGTTACAATTTTGCCGCCCCTATCTACCATCGCCTGATTAGAGCGTTCGAAGCTGGGGACATGGAGTCGGCACGAATTGAACAGTATCGTTCCGTGCAGTTGATCGACCTCCTGGCAAAGTATGGGTACATGGGGGCCGCGAAGTCGCTCATGAGTTTATTGGGGGTTGATGTGGGGCAACCGAGACTTCCGAACAGTTCACTCGCTGAGCAGGAACAGCATCAACTACGAGCGGATTTAGAGCAAATCGGTTTTTTTGATTGGCTTAATCCGTAGTTGAGAACTCAATGAAGCAGGAATAGGGAAAAATCCAATCATGCTAAGCAATCTATTCGCTGACTTGCCATTCGGTTTACCCAACGAAATCGTTACCACTTTAATTGAATCCCATAATTTGCGAGTTGAGCGAATCGTATCGCATGGGCACTGTTCACCCGAAGACTTCTGGTACGATCAAGACGAGCATGAATGGGTTGTCGTGCTGCGAGGCAAGGCAAAAGTGGCCATTGATGGGGGCACAAAAAAATTGGGACCGGGTGATTTCCTCAACATACCAGCTCATCAGAGGCATCGGGTGGAATGGACTACTCCTGATGAACCCACTATTTGGTTGGCTATCTTCTATAGTGGTGATTCGGCATAGTGTGTCGATTCAAGCTTCAATTTCTATAGAAGTCAATGCATTCCAATCTGGCTGAGCGAGGGTTGGATTCGAAGATTTTCGAGGGGGAGGATTCTACACTGTGTCGACGAAGTTAGGTAACTAGAATCGAAGCTAGGAAAACCGAATAAACGAGTGAACCATTTCTGTTACTCCGTGTCCGTCTGGGCTACGAATCAGCGTCGGCGAATAAACAATAGGAATTCAAACTAAAGGAGTGGAGCCATGGGTGCTTCACATGGCGATTTCACCAAATACCCTCGTACCCCTCATTTGTTCGGATCCAAAGGAACGGATGACGATAAGCATCTTGGTGAGTCGGAGTCGAACAAGTTTATTGCCGATCCTTCTTTGATTGTTGAAGAGAAAATTGATGGCACCAATGTTGGCATTCACTTTTCCGCTTCTGGCGAACAAATATTGCAATGCCGAGGTCATCTTGTCACTGAAGGTATGCATCCTCAGTACGATTTATTAAAACAATGGGCGACGGTTAAACGTGCCGTCATGGAAGAATTGATTTTCGATCGATACATTCTGTTTGGCGAATGGGTCTATGCGCGACACTCGATTCACTATCGAAAGCTCTCGCATTACTTCTTTGAGTTTGACATTTATGATAAGAGAGACAAGGTTTTCCTCGATTTGAATTCTCGATTGCGCATGTTGGCCGGAACCGGTATTCAAACCGTTCCGATGGTGCATACGGGCCAGCTAAACCGAAAAAAGCTAGAGGGTTTGATTGGACCATCAAATTTTGACAGCCATTTTGAAAACCCGATCACCAACCGAGCAGATCCTTTGATGGAAGGATTGTATTTGCGAACGGAATCACATGGAGTTGTGACAGGCCGTGCAAAGTATGTACGACCTGAATTTGTGGAGAAGATGAAACAGAGTACGCATTGGCAGCATCAGCAAATGGTGCCCAACCTTTTGGCAGACGGCGTGGATATTTGGTTATGAAATGGGAACAACTGAAAAATAAGTCCATCGATGAGATCGCCGCATGGGCCGAGACGCAGGGTTGGTGTCAAGCGATGGCAGATTGCGTTCAGGATGCCGAGTGGCATTCCGAGGGGGACGTATGGACCCACACCAGGTTAGTGCTTGTTCAATTGACTGAGTTAATGGAATGGAATGATCTCTCAAAGCACGACCAAACAGTTTTGACTTTCACGGCATTGTTTCATGACGTAGCCAAGCCACTAACAACAGAGATTGATCCAGAAACAGGTAGAGTGCGTTCGCCAAACCACGCAGTCAAGGGGGAGTTGGTCGCAAGGAATGTTTTGCGAGGATTGGGCTGTGATTTAATAACACGCGAGCAAATTTCGCGATTGGTTCGCTATCATGGACGACCAGCATTTCTTTCTGAGCGAGCGGAGCCGGTGCATGAGGTTGTTCGATTGTCATGGTTGGTAAACAATCAGTTATTGTATCTATTTGCAGTTGCAGACACTCGTGGTCGTGATACAGACGCGATGGATCGCCCAGAGGAAAACTTGCATTATTGGAGGATGCAAGCTGAGGAACTTGGTT
>Ga0315899_10002795_pt1 | contig 19162 bp, 18 predicted proteins | sample LakEriMetagenome_2_FD_203518 | JGI IMG/M metagenome (GOLD analysis project Ga0315899, IMG submission 203518) | Freshwater fungal communities from buoy surface, Lake Erie, Ohio, United States - Buoy 4 MA112 | ecosystem: Environmental > Aquatic > Freshwater > Lake | place: USA: Lake Erie, Ohio... | reverse complement strand
ACCACACCACTTCGGCGCGTTTCTTCATTTTTTCCCACGCTGCAAACTCTGGAGTGTCTTTGGGAGGCTTGTCAGGCAAGGTCTGCTGTTTAATTATCTTTTTTCCGCCGGCCTTGTAGGTGGGCAAAATTTCAAAGCGACCTTTCCCGAGGTTTTCGAAGGTGCCCTTGGGATACTTTTTGTTCAGCTCCTTCTTCGTGTTCTGCCGATATAGCGGGAGGCAGAGCAGCAGAGAGACACGGACTGATGTTTGAGTGCCGGTCTGTGCCGCGGCGCGACTGGCAATCTCCATATATACATACCCGTGTACTGTATACACATACCAGTGTAATGCATTCAGTAGTAGATACATAGTGTCACATCATCATACATACTGTCACATCATCATACATACTGTCACATCATCATGCCAGTGTAATGCATACAGTAGTAGATACATAGAATAAATGTTTTTGTACGTGGTGTGTGTTCCTATTTCACAGGAATACATACGTGACGGGCGACCTCGATAGGTTATCGACATACCTGTTGACCTGTACCATGCATACAGAACATGCATAAACTAAACCTCGACATACGGCATAAACCAAACCTTCATAGGTTATCGACAACCTGTTGACCTGTATCATGCATACGGTACATACATGAAACTAAATAGGTATAAGATGAATGTCATGTCTTTGTGCTTTGTGCTTGTATGTGTGTCGTTCAGTGCAGTCCTTCAGTGCAACTCAGCTGCGCGAACTGGCAAACTTGAGAGCCGGAGTGTCGGCCTACGCGTTGCGTCAGAACAGTTTTTGTAGACCCCTTAAAACTAACTAAACTTCGAAACTAAACCTCGGGCCGGAATGTCAGCCTACGCGTTGCTTCAGAACAGTTTTTGTAGACCACTTAAAACGAAATAAACTACTAACTAAACCTCGAGCCGGATTGTCAGCCTATGGGTCGATTCACTACAGTTTTTGTAGACCCCTTTTGCGAGTGAGCCCCGCCGAGGCAATTTCAAATGCCCATAAATGCAGACAGACCCACGACACCCCACAGGACAACACAGAAAGACACACACGGAGAGTGTAGAGACACCACGCGAAGACAAAACGGACCAGCACGTAAACAGAAAGACACACAGACACACAGACAGAGACACAGACACACAACAAGACACACCCATGCAGACAAGATGTCAGCGTCCTGGCCAGGGGCTGACGGGGGGGATACATACCTCAAGGCGATTGCTGAGTCTGTGTGTGCTTTCGTCACAGGTTTTCTTAACGCCTGCACGCACACGTGGCCCCAATCCACGCGTGGGCCGCACGCAGAACGAGCGGCAGGAGCATTTCGCGCGAGCGGAAAAGAGGTTCAAGACATAGAGGAGCGCGAAATAAAAGAAATGCACAATAGATTCAACACAGACAAACGGCCAAGGAGAAGCACAACAAGAGCGCGGAAACGCAAGAAATGTAGCGTGACGGTACAACACTCGCCAGATCAATGGCAGTAGAGGACACGCGAACACATAGAGTACACGCGACGACACGGTAGAGCATGAAACAATGCACACGCATGGCAAACATCAAGAGAGAATGGGTCATGGAGGCGGGCCCGGAGCATGTCAAGAGGTCACTAAGTTTTTCGCATGCACATGCAGTCGTTGCCAGAGCCCGAGGAGAAACCAGGCTGACTCTATAGACTCTTTCTCACTTGTCTGTTACACTGTCAGCCTGAGAGAAAAGGCAAGTGCACATATTTTGTCATCATGAGCAGCGGACAGTTCTATCTTGCCGGCGCACACCTGCAAATTCGACGGGGAGATGCGCAGTGCCATTGAACGCAGCCTCGCGTCTGGCAGCAGCGCCGACATGACAGCCAGTCAGCCTTCACAAAGAGCATGCGCACAGACGGACAAGCCTGAATCTCGCTAACTCGCTGCGACTTACAGCTGCTTGTTCAGTAGATCTGCCTCCTCTTTTATCACAGCTGGCTTTTTCTTCCTGGGGTCCACTGACTGCCAGGCGACAACGCGTCGAACCAGTCACGCGCCATCGAAACGACTGGCAGCCAGCGACTACGCACAGAGAAGAGGCGAATGCACAGCAGGATGTCACGAGGGCAGGGCAGCAGACGAAGGAGCCGGGGCAGGGACGCAACCTTGCCCTTGTCGTTCTTCACCCCCTCGGCCGGGATGTACGGCACGGGCTCCGTGACAAACGGCATAACGAGTTGCCCCATAGCTCCGAGCGCAAAGCCGGAGATAAAGTCTGAATACTCGCTCACCGTAACCTGCACATCTTCCACAAACTTGTCTATGCCCTCCTGCGCTGGCGTCTCCTGGTTCTGCGCCCGGCCTCCCAGCGCCGGCGGCTTCTTGGCCTGTGGAGATTTTGACATCCAACCACAACCCCCTATGACAAGGCGTCGGGGTCCCTTGTTTGCCCTTTCGCACCTTTTTTTACTTCGATTACTTCCTCTGCGATCAGGCTCTGCCTCTGAGGCAGAGAGGAGGAGCTCCTTGGAGCGGCCTGCCGAGCCCATCCTGCCAGGGATGGGCAAGAGGCAAGGGGAAGTTTGCAACTGGTGAAGTTTGCAAGGCCCTCCGACTCGGAAGTGACAGTGCATGGTAACTCACCTGCAGCCTCTCTCTCTGGCTGCGTCGGTAGTCAAAGAGTCAAAGTACATTGGTCTGGGACTCGTCGTGTCGCAGGACCAGGGAAAAGTGCACTCGCGACCCCTCCGCATCGAGATGAGGGGACTCACTGCGACGTCGCCGGAGGAGGAGCTTGAGCCTGAGAGCATGGGACCAGTCACGGCGAACTCGTGCTTTGCCGCTCCTAAGCCCTCAGACTCATTACTCTCGCCGCGCCGGGTTGTGCCCACTGTTTCGGCTTTGTTCGAAGAGAGGGAGCGCCAGCGGGCGCGCGAAAAGGCGCGGGAAACGCACAGGTCTCCAAGTTCCGCTAATGCCTCAACGAGAGATGCACAGGTCTCGAGGCTCCGCCTCGACGCGAGAGATGTCCCACGTGATGCCTCCACAACGACCTTGGAGAAACGGGATCATTTGTTGGCAGATACGCGCGATGCGTTTCTCCAGGTGCCTTCTCGTGTCGCATCGGCCTCCGATCCCTTTCACAGAGTCTTTTTGCGGTTACCATCTGTGCCGTTGTAATTGCATCAACGCGTAATGACTTGCCCAACAGGGTCTGACAGGGGGCGAGCAGAACGAAGCACCACCCCAACTGCCACCACCACATCATGGGCCTGAAGGCCTTCACCTACTAACCTCAGCCCCGCTCAGTGCAAGGTCTGAATCACAAGAGCTCGAGACACCACTGCGCGTCGCACCCTACATCAAAGACGCCCTTGCGGCCTCGTTGACAATCGTCGACGGGCACGCATCTCCATCCAACCCTGCCTCCCTCAACGAGGCAGATGCAGCATCGTCATCAGAGCCCGCGAAAGGCGAAAAAGGCGAGCCTGGTGCGAGCCCCTGTAGCCACCAAAAAGGGTGTATGCCGCCGCACATCTCACCGCAACGTGGGACGTGGGATAGCAGACGTGGGCCACCGAGCTTCGATCATGTGGTGCAGACACCTAGAGATGCACCGCCCGCAAAGATGCGGACGCGGACAAGGCACACGGAGGACGCGACACCGGAGACGCACAAGACACATGGGCAGCCGCTGGCAAGCCAACAGCACGAAGGCTCGGCGGCGCCGGCAGTACCGGCAGCAGTGCAGACAGTCTCTCCACGCGAACCCCCAACCCCCCCAACGCCAGAAGGGTGGTCGCGTCACCACTCCAAGACCTGGGATAGGACGTACTATTACTGCCAAAGCACAAAGCGGCGTTCGTGGATACACCCCAATGTGTTAGCCAAAGATCTCCACCGGGTGCATCCTCAGACACCAGCGCTCAGCGCGCATGTACCTGTCACACCATCCCTTGGGACGGCGACGTATACGACATCCCCCCCCCCTCTTCTTCCACCCAGCTCCTTGGTACCACGGTCGCCTGCAAGACCAGCTTCCCCACTTGTCCCATCCACCCCCCGCTCCCCGCTCCTCTCGGCACTGGAACTTGCTAAGCTCAGCAACGCGACGCTGACGAGCCAACACCAACTAGACTCGCCGTCAGCCTTTCTAGGGCTCACCCGCTCAGCGCACAAGCCGCCCCAGCCCCAGCAATACATGTCGCACCCCCTCCACCTCTCTCCCCCCTCACCGCGTCTGCTGGCGTATCTCTCCCCTCGCCTCCAGCAGACACGTGGGGGCTGGGCTCCTGGGGGTATCGTGCGTGCTGTCGCGGGTATTCTGTCGGCTAGTGGTGGTGGCGGTGGGAGGGATACTGCGGGGCCTGGGGGGTTGGGACCTGAGGGCGGTGGGGATGGCACTGCTGGGGGTGGGAGGGGTAGTAGTAGTAGGGGGGGGGGTAATGGGAGTAGAGACGCAAGGCCAAGTGCAGGGGTGGCTGGTTGCGGTGATGGGGGTGATGAGGACGGGGGTGGGGGTGGGGGTAGGGGTAGGGTTGGTGCGCCGGGTGTGCACGGGGGCTGTGAGTATTATGAGGAGGAAAAGGAAGAGGAGGAAGAGAAGAGGGAGAAGGAGGCAGAGCGGGAGAGGGAGAACCAGAAGGAGAAGGAGAGGGAGAAGGAGAGAAAGTCCGAACGCGCTCGTATCAAAGAGCTGGAGGAGCTGGTCAAGGCACGAGGAGGAGGAGGACCAGGCGGAGGAGAAGGAGGGGGGCAAGGAGGAAGAGGACAGCGTCAGTACTCGACGCGCGAGCAGCTGCTGCGTGACAACGCCCAAGAGGCCGAGGCGGCAGCGGAAGTGGCGGAGAAGACTCTCGTGTCCACACGTGCCGCCCTGCGGCTGCGCGGTATGGCGCAAGTTTTGGCGCTGAAAGCTGAGACACGAAGACTCCGCGGCCACAGAGCACTCCTCTTGCAGCAGGCCCACAAGGCAGAAGCCTCCAACACAACTCTGAAGGGCAGGAGGCGCGCTGGCGCTCCAGGGGGGGGGGGGCAGGGGTCATTGGACACTATTCGTGACAGCAGGACGTGTCGCACGGAGAAGCGTGTGTGTGAGGGGGGGGGGGGAGAGAGAGAGTTTGTTAGAAACGTGGCAGAGGCGTCGGAGGGCGCGCGTGGGGTTGTGTCGGAATTGCTGGACATCAGCGCCATTAGTACTGCGGACTCCCTCTCTGCGCCGGCGAAGCGGGACCGTTTCGAGGACTCCTCAGATTCTAGCTCCGATGGATGGGGAGGAGGAGGTGGTGGAAGGAGCAGAGGAGGCGCGGCAGGTGACGGGAGTGTGTCGGTGCTCAAAAATGAGATCACGGAGCTCAGGTCTCAGCTATTCAAGATTAAGAGGGAGGCTCAGCAGAGCGAGATGCAGCTGCGCGAGCGGCTTGAACGCGAGTTCGCACAGCAGCTCGCCGTCAACGTGGCGCAGGATGTTGAGGCCGCTCTCCAGCAGATGCACGGACAAAACAGCGCTGATGTCTTGCACAACGACTACTTGCGGGACGAGTACCTTCGATCTTCTGCTGAGGCGGTGGAGTGCCATCGGACAATGTCTTCCGCCAAAATCGCTGCTCGCTCTCTCCTCAACGACCTAACAGTATGTACGATGGAAGCCTACCTCCTCAACGCGATCTATCTAGGAGCTCCTGTCGCAAATACTCGTGACGCACACGTTGCTATGGGGGGGACGCACCAGTGGGGGGCCCGGGTTGAAATTCCAGAATTCAACATCCCCACCGCTCAGCTGCCGAGTAGCCCGCCTGTCGGGGCCCGCTGGCCTTCCAGCCAGACTCACAAGGCATTCAACAAAAAATGGAACGAGCGAATGGCAGCGTCGGCAGAGGCACGAAATTCTCAAAAATACTCTCTCTCTACGTATATATTGACTTTACATAGTAAAGGTACTTGGGCACTAACTTTTGAGAATTTCTGCCCAATCTACAACCGCTCCGCGTGCGCTGCAGAATTGCAGCGTTGGGTCGTCGAGCATCATGCAGATACTAGTTGACCAGGGCGCGGCAACAACTGCGATGCAGGACAGCTGCCAACCACTTTCACCTCGTCCTCCTTCACCTCTTCCTCTTTCTCCTCTTCTTCTTTCTCCTCGTCCTCTTTCGGGATCAGATGCAGGTGTGCTATAAGAGTACATCGAAGGCCTCGTTTCGTATATCGTAGGTCTCTTTTCGTATATCGTAGGTCTCGTTTCGTATATCGTAGGTCTCTTTTAGTTCTGTTGTTGTCGTGGCTCGCAGCTGTCCTCTTTGAACTCAGCATTGCTGGTCCCTTTTTCCTCCCTATTAGCATATTTTAGGTTTCCTTTCCTGTTAGCATACTTTGGGTCTCCTCTAACCCAAATATACACATTTTGGGGCTCTGTTACGTCTTTTTGGTCTCTTTTGACCCTTCCGCATACCTCAAATGATGCGGAGGCTATTAAGTGGCAGACAATCCGCTTTGGCCTGAGAGTACATTTTTGTTTTTTTTGAGAGAGAGTGTCGTTAATTACATTGTAGGTCTTTTTCATGTGGGTTTAGGTCTCTTTTGACTCTGTTTCGGTCTCTTTGAACTCATCTCTTTTGACACTTGAGACTACCTCAGATGATGTCGAGGCCATTGAGCGACAAATTGCCCGCCGTGCTTTGGCCTTCCTTACTGGGCGAGTAGATTTGTCAACAGTAGCGCTTTCGCTGAATGCCCTGTCGCCGGGATCCACTGATCGCTCGGTGAAAGGTGTGTCGCCAAATGGGCAATACACACACAGATACACACAGTCACACACACACACACACACACACACACACACACATTGCACAGGTGCAGAGGGATCAACCCCACGCGGCGAAAGTCCAGGTACTTCAGTACTCTTTTGTTGGTCAAATCTCGCAGGGTATACATGCGCCGTTGCCGCCTGAGAGAGGGGAAAGATAGCGGAACAGAGATAGTTTATCGGGGCATTTGATAATGAGCGGCCCAGGACGGTGAGAAGGGATCATCGTCTCTGTTAGCATTTTAGATGAGGTGATGGGTGTGTGTGTTTTGGCTGCGGCACAAATCTCTCTTTGTCTCTCCCTCTCCCTCGCTCTCGCTCTCGCTCTCGCTTGCTTACTTGCGCGCGCGCGCGCGCTTCCTCTCTCTCGCTCTCGCTCTCGCGAGCTCTTTCTCTCTCTCGCTCTCGCTCTCGCGAGCTCTTTCTCTCTCGCGCGCGCGCGCGCTCTCTCTCTCAGGAGCCGCAAGCAGCAACTTTTCAAGGAGATTCCAGAATGCATCACCCACGTTCGTTTTTTTATCAGTTTTTTTGCTTCCAGAAAGCATCACCCACGTTAGTGGTTTTATCAGTTTTGTTAGAAAATTTAATTAGTTTTTTTTGCTTTCAGAATGCATCACCCACGTCAGTGTCCTTTTCTATCTCTCTCACCTGCCTGCTGTGCTGGTGTATGGCGTTGAGTGTGATGGAAACATATCTGATATCACTTGCGGCAGGAGCAAAAAAAAAACTATATTTTTTTGTTGTGTTGCGACATTCTGTAATCACAGACATATTTGTTTTAGGTTTAAAAAATAATGCCTTACCTCGGTCAATTTTTGTATGTAAACAAATTGCTTATCCATCAATACCCCCTTCGTATGTACATATATACGTATGTATGTACATACACACACACACACACACACACACACACTCACTCACGTGATGATACAGGGACAGGACGAGCGAAAGAGCACGACAGCAGGTGTCGGAGGCGCTGGAACAACTGGCTGTCTTCAAACGGTGATGTTAGTCAATGTAGTGCGTGTGGTTGCGGTGACGTGGACCAGGAGAGCAGTGACAAAATGAGGCTGGGGATGCGGCAGGGAGTTTCATAGACCTTGTGAAGATTCCATGCAAATTTAGAAAATAAGATGATACAGCAGTGAAGTAGTTGCAACTACAACTTCACTGCATTATTGTTCGTGACTCACGTGCCAACGCCCTGTGCTTGGAGCGCTGGCCCAGCGCTCCGTTTTGCCTGACTGTTACTGGTATGGTGGCATGTGACGGCAGGCAGCATGCAGCGAAACAGCGTGCCGCTGCTACCATGCACTTCCAGCATAAGGCACAGACAGTAGGCAGTGCCGCGCAAGGCTCCCATCCCGCACAGGTAAAGGCGGTGGAAGAGGCAGGGCATGCAGAGGCATCGCAGCTAGCCGAAGCATGGACGCAGCAAACGCTCACCTCTATTCGTTCTCTTGAGTGGACCATGCCGTCCGCCCAAGGTGACTCGTCAGCCTTCGGAAAGCCCGTGTCGGAGGAAAGCGACGATACCAGCGACACGTCTGGAACGCCAACGTCCGTTTATTCTCTTGAGAGGACCGTGCCGTCCCTCCAAGCTGACCCGTTGCCGGTGTTAGATGTGGTGTTGCAAAGTAGCCCCAAGACACTCGAAGGGTCCTTCGCTGCCGTTGAAGAGCGTGGAGAGCGTGCCAGACAGCAAGAGACCCTGCATAAAGTAAGCGGCGGCATGCGCAAAAAGTACAGTGGGCCACATTGCTATTATGATTGCACCTTATTGCGTGGATTCGCGAAAGTGTCTATCATCTATTATGACTGACAGTATGACTTGCGTGTGTTCTCCCCCCCAAAAAAACCACGATGCATACCACTTTGGCCAAACAAGAGGTTGAAAGAGCAAGAGCAAATGGCAGAACTGCTGCATAATATAACATCGTCGTCAACAAATTCTCCCTACGCTTCTTCAGCCATTGCCTCCTCTCCTCCAGCCATACCGCCGCCGCGCTCACCCGTCCCACCCCTCAAGTTGTTGCCTCGTGAACCACCGAATGACGGAGGCGTGGAAGAGGGGCAGGGTAAAGACGCGTCCATGCACGTGGCAAGCTTTGTCAACGACGCCTTTGCTTCCTTTCTTTCCGATCAGGTGAAGCCGACACGAGAAGAATCTTCGTCCGGGCCCATTTCGGCCCCATCACGAGCTCTGCCAGCGTCTGGGTCAGACTCACCGAAAGTAGCTCGGTATAAGCGAAGAGAGCGGATTGAGAACGGGTGCGAGGATACTGAAGTCCTGCAGGACGAAACGCCAGGACTATGTACTTGGAGGGACGTCACGGACAATCTACCGGACAACAATCCGCCGCCTGTATCACCAAGTACCAAGTCGCCACGAAGGACCAAGTCGCCAGACACTCAGCACTTTTATCTCTAAACCGGTGCTTGCTGATGTGAACGCACGCACAGATGCTGAGGAGAAGTTTACGCAGATTTCGATTGTTTCTGCGGTAATTTTTTTGAGCTTAGTTCCAATTTTACAATTCGGAACAAAAATGCATTACTGAACAATTTACTATACATGTACATGTGTTTCGGCCCTTGCATGTGCAAGCCCATTCTTCCCTTTCGGGTGCGAATCCCACTCCGTCCACCTATCCTTAGCCTTCCACTGTCGTGCTAAGCGCCAGTTCGTCTTCGGATCAACTTATTAGAAAGATGTTTTGGAAACGCACTTGGACACGAGCGCCGCTCTCAAGCGCAACAACAACGCGTTCTGGATCTTGGGGTGCTGCGCTTAGGATGAAACCGTGAAGGTCGTTGTACAGCTTACTCTGGAGGTCTCTGAGCTGCACCGACATTCCCTCCTTTAGATGCGAGGGTAGCTGCAGTACCACTTCCCTCAGAGGTACGGCTTGCTCTTTGTCGACAAACTCCCCCGTTTTGTCTTTCTCTGTGAATGTGTACATATAAAGAACATCGCTCAGGGTTCACAGCTAGCTTTGCATTTGCACAGGCACGAGTGTACAGGTGTGTGTGTGCAACCTGGGAAGTTTACGACGATAAGGGCTGAGTCGAGGTTGTCGGCCCGCATCACCTTCCCCTTCACGCTATTATACACCACCTGCCTGCCTTTCTCCAAGCCACGAGGAAGAGCAAAGCGAAGATTTTCATATCGAATACTTTTGAAAGTGCCGACAACCAAGTCGCCTACCGGTTCCAGCCACACAATGGCTCGGTCGATATCTTCTTCATCCGGACGCTCGATTGTTCCGAACTTGCCATTTTGGGACTGCTTCTGGAGACCCTCCGTCACCACGCGGCAGCCTACTGAATATCCTTTGCGGAGTATCAATCCCATGTGCTCTGATTTGACCGCACACATACGATTACCGTTGTCGATGCGAACAAGGATACGGGAGGGGTCCTGCTCAAATGCTCTGACAATCGTTGCCTCATTTCCATTATAGTTGCTGTTGTTTCCAGTCAAATTCTGCAGTTTGACACGCAGGCCTTGCCGATAGCTCGATTGCAGTGCGAATTCACAGTTCTCAAACTTGACCTCCAACTCCAGGTTCTCTCCAGAGACCACATAGCATCGATGAGGATCTGTCTTATGCACGCCCTGGATGCGGCAGTGTAGACCATTGTACTTCTTATTTTTTGCTAGCCCAGTGATGACCAGCTTGCGACCAACCTCAAGCCCATTTGGCATAATGTAGTCAGCATTATTCTCAAAATCAATCCCAGACACTTGCATCTCAATACCATTATCAAGCTTGAACAAGATGAGCGAGTTATCGTGGACAGCATCTTGCACCGTTCCAAATTTACCTCTGTTTTCCGGTCCAAAATCGTTGCCCTTGATCTTGAAGCGTGTGGTCCGCTTCATTCTCTGCCGCACTGGTGTATACGAAAACGGGTTCGGGTCTAGCCATCTTTTGCACTCCTCGAGTCTGCGCGTTGCTGACTCGAGATGAGCTATCGCTTCTTGATCCGCATCTTCGCACGCCGCTTTGATTGCTTCACGAGCTTTGCTGCGCGTCTGGGCTAGTGCTATGGTTGCTTGTTTCAGCGCCAGTGCTTTGGCCTCCTTTGCCTTCGTGGCAAGCAGCAGCTCCTCTTCGAGCGCTGCCTCAATGCTCCTATGGGTCGACAAAGTGTTATCATGGTCTTTGCCCAACCTCGACTCAAATATGCGTGTCGCCTTCCAGTACTCAGCGACAGCCTGATTCCTGTCGCCGGATATCATGTGGATATTTCCGATGCATCGTAGTGCATTTGCCACATCCAAGTCGTCGCTAGTGAATTTGGCCGTTCGAACTTGAACCACGTGCTTGTACATAGACAGTGCCTCATGTAAGCTATCCGAGGCCTCTTGAAAGCCCTCGACATGTTTCACTTTGCTGCCATAGGTGCCTTGAAACAGTTTGCTAGCCGCATCGTGCGACTGTTCTATGATTCTTGTGACCAGCTCCGCTGGCGTGGCATCACCGACAGCACCACGATAGACACGCATTACAACTGCATTACGCTCGGGAAGGACTGATGTCATCTTCATCTGGGCTGGCTGTACTCCCAGCACTTCGGCAATTTCAATCTCCAGGCTCTTTTGGAATTTGGTATTGGTCTGCAGGTCTTCGAGAACGTCTTTCTTAATTTTGAGCTCCAAACAAAAGGCTGAAGACATTGGGAAGCCGCCATCATCCTGCGATTTTGTCTTGGCAGTTGCCTCTTTCAAAAGCACTGTGCCAAGGTTCATTTCAGCCGCGCACACCTCCAGATGCGAGTCCCCGAGTGATTGTCGTAACACAGCAAGTGCTGTTTCCAGCCTACTCCGAGCTTGGACCAAATCACCGAGCTTCTCGTTGCTTGTTCCCAAGCCTACAAGAGCCCTAGCCGTGTCAACGTGCTCAGGTCCTGACAATCTGACTAGCATTGCGTATGCTTGTCCGAACATCTCGTGTGCACTCCTATATCTCGACATCTTCAGGTGTACGCTGCCCAAATTTAGCATATTGTGAGCATGGTCGAGGCTTTCGTTTGGTGCACAGCTTCTCACGATTTTGAGAGACAACTCCCACTCACTTTGAGCTTCCTTCCATGCCTCCAATTCGAAGTGAACTGAGCCCATGTTGCGAACAATGCCAGCAAACTCCAGGTTGTTTTCACCCATCTTATTTGAGACAAACGACTTGGCCTTGACCAGAAATGCCTGCGCCTTTGCGTAGTCGCCTTGTTTGCGGTGGATAACTGCAAGATTATTCAAACACCGGGCCGCATTCAAGGTGTCTTTGCACGTTTCGTAAATTTTAAGAGCTCCAGAGTACTCAGCGGCGGCTGAATCCCATTGGCCCAGCTGGTCTTGCGCCATGCCGACACCGACAGAAGTGCGCGCCACATCCCAGCTGCCTGGTCCGAGCCGCGTGCGATAAATTCGTTTAGCCCTGTCGAAGACTTGAACAGCCTGTCGATAGCGTGCTTGATCGTGGAGGACGCGACCATGGAGTTCATACACTTCGGCTATGGCTCTGTGCTCGTGGCCGAAAACATGAGTACGTATAGCTCGGCACTCATCGACAGTTTCAATTGCTTTCTCGAATTTGCGTTGCAGAGTACGCGATAGTCCGATTTTTAGCAATGTCGCAGCGACACGCGTGAGGTCTTCATCTCTCGCACCTGGCAGTATACTGGATCCCTGAATTGCTTCGTTTTCAGCAACGTCCTTCCCCTCTTTTTGGTTTCCTGCCGCGTCGCCTTCCTGCATCCTTGCTATTTTCTTCGCGGCGTTCTCCAGCACGGCGTTCTGTATGTGCATTGCCTCAATGTACTGGAACTCAGCTAGCTCATGGTTGCCCAGATCAGACAAGGTGTCTCCGATTTTGGAAAGAATGTCTGCTCGATGCAGTTTGACTTGATCTTCTACGCCTTCTAGGTACGCGCAGGACACGCGGTCTATGAGTGACGTCATCCGGCCCTGACTTAATGGGTTCTCATCCTCCTCCTCCATCTGGCACATCTCATGCAGCTTCTGCACAAAGTGCAGCGGGCCTTGGTATAGTTTGCTGCCCTCGGGTAATAGCGACTGTATGTCGGACTTCACCTGCATTTCTACCATAGTACATCCCGGTGTCAGTTCTTGGAAAGGTGACTGCATCGTGTTCAATGCGATCTTGGCCAACTGAATGCTATCAGTTGGGAGACCAGCAGCACATGAGAAATCGAGCACGAATTGTCGCGACATCGCCTCGAAATCCGATACCGCGCTCTGCAAATCCACTTGTAGACGAAGGAAAAATTTGAACCATTCGCCCTTCCTTTCGTCACTTTCTACCACTGGAAACTGTGAACATGCATACATAGCTTGCTCAAAGCGGTTGAGGGCTTCGGCGTGCTTGCCCTGGGCACGAAAACAGTCCGCAACGAGACATGTAGCCTTGACAAACCATCCGTCGTGCTGACAGTCGAGGTCGTGAAACATTTTCAAGAACTGCTCAAGCTGGAACTGGGCATCGTGATACTCTTCGCGACGCACGTGAAGTTCACCAGTGTGGAATGACACAGCCAACAAGCGCGGGTAGTCTCCATCCTTGGTTGATGCCTCTTCATGAAGTTTTCGGAGCAAACGGAGTGGCTCGTCAAGATCGTGAAGGTTTCCCGCAATGTATTCCGCACACGCACGGACAAAAGAAAATGAGAACGTGCCGCCGAGCGACTCGGCCTCGAGCACATGCACAAGCCATTCGCCCCGCTCCGGGCGAATCTGCACCTTCTCTTTATCGTGATGCGACATGCCTTTCTCCAGTAATGCGCAGAAGCGATCTAATCCTGCCTCCTTTAGGTCAGGAAAGTGCTCGCGAATTGCGAGTTGCAGCAGTGGATTCATGCGAAGCGTCGCATCACCACTCACTTCTAGACAGCCATAGCAAATGAGCGTGTCGAAGTGTCTATCGCAATGGTCCATAGCCTCGAAAATATTGCGGTGTATGCTGTTGGAGTGGCAACAGGCACATGCTAGCATCATGAATTGCAGCACAGGGTCAACTTTGTGCAACGCTGTCATCGTGGAAGCCACCACAGACATTAGGGCACAAACATAGCCTCGCTCTTTGCTGGTCATACCTGCTGAACAGTACCGCATTTCAAATGTCAGGTCCACAGGTTTTTTGGTGGCCATGAACTTGACCAGTTTCATTTTCTCTTGCTTCATGAGGGAAAGGGCAAGGCTCAAGGAGAGTGGGTGATTATGCAGTTCACGCAGCAATGAATCAACGAGGGAGGGCGACTCGTTCTTCAAGGTACGTAGCACGTATGCTTGACCTTCATCATTTGATAGGTGAGGCAATTCTACCAAATTTTGCCACTTCACCGATTTCCAGTGTGCAGGTCGGGATATGACCAAGACCATACCATGAGAAAGCGGTAAATCCAGCAAATCCATCACTGCTTCATCTTCCACGTCTTCGAGCACCACAAACCAGCCGGGATGCAGCGTCATCCATTGTCGAATGCGTGCGAGCACAGCCTCCAAGGCATCTTCGTTGTCGTCAACAAGCCCGAGGAAGTGGGCAAGTGTCAAACAGTCGTAGTAAAGTTGTGTGCTGTTGGTGCCATGTAGCCAAAAGAAAGCTTGGCAGTAGTTTTGCCAATACAGCCGGTGCAAAAGTGCGCCAGCCATAGTTGTTTTGCCAATCCCATGATCGCCGCACAGCATGCACACACCACGCATCCATGAACCCTGTGGTTTACACTCTAAGCAACGACTTTCGAGATAGTCCAGACAGTCCTGTGCACCGACACCGAGCGACGGTATGCGTACTTTACGGTTCACGAACTCAGGCCTGCCCGCCACAACGTCGGGAGGCACACGCCACAAAAGTCGCGAACGAAAGGATTGGGCGACAGCCATTCGGTCCTCCGGCTCGACTTCATAGCTCGGCAAAGGAACATAGCGGCGACGAGCATTCGCTTCAGCCACGCGGAAACTGGGATGAAACATGAAGTTTTGTCTGAGACCATCATAGTCTAGCTTTAGCTCGCACTCCGAAAACTCACTTTCGAAGCTCGAGTGTAGTCGCATTAGGGTGTCGTGAAAGTCAATCGCCCGCTGTATAATCCAGCGCTGCAAATGGGCCAAAAATGCCGAACCTGCCTGATTTTCACGTTCCGATAGCTGTCGGCCCCCGTCGCGGTAACAGCGAAGAACCATCGAATTATGTGCCCGTCGCTGGCACGTTGGGATGTAGTGCCCGGAAAGGTCGCCAATGGTGTCATGGCTGTCGACAATAATCAGGGCCGGCGGCGCACCGTAGGCACGCACTGCAGCCAGCTGTTCCTGGAACCAGTCCAGCGAGAATGCTTTAGATTTGACTTCTTCCTCCCAGTCTACGCGGTTGTGGCGGAAGGAAGCTAAGATGTTGGCGTCGTCGGGCAGCATGTAGGTGGCCTCACGCACCCGAATCACGTTTCCTACAAAAAGAAACAAGTTGACACTCCTGGTGAATGACACCGAGCTCACACTTGCTTGAATAGCACGTTTTGCAGTAATCGTAGTCGCATTTTCGATCACTTGCGTGCTCCAGTGGAGCGACTCAAGATGCTCGCAAAACAAAGCCAGTCCGTGTTTCTCCAGAGCTCCAGGCCCGTGCAAAAAAGAAAAAAGAAGGGCACAATTTTCGTAAGATGCAAGGGCTGCATGCTCCTGAAGATCGATGGGCAGACACAGACCCTCGACTAGGGTGTTGACCTTCGACACCACGGGCGCTCTGAGGTCAGGTGAACCGTCAAAGGTTTCCACACCAGACAGCTTCTCAAGCGAGTCTTGCAGCACCTTGCGCACGGCAGCAAAGGCCAAATCCTCTTCACATACATGATCACAGCCCTGGCAGACACCACCTACAGTTTTGAGAGGACTCAACGACTCATAAATCGTCCAGCATGCCTTTTCAGCTCCTGAATATACCCGAGAACAGTGACTCACTGTCTCCCACGGGACTCGCCATCTCCACCCGTGCTCCTGGACTTCCACGCAATGAAAGTTGCAAGTTTTGTCCTCCATCTCGACTACCTTGACCCAGAGATTCTCGCAATTTTCTACGCCGCCTGTGTGTGACAAGTCTTCCGGAATCCGGTCCTCCTGGATGCAACAGAAGGTGATGTGGATGCAGCGAACGGACGAGTGCCTAGCCTCGTGCGACTGGGAATAGTCTTCGCGAAAGCGAACATACAGCACGGCCATAGGTGTACCGCGGCCACTTTCGGGGTCCTTCCTGTCGGGATCTCTGCACCAGATCTCCCACATCACCTTTGGCGACTGCGCCCCCCGACATCCCAGTGGCAGCTCATTGAGGGCAAGGACTTCGACGCCAGATTTGTCTGACAGCACACGCTTGTAAAACTCGGCAAACGCTTTCGGGTTTGTCTCCTTAATGCGCGCCCCCAAATCAGCAGGCCCGCCCGGCCACCAGCACGCTACACAGCGTGCAAACGCCTTCCTGTCAGATTTGTTCACTCCTGGCGGCGCACGCAGCACGGGCCCGAGTCAGAGGCCGGACCCGGTAGCGCGCACGCGCGAGGGCAGCTCACAGATCGTTCACACGCATGGTCATAGGGGATCGACACTCGGCAACTCGCACCGCGCGGCCACTCATGCTTCAGGAAGACAGAGTAGCTTATCGGCTCGATCAGGCGGCGCTCCACGAGCTGGCGCGGCACCTTGCACCTGCACTGCGCGACGCGGGCACGCTTGGGCGGCGCGACGCGCGGCTTTTCGCGCGTCCATGACCCCTGCCCAAAGGGCTGCCCGTTCCGCCAGCTGCCGCTGTAGCGCACGCCTGTGTTGTAGAAAAGGGTGCCGGTCCCGTGCGGCTGCCCGTCCTGCCACTCACCGCGGTAGGTCCCCTCCTCGGTCGTGTACTCGGCAAAGCCGGTCGCCGGCCGCTCCGTGCCGTCCTACCGACAGGCATGGCCTTACACTTGTGAGGTGAGCGAGCGCAGCGCGCACCGTGCACGCACACACTCGCTCACACACCTGCTGCCGCCGGGTGTGGTAGACCGGATGCTGCACGCGGCGCACGTTCGTCGGCATCGGAGAGCGCGAGCGAGAGAGATACAAGAGGGCACTCGTCAGTGGCGGTGCCCTGCGCCAGGCTTCGGCATTGGCTTCCGATTGCCCCCTTTCGTCGCACTCGACCTCGTGGGTCCTCAGGACCTCATCTCGATCATCAGTTTCAAGTTTTACTGCAAAAAACTTCGAAAAGAGCAATTGCGAGTTCGTGCGAGAACTCTTTGAAGGCGAGTGCTGCACACGGCATCTCGCTTGTACGCGTGAGATGCCGTGTGCGGCGTGCGGCGGCGCGCATGTGCTTAAGCGGTGCGCGGGTTGCAAGGCAGCCTCCTACTGTGACGCGGCGTGCCAGGCCGCGCACTGGAAGGGCGGCCATCGAAGTGAGTGCAGGCGGCTGCGGGAAGAGCTGGAGCGTGCACTTGGCGCCCCGGTGCAACAGGCTCAAGGGCGGGGGGGGTTCCTGCTGCGCGGGCTCGGAGGTCGGGTGGGCGAGGACGTATTGCCGGCGAACCCCGCCCCCGTGGTTGGCGCGCGGACCCGCCAGCTCGTCCAGATTGCATCCAGCGGAGCGCTGCGGGCTGAAGACGCCCCCGGCGCAGGCAGGTGCATTGCGGCGAGCCAGCCGGCACCTGCGGGGGCCCTTCTCATGGCAGCCGAGTGCTATGCTTCGGTTGTGAGCGAGCCGATGGCGGCAGAGGCCTGCAGCCGCTGCATGTCGCGCCTGCCCACGGGCGGCGTGCGGTGCAGGGGGTGCGCCACGTGCTTCTGTGCGCAGAGCTGCCTCGAGGACGCCGGCCCTGAGCATGCTGCCGAATGTCCGGCGCTTACGCTGCTGCAGTCTGTGGGGGAGCGTTTGAGCAGCGACCGGGAAAGCGTCCGGCTGCTCTTCCGAGTGCTGGCCAGGCGCGCGGTGGAGGCAGCGGCGCCAGACGGCGAGGCCGACTTTCGGGACATCGAGACGCTGCTTGCCCACAAGGAGCAAGTGGACCGGGCGACACCGCTGCTGAGCAAAGCTGCGGTCGCCGACGGCAAATTGCTCCTCTCCATGCTGCCACCACCGGTCGCCAAGGGGTTGCAGGCGATGGACGTGACGCTTGTCCTCTTGCGCATCAAGTTCAACTCCCACCCGATCTACGACTCCACTGGCTCCTCCCGCATCGGCCTCGGGCTCTACCCTGCCGCAGCCCTCATGAACCATGCGTGCGCCTTCAACGCTGTGTGCTCCTTCGCGCCGGGCGGCGCAGTGCTCAATGTTCGCTCGGTGCGAGCTATCGAGCCCGGCGAGAAAGTTTGTTACAGTTACATTGACCCGTACCAGGCGCGCGGGATGCGCCGTGTCCAGGTGGGCATCATGCCTGCGCGACAGTCCCTGTGCTGCGTGCTCGCTCTGTTGCGCGGAGGCCGAGGGAGAGGGTGAGAGAAAGACGGAGAGAGTGAACCTTACGGAGAGAGTGTACCTTATCATCTTGCGTCATGGCTCGAGTCTTGCGAAGCTGACTCTCTCTCTCGCGCGCGCGCACTCTCTCTCTCTCGCTGTCGCGCTCTCCTTCACACTCCCTGCCTCTCGCCATCCTCTCTCTGGGCTTCCCGCCCCTCTCGATCGCTGTACCCACAGCTACTAGACGCCTACTTCTTCGTCTGCTCCTGCTCCCAGTGCACACAGAAAAGCAGTATGAACGTGGATGTCGGCGGACGGAAAGGGACGTGGGCAAAGGATGCGACGGGGGAGGGAGCGGGCAAGGGAGCTGGGGAGGGAGCGGGTGAGGATGCGCGGGAGGGAGAAAGTCGAGGAGCAGGAGAGGGAGCCGGGGAGGGAGCGGGAGAGGGAGCAGGGTGCTTTATTTCAGCAGATGCAAGTATGTGTGCGATGACGTGTGGTGCAGGCTCCAAGGGAGGGGGTCACACGTGCAAAGGTGTTCTTGTGTATCCGGATGAGGTGCTCGATGGGGGACGTGCTGAGCAGGATACGGCCAAGGTGACATGTCGGCTATGTGGCACTATATACCTTGTCCAGGAGCTGAAGCGGTGCGAGAAGAGAGCAGAGGAGATGCTGCAACACTGCGCAAGGCTTGTGCAACGCGACGCCGTCGAGGGTCGCGCGGGGCTGCTCAAGTTCCTTCTTCACACACCTGAAGCGGCTAGGCTACACCACACCCACCATCTTCTCTATCAGGCACACACGGCATTGGCTGTTGCCTGTCACTACACACACACACACACACACACACACACACACACACACACACACCCACACACACACACACACATGTATATGTATATGTATGTATATGTATGTATTCACATGTATGTATGTATA
>Ga0315899_10002794_pt1 | contig 19164 bp, 11 predicted proteins | sample LakEriMetagenome_2_FD_203518 | JGI IMG/M metagenome (GOLD analysis project Ga0315899, IMG submission 203518) | Freshwater fungal communities from buoy surface, Lake Erie, Ohio, United States - Buoy 4 MA112 | ecosystem: Environmental > Aquatic > Freshwater > Lake | place: USA: Lake Erie, Ohio... | reverse complement strand
GATGGCCGGTAAGAGCTTCATAGAGTGATAGTCCCAAAGAGTAGATATCAGTACGAACATCCAGAAACTCAGATCCCCCTTTTGCTTGCTCGGGACTCATGTAACGAAACGTTCCCAATAAATCGCCCGTTCGAGTTAGCACATCCCCGTCGAAAACGTATGCCAGCCCAAAATCAAAAATCCACAAGTGGCCAGTTTGATCGATCAATATGTTGGACGGCTTGATGTCCCGATGCAGAATTCCAGAGCGATGTACTTGGTACAATCCGTCAGCTAGCGATGAGAATTCACGAGCTAAATCGCGACACGAATCAATATCAAGATTGGCGAAATTCTGTTGATTGCGGTTTAGGATCCAATTCGAAAGCGAATCTCCATCGATACGCTTCATTGAAAAAAAGTAGATGTCTTGGTCAAAACCTGACTCGAAGACTGGTACGATGCTGGGATGCTGAACTGCAGATGCCGCTTTGGCTTCTCTTTGAAATCGCTCTAGCTTACTCGATGACGTTGTATGCTTTGGTAGCACCTTTATTGCCACTTCTTGATTGTCGGCTAGCCGGCGAGCTGCATAAACAATCCCCATTCCACCTCGCCCGAGTTCCTTTTCGATCTCGAAACCGCCAATCTGCTTGCGCTCCAAATGCGTTTCTTCCCAAGTAAGACCAGCCGGTGATAACCATTCTAAGCCGCCTAAAGCATCAATGAGATAACTGCCTAGATCAGAATTCTCTTCTATTAATCGTTGCCGCTCTTGGGCGGGGAATAGTGATGGATTCTTCCATCGAGACTCGAGTATCTCAACCAGTCTTTTTTGTTGATTGCTGTCCAAGCCGTCAAGCGACTTATCCACGCATGCATTGTTTTCGATTCGCATAAGATATCAAACACTCGTATGTCGGCAGTCGATCTCGAGCCAAAATTCGAACGAAACGGGCAACGATGAAGAACGCAGCGTTACCCAATTCTACTCTAACTATAGTATGAAAATCCTAGAAATGAAAATGCCTTACAATTCGAAAAGACATTCGCGAATCTCTCCCCAAGCGTTGGATAGTTCGTCCGCTGACAATCGCCGATTCATCGACAACCACGGTATCCTTGGAATTCATGGATTTAACAACTAGATTGCCGTCAATATCCCCTTTGTGAGAAACTAGATTGTCTCCATCTCCAAGGTTTAAAGAGACATTTGAGTAAATCGATGCAGATTCTTTGATTTGGATTGAATCGTTATCGTCTCCTCCCCGGTATTTTAGGCCCTTTTCAATCTGTCCCGCTATTACAGCATTGTTGTTTCCCATGCCCAAGTCGAGATTGGCCACTCGCCCAACTTCAGATGTTTCTCCGAATTCAACAGTATCATCTCCATCTCCTCCACGAACTATAACGCTCCGGTTAACGGTCCCATCTAGAGTGACTTGGTCATCCCCGTCCCCAAGGAACGCAAACACATTTTGATCGATAATCGAATCCTCGCTCAAAAGAACGAGGTCGTTACCATCGCCGCCACGGTATAGAAGGCTGCCAGAAAGTTTTCCAGACTCAATGAGAAGTTGGTTGTCACCATTTCCTAAATCGACCATTAATCGGTCTACACTCTTGGCATCGAGGTCGATTATAACTGTATCATCAATTGTTCCCGTACTATCAAGATCGATAAGGATGTCGTCGGTTACATCCGTAAAGTTCGCAACGACTTTGTCCCCCTCCTGCACTTCGATCGATCCATCTTCGAGACTTCGTACGGTCACGGCACCGTTCGCCTCTCCCGATATCACGAGATCGCCATCAATGACAGCCACATCGATTGCGAGCAACCGACGTTCTTCGAGTTTTTCACAAAGGAGTTTCGTTTTTGTAATTTTTCGGATTCTATGTGTTTTTTTCATGGGATTACGTCTAGTCACTTTCAATCGTATTGTGTTGTTCAAGCTGTATGTTCGGAAGATCGGCAGGCCGATTTCACGTTGGACTATTCGGAAACAAGCTGACTGCTGTTCCCTTTTTTCGTTGCTGTAGTGGTTCCCGTTGTCGACGAACTGGCTTGCTGTGGGCACCCGCCGCCACTACCACCGCCACCCATGCGACCTCCTCTTTGACCAAACGCATCCGATCCGCAAGAAAGCCAAGCTACAATTCGCACAACGGCCAAGGGAGTGATCTTCATGTTCGATTCTCGCTACGATAAGAATAGTCTTGTAGCAGTTCGCCCTGGGTCCAAGCGACCAGGATTCGAACTGCCGCTAAGAGTGGAGGTACCGGGTGTAAAAAAAAACCGCCGGCAATTTTCAGGAATCGAAAAGATTGATTCAGGTTTTGAGACTTTAGCCGTTCATGGCTTGCTTGAGCTTGACCAGTGCCCTAATCCAGAGTTTTTCGACACTATCAACAGAACGGTTCAAAGCATCGGCAACCTCTCGGAACGATTTCCCCTGCAAATTTCGAAGAATCACGACCTGCTGATAGTCGTCCGGAAGGGACTCGATTGCTTGAGCTAGTGACAAGGTCGTTTCGTTCCATTCTGCAACAGCACTCGGCGAGCGACTGTTTTGGGCCAAAAAGCTCTCTAAATTTCCGGATGTTTCGTCCAATTGCTGCTGAAGACTTTTTTCCAGCTGAATATCGCGCTGTTGCGTCCCAAGAAATCGTCGAGCATTTTTCGCGATTCGGTCGGCCAAGATTCCTCGAAGCCATCCGGCGAATTCCGCCTTGGATGTACCTCGAAAAAGCTGAATTTGACGCACCGCTTCCATGCAGACTTCTTGAACAACGTCGGAGGGGTCGAGTTTACTTCGTAGGTCTTGGTGAATCCTAGCCCTGGCCAGCATGCGTAAATAGGGTCTATGATGCTCCAGCACACTCCCAAGCACTTGGGGGTTTGTCGAAAAGCAGTCCATGTTAAAACTAGTGTTGCTGGGTGTTTCTTCCATCTGTTCAGTTTTACTCCGGTCATACCGAAAGGCAAATACCGATCCAACGCAAATCCACTCACACTTCCATCATGGGCAATGAAGAAATGCATTATCCTCCTGGCATATTAGACAACCCGAGTTCATCCATCCTCAATGGCGGGATCCTTAAGGGTGAGATATTAATTCGCAGATTGTTTCTTAGTTTATCGATTTTGTTTGGATTGGTGATTTCTTTTGGTTGGTCAACAAGCTGCTTCTCTCAAACAGCAGCCCCCCGTCCGCCAATATCGATTGGGGACTTTCAACCGAAACCACAACTCAAAGTCGCCAGCACCGATATTGATCAAGCCAAATTTCCGGTTGTAGATATCCATTCCCATTTCTGGATTCGGCTTAAACATGATACAGACTCCCTGGAGCAGTTTGTAGCGATGATGAACCGAAACAACATTGCGTTAAGTGTAAGCCTCGACGGAACACTAGGACAACAACTTGATGACCATATTGATTACTTGTGGCGTAATCATAAGAATCGTTTCTTGATATTCACCAACATCGATTGGAAAGGAACGGGAAAGCAAGATGACCCTACGACGTGGGTGTGCAATCAACCAGGTTTTGCTAAGAAGATAGCATTCGAGTTAGCGGAGGCTAAGACACGTGGTGTTTCGGGCCTCAAGGTTTTCAAATCGTTCGGGTTAGAGAATCGTAATGCCGACGGGTCTTTCACGGAAATCGATGATGAACGTTTTGATCCAATCTGGGTCGCATGCGGAGAACTAGGCTTGCCTGTAATTATGCATACGGCAGATCCGAGTGCCTTCTTTGAACCGATCGATGCCAACAACGAACGTTACGAAGAGTTGTCGAGGCGTCCGGAGTGGCACTTTCCGGAAGGCAAATTCCCGAGAAGGAATGAGTTGCATGCCGCTCGAAATCGACTTTTCGCAAAACATCCTAAGACGACATTTATCGCGGCACATTTTGGCAACGACGCTGAAGACCTCCAGGAGACATCGCAATTATTATTAAAGCACCCTAATGTAGTCGTAGAGTTCGCGTCAAGAATTAGTGAACTCGGGCGTCAACCCTTCACATCTAGAGATTTTTTTTTAAAGCACAGTGACCGAATCCTATTTGGAACGGATGGGCCATGGCCTGAAGCTCGATACCGAGCCTATTGGAGATTCCTAGAAACTCGCGATGAGTATTTTGCCTATTCAGAAAAACCTATTCCACCGCAGGGTCTCTGGAGGATATACGGCATTGATTTACCCGACGAGGTATTGGAGAAGATTTACTACAAAAATGCAGTTCGCGTTATTCCGGGCGTGAAGGAACGACTAGACGGGTGGAATTTGCTGCACATCTACGATTCGACCAATCCTGATGGCGGAAGTCCACAAAAAAGAGGGCCGTAAAAATCGGTTGGGTTCGTTTCAAATTCAGTCCGTTCTTGACGATAATGTTGATTCTGAATGCCAATAGAACGTCTTTACCGGAGTGCCTTTCCCCAGCGACGTAAATCAAATCTCGACAAACAACCGCCTATCCGATACCATTTGGCTGGGGATCCTGCGGCGAAATCCCTGGTCGTTTTCCATTGGTCCGAGCCGAACACTTTCGTAGAGCCTACAATTCCTATGAGCGAACTGCACCATGAATGCGGTGTTGCGGCCATCTACCACTTACCTAACGGCGAGGAAAGTCGGCTTTCCCCTGATGGAGGTCGGAATGCAATATCTTATCTCCTGCCTCGCATGCTTCAGGACATCCAAAATCGCGGTCAACTCGCTGCAGGAATGACAACGTACAATCCAGATCGTCCGCTCATTTTGGATACGATGAAGGATATAGGAACAGTATCTGAAGTGTTCCGACTTTCTCATCGTGGCAAAAGTGAAGCAATCATGGAGGCCTACGCCGGCCGCGCAGCAATTGGTCACGTTCGCTACGCAACTTGCGGGCAGGATGATAAGAGCTACGCTCAGCCGTTCGAACGGCAACATATCCACAAGAATAAGTGGTTCAGCTTCTGCTTCAACGGACAACTTGCCAACTACACCGAATTGCGAGATCGGCTCCTTAAAGAAGGTGAGCATCATCTCGCTCGCGATACCGACACAGAAATCATCCTACACGAAATCGGTCGAGAACTCACGATATCTCCAAATCGTTCCTTAATCGACGTCTTTGCAGCGGCATCTAAGAATTTCGATGGTGCTTATTCGATTGCGTTGCTAAACGCAAAAGGAGAGCTCTTGGTTGCTCGTGATCCTCTCGGCATCAAACCATTGTGCTACGCGATTGATGGCTCATTGTTTGCCGCAGCCAGCGAAAGCGTTGCTCTGCTAAACCTTGGGTTCGATAGGGATTCTATAAAGTCCGTTCCACCGGGCCATGCTATTCTTGTTACCCCCGACGGTATCAAGATCGAGAAGTATTATGACGTCAAACCACCGGCACATTGCTTCTTCGAGTGGATCTATTTCGCGAACGTTGCAAGCACTTTAGACAATCGAAGCGTTTACTTATCGCGAACTCGACTCGGTGAAGAGTTGGCAAGATTGGAGTTGGCACGTAACCAATTTCCATTAGATAACGACACGATCGTTGTACCAGTCCCTGATACCAGCAAAGCAGCTGCGGACGCGATGGCCTATCGTATGCGAATCCCCTGCCGAGAAGGACTTATCCGCAATCGTTACAGTGGTAGAACATTCATTGAGGGAGGCCGAGCCCGTAAAGCGAAAGCATCCAGTAAATACACTCCGCTCCGCGAAGTTCTGGATGGCAAACGCGTCATCCTGGTTGAGGACTCTATTGTTCGCTCCACAACAATGAAAGTTCTCTTGAACCGTATCCGCGAGCTCGGTGGTGCCAAAGAGATTCACGTACGTGTTGCGTGCCCTCCCATCGTAGCACCCTGTTTCTACGGAATTGACATGTCTACAATCGATGAGCTTTTTGCGCCAAAATTCCTTGAGAATGGAGTTTTGACCGAGGCCAGTCAAGATAAAATGGCGGAACAACTCGGATGCGATTCCTTAAGGTATCTGCCCATTGAATCCATTGCCCGCGCCATCGACCTGCCAGCTGACCATCTTTGCCAAGCCTGCATTACAGGCCAGTACCCGACGCCGGTGGGACAGCAGCTCTACCAAATCGCTCAAGCTAACCACCGAGATGGTAAGAGCAGCTCTAGAACCTATGAACTGCATACGGTTGTTTGATCAATTGATGATGGTCCAGTTCACGTTGGAACAACTCGCGAGGTTGTAGATCGATGTCGGCTTCTTGGTTACCCTCTCTCCCCGAATCAGCATTGGGGGGCGTTGTTGCGATCGGAAATTTCGATGGTGTTCATCGAGGCCATGAGTGCTTGTTACGGCTGTTGAAAAAAAACGCCGAACAATGGAGGGCACCAACGGTCGCAGTCACGTTCAATCCACCGCCCATTAAACTGCTCTCGCCTGGAAATGCCTCCCCCTCCCTAACAACAATCCCTAGACGGATCGAACTACTTAAAGATGCAGGTGCTGACTACGTCGTTGTCCTCCAAACAAATTTCGAGTTGTTAAACCTAGATGCCCATTCGTTTTTTGACCAACTGCTTCTCCAGGGGCTAAAGATTCGCGGATTGATCGAAGGGCCAAACTTTCGGTTTGGAAAGAATCGGGGCGGAGATGTTGGGCTACTGAAACAACTCTGCTCAAACAACGGGATTATGTTTCAAGTGGTCGAGCCCGAACTGTGCGATGGAGAGTGGATTTCCAGCACTCGTATAAGACAAACCATTGATGCAGGGAATATTCGATTAGCGAATCAACTCCTTACTACCCCCTACAGAATCTCCGGCATTGTCTCTCTCGGAGCTCAAAGAGGACGAACCCTCGGCTTTCCAACCGCTAACCTCGAAGATATACCGGTACAAGTTCCCGCGGTAGGGGTTTACGCCGCTCGAGTTGTGGCGGTTTCCTCGAACGTTAAAATCACGACACCGTCCCAGTCGATAGATGCATCCAACCATCAAGAACAAAACCGAGAGCGATTAATAGGGAAACCCGTAGCTTTGCATATCGGCCCAAATCCTACGTTTGGGGAAAATGCCAGAAAAGTAGAAGCGCATATTCTCCATTTCTCCGGCGATCTATACGGTTGTGACTTAGAGATCGAAATCATAGATAATATTCGATCCGTGACGAAATTCGATTCGCTCGAAGCATTAAAGAATCAACTGAATCAGGATGTCGCCCTAGTTGACTTAATCGTTAAGCAAGGCATAAAAAAGTGAGCGAAGGCAAGTTACCGAATCCGGCAGTTGAAGACTACCGACGTAAAATTGCGGAGATAGATGCGGAAACAACAATAGCGAGGGGCAAGTCCAAGCAACTTATTCGATTGAGAGCCGCCACTGCATTACCTGGATTAGTACTGATTGGGCTGGGTATATTTGATTCTTCATTCGGAAACTGGGCGTGGCAATTAGGGCTTGTATTGATTGTCGCTTTTCTTGGTTTTGCAACATGGTATGAATACCTACAGTGGATCATCGCCCGCGGAAATTCGCAGAGGTTTGGTTTTGAACGTCTTATTGCAAGATGCGAACGAGACTGGAACGGCCTAACGGAACTGCCCGTTGAAAAAGAGTGTGCGCCGCATATCAACGACTGGACGAAAGATCTCGATCTGTTTGGCAATCGTAGTCTGTTTCGCTGGTTCTCGTTAGCCATGTCGAGCACGGGAGCTCGTATTATCTCGAGCTGGATGACCAATTGGGTTGATTCTGTTGAAATTCGAGATCGACAACAAGCCGTTCAAGAGTTGGCACCGTTACGGCAATGGCGAATAAAATTCTACGATATTGCCTGCGCCTCACGAAACCAATCGACCTCTCCTGAACAGATTCTCTATTGGGCAAAATCACCAAACCACTACTCGGGGCGTCAGTGGCAGTATTATCTGACTACGATAGGCCCAGTTTTGATTCCCGCTGGGCTCGTAACGCTACTGCTTTCCATCGGTGTCGAATCTCAAATTGGACAGATCATCGGGTTGAGCCTATTGCTGGGAGGTGCGGGGCTAAATCTGCTTATATCCATGATTGCGATTGGCCCGATTCACGATTTATTCCATCGATTAGGTTCTGCCAATCGGGAACTGCAATCGCTCATCGATTGGCTGAGCACCGCCAGGGAATTACAAGTCAAATCGCCTAGGTTAATTCGACTTCACAATCAACTTTTCACAGACGGTAAAGACGCCATTCTTTCTATTTGTGATCTGCAGCGACTGATGAAATTGGCCGGTATGCAACGCAGCCCTTTGTTCTTTATACCCTACGTTCTTTTGCAGTTGATATTGTTATGGGATGTCCGATTACTCAAACGACTCGAGAGATGGAAAGCTGTCCATGGTGATCGGGTGGAAGGATGGGTCGTGGCCCTAGGTGAGTTGGAAGCGTTGGTAAGCTCTGCAACTCTAGCCGATGAGAATCCCACTTGGGTCTATCCGAACATTGTAGATCGTGGCGGGTTACTCGATGTCTATCAGATGGCTCATCCTCTGTTAAAGGATTTGCAACGTGTACCAAACGACTTACGAATCAGTGATGAAAAACGGCTATTGTTGGTCACCGGAAGCAACATGGCAGGTAAGTCGACATTGCTACGCTCGATCGGCGTTAACGCCGTCTTAGCTAGGTTAGGCACACCCGTTTGCGCTCAACGCTGGACGAGCGAATCATTCGATATAGCGACCAGTATTCGCGTTCACGACTCGCTTCAGGATGGCGTTTCCTTTTTTATGGCAGAGTTAAAGAGGTTGCGATTGGTGGTCGATCAAGCCCAGCGGGAATCAGGACCGGCTGGCAGGCGGATGCTTATCCTTTTGGACGAAATACTACAGGGAACGAATTCTCGTGAACGTCAGATCGCCGTCGACTCAGTTCTTAAAAAGCTGGTTGATATGAACGCCATTGTCATGTCGAGCACCCACGACCTAGAACTCGCGTCAAACGACCAAATGAAACGGAGTGCTCAGATTGTTCACTTCCGAGAATATTTTGAAGACGTTGACGGCAAGCAAGTAATGCGGTTCGATTACGTGATGCGACCGGGAGTAACTCCTACCACCAACGCCCTAAAGCTTTTAGAAATGGTAGGGCTCTAACAGGGCTTTAGATCGGCACTCCACCCTTTCGACAACACGATTTCTCATTTCTCCTGCGGTTACTTTTTGTTCCACTCGTCTTCGGGTTCTAACATCCGTTGTGCCCCGTCCCCTGTCAACCACGTTTTTGCGTCCGCCATATCCTTGAGATAGGCATCCCAAAAGGCTGTGCTTAACGCTAATATCACTCCATGATGGTTAGGGTTTCGTTTTCCACTTTCTCCCGGTAGTGGACGATCTGTAAAGACGGAATGCTCGGCACCATGGAGTACCAACTCGAACTTGTCACCATCAGGTAATGCAGGAAACACCTTGCGACGTGACTCAACAGTTTGTCCACCAATGGCAGCAGTGTCATGAGTCCCTGTCATAAGCAACCAAGGTATGGAAACGCTTCCGAAAGCCTGAGTAATGCTCCCCCTCTCCTGAGTACTGGGACTCATCACTATTGCAGCAGCAATGCGTTTGTCTGTCATCCGTTGGCCTACTACCGGAAAAGATTGACCGCATACTCCTTGGGTTGTCTGCCCTCCAAATGAATGCCCAGACATGCCAATCTTTCTCATGTCCATTCGTCCTTCCAGAACATGATTAGCCTCGTTGTTCCATATCTCTAATTGATCGATCACCGCAGGAACATCCTGTAATCTCAGCATCAAATTTTTCGCTGAAGCAGCCTCGCGCATCGCAGCCATTCTATTGGCAAGGCGTTGATCCTTCCAAACGGATTCATCACTTCCCGGATGCTGCAAGAATACAGTTACGTATCCGTGGGCAGCCCAATGTTTGCCGAGGTAAGCAGAACCGTTTCGTGAACCGCCAAGGCCATGGCTAAATATAACAATGGGTGTTGGACCGGAATTCGGTGCAGCAATTTGCTTTTCCTGCACGTAGATGCGAATTGGCACATCGCGATTTCGGCCGGTGTCCACGACGTTTAGATCAATCGTCTTTATCTTACCGACCTGGTCGGTACTCGACGGATTATAGTCGTTTCCTTGAGTCGCCTGTAAGCTAGCCACAATCAAACAAAGAAAACTGACAGATCGAATGAAATTCATATGCACTTCCTCGCAGGGGTCTTCTTCAATGTCGGTTTAGGGGTAAAAGTTTCGGGAGTTTTTAAACTCCGCCCTTACGTGAAGCTACCGTTTCGAACAACGATTATTCCACGGATAAAATGGCTAGTTTGGTAAAAAACGTCCTGGACTGGGAGACGCGTGCTGTTGCGACAAGACGATGCTCATGCGTATTTTTCACCCCTTTGGAACTTATTTCAGAACCTATAAATGTGTTACCTATGTCTCCGAACAATCATTATCCCTATCTCCGGCCTGTACAAACCGCTGCGCGTGATCGGTGGATCCGACGAAAGATCGGCAATTTGGTAGACGCTACCTCTCTCTTACCGTAAACTGCAAAGCCGTTCAGATTGCTTCATACATATTTTGACGATTATTACGGATTATCATGCTTTTCATTTTGATTGCATCGGCCATTTTGCAGTGCGTGACGATGGATGATTCGATTCTAGCTCTGGGGGATTCCTATACCATTGGAGAAGGTGTTGATGTCAACGACCGCTGGCCCGTTCAGTTGGTTAAGCAACTAAATGACTGTAAGGAATCGTTTTCTGCTCCTGAAATTATCGCCAAAACCGGTTGGACTACAGACGAATTAGAAGCTGGTATTAAGCAACAGGAGTTGGCGGAAAAGTATGATTGGGTCACATTACTGATCGGTGTTAACAATCAATACCGTGGTAGAGATATCGATGAATATAGAAATCAGTTTCGTCGACTCCTGAAGTTTGCAATCGAAAAAGCGGGCAATAACTCCAAACGCGTGATCGTTCTGAGCATTCCAGATTGGGGTGTTACCCCCTTCGCCACGAAACGCGATCGAGACCCAGCGATAATCGCTAAGCAGATCGATCAGTTTAACCAAGTCAACCGTGAAGTAACGGAGGAGCTAGCGGCACACTATATAGACATTACGAAATTGACTCGAGACGCTGCAAACGAGCCAAGTAAATTTCTTGTCGCAGACGAATTGCATCCATCGGCAGAAATGTACAAACAATGGGCGACACTGGCTTCGCAACTTATTCTGGATCAGAAAAAGTAAGACTCAGGTAACTCCCTGTTTTTGCTTGGGATATGTTCGATAAGTTCCGCTTTTAACCGATGATTCTAAACCAGAGACCGCGCGATCGATTTCCTTCGAAATTGTATACAGCGGGGTTATGCCAAAGCGAATGATGTTAGGGCCTCGAAAATCAGGAACTACTCGGTGCCCGCTGATTAGATCCTGAGTTATTTGCCAAGCATCAATATGACTTAACGAGACATGTGACCCCGAAGCTTCTCTGTCACGAGGAGTAACAAGTTCAAAACCCAAGGGCTTTAACCGCTCATCGTATAGTTGGAAGAATCTCTCCATCAATCGCCAACTTCTTTCTCGGAGTTTTACGACTCCAGCCTCACAAGTCAAATCAACTCCTGGTTCGACCGCAGCCAAAGACAGAATGGGGGGCGTTCCTACTCCAAAACGCTCGATACCGGAATGAGGTTCGTATTTGCCGCTGAAATCAAACGGTCTAGCCGCTCCAAACCATCCAGGAATAGGATTGTATAGCGAATCAATCAAGTCGCTTCGCAACATGATAAACGCAGGTGCGCCAGGGCCACCATTTAAGTACTTGTACGTACATCCAACAGCCGCGTCGACACGTGCCCCTCTTAAATCTATTGGGATGGCACCGACACTATGACTCAGATCCCATAAGACGGGTGCACCTACTGAATGCGCGAGCTTTGTTACCGCTTGAAGATCGAATGCGTAACCTGTTTTGTAGTTGACATGAGATAAGCAAACCAACGCGACTTCGGTATTCAACGCTCCAGCTAGAACATCGTTCACTTGTGCGTGATTGCATTGGTCTAGGGCTAACGGCTCCAGCCGCAGATCGCATCCTAGCTGCTGACGCAATCCATCTAGTATGTATAGATCAGTTGGAAAGTTGGTTGCATCGGTTACGATCGTTGTTCGTTTTCCACGATTGCGCAATAGAGCCCATGCCGCTTTGAACAAATTAATCGAAGTAGAGTCGCATACCAAAACCTCACCCGATGCAGCCCCAATTAACGTTGCGATCTTATCACCAATTCGCCTTGCAATCGGTAACCAATTCTTGTTCCAGCTACCTATCAGTGACTCACCCCATTCTTGAGAAACCACTTGTAGCATACGTTCGGCTGTAGAGTGGGGTAACCGTCCTAAGGAATTGCCATCAAGGTACGCTACTTCTTGATCATGGATTACAAATCGATCACGAAATGGGGCTTCGCAAACTTCTTGTCGAACTGTCAAAGGTCTACCCTCTTGCGGCATTCATTGGATTTGTCGAAATCTGTACCAATCACTCAAGCGAATCACAGGTGACCCTCGGGAGAAAATACGCTGGTAGTACCGTGGGGTATTATTCGTCTGCGATCTTTTGAAAGTATCGATATACGCTGTTTCTGTATTGGCTAGGTATAGCATTAGATGCATCGGATGTGACACCTTGTCGTCGGATTGCATTTCCTTTTTCCAGTTGCTTTTCGCCAGGAATGGTCAAAAAGTCATTAGGTGCAGTTGAGCCCCCATTTTCACCACGTCCGCCAGAACTGGGCCGGCTCATTGGCAAAGCCCCATACATTCCACGATTACTTACTCCAGAATTTCTTTCCGATCCACCTATCCCAGCCATGCCGCTGGAACCTATCCCAAAACCACTCCCCATCCCGGATTGCCCCGGTTTCATTCCCATCATTTGCATGAGTTGATCCATTGCGTCTTTAACAGTTTGTGGATCATTCCTACTGGGTGAAAATTTTTGTTGGCAATTCTTACAAGCCTGGTCCCCCACGTTTTTGCTACTTTGCATAAAGCCCATGAGAATTTCTGCTGCCTTTGCCGCAGACTGAGCAGCGGATTGAGGACGATTAGCTAGCAACTCATTCTGGGAGTTTTGCATTTCGGAAAGTGCTTCGCTACCCTTTACAGCTTGGGCAAACTCCGTTGCGGTTGCTCGTAAACTTTCTAACTCAGGGTCCGCGGGCAGCTTTTCAGCTTCGACTTCTATCGTATCGATGAGATCGTTGAGTTGTTCGCGCAGTGCTTGCTGTTGGGATTCGAGATTTTTGATTCGACGTTGTGCGACTTGATCATTTGGATCGGACGCCTCTCGAAGGGACTCCATCCGCACTGCCAAATCACTTTGTTGTTGAACTAGTTCCTCGAAAGCTTTTTGCGCCATCATTAACGGTAGCGTCTGCTTCATGCGTTCTAATGGTTCGTTTACATTTTCCTTGACCTCTTTTTTTGAAGCATTCATCTCTGACGCGATTCGATTTAAATCTTCTTTCTGACCTTCAGAAAGCTCACCGTTCTGCTGAGATGCTTCTTTTGCGAGAAAATCTAAATCAACCGCGTTTTGAGCCAATTGCTTCGCAACCTCCTTCATGGCCTCGCTCAATTTCTGGTCGAGCTCCATTTCCAGCGGCTGTTCGGCAATCTTACTGATCTGCTCGGCGGCTTGATTTGCGGCTTCGGCGGCCATGCGCAATTTTTGCTCGGCCTGTCTCTGTAATTCAGAATCTGATGGGTTTTTCTCCAGTGCATCTTGTGCCTCCTGTGCTTCGCGAGCCGCATTAGCAGCGTTTTCAAGATGCCTCTGAATCTGCCGATACCGATTCAGGATTTCATCCATGCCCTGTTGTTGCACAATCCGATTCTGAAACTCTTCGCGAGATATGATTTTGATCGTTGTAATGGGCGTTTCAAAACTTTGAGGCGAGTCTGGCTTATTATCTTCGACCCGAGCAAAGAGTTTAATGACGTCCCCTGGCTTAAGTAAATATTGGCTAAGTGGTAACGCAACCTCATTCTGATTTCTCACGTTAGACGTAACGGGTAATGACTCGGCCATAGGGCGTGAGTCATTCAGAGAACGATAGAGTTCTAAACCCAAGACCCCAAAATCGTCTTCCGATACAATGATGACTGGGAGTATTGCATCTGGAGTCGCGAGAGAGTCTGGCCGAGGCTGTACGATGCGTGCCGATGGTGGCTGATCGAAAATAACTTCAACCGGACCAGCGATAATATCATGCGACAGAGTTCCGTCGACATCTTCTAATCGCAATTCAAATGAACCTGGGGAATTCAATGCAATGGTTGCCTCGACCGTAAGAGGCTCATCAGAATCCGATGTTGGAGCAAGCGATACTTCTCGTTTGATACCAGATTTATCCGTTAGCGTTAGGATTCCCTGCTTTAGAGGACGATTACTCGTCGCTTGGATAAGAACCTCACTCCCGATCAATGCCTTGATACCGTCTTGATCTAAAGGTGACTGCTTCTCTGCTACGCCTGTGTAGTTGGGGTAGCGAACCGTCTTCATTGCGCTACGAATCTCAGGGGTAGTTTTTATGGTAAGCTGACCAGACTTGCTCTTTGCAGATCGCGCCTTCGCATAAAAAGTCAACGGCTCCCTTAAACGACTTAAGGATACGGAGAAACGCCCCTCCCCCTCTGACAGCATCGGAATCGCTTCCTCGGACTTATCCTCACGAACGACAACGAGCTGCATCGATTCGATTGACTCTCCCTCAGCAATCGCAGCCAAAGAACAATCCTCCCCAAACACGACCTCAACCGATTGGGGATCGAGTCGAATGGTTAACAAGGAATAGCGAGGAATGTCGACCATCGGGAACAAAAATCGATTTGCCTGAGTCCACGCAAGTCTTGGGGTGAACAGACAAAAGATTATTGCCCCTATTATCGCAACCAATAACACACAAGCTGCACGCGATAACAACTTCGCTGATACGACCTGCGCCAAGGACGCTCTCTTAATCGTAGATACAGATTGATCGATTGCCATCGCCGCGAGTTCTGACGATAGTTTTGATTCCGTAAATGTCTTCGTCGCTAGGTTAAGTGCACCTTCGACCAGACCGTACGTATGGGAGTATTCATCAACTCGTCGACTCAAGTCATGAAATCGATTCCTACCCGTAACTCGAAGATATACGAACACCGAGCATCCAACAAAGACTAGGAGTGTCAACCTGGATAACCATAATCTAACGGTACCGGTCAAATCAATGATGAGGTCTGCCCACATGATGGCAATCGCCCAGACCATGGCTACGATCAAACTTATGACCAATGCCAGTCCGATAGACACGACGTGCGATCGAACTCGAAAGGGACGAAGCGCATCTAAAAGTCTATCTTCCAATCGCTTATCTGAGGCGACCAGAGTACGACGGGATATCTCGGTCGAGAAAGTTTCGGACGACATTGCTTTTGGGGACTCCACACAGCGTTGGTAAACATTGCTCTGAAGCAGGCTGTCATCATAACAAATCGCAACATTGGCAGTGTTGCAAATACGCGATTTTCCTAATACCTCGTCTTCTTTCGCATGCCTCAAAATTCGGCAACCACCGCAAACGCTGCGTTTTTTAGAAAACGTGAACATTGCCATGCCCGCCCCGCTACCCTGCAATATGGGAATCCAGATTCTTTCTTTATTCCCCCTCGATCTCATAACCCTCCGCGTAAGCAAGACGAGCATCGAAACCCGCATCGTTAGGAAGTGTTGCATTAATCGATATTGGAGGATTAGTGAAGGTGAAATGGGCACTCTTGCCGGTTTTATGGCGTTGACATCGGTCAAGAGTGTCCAATCTGCACTTAAAGCAACGAGCCCTTTAGCAAGGGACAAAGTCGCGGAAAAACCGTCGCATTATCGCAATGCAATAACAAACATTCTCCATTGAGTTGTAACACAACACTATTTTTGCGATCGGAAAAGGAACCATCCTCCCGTTATCGCTAACCCAAAGCCTAGCAATAGCCATTCCCAAACTCGCAATCGATCCAGGGAATGGAAGTTAAGATCTAACGCAAGTGGAGTATTCTGCGTGACTTGTACACTTCGCTTGAATCGATAAACATTTCCCTCCTCTGGCAAACTGATAACGATCGCTCGCGGCGCTGGATCGGTCGTTCTCTGATGCTGTACCAATCGATCTGCAATGCTCTGAAGTGTTGCATTATCCTCCTGCGAATTTCCAGCCAGCAATATGCTCATATCACTTGGATTAAAGTTGATGTCGTCCTGCTTCAATATCGGATTGTTCGCAGCCGCTTGCAGCATCTGATCGCTGCTGGGCAACTTCGCTGCTCCCTGGGTCGTGTCTAACAACAGACGTTGCCGCCTGGAGTTTAGCCCTAGCACAGCTTGCTGAGTTTGTAAATTCTCTAGCTGCACCCTAGCATCCTCGTTCGATGCCGCATCCAAACCGTAACTATTGGCAACGTTATTGAATGCCCAACGAGCTTTCGCTTGGTTGCCAGTCTGAAGAAGCTTGTTGGCTTGCTCTAGTAATGTCGCTGCCTGCTGTGCCTGATTCTCGCGACTGCCTGAAACTTGCTTCAAATAAGAGTCTCGCGTGTAATCGTTGCGATAGTCTTCTCCGACTAGCTCCAGATTCCCATCAAAGTCCGCTAACTCGATTCCCTGTGGAACGACTACATTCCATTGAATGTTCTCTAGCGGAACATTCATCTGCGGACTATCCAATCGCACTCGCCGTAACCCATCGCCTCGTAATGCATAGACGTATCTTACTTTCGCAGTGGAATCATCCATCCCTGGCAAAATATAAAACTGCCAAACGTTCTGATCTGATGCCTGCCTCACCGAATGAACACTCTCCCCATTGACGAAGATATTAAAGAGCTCACCGTCCTTCGGTAACTGCACAATCAAACTACTTCGCTGTATCACTTGCATCGTGATATCAACGGAAGTCAACTGATCCCCATTGGGCGAAAAGATGGTCGTTAACTCACCTGAGGCGACTCGCAACTTAAGCGATTCTGCCAAAGAATGTCTCACGATGGACAAACTCAATGGCGTGGTGGTATCAGCCACTTTAAAGGTGAACGTGGGAACTGCTCGCGATCCCATATCTCGAATGTTATTCGGAACTGTGTTCCAATCGACCGTTTGCCACCCTTGCGGAAGAACTGTCGTTGCTATTTCCAATCGGCCACCAGCTCTTACCGCGATGTGATAATCGGATTGCTGTACATCGAGGAAGCTGGCCGGAGTCAATAGATCCTTATTCTCCACTCGCTCACCTCGTCGCTCAAAATCGATCTGGAACGAGATGGCTCCAATCACTCGACGTTTAAAGTTGATCTCCCACAGTTGCTCGTTGGCGTCGATGCGAACCATGTCCCCAACCACTTCGCCACTGGCTCGAACTGTCTTAACCTCCTCATCGCCAACCACTGGCAGCTTCACTCGCATCGAGCGTATCGGAGCATTCTGAACATTCAAGTTCGCAAGCAATATCGAGCGGGTCTGCCCTTCTCGAATTGTGACATCGTGCAGAATCTGACCGATCACCCATGGCGATAACTTCTCGATTCCAACTGTCAATTGCCAATCTCGCTGAAGCAATCGAAATGCGAGTGCACCTTGAACCTGCGCTCCTAACTCCCGAGCATCTGACTCGGAGATATTGTTCTTGGCGATGGTTCGCAATCGAATGCCAGGACTTGGTTGAACAATCAATGTTCCGGTCTGTCTCGGCGAATCGTTGAGCTCCAAACGAGGGATTTCCCATTGATTTTGATCGATTGGAGATGGCCCAGTCAACGACAGCATAAAGGTTTGCACACCGATCGTCTTTGCTTTGAGATGCATTATGACCTGACGCGAATCTCCCTGTGCGATCTCGGACCAATGGTGCATCGAATCACCTGTCAAAGTTTCCACTTCATAACCGTTCGGCAATGGAAAACTAAGTTGGAAAAGTCCAGTCCGAGTTATCTCGACCTGCAGATTCGCATTAAGCACAACACGTTCATCCCCCAGTGAAACGATTTGTTTAGAAGTAACTCGTACTTCGGGGGCAACGGCCGCAACTTTGACCTGCATACTACCTTTACTTTCTCCGTACCGATAAACGCGATGCAGAGTTGCCGACGGACTGGTCAATAACGAAGCATCAAAATCGCCGAGATTAACGAGAGACAACGTCTCCGAGGTCACTAACTCTGGCTGGGCATCAGAGCCAAAGGCAATGGCAATCAATCCACTTGAGCCGCTTGCCTCTTCAACCGCCAGCGGGGATAGTTGCACCGAAGTGGGCAAAGCATCGAGGCTTTGTTGCGTCCGCACTGTGACCGAAAAGTCCGCTGGCGCGTTCGGATCGGTCGTAACCGTGAGCTTGCGTTCGTCGGCGTTGAATTGCCACGAAGTAATAGGTCCATCCACCGTGCTTACTGTTGCTCCCTCGGGAATCTGTACGAGCAATCGCGATATTCGTCCCTGAGCAACTCTCAACTGAAAACGATGGATGCCTTCGATAACACCCGGGCTAATCGTATACAAACCACTGCTATCAACAAAGAATTGAGTAACCTCCGCATTTAAATCACGTGCTCGGGGACGCAAAACAACACTCGCATCTCCAGGCTTTAACAGCAGCCGATAAGACTCACCGTCCGGTGTGCTCTGTTTGGCAATTCTGGCTGCCGCTTCACAATAAACCTCCCATGTGGGCTCGTCATACCGAAGCGTTAACTCTCGCATCGCAGCGGGCCCCGTCAAGACCTCTACGCCACTGGATGGCTGCAATCCCGTAACCTCAAATCGAAACGTCGCGGAATACTGGTTGGCAGCTTCCACACTAGCTTCTTTTGAATTGGCGTCCTTAGAATCGGGCTCAATCGTGACAACGTAATCCGTCCCGCCACCATCAGATATTTGTTTACCCAGACGGAGTCCCTGCCCTGAAAATTCAGTCAATACCGCAGGTGATCTTAACAAATGGAATTGATCGCCTGAAACTCCTGTCACCTTGATCGTGGCAATTGCTGTGATGCGTGAGTCGGCCTTCTTGACTTCCCAAACTTGTGAGGAATAGTCTGCGTTCTTGGCAACCACTCGGGCCTCGATCGTTTGATCTTGTCCCGTAGCGGAGTTACCCAGCCCCAACAA
>Ga0315899_10002793_pt1 | contig 19167 bp, 12 predicted proteins | sample LakEriMetagenome_2_FD_203518 | JGI IMG/M metagenome (GOLD analysis project Ga0315899, IMG submission 203518) | Freshwater fungal communities from buoy surface, Lake Erie, Ohio, United States - Buoy 4 MA112 | ecosystem: Environmental > Aquatic > Freshwater > Lake | place: USA: Lake Erie, Ohio... | reverse complement strand
ACTATTACGGTATGTCGTACGCACAACCATCCCATCAGAGTCACGGATCGGCTCCTTTACCGCAGCCGATCCGACAAACCCTCGACCAGCTTCGTTCCTTGCTCGGTCGTTACATCCTATTCCAGGCGGGGATTCTCTCCGCCTTGTGGGCCGTTACCCTTTTCTGGCTTTGCGGCTGGATCGATTACCTGCCCGCTTGGATCGGAGCTTCGGAATCCCCGCGTTGGGTCCGACTGTGCATGCTCGCCATTTTAGCAGCGGGCATCGTTTATCTTTTCTACCAGTACATTGTCCGCCGCTGGGCCGTGCGCTGGTCCGACCATGCACTAGCCCTCCTGATCGAGCGCAAATACCCGATCTTTAAGAGCTCCCTCATCACAACCGTTCAGTCGATCCAGCCATCCATCAAAGCCAATGGCGTAGCCGATCACCCGACTCGTCCTGGATTGTTAGCTATCTCACGAGAGAACGCATTGCGTGGTATTGAGTCGGTCAACGTCGAGGACCTAGTACTCAAGCGACCGCTTCAACTGCAGCTAGTGCTGCTCGGCTGCACTCTAGCGGTATCGGTCGTGTTGCTTTTGCTCAATCCGGAGTGGACCTATCTTTGGTCGAAACGTTTTTTTGGATTGGCCAACGAACCGTGGCCTAGGAACGTATCGCTTGGCATCGAGGGAATCGAGTTCGAGGTCCCGACCTTTACCGGTGCTGAGAACCGAAGCCGTTATCTGCTGAGCTTCGAAAATGGCCAACTGTCCTATCCACGCGGTCAGTCGGGGCAGCTCAAAAGTTTCGCATCGCTCGACGCCAAAAAGGTTCCCGAATCCTGCACCGTCTATTACTACGACGAAGAAGGAAACCGAGGCCGGGCCAACATGCGTCGACTGAACGTCGCGGACCGCAAGCAAAATTTTCTGCTCGATGGCCCACCGCTGGAATCCCTCAACCAATCCCTCACCATGAGCATTCTCGGTGGCGATGCACGATTGAGCGATCTCAAACTCGTGGTCGTTGACCCTCCTTTGGTTACCGGCCTCAATTTAGATGTAACCTATCCCGAATATTTACAACGCTCGACCCAATCCCGAACCGGCACGGAGCAGATGGAATATCGCACCGGGCTCAGAATCCCACTCGGGTCTTCGGTGCAATTAAGCGTTCAGGCCAACAAAGAAATTCGGCGTTGCGATTACGTGATTATTGACAGCACGAATCGGGACGAAAAGGTCGCCATCGAGAAATCGATTAACCTCGAATCAGCTGCGAAGACTTTCTCGATTCCTGTGGGAACACTGCAAGGCAATCTGCTTGTCGAAATGCGGCTGTGGGACGAGAAAGGGGTTTGTTCCAATAGAGTTCAGCAATACATCATCTCGACGATCGTCGACAATCCGCCACAAGTAGACATGGTTCTGGACGGTATCGGCAGCTCGATCACGGAGATGGCGTTGTTACCTATCGTTGGAAAAGTGCGAGACGAATACGACGTCAATGAAATTTGGCTGGAGTTGGTTAACGGCGAGGAAGCGGCCAAGCGATCGGATGTTAGCATTCGCGGCTCAGAAGAAATTCGGACGCAGATTGATTGCAAAGAATTGCGAGATGCAGGGATGATGGTTCTAAAGCCCAAGTCGACGTTAGCCCTGTCACTAGCCGCCAGCGATTACTACAACCTATCGCCAGAAGCTCACGTCGGTCGATCAAGTCTCATTCAGTTGAGCGTTGTGACGCCGGATGAATTACTGCTGCTACTCGATCGAAGAGAAGCAGCCATGAGAAAGAGGCTGGAACAAATCATAGGCGAGATGACACAGCTCCGCGATTTGCTTCTGATTTTAGAACGAAAGCCAACGAGCGAACCCGGTAACGAAAGCAATCCAACCGACCCGTCCGCAGTGGTCAATCAGGAAGAAGAAGCCGCAAAGTTTAATCGATTGCGGCTGCTTCGCTCGCAACAAGCCCTCAGCCAAGTGGCCAAGTCCGAGGGAGAGCTAAATGGTGTTGAGAAAGAGATTCAACAAATTGCCAAGGAGCTCATCAACAATCGCGTTGAGAGTGTGGATCGTCGAACTCGTTGGCAAGAGAAGATTCAACAGCCGCTTCGATCGCTGCTCGACACGAAGTGGGCAGAGTTTACGAAACAAATCGCCGAGCTGGAGAAGCTCTTTGCAAAATCACCCGACGAGCAGACTCGCATCGATGGTTTGACTCGTTCCTCGGTCGAAAAGAACAACGAAATCATCGTCGACTTAAATGCGATCTTGTCGGACATGCTCGAGATCCAAGATCAAACGGCCATCATCGATATGTTGCGAGACATCATCGACGACAACGGCAGCTTGATCGAGGAAACCAAAGGATTGAAGAAAGAGCGAGAACGAAAAGAACTATTGGATATCCTCAAATGAACCAGTCATTTTCCGCCATACGTTCTGGATCGCGTGTCATACACGTGCTGCTGTTAGCGATCGCTCTGCTGCATAGTTGTGCAAGCTTGGCAATCGCACAGACCAATCCACCGGCCCCGCCAGCTAAAACCGCTGCGAGTGAAGCAGCCGATTTGGAGCGGAAACAAAAGGATCTAACGCTCAAGCTACAAAAGCTCGAAGATACTTTTCTGCGAATGAGCGAACTGGAGGCTGCCTCCAACCCAACTCACGCCGGGTTGCTAATGCAAGCGGCTCAGCTAAGCAAACAGCTTGGCACGAGACAACGTTTGTTCAATGCAAGCGAGATGTTAGCCAAGGGGCAACTAAGCAAAGCCATCCAGGAGCAAGAGTCTGCTCAAGAGAGCCTCAAAAAGCTGTTAGAGCTTTTGCAAAGTGAGAATCGCAGTTCCCGTGTGCGAGAAGAAAGAGCTCGACTTGAGGACATTCTCAAAGAACTGCAACGTATAGAAACGCTGCAACGCTCCGTGCGAGGAAGAACTGAATCAGGCCAAGATCTGAAGCAGGCCAAGCAAGACCAACAGAACTTGGAGAAACAACTCGAGACCACCGAGACCGATCTCAAAGATCCCAAGTCCGAAGGGGAAGAAAAAGACAAACCAGCGTCGGAAGACAAGAAACCAAGCTCTGATTCGATGACACCTCCCAAAGAAGGGGACCAACAGAAAGCCCCGAAAGACCCGGCCGGCAAAGAAGGCTCCGACAGCAAGCCCAACGAAGCGGGACAAGAGAACAAAACGGGCGAACAAACCGAAAAGGAAACAGATCCCAAAAAAGAAGGGGATGAAAAAAATCCCCCTGAGAAAACAGAAAATAATAAGAGCCAGGACGACAAAGGCAAAGAATCCAAACCTCAGGATCCTAAACAAGGCGAATCACCGGAGAAGCCAAGCGACTCCTCTCAAGCACAGCAATCTGACGGATCGGAGTCAGAGTCATCGCAAGGCAAACCAGAGAAGCCGAAATCTCGCGAAGAAAATGCAAGAGAACGTGTGCAGCAAGCTAAGCAGCGAATGCAAAAAGCTCAACAAAAGATGGACGAGGAGAATCGGGAGCAAGCGGTCGAAGAACAACGGGAAGCTGAACGCGAGCTCCGCGAGGCCGTTGAGGAACTGGAAAAGATTCTCAGGCAGATTCGCGAGGAAGAAATCGAACGTTCCTTGGTCGATCTCGAATCGAGGTTGCGCCGCATGAACGAGCAAGAGCGAATGATTCGAGAGGAAACGGGTCGGCTCGACAAACTAGAGGGAGACGCTCGCGATCGAACGCTCGACATCCAAGCCAACAAGCTAGCGATCGAGCAATCCAAAGTTGTTATGGAGGGACAGCGAGCATTACTTTTACTTCAAGACGAGGGCTCTAGCACCGCCTTTCCCGAAGCGCTAGATCAAATCGTGCGAGACGCACAATCGGTCGCCAAGAAGCTCGGGCAAGGAAACGTCTCGACATCCGTACAAGCCATCGAAGATGAAATTCTTTTCTCGATAGAAGAACTTCTGGAATCACTCAAGCAGGTCCAGAAAAAACGAGAGGACGATAAACGACAAGCTTCGGGCCAGCAGGGGCAACAAGGCTCTTCGGAAGATCAGCCTTTAGTAGACAATCTAGCTGAGCTTCGGCTTCTTAAAACTCTTCAGTTAAGAGTGAATCGGCGCACCCAGTCGTTAGCTCAGCAGCTTAACAAAGCGGACGACACACTGGGTCAAGTAGACGATCCTGAATCGAAAGCAGAAATGGAAGAATTGGCGACACGTCAACTAAAAATCTATGAGGTCACTCGCGAGATTCTTCTCAAAGCAACCCAAAAGTAAGAGTGTTTTTTAAAGCCATCTAGCCCACAACTCATCTAGCCCACACAGGTACAAAACAATCATGTCGCATTCCGAATCGTCAACATTATTGAAGTTCATCGCATTCCTCGCCGTGATCGGCGCCGCATATGTGGTATTCGTTCGCCCCAAACAATTGTCGGAGACCGGCTCGATGAAAGAGCAAGGACCTGTGGTATCCAACGAGGAGTTTCAATCGGCAATTGCATCCAACCCGGTGACGCTCGTTAAGTTCGGGGCAACTTGGTGCGGTCCATGCGTTTACATGGACAAAGAATTGGAAAAGTTAAAGTCGAATAACTTTGCAGCATCGGTTCTGCATGTTGATGTCGATTCGAATCCGGAATTGGCGAGCCAATACGAGGCATCCTCCATTCCAAAAACGATTCTTTTTAAGGATGGTAAGGAAATTGATACGAAAGTCGGCGGGATGAGTGCCGATGAGATTGAGGCTTGGGTTAACTCGATGGCTAATGGTAGCTAACGGCTCAGAGTTGGCGGACTTGGCGTTTGTTTTTTGGAGCGGGCCTGGAGGTCCACTCTACGGGTTGAGTTATTTTACGCGATGAAGAAAGCATAGTTATAGATGGCAAAGTTGACCGTTGAAGGTGTTGGAACGTTCGAAGTAGATTCCTCTAAACGACTAGCCGCAGCGATGCGCGAGGCAGGGATAGACCATCTTCATGCGTGTGGTGGCAAAGCACGATGCACCACGTGCCGAGTTGAGTTTGTGTCGGGAGAACCCGCGAAAATGACCAAAGCTGAGCAGCAAATTCTGGCAGACCGAGGCGTTAGCGGCGTTCGATTAGGCTGCCAAATTCTTTGTGAACATGACATGGAAGTGCGGGTGATTAGTCGTCTGGAGGGTAGTGGTCGGAAAGATTGCGGCTCCCCGATGGCCGCCGAAATCGAACCACCGGCGGAATGGGTCGATAAAGCCTAAACAGTGGTTTTTCGGGCTTAATTTGGTACCCTGGCCACGTTGGACTATAATTGGCGGGTGCGGATTCCCGGATTCATTCGCTTATTAAGCGGTTGAATTAGGTGTAGGTTGGCCACTCTTGGCCGACTCGCACTCTGTTTACGGACAGTCAAGTCATTGACGGGCAGGCCTGCCCTTCCTACGTTGGATAACACACTCGCCAAGTAATTCGGATCAGTTGATACGACGAGATTCGATCCCACCTTCCCTATGCCAAAGTGATCTCTTCATGTTTCGAGCCTTATCTCGTTTCGCTAAGTTGGGCTGCTGTCTGCTCAGCCCTGTTTTCTTATTCGGAGCCATCGTTGCCGTGCCTATTGCGAGTTCCTTGGGAGACGATAACGCTCCGCTGACGGTTGAAGAACTATCTAAGATCTTTGAGCCAAGAGAGTATATCGGAACAAACAATAAGCCACTCAAGTATCGGCTCCTGAAACCCATGGGATACGAGTTTGGCAAGAAATATCCGCTGCTGGTGTTTCTGCATGGAGCTGGTGAACGGGGCGCAGATAACGTCATTACGCTCAAGCATGGAGCTCGTGAGTTTGTCAAAGAGGATCGTAGGAAACAATACCCCGCTTACATTCTCATTCCGCAGTGTCCATCCGAGGCAAAATGGTCCAATACAGATTGGAGTCAAGACTCGAGCATGCTGCCAGAAAATGCGAGTGACTCCATGCAATCATTGAAGGAGTTGATAGATGAAATGGTTGAGAATGCAGGAGTCGATAGCGATCGAATCTTGTTAACCGGCCTGTCGATGGGCGGTTACGGAACCTGGGACGCGATAGCTCGTTATCCGGGTTTCTTTGCAGCCGCCGCGCCAATTTGCGGTGGTGGAGACCCCAGCACAGTAAATCGATTTGCAGGATTGCCTATTTGGTGTTTTCATGGAGCGAAAGACTCGGTTGTAAAAGTCAGTCGATCGCGAGAGATGGTAGAGGCCATCAAGAAAACAGGCGCACAAATTCGCTACACCGAATATCCTGACGCTGAGCACGACAGCTGGACAACGACGTATGCGAATCCGGAATTTTATTCATGGATTTTTACACAGAAGAAGTCTAAAACCATTGAATAATGACCGCCCGCTCCCACCCACCACAACAACATGAGCTTAATTCGTATTGTTTCTAAATCGATTGGCAACCGAAGAATACCTATGCAGTCCAGAAGCCTCGCTCCGACGACCAATGCAACGCTGTGCGCGGCCGTCCTTTTAGGTATGACAGTGTTGGCATTAGGATCCCCTGGCAGATTGCAAGCACAGGAATCGGTCAAGGTCGTAGACTTTGATCGGGACGTTGCGCCGATATTCGTAGCCAAGTGTTTGAGTTGCCACGAAGGAGACGAAGCGAAGAACGGTTTTCTGATAACGGACCGGGACCAAACACTCGGCTTTATCAGCCCTGGCGATGCAGCGGGCAGTTCTCTTTGGACCGACTATTTGCTCCAACCTAGTAAACAAGTATCCGAATCGAGTTTGGTCATGCCACCAGACGGACCACTTCCCGCGGCAGAGCTTGCCATTCTCAAAACATGGATTGACGAAGGTGCTGTTTGGCCGGAAGGTGCGAAAGTGAGCAAGGTAGCGGCATCGGAGTCGCCCGAGCAAGCGCCAGCGGAACCTAGTGTTAAGGCGAGCGCTAGCAGTCGTCTCTATCTTGCTCTGGGGTACTTCCATCCAGCGGTCGTTCACTTTCCCATCGCACTGTTTGCGGTAGCAGGCTTCTGTGCGTTCTTTTCTTACTTCGTCGGAAAGCGTTGCGAAAGCATGGCTTTTCATTTGTTATGGATTGGTGTTTTGGCCTCTTTTGCGAGTGTGCTTATGGGCTGGGGGTTTGCGGATTTGCAAGGCTACCCCGCTTGGAACAAAGCCTTACCTGAGAATGCTAGCCACGATCAAACCACGTTCTTTGGTCATCGTTGGTTAGGTACGTCCATCGCACCGATCAGTGTGATCGTGTTCTTGTTGTCGATTTTCTCATTACGAAGGGAATCGAAGGGTATGCGACATGCATGGTTGCTGGGTACGATGCTACTCGCCTTGCTCGTTGGCATCGTCGGGCACCAAGGAGGGGAGCTCAAGTACGGCGACATTTTCGAGAAGGCTTGGAAGAAATGGGAATCCTAGCATTCGTTACTGCCGTGCCCTGTTGCTAGCCTCAATCGCTAAGCCCTGTCCGCGGTGAACGAAACGACTTCCTTGAGTGTTGGCACATTGCAGACCAGCATAACTAATCGATCGAATCCGAGTGCGCAGCCAGAGCAGGGGGGTATGCCGAACTCCATAGCTGCGAGCAGCTTGGAGCACTCCGGCAACGCAGACTTTCCGTCTTGAATTCTGGCCGCGTTAGCGATTCGATCACGCTCTCGCAGGACGTTCGCATCCAACAATTCGTGGTAACCGTTTGCAAGTTCGACACCGCGATAAAAAAGTTCATAACGTTCTGCAGTGCGAGGATCCGAAGGACTAATCTCAGCCAAAGCAGCTTGTGAGGCCGGAAAGTTTGTAATGAGAACTGGGCCTTCGAGGCCGAGTGTGGATTGAACACATTCGGAAAAAAGAAGATTAACCCAATCGTCCCAGTCCGCAGACCAATCGCACGATGGAACGAGATTCCGGTCTACCGCGAATCGTCCCAGATCGGCAACAGACGATTCATAAAGTGACAAACCGGTGCCTTGAAAGAATGCTCTTTCGAATGTCATTCTCGCCGTGCCGTCTGTACCAAGTATTAACTCCACCAGATCGCAAAGCAAATGCTGGCCGGCTTCGTACCCAGCTCCGATTTCGTACCACTCCAGCATTGTAAATTCTGGATTGTGATATCGCCCCAACTCTCCGTCTCGGAAGACCGGTCCTATTTGATAAATACTGGAAAGACCTGATGCCAGCAGTCGTTTCATCGATTGTTCTGGAGAAGTTTGCAGATACCACGTTTCCGACTCAGTACCGGGGAGTCTCATAGCAACCGGAATCGGGTCTAGATGTCGATCGATAACCGCTTCCCGACATAGAACCGGGGTTTGAACCTCAACAAAACCGCGATCGTCAAAGAAACGCCGAACAAGTCGCAGCACCCGAGCTCGTTCGAGGAGTATTTCCGGAGTTGCTTGGGATTGAAAATTAGATCGCATGATTACTTAATTTATGACCGTTGCGATTGTTGGCTATCATGACGTTTTTGGGTAATTTCGACTGCACTTAGCAGAGCCTTGGCTTTGTTAACGGTTTCCGCGTACTCACTCTCGGGATCGCTATCTGCCACCAATCCCGCGCCAGCCTGGATGTAGATTTTTCCACCACAGATGACCATTGTTCGAAGAGTGATGCAAGTATCCATATTACCTCGGTAGTCGAAATATCCGACAGCTCCCGCATAAGGTCCACGTCGGGTCGGTTCAAGTTCATCGATGATTTCCATCGCTCGAACCTTGGGGGCGCCGCTAACAGTTCCGGCAGGCAAGCATGATTTAAAGGCGTCCATAGCCGTTAACCCATTTCTCAACGTACCACTCACATTTGAGGAGATGTGCATCACGTGGGAGTAATGTTCGACCACCATTAGATCGTTGAGTTCCACCGTGCCGAACGCAGCAACTCTACCTACATCGTTGCGACCTAAGTCGACGAGCATGACATGCTCTGCTCGTTCCTTGGGGTCTGCCAGCAGTTCGGCTGCAAGCTCTCGATCTTCTTCGTGAGACTTACCACGAGGGCGAGTCCCCGCCAATGGTCTTACAGTTACGGTTCGATCAAAAACTCTCGCCATCACTTCGGGACTGCTGCCGATAAGGGTGCATGCTGGAGTGCGAACGAAGAACATAAACGGGCTCGGATTTACCACTCGGAGCGTACGATAGATTTCCAAAGGATCACTGCTGCATTCCACTTCGAAACGTTGGCTCAGTACAACTTGAAAGATATCCCCAGCTAGAATGTATTCTCGACAGGCGTTTACAGCCGCTTCGAATTCCGATTTTGAGAAATTGGATTTGGGAGCCAATGTGACTGGAGTACCAAGTACGATATCATCCACGGCGACCGACGCGATGGGCTGCCGTAGCTTATTCACCGTAGTCTCAATATCTGCACATGCTTGGTTGTAGGCGGCTAGAGACTGATCTTCGGAGCGGCTGCTTGGAATTTTTACCAGCCGAACGACCATGACCGTTTTATTGACGTTGTCGAAGACGAGAAGCTCATCATAGAAACCAAAATCGAGATCGGGAAGTTTGCGATCATCGGTCGGTGCGTTGGGGAGTGATTCAACATAACGGATCACATCATAACCGGCGAAACCAATCGCACCGCCTACAAAGGGTGGTAACTCTTTAAAGTCGGCCACCGTGATGCCGGTGAGTTTCTGCTGAAGATAATCGAGAGGGTCCTCGACTTGAAATTTTTGCACCACGCCATTTTCATGCCACTCGACTTCGTTGCGGCAGGCCACCATTCGCGTGCTTGGTCCAATTGCGATAAAGCTGTATCGGCCGATTCGTTCGCCCCCCACGACACTTTCGAACAAGCACGCGGAGCTTTCGCCGTCGTCGAGTTGCTCGAAAGCGGTAACTGGAGTCAGGTGATCGCTCAAAAGTCGTCGGAAGACCGGCACCATATCGAACTTAGCAGCGGCCGCCAGAAATTCCGGCTTGTTTGGAAAAACGCTCATCTCCAGGTACTTGCTCACAAAATCGCGAAAAATGAAGGGTTCGGTAGCATCGCCCAATCGTTGAAGGATGTCTATACTACCACTGTTAAGTAAGAACGCGAACTGCTAGCCAGAGAATTCCTGTATGAAGTGTCAGCATTGCGAAAAGCCAGCCACCTTTCACATCACGGAACTGACCGGTTCTGATGGTCCGAAAGTTCTGCATCTCTGCGAGGATCACGCACGCGAATATTTAAATGGGAACGGTTCATCTCCCGCGACCGCCCTGTCCAACATGCTCGCCCAGCAGCTAAAAATGGATGCCACGACCAAAGAGTTGGCAGCGACGGACCAAAAGACCTGTCCAGTTTGCGGTATCACTTTCGCCGAGTTTCGCAAAGGTGGACGGCTGGGTTGCGCTTACGACTACGTCGCGTTCGAAGATGACCTCGAACCTTTGTTGATCAACATCCACGGCGCGTTGGAGCATAAAGGCAAGGTACCCAAGAATCGTCGCGGCTCCCCCGAGCGTCAGAGACAGTTGGCGGAACTCCGAGAAGAGATGAAGGCTGCGATCAAAAAAGAGGAATACGAAAAAGCTGGGATCTTAAGAGACAAGATCGCAAACTTTGAAGCCAATTTTTCCGCCGAATTGATGGATGGGGATGAAGTAGCGCCGGATGATTCTGGAGCGGACGATGAATTCCAGAATCGGGACGATAAATCCTAGTCTCTGTAATCGAGAAAACGAAAAAACGTACTTCAATGGCATGTGATAGATGAAACCACGGAGCAGTTTTGGCAAATTCAATGCTGCTTCGGGCGAGCGAACGATGATTGTCACTTTGATCATCGCCACATCCTGTCTGGTTTTCTGGTTCGTGTTTTCCGCGTTGTATGGTTACACCTCACTAGGTTGGCTCGCAACATACTTAAATTGGATTGCTTTGCGAGGAATTAAAGAATGGTTGTTCGCTTGGTTGTGCTTGTGGGGCGCTACCCTTCTACCGAAATCGAATTGGTCAGCAAATGGCACCATTTTTTTCTGTGCCTTTAGTCTCGTGCTTTTGGAACAGGGGTCTCTTTACTTGAACGCCGCAGCAACGGGCCTGTTCTCTCTCGATTTCTTAATGTTCTTTACACCCTTAATTTTGCTGGAGCTTTGCAATCTGTACTGGATGTATGCAGGCGTCCTGATCGCAATAAGAATGTCACAAAAGTTGCTAATTGCGACCAATAGCTATGCCACCAACTCTGTCCCAACCCCATCGATCGACATCAAGAAAAAAGCGAGGCGCGCGGTCTTGAAGGGCCTACTTTTTACGACCATCTTCTCTACGCTCATCATTATGATTTGGGTAGCTGCGAGTTGGGGAAGACTGCCGAACACTGCGGGACTTTTCCTCTTTTTTCAGAGCGTCGTAGTAACCCCTTTGTTTCGCCTGATCTGTGGGCTATCTGTAGCTGGGCTGTTTTTCCTTATTCCATCAACAATGCGTCGTCCTAAGACTGGAATGTTGATCCTCGGTGTGGTCTCTCTGGTTGTGGTCGTTTATTCGAGGTTCTTCGCTAGCTGGGGATCACATTTCTCATTACTTGGGAGCATCTTCCCAGGCTTCCAGTCCGTTTCCTCACTGCTCGCATTGCCCGTGATCGTTGCATTATCTCCGGTGGGTGGCTTCGCCTTGGGAATTCCATTGCTTTGGTTACATGGCTATCGTTTCGTAGAACTCCCGTCCTCTTCATCCCGCGTTGATCACCCCCATGCGGTGGGCGAAATCCAATACGATTCTGAAGACACGAACGATCCGGAGATGTATCTCTAGATCGACTCAACACGTTATGTTGAGTCGAGATGGCTTTTTCCAAAGCGGTTCAGGCCCTCCAGACCTGGCTAGGTAAACGAGCTAGGCTTTGCCCCTAAATCCAAAATAGCACAACTTCAAAACTTGCGTTTTCGGGCTGGTATTAAAACGCTTTTTGGCAAGAGGCTAGTATAAGCCTATTATGCGAGTTACTTGGGGATCACTAGGTCTCGACTTGGCTTAATCGGATCAAGCTTACGAGTTCGTCAGTCGACATGCGGCCTGCACGATCAGCACCGTCCAATACGCCACTGATCAATTCTCGCTTGTCCGCATGCAACGCTAGGATCTGTTGTTCGATCGTATCTTTTGCAACCAATCGATAAACAGTAACCGCCCGCATCTGCCCGATTCGATGCGCTCGGTCCGTCGCTTGATCTTCGACTGCAGGGTTCCACCATGGATCCATGTGAATCACATAATCGGCAGCCGTCAGGTTTAAACCTGTACCACCAGCCTTTAGAGAAATGAGGAACAAATCCCCCTCTCCTGCTTGGAAGCGATCAACAGCATCCTGGCGTTTTGCAGCAGGAGTCGAACCATCGAGATACTGATACTTAATGCCGACTTTGTCCAGCGCCTCCCGAATGAGGGACAGGTGTTGAACGAATTGACTGAAGACCAAGGCGCGATGCTCACCATCGCGCAGTTCTTCGACAATTTCCATGAACAGATCCAGTTTGGCCGAACTTTCAGTCCAGCGTTTATCGACCAAAGCAGGGTGGCACGAGAGTTGTCGCAATCGGGTAAGCCACGCCAGGACCTTGATCCGCATTTGAGCTTCAGATTCCGGTGCGTCGGGCTTAGCGATTTCGCTTATGGCAGCCAACCGTGCAGCGTCGTACTTCTTGCGTTCCGATACTGAGAGTTCTGCAAATCGAACAACTTCTGTTCGCTCAGGAAGTTCCGAAAGAACCTCCTTCTTTGTTCTTCTCAAAATGAAGGGGCGAACAACCCGTCCGAGCGCTTGCAAGCGATCTCGATCCCCGAGCCGTTCGATGGGTTCCGCAAAGTTCTTGCGGAACCGATCCCATGAGCCCAACAAACCGGGGCTCACAGTACGCATCAAACTCCAGAGTTCACCGAGGTGATTTTCGAGAGGCGTACCCGAGAGAGCAACTCGCCAGTCCGAATCGATTTGTCGAACAGCTTGCGCGGTTTTTGTCTGGAAATTCTTGATAAACTGAGCTTCGTCAAGCACCAGAGTGTACCACGATCTCGCCGTGAATCGCTCTACGTCTCTCTGTAGCAATTGGTAGCTCGTAATGATGATGTCGCCAGGGCCGGCACTATCGATCAAGCTTTGGCGATCGTGATCTCGATACAGCTTAGCGCTGAGCGAGGGAGCAAATTTTTCCGTTTCACGCAACCAGTTTGAACCAACGCTGGTCGGAGCGATAACTAGAGCAGGACCCTTTTTTGCTCGGTCCAAGAGTATCCCGAGGGTTTGGACTGTTTTACCAAGACCCATGTCGTCAGCCAAACAACCGCCGATGCCCCAGTGTGCTAAGCGGCTAAGCCAACAATATCCAGAGCGCTGATAGTCTCGTAAATCGGCTTGCAATGTCGATGGCACTTGTGGGTTGAGTGTACGAGCTGTTTGCAAGCGATCGATCGCATCACGCCATGAGCTATCTAATTCGTAGGTGATATCGGTTCCCAGTGCTTCTTCAACAACGGCAGTCGCTGCACGCGAGAGTTTGATCACGCCACCATCGGTTTGCGAAACGTCTTGGATGCTATTGAGTCTTTGCCGAAGCTGTTCCGAGATAACGGCAAATTGACCATCCCCGAGGGGTACAAATCGTCGCCCACCCTTTAAAGCGGCTAACAACTCAGCCAGTGGCAGCTCCAGCCCTTCGAGTTTAGCAACGCCCTCAACACCGAACCAATCTCTCTGACTGGTCAAACGAACTTGTAAGCGCTGCGGTGTGATCTCGCCAACAATCCGAAGCGGTTGACTCTTTGGCCAACATACTGACGGAGCAGCATCACCGAGATTCTGAATCCTTTGCAGTAAATCCAGTGCATCATCGGGGGTTTCCGCAACCCACGTATACGAATTCTCATATGTTAGTTTGCCGAGCTCGAGGATGCCCGCTAACTCATCCGCTCGCATCGCCTCTTCTTCTAAAGCTCGGAGCAACTGAAAACGACCCGCTGCCGTGGCGACACGCAATCGATCGGGCTCTGCTCCGGGCACAGGCTGTTCCGGTACTGCATCACAAGTCACCCGCAAGGCAACGAGCAAACTCTCTTTACCAAATGGAGAAAGCTGCACTTCAATGTTGGGTAATAGCGGCTGCTCTGGACCCGCGAGCCGCTCCGGCAAACTGATCTGCAGTTTGGTCGGATCAGCAGCTCGTGCTAACAAGTCTGCAAATCGTTCCGCGGTCTCTTGATCAAAAATCGCCTCGCGTCGCTCTGCTTGTTGCAAATCTTCTATGAGCCGTTTGGTCTTTTGATCCATCGAGCTAACGAATATGCAACGCTGATCTCGATCCAAACGGAACAAAACAGATTCATTATTGTTGATAGCACCGATCGAATAGTTAATCGCATCGGCAGTGGAAACGATTTGAAACTCCCCTTGGTACACTTTGGGGCGATACGTTTCCTCCTCTTCGTCCACTCGAACTTCGAGCGCACATTCGCGTATGCGAATTGGCGTTAGCAATTCATCATCTAGAGTTACGTTTGGATGGTCGGATAGAAGCTTAAAGCATTCCCGGATCATTCGGGGAGTCTGACCACGGTACGATTCCTCGGCAGCTTGTAGTAGCAATACGAGAATTCGGTCCGAGGGATGATTCAGCGTATTCTCATCGACTGTATCCAGCGTTTCGCGAACCAAGCGTCCTTTGTTCCACCCCCCCCGTTTCCGCATGGTCTGGAGATAAGGATTGATTCGGATAGCATGCTTGGTAAACGAAATTCGCCACTGAATACGAGTCACCTTTTCTCGCTGGAACGTTTCGCCATCCTCGTCATCGGAAGCCGAAGATGCTTCAGGTGGCTTTAAATAATCAAGTGACTCAACGAATCGTTTCCCTGCATGCCTTCCGTCGGTTATGCAGCTCTCCATCCAATGTAGCGCGTCTTCGGTAGAACGCTGGCTAAGTTGCCTACGAAGGTAATGCAAGCAAAAAATTTGGTGAACACAGGGCTTTACGTCCTCGACGCAGGAGCACTCCGCACTCAGTTGCTTGACAACTCGAATGGATGGATCATCGACGGCAAAGGATAAATTTTTCGTATCGAGATCGAACAGAACGCTGGTATTGTAATTGCCGCGGACGGGTGATACTCCATTGAGTTCAAAGTCCCATTGCAGCGTATTATCCGTTCGTTTAAGCCTAGGCAAATCGTTGGTAGAGTAGTAACGCGACATCAGCAATTGCTGAGGTCGAATCTTCTTCTCCAACTGCGCGATAGCTTGAAGGATGTGGACAATCAATCCGGTCGCCTTGGGAGGGTCCAGTTGAGCCAAACTCGTCATTCGATGTCGTTCCGTCTGTTACGGGGCAGCAAAAACCAAGTCCACTAGTTTCGTCGAATGCAACGAGGTTTGGCAAGGCGAAATTGCTTATTCTCTTAACATAAAAAAGCTTCCAAGAACTCGCGATTTTGTCATTACCGATGAAGGTTAAGCAATGTATAATGAGGGGTTTGCATTTTTCTTGGCAGACATACGTTCCCTAAGCTTTTGCTTCCCTTCGATGTAATTCCTGGCATGACGACCCAGTACAAGTCCGCCATTTCTCGCATGGCCCCTCGGTATGCCTATGGTCGCCATAGAGGCCCGCATCCATTTTTTAGTCACCATGCAGCCGTCCTCGTCAGCCTGGTACCCGATCCGAATCATGGTTGGCTGATCCCGCTGACTCTTAGATCGAGCCGAATGGCAGATCACGCAGGACAGATATCACTGCCGGGAGGACGAACCGAACCTAACGAGCAAGCGTGGCAGACGGCGACGCGAGAGTTTGAAGAGGAGTTAGGATGCACCACGGCCGAATTACAACCACTTCGTGAACTGAGTCCGCTTTATATCTACGCCAGCAAACATTGGGTCACACCGGTAGCAGGGCTATTTCCATCCGTGCCTCAGTTTAAACCTAACCCGGACGAGGTCGCGGAACTAATCATGCTGCCCATTTCTGAACTACTTCATGGTGATGCGGTACGCATCGGCAACATCAAACGTGGGACAAACACCATCGAGGCACCTGGATTTGCTATCGACCATCATTTCGTATGGGGGGCTACGGCAATGATTTTGGCTGAGTTTCGCGCATGGTGCTTGAGCGAACAGAAATTTCTATCGTAGAGATTGATTTTCTAATTCTATCATGGCTCGATAACGAGCTTGCACCTCTTCCGTAGCGCATGACGGTAGATTCTTCTCAAGAACGGACAGCTCTAAATGATGGATCAGTCGTTTGAACGCTACCTGCTGCAACTCATTGGCCTGTGTTTTTTCGATCCGCAACTTAGTCTCGTCGCGATTTTTTTTATAGTCTCCAAATCCTTCAAGATTTTGAATCTCTTTCAAGATCGAATCGCATTCCTCGGAGGGCAATTGAACAACATAATCGCGCCATCGATCACGATCAGCCAGCAACTCCCAACGCGACCCGATCAAACTCAAAAGCTGACGGCGTCCGGATCGCCATCTCGTTCGCCCTCGTCCTCCAGAGGAGCGATCGACGTTCTCCAGCTCTTCTTGTTTACGATAAACCTCAGATACATCTGCGTCCTCGGGCACACCGAGTTGTTTCAATAAGGAGATTGCGATTTTTGCTGTTGTTGGGTTAGCCCCCTGCAACAAGTCAGAAACCCCTCCGCTCAGCGTGGCTGGAGTCTTTGCAATCAAGCGGGAAGTCGCGTCATCCGATTGATTTTCGGCCGTCCCCTCATCATCGCGGCCCTCGTCATCACGACTGGATTTCTCATGCCCAGCCTCATCGCTTTTCTCGTCCCCTAAGCCGTTCGCGTCATCGCTCACACTAACTTCTTCATGAATCGGCTTGGAAACATCGAGGCGACTATAAACCCTGAGCAATCGATCGGAAGAACGAAGCGGGATATCAATCGTACGGCTAGAAACTACAGTGAATGCATAGGCTTCGGCAAACGACACCTTGCCATCTCCATTTTCATCCGCGCCGACGAACGGATCGCCGTTACGAGATTTCCCAACCATGGCGCCCCAGAAGTAACTACTGAACTCCTCGTCGTTTTCGATATCTGGACGGCAGCCCGCTGCTGGCAAATCATGCTGCTGCGCAAAAAAGCCCACATGAAGCCTTGACGCTAGACCATTCTTCTCGTTACCTCGTTCAAAAATCGTATCCGCAAAGCCACCGCAATAACATTGCGCCATGATAGAGATACAGCTAACGTCGGAAGGTATTTCACCGAGCCATTTTGAAAAGTCCGACACGGAGAACGAGCTCCTATCCCAACCCATTACCGTCGTATTACGAGGCGACTTGCGAGGCCCTGAGCCACCGTGAGCCGTGATATAGACAACAATGCGGTCACCGGCGACAGCTTCTGTTGCAATCTTTTCCAAACATTCTTTCACATTCTCTGGACTACTTCGACCGACAACGTTTGTTACTTCGTGATTTCGATATTCCACTTCTTCGAGATCTTGGCGATGAATCCCCCGCATCACATCGAAAAGTTCGTGTTCTACTTTTTGCTTCGGCGCAACAATCTGCAAATCTTCGCCTGGATCATCTCCGTCCGCGAAGTAGTAAAACTGTCTATTTTTGTCGAGCCCGCGTTCTGCTAATACTTCTTGGAAGAAAATCAAATTCGCTTCGAGGGATGCTTGGTTGCTCTCTCTGCTAAAACCACCGCCGATGACGACGAAAAAATCTTTGCTGGACGCGTGCGGCAGCCCCGAAAACGAAGCAGCCCCTAAAAGACAGGACATCAAAAATGTTTGACCGATTCGGGTGCGAAATTTCCAACGCATCTCGAGGTTCCTAAAAAATATCATGCAGCATCTAAGTGAATGCAGAAAAGTCTCGCTGTTACGGCGACTGCGAAATCATACCAGAAACTTTCCCAAACCTTGCGAATTTCCGGTACACGGAATCATGCGAAGAGACGCCTGGATATTACGCATCCATTCCGCTGCATCGGATTGGTTGATTATTTTCGGTAAAGCATCGAATTTTCAATCGCGAACGCTTAAGATGCGACTTAGCTGTTTTACAACTTTTTGCTTACTATAGTGGTTTACACATGACATTTCTTAGAAAAGCCATTCACTGCTGCTTATTTACTGCCGCCGCATCTGCCGGTTCTGTTGCTTTTTCTCAGTACAACGGTGCAATCGATCCGCCCGAACACTTAGCTGCCGGATACCATGCGATGTCCGAAGAGCAGTCGCGAGAGTGGCTGGGGATCTTGGCAGGTCCTGTATTCGAGGGTCGCGGAACGGGACAACTGGGATATGTTCGAGCGGCGCACTGGGTTGCTGGAAAAGTAGCTGAGTTTGGATTGGAACCTAAAGGGGAAGCAGGAACCTATTTCCAATTCTTACCAGTCACGCGACAAACGATTGACGCGACACAGTCAGAAATCGCTGGCCCGGGCGACCTAAAGATTCCTGGCTCAGAATTCGGACTCGACCGCTTTATCAACCAGGCGGAAATTGCGGGCAAACTCTCATTTGTGAAACTGATTGGCAATGCGCCTAAGCTAGAAGAAAACTTGCGAGACAGAATCGTCATCTGTGTAACAGACGAGCAGAACGCAGGCCGAGCCAGCTTTATGCTCGGACGTCAACGGCCTGCAGCGTTCCTTCGGGTTGTCGAAACCACGCCAACCTCCGCCCCTCAATTGCGCCGCCCCAAAAGCAATCCGACAGGCACATCAGGAACCATCACCAAGCAAGCAGCCTTGAAGATAGCCGAAGCAAGCGGTTTGGCCCCGGATTGGCTCAACATTTCCGCTGATGACACAACTAGCCTCAGCGCGACGGAAGCGGATATCACATTGAAGCTAAGAATTCGGGATGAGCCTGTTGCAGTGCCGAACGTTCTGGCCTGGATTCCAGGTTCAGACCCAGATCTACGACATGAGTATGTCGTCATCGGCGCTCACTTGGACCACCTTGGGAATCAAGGTGGCATCATGTATCCCGGGGCGGACGACAATGGCTCCGGTTCAACTGCTATCCTGAACATTGCCAAGGCGATGAGTCAGAATCCGATCAGACCCAAGCGAAGCGTCTTGTTCACCTGGTTTGCGGCGGAGGAAGTCGGACTGGTTGGCTCGGCCTACTACTGCGACAACCCTCTTTTGCCGTTCGAGGACATGGTTTGCATGCTAAACATCGACATGGTGGGAAGAAATGAGGAAAAGCCT